>Ga0157370_10002687_pt1 | contig 21317 bp, 13 predicted proteins | sample C35metaG_FD_113463 | JGI IMG/M metagenome (GOLD analysis project Ga0157370, IMG submission 113463) | Corn rhizosphere microbial communities from Kellogg Biological Station, Michigan, USA - C3-5 metaG | ecosystem: Host-associated > Plants > Roots > Rhizosphere > Soil | place: USA: Michigan...
ATTTCTCCTTTCTCAATTTTAAAAGAAATTTCATTTAAAGCTTTTTGCTCTCCGTAACTTTTTGATATACTGTTTACTTCTATCGACATGACTTTTTATTTGTTACAAAAGTAAACAGAAATACGCTCGATTGCTAAAAATTCATCTCTTAAAATAATTATAAAAAAATCGAGAGACCCAGTATTCACGGCATCGTTATTGTTAAAGGAATGCTAAAATAAATTATACCCAAATTATGAAAAAAATTTTAGTGATGGCTGCTTTGGCTATCTGCAGTTTTGCAAACGCACAAAAAGGAACAGTATTAGTAGGTGGAAACATTTCTTATTCTTCTGAAACAAGAGATTTCGGTAATGCTGAAAGAAAATCAAACGAATTTGCTTTTTCTCCAAAAGTAGGTTACCAATTCCACGAAAACTGGACAGTTGGAGGTGAGTTTACAGTTGCTTCTTCAAAAGATGATCAAGGTGTAAATGAATACAAAACAAACAGTTCTAAATTTGGTGCATTTGTACGTTACACAATGCCATTAAGCCAAACTTTCTCAGTATTCGCAGATTTAGGAGCTGGTTTCCAAAATCAAACTGAAAAAGATTACGTTGGATCAAACTACACAAAATACAAAGCAGATGGAATGTATATTGGTGTAGTTCCAGCTCTTTTCATTAACATGAAAAATGGTTTTGGTCTTAACTTTAGCATTGGTGGTTTAGGATACGAAACATTGAATTATGATAACAACGGTCCAGATGTAAGCAAGTTTAATTTCAACTTTGGTAAAACAGCAAGTATTGGAATTTCTAAAAACTTCTAATCTTAGATTATATTCAATTCCAGAAAAAGCATCCGCCACGCGGATGCTTTTTTATTACAACTCATTAGATATAATAAAAAAATAATGTCAACAGAAGTCAAGCCGAAACGAATCATAACTAAATTCGGTCTCACTTGTTGGCATAAAAAACAGCGCTGGAATTTTAGACGTTTTATTGTAAAAATCGATTTCGCATTTTTTTCTTTTTTTAATTGAAAACACGATAAAAATCACATTTTTTGTAAATCCCGGCTTATACATTTGTTAGGTTAATAAACAAATGCATAAGCTTATGAAACAAAAAAATAAATGGACAATTGTTACAGCAGGAATGATGCTGCAATTATCCATAGGTTCTATCTACGCATACAGCGTTTGGATAAATCCTATTCACACGTTAAATAACTGGGATAGTAATCAGTTAAAACTTTCTTTTAGTTTAGCCATTTGTTTTCTAGGACTTACAGCGGCTTTTATGCAAAAGTTTGTTCGTAAAATTGGTCCCAAAAATGCTGGATTACTTGCTGCTTTCTTTTTTGGCATAGGGTTAATTGGAAGCGGATTTGCTATTGCCATACAATCACTAAGTTTATTTTATTTGTTTTTTGGCGTTATAAGCGGGATAGGTTTAGGGTTTGGGTATATTACACTAGTTTCGGTAGTTGTAAAATGGTTTCCGCAAAAACCAGGATTTGCCGGTGGATTGGTTATTATGTCATTTGCCGCTGGGTCTATTATTGCGTCTCGGCTTATTTTACCTTTGATAGAATGTTTTGGAGTTTCGGGGGCTTTTTATTTTTTAGGAATCGTTTATTTCGGGTTAATGACTGTGGCATCACTTTGTCTTTCGCTTCCCGTTTCTGCCGAAATCGAAGATTGGGCTGCAAAAAAAGCAGGGATGCCAATAAACGAATTACTAACTGATCAGCGCTTTTATATTCTTTGGATATTATTGTTTTTAAACACAACCTGTGGTATCGCTTTAATTTCGATTGCAGCTCCTATGGCCAAAGAAATTATCCATATTAATGATAAACAGGCTATTAATTTTGTTGCTTTAATTGGCTTTTTTAATGGATTTGGCAGATTGTTTTGGTCAAGCATATCAGATAAAATTGGCAGATGGTCTACCTTCTTTTTGTTTTTTGTCATTGGAACTTTCTGTTTTTTAATCTTAAGCCAAACCCGTAATTCGATCTTATTTCAAACCATGGTTTTTATTATTATAAGCTGTTATGGAGGGGCATTTGCGACTATGCCGGCATTTATAAAAGATGTTTACGGGCCATATAAAATGAGTACACCGTTTGGGTTTGTATTAATAGCATGGTCGGCAGCAGCTTTTGCGGGACCGTGGCTCATTTCGCTTACTAAAGATTATACGGTAATTTTTTACTTTTTTGCCAGCATATTATTTTTTACTTCAATTTTGTGCATATTGACAAAATCAAGGGTGTTAAATTACGAATAATTTAATTTTTGTTTAAAAAAATACGGATTACTGATTTATGTCATGTTTTTACTTGTTTTAAATGACGAAATTTGAGTACAATAAATCTATATAAAAACCAAATTTGAGTTATGGAAACAAGTGTCAAAAAAAATGTATTTACACCCGGAAAATGGGAAACAACATTAAATGTTCAGGACTTTGTATTAAAAAACGTTACTCCTTATAAAGGAGATGCCTCTTTTTTATCCGGGCCATCACAAAAAACTACAAACTTGTGGAATATCTGTAAAGCGGAGTTGTTAAAAGAACGCGCCAATAACGGATGTCTCGCAATAGATACAGTAACTATCTCAACCATAAATTCATTTCAACCTGGTTATATTAATAGAGAAGATGAAGTTATTGTAGGCTTACAGACTGACCAGCTGTTAAAGCGTGCAATGAAACCTTTTGGCGGTATTAAATTAGTAGAATCAGCCGTAAAGGAAAGAGGATTAGAAGTGTCAGACCGAGTTTTGGACATTTTTAATTATGCTAAAAATCATAACGAAAAAGTTTTTGACGCTTATGATAAAGAAATTAGAGATTACCGCTCTAAACACATTCTAACAGGTTTACCTGATAATTATGCCCGCGGACGTATTATAGGCGATTTCCGTCGTATGGCTTTGTATGGAGTGAATCAGCTTATTGCTTTTAAACGAGAAGATCATGCAAAGGTTTCGGGAGAAATGACCGAACATAAAGTTCGCTTGCGTGAAGAAATTTCGTCTCAAATTAGTGCCCTGCAGGATATGCTTATAATGGCCGCAGATTATGGATTTGATATTTCAGGTCCTGCACAAAATGCAAAAGAAGAAGTGCAATGGGTTTATTTTGCTTATCTGGCAGCCGTTAAAGAACAAGATGGAGCTGCAATGTCATTAGGAAATGTATCTTCATTCCTTGATATTTATATAGAAAAGGATCTAAAGGAAGGATTAATTTCAGAAGAGGAAGCACAGGAATTAGTAGATCAATTTGTGATGAAACTGCGAATGGTTCGTCATTTAAGACCTGGCGCTTACGATGAAATATTTGGAGGTGATCCAACCTGGGTTACAGAATGTATTGGAGGAATGTTTAACGATGGCAGAACAAAAGTTACCAAAACATCATTTAGATTTCTTCAAACCTTATACAACTTAGGTGCATCACCAGAGCCAAATTTAACCGTTTTATGGTCAGAAGATCTTCCGCAGGGATTTAAAGATTTCTGTGCACAGGTTTCTATCGATACATCGTCTATCCAGTATGAAAATGACGATTTAATGAGAACGACAAGAGGTTCTGATGATTACGGAATCGCCTGTTGTGTTTCACATCAGGAAATAGGGAAATCAATTCAGCATTTTGGAGCACGTGCTAATCTGCCAAAGGCTTTATTAATTGCGTTAAACGGAGGACGAGAAGAACGCGACGGTACATTAATTATGAAAGATATTCCGTTTATAAACGACGAAGTATTAGATTATAAAGTAGTAAACATTGCGTTTAAAAACGCTCTTAAGGAGCTGGCTCGAGTATATGCCAAATCAATGTATATTATTCACTACATGCACGATAAGTATTATTATGAAAGAGCGCAAATGGCTTTGATTGATTCAGATCCGCATGTGGATATTGCGTATGGAGCAGCAGGGATTTCTATTATTGCCGATTCATTATCAGCGATAAAATATGCAACTGTAAGACCTGTAAGAGATGAAAACGGACTTACGGTAGACTTTAATATCGAAGGAGATTATCCTAAGTTTGGAAATGATGATGACAGAGTAGATTCGATTGCTAAGGAAATAACGTCTTTCTTTATTAATGAACTTAGACGTCATGAAGCCTATAAAAATGCAACACCAACGCTTTCGTTATTAACTATTACGTCGAATGTAATGTACGGGACCAATACAGGAGCTACTCCTGACGGACGTAAAGATGGCGAGTCTTTTGCACCGGGAGCAAACCCAATGCACGGACGTGATTCGAGCGGTGCTATTGCTTCTTTAAATTCTGTTGCAAAATTAGATTACAACGATGCGCAGGATGGTATTTCGAATACTTTTTCAATGATTCCGAAATCGTTAGGAGATACCAGAGAAGAACAGGTAAGCAATTTAGTAAACGTTCTGGATGGCTATTTCGAACAAATGGCGCATCATTTAAATGTAAATGTATTAAATCGCGAAACGCTTCAGGATGCCTACAATCATCCCGAGAGTCATCCGCAATTAACCATAAGGGTTTCGGGTTATGCTGTTAATTTTGTGAGATTATCGAGAGCACATCAGCTCGAAGTTATAGCGCGTACTTTTCATGAAGCCATGTAATTAGGCCATGAAAAGTTTAGATAGGCTGGCTAGGGATTCGCCAGCCTATTTTTTTATCTTTATTTAATTTTTATTAAAAAAACTATGTATTTTCCATTACAAGATATTGACGCGGCTAAACTAAATATTGACGATCCGGATCATTTAAGAATACATTCTCTTGAAACTTTTGGAACTCATGACGGGCCGGGTATCAGAATGGTTGTGTTTGTTCAGGGATGTCAGTTTAGGTGTTTGTACTGCCAAAATCCAGATACGCTCGATGTTAAAGGAGGTTCTTTGGTAGAAATTGAAGAGTTAGTAAAAAGAGCCATTCGTCAAAAAAGTTATTTTCGAAAAACAGGAGGTGTTACAGTTTCAGGCGGAGAACCTTTACTTCAAAGAAATAAACTAATTCATTTCTTTAAACGTCTGCATGAAGAAGGAATCAATACTTGTCTGGACACAAACGGCAGACTAAACAACCATCAGGCACAAGAACTTTTTGATAATACCAATCTTTTATTGTTAGATGTAAAACACATCAACGACGAAATACACCATCAATTAACGGGTTTAACCAACAAAAACACATTAGAAGTTGCAGCTTATCGAGAATCTACCGGTAAACCAATGTGGCTGCGATATGTTTTAGTTCCCGGCTGGACAGATCAACCGGAATATCTGGAAGAATGGGCACAGCATTTTACCTCTTACAAAACAGTTGAACGTGTCGAAATTATCCCTTTTCACCAACTTGGATCTCAAAAATGGGAACTCCTTAAAATGAACTATTTGCTTAAAGATACTCCCGCGCCAACAGCTGAAAGCAAAGCAGAGGCATTGGCAATTTTTAATAAATACTTCAAAAATGTAATCCTAAAATAGAAAGTTGTGTTAGCCTGAAGATGTAGAAAATCCTATTTTAATTCGTCTATTTTGTTGACTGAAATCCTAAATAAAACGTATTTTTGACGTTTAGATGAGAAATCTAAAATCTACAATCTGAAATCTAAAATAACAAATGAACTGGGAACAACTTTTATCATTAAAACGTCAAGGCGATACAAACAAAAGATTACGTGTAGAACAAGACGATACACGATTAGGTTTTGAGGTCGATTATGACCGAATTATTTTTTCGGCTGCGTTTCGATCTTTACAAGATAAAACTCAGGTAATTCCGCTTTCTAAAACAGATTTCGTACACACCAGATTAACGCATAGTTTAGAAGTTTCGGTTGTAGGAAGGTCTTTAGGACGTTTGGTAGGAAAAAAAATAATCGAAAAATATCCTGATTTAAAAGAAGTTCACGGTTATCACATGAATGATTTTGGAGCTATTGTTGCAGCAGCATCTTTGGCGCACGATATAGGGAATCCGCCTTTTGGACATTCTGGAGAAAAAGCAATTGGAGAATATTTCTCTACCGGAAAAGGATTGAAATTTAAAGATAAACTAACGGCAAAACAATGGCAGGATCTAATTGATTTTGAAGGAAATGCTAATGGATTTTCGGTATTAACGGCAAGCCGTCCGGGAATCGAAGGCGGACTTCGAATTTCATACGCTACTTTAGGTGCTTTTATGAAATATCCAAAAGAAAGTCTTCCGAAAAAGCCAACCAATAATATTGCCGATAAAAAATACGGTTTCTTCCAGACAGACAAAGCTTTTTTTGAAGAAGTAGCTGCCGATATGGGATTAATTGCCAATAAAGAGGATGGTGATATTGGTTTTGAAAGACATCCTTTGGCTTATTTAGTTGAAGCAGCAGATGATATCTGCTACACGATTATCGATTTTGAAGATGGAATCAACTTAGGCTTAGTATCTGAAGATTATGCTTTAGAATATTTAATCAAACTTGTAAAAGATAATATCGGCGTTGCTAAATACAAATTACTGGAAACAAAAGAAGACAGAATTAGTTATTTGCGCGCTTTGGCCATTGGAGCTTTAATTAATGATGCGGTTGATGTTTTTATAGAAAATGAAGAAGCTATTATGGCCGGAAATTTCCCTTTTGCCCTAACGGATAAAAGCAAATACAAAGCACAGATGAATGATATCATCAACTTGAGCGTTGAAAAAATTTATCAGAGCCGTGAAGTTATCGAGAAAGAAATTGTAGGTTATCAAATCATTCAAACATTGCTGGATAAGTTTATCACGGCGTTTAATAACAAATACGAAGGAACGGCTTCAAATTACGATAAATTGATCCTGAAAATGCTGCCGGAAAAGCATCATTTAGACAAAGGCAATTTGTATGAGCGTCTGCTTCATATCTGTCACTATGTTTCTCTTTTAACAGATGGGAATGCATTAGAATTATACGAAATGATTCAGGGACGAAAAAAGAATTAAAACCTGATTATACCATAAAAAAAACAGCCCGTAAAATATTTTACGGGCTGTTTTTTTATAATGAAGTGTTGTTATTTATTGAAAAGCATAAACTAAACCAACTCCTAAAACTTGTCTTAACTGAGCCCTTGGTCCGTCGTTAACCTGAGATTTTGCTCCTGTTGCAGGATCAATCACATCTTTTTTAGTTTTAATATCATCATCATACACTAAGTGAACTCCAATATTTGCTTTTACATAAGCATTTACCACAAGATCCAAACGAGTATCATAATCGACATCGACATTTCCAAAACGGTTTAAATAATCCGTATACAAGCTTAATCTGTTTTCGTAAAAAATATTTTTATAGATTTCGTTTTTCATATATCCTGTAAGAAGGATACCAAATTCCGCTTTTACTTTTTGTCCTTCTTTAACCAAAATTTGATTGTTTGGGTCTAAAGGATCTGGCTCGTATATCGCTTTTTTAACACCAAAGGAACCTTGATTTGCTAAATACTGATCTAAAACTAAAGTAGTTTTTAATGTAATAGGAGAGAAGTAAAAAGTTCTGTTTTTCTTTTTGTTTGAATTCTCAGCTCCGGCTCCAAGGAATACATAAGCTGGTGCGAAAGGCTTAGAGATTGCAATATCACGGTTTGGATAATTGTAACCGTTTGTAAATTGCGTATTGAAATTAAACTTAGCCGAATAATACCAATTTGAAATCGTATCTTTTCTAAATCCGTATGTTGAATTTATTAAAAGAGCGTCGTCTGTTTTTCTAAGTTCTGTACCGTCTTGTTTATTTAAACCATATTTAACGATCATCTCATTGAACCACTTATGATTACCTTTTATGTAAGTTCTTCCAAATTCGCCTTTAAATAAACCCGAAATAGAACTTGTTCCCCCCGCACTCCAGTTTACAAATGCTATTTCAGAAATGTCAAAACCAAGCTGATTTTTTTTAGTCCAGTTAGAAGGTGGTTTAGGCTGTTGATTTGGGTCTAATGTTGTTTGTATAATTTGTGCAAAATTCTTTGACGTACACAAAAGCAACAAAAGCAAGAAAGTGGAACGTAATAATTTCATTGATTTTAGTTTTTTTTTATGGTGCCGCAAAATAATTATTTTGTGCCGTTAGAAAAAAGATTTATTAAACTTTTAACGTCAATTTTACACAATTGTTGCAGTTGCGGCACGGTTCCGTGCTCAATAAACACATCAGGAATACCTAAAATTTCGACGTTATTTTTATAGTTATTTAAAGCCGCAAATTCTAAAACGGCGCTTCCAAAACCACCATTTTTTACACCGTCTTCTATTGTAATAATGTTTTCAAAAGTTGAAAAAATAGTATTTAACAAATTGATATCCAATGGTTTAATGAATGAGAAGTCGTAATGGGCAATAGTTGCTGCATTTTCGCATTCGGCTAAAGCCTTAATTACATTATTTCCAATTGTTCCTGTAGATAAAACGGCTGTTTTTGTACCGGTTTTTAGACAATTTCCTTCGCCGATTTTAACTTTTTCATAATGTCCGAAATTTTCTACTTCCCAATCAGGCACAAAGCCGCGCCCTCTCGGATATCGTATAGCAATAGGATTATTCAGACCCAATTGAGCAGTATATAAAATATTTTGAAGCGCAATTTCATTAATTGGCGCATAAATAATCAGGTTAGGAATGCAGCGCAGATAAGCAATATCAAAAACACCGTGATGCGTGGCGCCGTCTTCGCCAACTAAACCAGCTCTGTCCAGACAAAAAATAACAGGTAAATTCTGCAAAGCCACATCATGAATAACCTGATCGTAAGCGCGCTGTAAAAAAGTCGAATAAATAGTACAGTAAACCATCATACCCTGTGTTGCCATTCCTGCAGCAAGAGTTACGGCATGCTGTTCTGCAATTCCAACATCAAAAGCACGATCCGGCAGTTCATCCATCATAAATTTTAAAGAACTTCCAGATGGCATTGCAGGCGTGATTCCTATTATTTTTTCATTCTTTTTGGCTAAATCTAAAACCGTTAAGCCAAAAACATCCTGAAATTTTGGAGGAAGATTTTCTTCTTGTTTTAAATGAATTTCTCCCGTTGAAGCATCGAACTTTCCGGGAGCATGGTATTTTACCTGATTTTCTTCGGCCTGTTGTAAACCTTTTCCTTTTGTAGTAACAATGTGAAGAAATTTTGGACCTTTTATTTTTTTCAGCCTGTTTAATTCTTTAATCAAAGCTGGAAAATCATGTCCGTCAATAGGCCCCGAATAATCGAAATTCAGTGATTTTATAATATTATTCTGTTTGGGATTTTTTCCGTTTTTAACCGCAGTCAGATATTTTTTTAAAGCCCCAACACTAGGATCAATTCCAATAGCGTTGTCGTTTAAAATTACTAAGATATTAGCATCTGTAACTCCCGCGTGATTTAAACCTTCAAAAGCCATTCCGCTTGCGATAGAAGCGTCGCCAATAACCGCAATATGCTGTTTATTGATATCGCCCTTTAGTTTTGAAGCAATCGCCATCCCGAGTGCTGCCGAAATAGAAGTAGAAGAATGCCCAACGCCAAAAGTATCATAAACACTTTCGTCTCTTTTTGGGAAACCGGAAATCCCGTCTATTTGTCTATTGGTATGGAAAATTTCTCTCCTTTCGGTTAAAATTTTATGTCCGTAAGCCTGATGTCCAACATCCCAAACTAATAAATCTTTGGGCGTATTAAAAACATAATGCAGTGCAATTGTCAATTCAATTACGCCTAAACTCGCTCCCAAATGTCCTTCTTTTACAGAAACAACATCAATAATAAACTGGCGGAGTTCCTGAGCAACCTGAGTAAGCTGTTCTTCTTTTAGAAGACGTAAATCAGCAGGATTTTGTATGTTAGAAAGTAAATTGCTTTTCATTGTAAGGTAAAAAGCAAATTTACGGTTTTAAATTTAATTTCCTTGCGGAGTCTTATTTCAATAAAATAGGGACCGAATATTGCATTCTGATTTTTTTGCCATTTGATTCTCCGGGCATCCATTTAGGGCATAAACTCAAAACTCTGATAATTTCTTTCTCCAATGGTTCTTCAACCGCTGGAGAGCATTCAAGAAAAGAAACTGAACCATTTTTTTCGACTGCAAATGCAAGTGTAAAATTGAGTTTCCAATAATTCACGCTTTCTGGTTTTTTGTATTCTTTCATAAAAAAGCTATGAAATTGGTCAATACCGCCTGGGAATTCGGCGTTAGAATTTGAAGGAGATTTTACAGGCAATGGTGAATTCTCTTTTTTTGCCTTATCAGACTTTGAGGTTTTGAAGTCTGTAATTTCTTTTTCAGTTATTGGTGTTGCATTTTTAAGTTCGACGTGATTTATTTTAGATGATGTTGGAACAATAGTGCGGTCGGTGTTGTTATTATCTATTGAAATTTCTTTAGAAACCATTTGCTTTTTTTTAATGGTATCTTTTACAGTTTGGGCATTTTTAACTTTCAGGTTTTTATCTTCTTTATTTTGACAGCTGAATAGAATTGTTCCGATAACTACAGACAACGGCAGTAAAAAAATGATATAATACTTGGTTTGAGTAGTTATTTTGTATTTTCTTTCCATGTTTGAATTTCAAAGTTTAAATGTAATAAAAATTAAAATGTAAAGTTTTACTTTTGCAATTATGATAAATCCTTTTACCGACGAGCATTTCATGAAAAAAGCTTTGCAGGAAGCAGAAATGGCCTATGAAAAAGGCGAAATTCCTGTTGGAGCTGTAATTGTCGTTGCCGATAAAGTAATTGCAAGAAGTCATAATTTAACCGAATTACTGAATGATGTTACGGCTCATGCCGAAATGCAGTCGATAACCGCGGCAGCAAATTTTCTGGGCGGTAAATATTTAAAAGATTGTACTTTGTATGTTACGCTAGAGCCTTGCCAAATGTGTGCAGGAGCTTTGTACTGGAGTCAGATTTCTAAAATTGTATTTGGAGCACGAGACGAACAAAGAGGTTTTTTGGCAATGGGAACAAAACTGCATCCCAAAACTACTGTAGTTTCTGGCGTTATGGCCAATGAAGCTGCAGATCTTATGAAACGTTTTTTTCTCGAAAGACGTAAATAATTGCTAAATATCGTGACGGATTTCTCTACAATAAAAAAACTTTTTGGTATAACTGAACCTAATGGTTTTGCTGAAAATGAAATTCAGCCTGTAAAAGATATTTTTGGAGATCTTCCAGAAGTTTTTACTGATTATTATAGGGAATTGGGGAAGATTCAAAATCTAAATTATACTCAGGATTTTTTAATAATTCCGGAACGTTTTCAGTATTATAAGCATAATGACTATTTGATTTTTTATACCGAAAATCAGCGTGCTTGTGTTTGGGGAATTCATAAAGACGATTTGTCGATTCCGAATCCGTCGGTTTATATGAGTTATGATCAGGAAGAATGGAATTTGGAAACCAAAACCTTAACCGATTTTTTTACTGCAATGGCTTTTCTTCAGGCTGGTTTTGGGTTGGAATTTCCGGGTAATACATTTTATGAAATAGAGCCAAATGATCTGGATTTTATCATCAAAAATTATTCAGACAAAGGAGTGTCATTTAAACAATGGCTTGAAGGAATAAAATTTTACGGAAACCATGATGATGAGGTGATTATAGTTATGGGCGGTAATCAAATGTTTTACGCCGCAAATTCTCAAGAACATTTTACTGAAATGGATGAGGTCTTGTCTCAACTAGGAGAAGAACTTTAAAAGATCTTATGAAAATTACTGCCTAGCCCAGATAGGAGCGGCATCCTTTTTACTGCTCCTTTAGCAGTAAAAAGATATAGCGGATCCCGAAGCTTCGGGAGAATATGCTTCTAATCATCTTTACAATAACCTCCAGACTTCAACAAAAGTTAAATAATCATTACTAGGGAATTTTCTTCTTAAAGCAACAGGAAAATATTTTACATTTATGGTAATTTAATTTGTAATTTGCTGTTATTGCTGATAATGGTAAATTACTAATTGCTAACCCATAACTCCAGATAAAAGTGAAAGTAAAAGGATTAAGTCTCGTATTTTTTGTGTTTTTTATTTTTCAGTCCTGCGGCAGAAAATCGGCGGCAGATTTCAATTCAGATTTTTCACTATTTAAAGATTATATAACCAGTTTTACGGGCGGCATCGTTTCTTCGGATTCTGATATTCGTGTGGTTTTGGCTTTCGTTAAAAACGACTGGAAACCCAATCAGGAATTAGATGACGATTTGTTTGATATTTCACCAAACGTTCAGGGAAAAGTGGTAGCACTTTCGACTAATACAATTGCTTTTATTCCGGAGAAAAAGCTAAAAGCAGGAACAGAATACCAAGTTACTTTAAACCTGGATAAACTGACTGCTATTCCGAAAGAGAAAGAAAAAGAGTTGTCTAAATTCAACTTTACGGTTAAAACGGTTAAACAGGATTTTACCATCAATACGGGTGATATTCAATCGTACAACAAAGAATACCAATATTTAAACTGCGTTTTAAAAACAGCAGATAATATTGATCTTGAAACAGCAAAAAAATTAGTTGAGGCCAAACAAAAAGGGAATGATCTTAAAGTTAAATTTGAGAAAGTATCCGGTCCTGCAAAAGAATTCCGTTTTATAATCGACAGCATTCAGCGTCATTCAGAAGCATCAAATCTTGAAATTATCTATGACGGGAGTGATTTTGATATTGATCAAAAAGGACAAATTGATTTTCCTATTACAAGCATAAACGAATTTAAAATTGTAAAAGTTGAGGTTCCGGACGGAAACAATCAGCAGGTTTTAATTAATTTTTCGGAACCATTAGAAAAAGGTCAGGATTTTAAAGGATTAGTTTCTATTCAAAACACCAATAACTTGAAATTTTCTACACAAGGAAATTTATTAAAAGTCTATTTTACAAATGAAGCGACAGCCAAAAAAGAACAGCCGGCTCCCGTTGTAGAAGCTGTTGCTGCTGTAACAGTAGATTCTGCAGCCGTTGCCGTAGACTCGGCAGCTGTAACTGTAGATACTGCTCAGGTTGAAGATATAGTAGAGGTTGTTCCAGACCAAGAACCGGAACAAGTGATTACGGGAGAATTACTTCTGGAGGTTTTTCAGGGAATTGAAAGCCAGTACGGCAAAAAAATGGAAGCGAACTACACAGAGAAAATTTCTTTCGACCAGATAAAACCAAATGTTCGTTTTATTAAAAACGGAACGATTCTGCCGAGTTCAAATAATTTAAAATTAAATTTTGAAGCTGTAAACTTGAGTGCTGTTGATGTAAAAGTGTATAAAATTTACAAAAACAATATTCTGCAGTTTCTTCAGTACAATGAATTAAACGGCGGACAGAATCTTAAGAAAGTAGCGCAGCCAATTGCTAAAACGACTCTTAATTTAAAAGAAAGTACACTCGTAAATCTTACCAAATGGAATACGTATGCTTTAGATTTATCTAAAATTATCAAACCGGAGCCGGGAGCAATTTACAGAGTAGAATTTGAATATAAAAAGAAATATTCGCTTTATAAATGCGAAACATCAGACGGAAATGATGACGAAACAGAGGAAGAAGAAGTAGATGAAAATGATGTAAACTACAGCGGTAACTCTTACGACGATTATTACTATGATGATTATGACTGGAGAGAAAGTCAGGATCCGTGTACAGGATCGTATTATTATAATGCCAAAATTGCAACCAATATTCTGGCTTCAGATTTAGGCGTTATTGCCAAAAGAGGAGAAAATAAATCGTATTTATTTGCTGTAAATAATATCGTTACGACAGAACCAGTATCAAACGCAAGAGTAGATTTGTATAATTTTCAACAGCAAAAAATAGCCTCGCAAGCGACAAGCAGTGAAGGAATTGCATCTTTCCAGCTGGATAAATTTGCTTATTTTGCGATTGTTACTTTAGGCGATCAGTCTACTTATGTGAAACTTGACGACGGACTTTCGTTATCGGTTAGTAATTTTGATGTTGCCGGAGAGACTTTACAAAAAGGATTGAAAGGATTTATTTACGGAGAAAGAGGTGTTTGGCGTCCGGGAGATAATTTGTATTTGTCTTTTATTTTAAATGATGCTTCGAATAAACTTCCAAAATCGCATCCAATTAAATTTAGGCTGAATGACCCGAATGGGAAAACGGTTTATCAAACCGTTCAAAAAGCAAATGACTTAAATCATTATGCCTTTACGGTTCCTACCAATCAGGACGCGCCAACCGGAAATTGGGAAGCCATGGTAAGTGTAGGAGGCGCAAGATTCTATAAAAGCATTAAAATAGAAACGATTAAACCAAATCGTTTAAAAATCAAAAATACGTTTACCAGAAAAACACTTTCATCATCATATCCAAATACAGATAATATAGAAGTAACCTGGCTTCACGGAGCAATTGCAAAGAACATGAATGTAGAAATGCAGGCTAAGTTCTCGCAGCAGACTACGACTTTTAAAGGATATGAAAAATATACTTTTGATGATTTGGTTCGTCAGTTTAGTACAGAAGAAATCAATGTTTTTTCAGGGAAATTAAACGAAAACGGAAAAGCATCAGTCAACATTCAGCCAAGATTACAAGGTCAGGCACCGGGAATGCTGCGTGCTTCGTTTATCACAAAAGTATACGAAGAAGGCGGTGATTTTAGTACCGATGTTATTTCGACAACCTATTCGCCATACAAAACCTATGTCGGGCTAAAAGCACCTGAACCAAACAAATACAGTATGCTGGAAACCAGAACAGCAAATCGTTTTGATATTGTTACGGTTGATGAAAACGGAAGACCAAAAGCAGTTAGAAATCTAGAAGTAAAAGTCTTTAAAGTAGATTGGCGCTGGTGGTGGGATTCGTCAAGCGATAATTTATCTAATTACAATTCGTCGAATGCTACAACTTCCTATAAAACTTTTATAGTTAATACGGATTCAAACGGAAAAGGAAGTATTCAATTTACCTTGACTGATGAAGAATGGGGACGTTATTTAATTCGAGTTTCAGATCAGGAAGATGGTCATGCCACGGCTTTAACCGTAAATATCGATTGGCCAATCTGGTCTGGAAAAACACGTAACAGAGATGCTTCTACAGCCAATATGTTAGTTTTTTCTACAGATAAGAAAAATTATGCAGTGGGAGAAAAAGCACAAATATCTTTCCCATCAAGTGAAGGCGGACGTGCATTAATCTCGATAGAAAACGGTTCAAGAGTAGTGCAGACGCTTTGGGCAGAAACTAAAAATGGCGAGACAAAAGTCGAAGTTCCAATTACAGGAGCAATGGCGCCAAATGTTTATTTTAATATTACATTATTACAGCCTCACGCTTCGACCAAAAACGATTCGCCAATTCGTATGTACGGAATCGTGCCAATTGAAGTAGTAGATAAAAATACCATTTTGGCACCAACCCTTAATATGCCGGATGTATTGAAACCAGAACAGCCGTTTACGGTTAAAGTAGGCGAGAAATCAGGCAGAGAAATGACCTATACAATTGCGGTTGTCGACGAAGGGCTTTTAGATTTAACCCGTTTTAAAACACCAAATGCATGGGATAGTTTTTATGTTCGTGAAGTACTTGGAGTAAAAACCTGGGATGTTTACGATGATGTAATTGGTGCTTATGGCGGAAAAATAAACCAGATTTTCAGTATTGGAGGAGATCAGGATTTAGGCGGCGGAAAAGCTAAAAAAGCAAACCGTTTTAAACCGGTTGTATTGTATTACGGTCCGTTTAAATTAGGAAAAGGAGAAACGAAATCACATCAATTAAAACTACCAAAATACATTGGTTCAGTTAGAACGATGGTAGTTGCGGGAGATGCTGCAACAAGTGCTTACGGAAGCGTAGAAAAAGCCACTCAGGTTAAGAGTCCGTTGATGGTTTTAGCTTCGTTACCAAGAAAAATTTCGCCATCAGAAAAAGTGACACTTCCGGTGACTGTTTTTGCCACGGAGAATAAAATTAAAAACGTTTCGATTCAGATAAAAACCAGCAACGGATTAAAAGTAGCAGGAAGTGCCGTTCAAAAACTGAGTTTTGCACAGCCAGACGAAAAAATGGCTTATTTCAATTTAGTTGTTGGCGCTGCAACCGGAATTGCAAAAGTGCAGGTAATTGCGACTTCAGGAACCGAAAAATCGGTTTATGAGGTTGAAATCGATATGACAAATCCAAATCCGGTAACAAGTACTTTTACCGATGTCATATTAGCTCCAAACAGCACTAAAACACTTTCGTGGAAAACATTTGGAGTGGCCGGAAGTAATAAAGCGAGATTAGAAGTTTCGTCTATGCCATCAATGAATTTGAACGGAAGAATGCAATTTTTAATTCAGTATCCGCATGGTTGCGTAGAGCAGACAACATCATCGGTTTTCCCGCAATTATTTTTAGGCGATGTTGCCGATATTGATGCTAAACGCAAAGAAATTATTCAAAAGAATATTACAGCCGGAATTGCAAGATTGGGCAACTTCCAGTTATCAAACGGCGGATTGCCTTACTGGCAGGGAAATGCGATTGCTGATGACTGGGGAACTTCTTACGCTGGACATTTCTTAATTGAAGCAGAGAAAAAAGGATATGTAATGCCAATTAATTTCAAGTCAAAATGGCTTTCGTATCAGCAGAAAGAAGCCAAACAATGGCGTTTTGAACCAAAATACGGAAATGATCTGGCTCAGGCGTATAGATTATATACTTTGGCTTTAGCAGGAAATGCTGATTTGTCTGCCATGAACCGACTTCGTGAAACAAAAGGTATTTCAAACGAAAGTAAACTTCGTTTGGCTGCGGCCTATGTTTTAGCAGGTCAAAAATCGGCGGGACAAAGTTTATTCCTAAAAACAAGTATTGATGGAGATTCAGACGGATACAATTATTACTATTATGGTTCAAGCGAAAGAAACAGAGCAATGGCGCTGGAAACAATGCTGCTTTTAGGACAAACGCAAAAAGCATTTGCAATGGCGGTAAAACTAGCCAAAGAAATGTCGGCTAATCAATGGATGAGCACGCAGACAACTGCGTATTGTTTGTATTCGATGTCGAAATTTGCAATCAGCAACGGTTCAAAAGGAATCGATATTCAGTTTAGTAAAAACGGAAAAGGAGAAACAATAAATACTAGTAAATCGGTTGCCGATCGTAGTTTATCTGTCGCTTCCGGAACAAATAGTATCACATTGAAAAACAATAAAGCGAATACAGTTTATGTTCGTGTATTGAATACCGGAATATTACCAATAGGACAAGAAAATGCGGTTCAAAGCGATGTTTCGGCTAGTATTGTGTTCAAAGACAGAAAAGGAGGCGTAATTAATGTTTCGAGGATTAGTCAGGGAACAGAATTTATTGCCGAAGTTACCATTAAAAACCAAAGAGGCGAAAGTGTTCAAAATGTCGCGTTATCTCAAATTCTGCCTTCCGGATTCGAAATTGTCAATACGCGTTTTACGGATTACGGAGATGCAGTAAATAATATTGCCGACTATATTGACATTCGCGACGATAGAACCAATTTCTACTTCGGAATGAAATCAAGAGAAACCAAAGTTTTCCGAATTCTGCTAAACGCATCATATTTAGGAAATTATTATCTACCTGGCTTACAATGCGAAGCGATGTACGATAATACATTCCTAGCCAGAACAAAAGGATTCTGGGTTGAAGTTGTGAAGTAAACTTGAAATACGTATCCTAACAGGTTTCCAAAACCTGTTAGGTATTAAATTTGGTATTCGATTAGGTATTAAATATTTAGAATAAATAAACATACCTAATAGGTTTTGGAAACCTGTTAGGATAACAAAAGAATAATAGCGTGGAGAAAGATGTTTTTGAGACGGGCCAATATTATCACGTTTATAATAGAGGAAATAATAGTGAGAATATTTTTATTGAAGAGAAAAACTACAATTATTTTTTAGAAAAACTTAAAAAATATATTTTGCCAATTGCCGATGTTTATGCTTATTGTTTGCTCAAAAATCATTTTCATATTGTTCTGCGAATAAAAGATAAAATTGACCTGCCCGAAAAGTTTAAAGAAAAGATACATTTACCATTTTCGAATTTATTCAATTCTTATTCTAAAAGTATAAATAAGGCTTATGATAGAACTGGAAGTTTGTTTCAGGAACATTTGCAAAGAAATAGGATTGAAAGTGAAAAATATTTGAAACAATTAATCATGTATGTTCATTTGAATCCTGTAAAACATAAGTTTTCTAAGGATTTTCAATCGTATAGACATTCATCTTATCGTTCTTATTTATCGGACAAACAAAGCAGTCTTGATCGGGAATTTATTATGGAATTATTCAACGATTTAGAAAATTTTATATTTTGTCATGATGAAAGGAAGTTAATTTATGAAGGAGTTCTTAATGATGTAAATTTACTTGACCAATAGAAAATTGTATTCGACTATCCTACCAGGTTTCCAAAACCTGTTAGGTATTTTAGATAAAGAAGATGTTTTTTTTGGAATGAATAAGGAATATTTAAGAGGTTTTCAAACCTGTTAGATATTGCTAGATAAAGAAGATGTTTTTTTGGAATGGATAAGGAATACCTAACAGGTTTTTAAAACCTGTTAGGATACGAAACAACAATGTAATTTTGAAAAATAAACTTATAGCGTTTTTCCAACGCATTATAAACTGGATAAAAAGAAATAAAATAAAATCAGCAATTGTATTTGTGCTCTTGGTGATTTACTATTTTTCGATACCCCGAACTTTATTCAAAGAACCTTACTCGACCGTTATTGAGAGTAAAGAAGGAGAACTGCTTGGTGCAAAAATCGCCCGCGACGGACAATGGCGTTTTCCAGCACAGGACAGCGTTCCGGATAAATTCAAAAAATGTATTGTTTATTTTGAAGACGAATATTTCTACAAACATCCGGGATTTAATCCGGTTGCCATGGTAAATGCTTTTAAACAAAACAGAAAAGCAGGAAAAGTGGTTAGGGGAGGAAGTACTTTAACCCAGCAGGTAATCCGATTATCCCGAAAAGGAAAAAACAGAACCTATTTTGAAAAAATAATCGAAATTATTCTCGCAACCAGACTAGAGTTGGGTTATTCTAAAAATGAAATTCTCGAAATGTATGCAGCCCATGCACCATTTGGAGGAAATGTTGTAGGACTGGAAATGGCTTCGTGGCGGTATTTTGGCGTGCAGTCGAATCAATTATCGTGGGCAGAAAATGCAGTTTTGGCCGTTTTGCCTAATGCGCCAAGTTTAATTTACCCCGGAAAAAATCAGATAAAATTACTCAACAAACGCAATCAGCTTTTGCTAAAACTGCATAAAGAAGGAGTAATCGACAAGCAGACTTATGAGCTTTCGGTAGAAGAACCTTTGCCTCAAAAACCGTACGATCTGCCGCAAATTGCACCGCATTTATTGCAGAGAACAGCCAAAAACGAAGAAGGAACCAGAGTAAAAACCACGATTGATTATGCGCTGCAGAACAGAGTGAATCAAATCGCGAGGTATTATTACAATCAGTACAAACAAAATGAAGTTCATAATCTGGCTATTTTGGTAATTGATGTTCAAAATAGAAATGTAATGAGTTATGTTGGGAACGCTCCAACAGACAAAGATCATCAAAAAGATGTTGATATTATTGATGCTCCCAGAAGTACAGGAAGCATCTTAAAGCCGCTTTTATACGGTGCAATGTTAGATGACGGCGAATTATTGCCTAATACTTTAGTAGCAGATATTCCAACGCAGATTTCCGGATATACGCCTCAAAATTTCAATCTCACTTTTGATGGCGCGGTGCCTGCTCATAGAGCTTTGTCTCGTTCGTTGAATATTCCAGCCGTTTTAATGCTTCAGGAATTTACGGTAAATAAGTTTTATGAAGAACTGCAAAAATTCAAATTAAAGAATATTAATAAAACGCCCGATCATTACGGGTTATCGCTTATTTTGGGCGGAGCCGAGAGTAACTTGTGGGATTTATGCCGAACCTACGCTAATTTATCTTCGACATTAAATTACTACTCTAAGCATCAGGATAAATATCGGACAAATGAATTTACAGAACTCAATTATAAAAATGATTTTAAGCCTGATTTTGGATCAGAAACTGATCAGAAGAATATTTTGGGTGCAGGATCAATTTGGTTAACGTATAACGCAATGGAAGAAGTTAACAGACCGGAAGGAGACGAAGCCTGGAAGTTTTATGACAGCTCATTGAAAATTGCCTGGAAAACAGGAACAAGTTTTGGGAATAGAGATGCATGGGCAATAGGAACAAATTCCAGATACGTAGTTGGAATTTGGGTTGGAAATGCAACAGGAGAAGGACGTCCGACATTAACTGGAGTTACCAGCGCCGCACCAATTTTATTCGACGTTTTTAATTTACTGCCAAGACAAAGATGGTTTGATACGCCTTATAAAGATTTGTCCGAAGTTGAGGTTTGCCGTTTAAGCGGTTATTTAGCAAAAGAAAATTGTCCGAAAATCAAACAGTGGGTTTCTAAAAAAGGAAAATCGACAAAGGTTTGTCCGTATCATAAAACCATTCATTTAGATAAAACAGAACAATTTCAAGTAAACAGCAGCTGCGAAAGTGTCGAAAATATTGTAACTAAAAATTGGTTTGTACTGCCTCCGGTCATGGCTTGGTATTACAAAAGCCAGCATATCGAATATCTGCCTTTGCCTCCATTTAAAGAAGGCTGCGAAGGAACGCAAACCACCACAATGGATTTTATTTACCCAAAAGCAAACAGCAAAATCTACTTAACAAAGGATTTTAACAGCAATGTCCAGCCTGTAATTTTAAAAGTAGCTTATTCTGAAAGAGATAAAGAATTATTTTGGTATGTTGATGATGTGTATAAAGCAACAACCAAAACGTTTCATGAACTGCCCATTACGCCAACAACAGGAATTCATTATATTACCGTTGTAGATGGTTCCGGAAATGAAATAAGACGTAGAATTGAAATTGTTAGGGAATAAAAATTTAAAGAAAATTCCAAATTCCAAGCTTTTTGTCAGGCTGAGTGAAGTCGAAGCCCACGTACCAATTGGAGTGCCCTTCGACTTCGCTCAGGGTGACATCAAAATAGCTTTTAAAAAAATCGTGAATTCGTGGCTAAAAAAAGGCACAAAAAAACCGTCTCGTTTTTTAACGAGACGGTTTTTAATTTATTCTGAAATAACATTTCCTTTTTTATCATAGAAATGGTATTCTAAGTACGTGTAAGCGTCACGAGGTATGATTTTCACCCATTTCTTATGTTCAAAAAACCATTTTGAACGTAATGATG
>Ga0157370_10002688_pt1 | contig 21316 bp, 14 predicted proteins | sample C35metaG_FD_113463 | JGI IMG/M metagenome (GOLD analysis project Ga0157370, IMG submission 113463) | Corn rhizosphere microbial communities from Kellogg Biological Station, Michigan, USA - C3-5 metaG | ecosystem: Host-associated > Plants > Roots > Rhizosphere > Soil | place: USA: Michigan...
GACGATTTCGAGAATCTTCGGGAGCTGCGTATCGGGGTGACGGATGAGCTGGATGGTGGCTTCAATGATTTCCGTCAGGTTATGGGGCGGAATATTGGTGGCCATCCCGACCGCGATGCCCGAGGAACCGTTGACCAGCAGGTTCGGAATGCGCGTGGGGAGGACTTCCGGCTCGTGCTCGCTATCGTCGTAATTGGGCCGGAAATCGACCGTTTCCTTATCGATATCTTCGAGGAGCGAAGCGGAAATCCGCGCGAGGCGCGCTTCGGTGTACCGCATCGCCGCGGGCGGATCGCCATCGACCGAGCCAAAATTGCCCTGGCCATCGACCAGCGGATAACGCATGCTGAACGGCTGCGCCATGCGGACGAGCGAATCGTAAACCGGGGCATCGCCGTGCGGGTGAAACTTGCCGAGAACTTCGCCGACGATCTTCGCGCACTTGCGGGTGGGGCGATTGGGCGTAAGGCCCATCTCGTTCATGCCATAGAGAATGCGGCGATGAACGGGTTTCAGGCCGTCGCGAATATCGGGAAGGGCGCGTCCCACGATTACGCTCATGGCGTAATCGAGGTACGAACGCTTCATTTCGTCTTCGATATTGACGGGCAGGAGATTGTCGCCGCCGGCGCCGCCTGGAAGAGGCATTTGCGGAGGCGCGGGAGGACCCTGTGGGGGATTATCCTGGTTAGCCATGAATTGTGCGGTAAGTCTTATTTTAGCAGGTATTTAGCGTTGACCCGGCGGGTATCCGGCGGCGAGGATGGAGACGGGAGCAGGGGCCCGTGTATACCGCGTTCGCAATCCTTGCGGTGATCGCGCTCGCGGTTCAGGCGCTGATCCTTTTCCTCGCCTTTTTCGGCCCCGATCTGCCTTACGAGGTGATCGACGCGCCCGATCATCCGCTCGATTCCCGCGAATTTACCGAACTGCTGGCGACCCTTACCGACGCCCAGCTTCATTCGCAAAATCGAGTCGAAGTCCTCACGAACGGACCCTGTTTCTATCAGGCCGAACTGGACGCGATCGCGAACGCGCGGGAAACGATCAATCTGGAGGCCTACATCTTCCACAAGGGCGAGATCGGCGCGAAATTTCGCGATGCTCTCACGGAGCGGGCGCGGGCGGGCGTGAAGGTCAAGCTGATCATCGATTTCATCGGCAGCTTCAGTGTTCGCAAGAGCTGGTTCCGGGAACTCATCGAAGCCGGCGGACGCGTCGAGTGGTATCACTCGCTCCGGATCGATCTGATACCGCAGATCAATAACCGCACGCATCGCGAGCTGATGGTCATCGATGGGGAGATCGGTTTCATCGGAGGCGCCGGAATAGACGACCACTGGTACAAGCGCACCGCCGGCGACCCGCGATGGCGCGATACGGTGTGCCGCGTGACCGGGCCAGCGGTGACCAGCCTGCAATCGGTTTTCGCCGAAAACTGGCTGCGGGTATCCGGCGAAATTCTGGCCAGCGATGACTATTTTCATGATGGCTCCGAGCAGGCCGGGTCCATCGCGATGATCGTCAACAGTACGCCCGCGGCGGGGTCGACAAGGGCGCGGATTCTGTTTCAGATGCTGATCGCCTGCGCGCGGAAGCGCGTCTACATTACGACGCCCTATTTCCTGCCGGATCGCAGCGCGCGCAAGGCGGTTCGGAAAGCGATCAGGGAGCGCGGAGTTGATATCCGGATACTGACTCCCGGAACGCACTCCGATCACATGCTGACGCGGGGATCGAGTGAAAGGCTCTACGGATCGTTGCTGAAGGCCGGGGCGAAGATATATGAGTACAAGCCCGCCATGATTCACGCGAAGGTGCTGATTGCCGATGGCGTGTGGTCCGTCGTGGGATCGACCAATTTCGATCACCGCTCTTTTGAACTGAACGACGAGGTGAACCTGGCCGTTCGCGATGCCGCAGTTGCCGCGCGATTGAGCGAGGACTTTGAAAAGGATCTGAGGGAGAGCCGGGAAATCACGTGGGAGGAGTGGCGCGATCATCGGAAATACCGGCTTTATGAATGGCTGGGCGCATTGATCGCAAAACAGGAATAAGCGCGCGCTAATGCCGATTCGCTTTCGAACTGCGACCTACAATATTCACAAATCGAAGGGCGTCGACTGGCGAATCCGGCCAGCCCGGGTTGGGCAGGTCCTGCGCGAAATCAATGCGGACGTGGTCGCCCTGCAGGAGGTGCTCGAGGCGCATGTGGAAGACATTCGCGCCGAATCCGGCTACGCGCATGTCTTCGGCGCGGCGGAGCGGTATCGCGGACACGAGCACGGCAATGTTGTGTTCACGCGATTCCCGATCGTCCGTCATGCGAATTTCGATATCAGCGTGCTGCGACGGACGGAGCGGAGATGCATCCGTGTGGATCTCGAGATTCAGGGCCGGCTGGCGCATTTGTTCGCCGTTCACATGGGTACGTCGTGGTTTGAGAGGCGGCGGCAGATTGAGATGCTTCTGACGCCGCAAATTCTGTTGAATCCGGATCTGCGCGGCCCGCGTATCCTGCTGGGCGATTTCAATGAGTGGACGCGCGGCGTGACCACGCGGCGGCTGCTGGATCAATTCAAGGGCGCGGATATCCGGCAGCATCTGGACCGGCGAAGAACGTATCCGGGGGTGATTCCGTTCTGGCATCTGGACCATATTTATTACGATCCGCCGTTGTGCGCGCGAATCGCGAGGCTGCACAGGACAAGAACAGCGCTGCTGGCGAGCGATCATCTGCCGCTTTATGCGGATTTCGAGTGGTGAGCGCAGGCAGCGACACGGGCAGGTAGTTCCCAGGGGTATCGTCGATCCTGCCGGAGGTCGAATACTCAGCAGCGCTTGTATTTTTCACCTGATTCGCATGGGCAGGGGGCGCTGCGGGGAATTACGGCCGTTTTTTCCGGCAGTGATTGGGTTGTTGTGCAAAATTCTTTTCCTGCTCCTGAGCGGCCTGCAACTGCCGTTCCTCCAGATTTTTCATCGTGGCGGCGTCTGCCGCCATGGCCTGCCTGATTATGACCTCGGCCGGATGCAGGTTCGGCCTGCAGGCGGCGAAGTTCCTTGAGCGAACGGTGGAATGTGCGCTGGGCGGCGGCGCGGGCGCGGTCGATGGAGGTCTGGAGCCGGTCGAGTTCTTCGTCCGTCAGGTTTTCGGCAGGAGCGATTTCGAGACTGGCGCAGCGGCGGAGATGCCATGCGGCATGGATGATTTCCTGAGCGAGGGTGTGTTCGAGCGGCGTGGCGGGCGAGAGTTCGGCGAGATGGCCGGATTCGAATTTCATTAAATATGTCCTGTTCTTCCGGACGGACGAAATTTGCGACGGATTTCGGGAATGCTGGTTGCGTTTCGGAACGGGGCATTTGCCGGTAGGGTTCGGGGAAACCGCCACAGTTGCCAGCGGACCGGGTTATTCATCGCCGTGCCTGAATGTTCCGGCGCTTTGATATCCTGCTTCCGGCATTACCCAGCCGCGACCATAACCTCACGGAGTATTTGATCGAGATGAACAAATTCGCCACGCTCGCCGTTTCGCTCTCAGTCGGATTCGCGCTGCTTCCGCTCACCGCCCAACAGCCCGCGGCGCCACAACCTCCCGCACAGGGCCGCGGCCGCGGAGGCCGCGGCTTCGCGCCTCCCATCCAGCCGAAGCCCGAAGAGATCGCGCAGGTGAAGGCGAAAACCGAGCAGATCGAGTCCCTGGTTCGCGAACTGAAATCGAAGTACGCCGATCCCGATCTCACTGGCGACGTGGAAGTCTACGGGAAAGCCGGCCGCATGCTGCTCGAATTCCCCGATCAGTTCTTCACTCAAAACGGCATCGACCACGCGCTCGACGTTCTCGATCAGGGAATCGCCCGCGCGAAGGAACTTGAGTCCGGCAAACCCTCCTGGAACGAAGGGAAAAAGCAAATTCATGCCTACTATTCGAAGATTGATGGCTCGGTGCAGCCTTATGGCATTACCCTTCCGGACAACTACGATCCTTCAAAGCCCACACGCCTCTACGTCTGGATGCATGGTCGCGCAAACACCATGACCGAATCGGAGTTCCTGCACAACTTTCCCAATCAGGGTGCGGGCAAAGTGCCGGTCGCGGATATCGGTCAGATTCAGCTCGATGTTTACGGAAGGCTCAACAGCGCGGGCTATCACTGGGCTGGCGAGGACGACGTCTTCGAAGCAATTGCTGCCGTCGAAAAGCGCTTCAAAATCGATGAGAAGCGAATCGCCCTGCGCGGCTTCTCCATGGGCGGAGAGGGCGCATGGCACATCGCCCTGCACCACCCGGACAGCTTCGTGGCCGCGGAAATCGGCGCGGGCACCTGGTCGAATCGCGCGGCCGCCGTGCCCGACCTGAAACCGTATCAACTGGCCACGCTGCGCATCTGGGAGAACATGCCGGAATGGGCATTGAACGGTTACAACCTTCCGATCGCCGCGCACGACGGCGATCACGATACGCAGGTTCCCTGCCTCCCGCCGCCTCCCCGCGGTGCGCCGAACCGCGGGCAGCTTGAATCCTCCCTCAAAGACCGCGCCCAGCTTGAAAAAGAAGGCTTCCCCGCCGAAGGCGAGCCCGACTTCTATCACATGAAAGGCATGCCGGACATCTTCCTGATCTCGCAGGATACGGGCCATGGCACGAGCCCGCTCGTGCGGCAGCGGCTCGATGCCTTCCTGAAGGAATGGACCGATAAAGGCCAGACCTCGCCCGATCACATCCGCTTCGCCACCTGGACAACGCGTTACAACCGTGATTACTGGGTATCAGTGGAAGGCCTCGAAAAACACTATGAGCGCGCCGATGTGGATGCAAAGCGCGACGACGCTCGTCACAGCTACGAAATCTCGACAAAGAACATCTCCCGTCTCGTGCTGAGCGAAATGGATCACGCTCGTGAGATAAAAATCGATGGGCAGGATTTGAAGGTGAAACCAGGTCCCGAACTGACGTTGACGAAAACAACGGCATGGAAAGTGGATCACAGCGGCAAGCGGCCCGGGCTGCACAAAACGCACGCGCTACAGGGCCCGATCGATGACGCCTTTATCGATCCCTTCCTGCTCGTGCGGCCAACCGGGACGCCGTGGAACGACGCGGTGAACCAGCAGTCCATTCGAACGCTCGATCACTTCGACAAACAATGGGCGAAATACTTTCGCGGGCATCCGTTCATTAAGAACGATACCGACGTCAGTCAGGCGGATTTCTCGAAATACAACATAGTCCTGTTCGGAGATCCGGGAAGCAACCGCTGGATCGCGAAGCTGAACGGGAAACTGCCGTTCAAGTGGACGAAGGAGACCGTGACTCTCGGAGAACAGTCATTCCCGGCGAACGAAAATTACCCTGCGATGGTTTATCCGAACCCGCTGAATCCGGCGAAGTATGTGGTGCTGAATACGGGACTTACGATCACGGACCGCGAATACAACGGCGACTACGGGATGCCGGAGTGGGGCGATTACGCGATCGTCAAAGTCAATCCGGGGGCGGATATGCCGGCGCCGCAGGTTGCCGGGCTGTTTGATGAAAAGTGGCAGCTCGCGCGTTAGGTGACGCCGCGTGCCTGCGCGAATCGCCGGCGAAATCCTGTCCGGCGACTCGTCAGCCCCTGCAATCGGTCAGTTGGACTTTTTGCGTCGAAGCATCAGCAGCGCGCTGCCAACGAGCGCGATCGCGCTGCCGGCTGAACCGGCATCGATTTCCGGCACGGATACAGCGGCGGAAAGAATACTAGTCGTCGCAATAACAAGTAATGAAATCGCCAGAATTTTCTTCATAAATCGGATCTCCTTTTCGACTTTTCCGCCAGAGTCAGTCAGCCATCTCCGCGCGGGCTTAGTTCGATGCTAGGGGATGAAACCTAAGCTGGTCAACGAACTCGCCCCCGTCCAGGTACGGCCGTATGCCCGAGGGTATGGCAAGGTAAAGTACCAGTACATCTGGACTTACCACAGTTGCCAGTTACCGCCTGCCAGCACGTAAACTGCGATCAGCGCATTGGTGGTGGCGTGAGCGGCGATGGCGTTTCCGATGCTCCGTCTGCGCCGCGCCATCATCGCGTAGACCACTCCGGCGAGAGCGCCGGCAAACCATCGCTCGCCGTGCATCAATCCGAAAAGTATTGAAGAAGTCGCGATGGCGAAGTAAGTGACTCGCCGGAAATCGACGGCTTGAAAATCCGCCGGGCTTCCAGACGAAATCGAAAGCCGCCGCAAAAGAAATCCGCGGAAAGCCAGTTCCTCCGCGATCGGCACCGTGGTCGTTGCCGCCAGCGCGCGCAACGCGATCCACAATGCCCGAATGAATGGTGATTGCGCCGCCAGCGCCCCTGCGGGCCCCTGGCGCACGCCCGAATCCATTGCGATCCACAAAACGAAAACCGCCACACCACCAGGTGGCGCAGTCCAGTCCGGTCTCCAGGTCAGCTTCGAATACCCGCGCCGGCAAATCCATAGCGCCCCAATCGCGGCAAGAAAGCGAAGAGGGTAAAGCCACTCAAATTGGCTGGACGCCGCGCGGGCCACAAGACCCGCCGCGAGTATGGCCGCGAACGGCAACAGGTAAGGCACTGTGGGATTGAGACTGGAAGGCGTCGCGGCCGCCTGGCCTTCGCCGGTTCTCACCCGTATCCAGGCGATGCGAGGCGCAGTGAACGCCAGCACCAGCGCGACGCAGTTGAACGCAATCCACCCGGCTTGCGAATGGAATCCTCCCACCGCCACCGCTGGCGCCCCGGCAATACCGATCAGAACCAGCGTCACAATCCGGAACACATTCGATGCGAACATCGCGACCATTCCGGCCGGGATCACAACCAGCGCATGAGGAAAGCGGCATTCGCGCCGGAACAGCCATAGCCACAGCAGCCCAAACGCAAGAATCAGCCCCGCGCCTTCGAGCCCCGAGCATGGGCCGCCGATCCTCACCAGAAAATTCCCGTTCCCGATCGTAAGCGTGGCCCGATCGGCAATAATGTCGGGCCGAAGGCGCCGCAGGACAAATTCCACCAGGCCAAACGTCACGCCTGTGAGCCCGGACCACGAAGCCTGATTCCACACTGACCAGAACACACTGGAGAGCCGCGCCGTGATGATGCTGGCCGGCAGCAGATAAGCGAACAGATTGCCGGTCGCTCGAAAAAGTAAAGCCCACGAACGCCCCGGCACAAACGCGAGCGCCGCAAAAGCAATCCCACACGGCCCCGCAACAAACCATCCCAGCCGGAGCAGCCCGGATTGCCCGGTTCCCGAAGCCATAAGCTTTAGGGAAATTGCGACGAACGTTCCCATCGCAAGCCCATGAAGCAGGAGAAATCGGATGGAAAACGGAATGGGATCCCGGCTGCGCGCCAAAGCCCGGAACATCTGCCGGGCGCGGAAATAACCAAAACAGACGAAGAGCGCGAGAAACGCGCTGACGCCACGGGCGATCTCCTGCCCCCCGCCACCGGTCGAAACACGGGATGAGATGGGGAGCCATTCAGCCGCCAGCAGCCCGGCCAGCCAGACCAGCCGCCGGCAAAAAACCGGGAAGCGCCAGTCGCGAGCGACCGGTACGGGCAGCGCCGGAATTGACCCTGCTTGTTCCGACATTCGATTGAGTGTAATGAATATTACCATTTATTGAACATAAAGGCCGATTCCCCGGCCGCCAGGAGGTAGTATTCTCGATTCGCCGCCGCGCATTATTCGCAGCCGCTGACGCGGCGATGGAGAAAAGTTCTCTTCGCCGGCGAGCGCCGAACCGCCGCCTCGTCGCTCTGAAAGGGGAATAAATTTCGCGCGCGCGGACCTGTAGCAATATGCAGGCGATGCACGCCGAAGAATACTGGATGCCAAAGGAGTCCTGGAATTCCGTCGGCAAAATCCTTCCGTTTGCGACCCGTGAGCAGGCGTCAGGCGCAGCGGCGACGAAGCACAGGGCGGAAACCCGGCGCGTCGCCTTCAATGCGGAAGCGCTGCCCTGGACGAACGACCTCTTCCGCACCGCCCTGCGCATGACCGGCGACCGTGCCCGGGCCGAAGACGCCCTGCAGGAAACCATGCTTCAGGCATGGAAGTCGTTCGATCGATTTCATGCGGGCACGAACTGCCGCGCATGGCTTTACAAGATCCTGTTCCACTGCGTTAAGTACCAGCGGCGAAGGTGGCTCAGATTCCCGTCGTTCAGCGGTGACGACGCCACTCTCGAAGCAACTCTCGCCAGCCCGGCTCCAGTTCCGGAGGCGCTGCGGGACGAAGATATTCTCCGGGCGCTCGACCGAATCCCGCGGGAATTTCGCGCGCTGGTCCTGCTGGTTGATGTGGAAGAGTTCGCTTATAAAGACGCGGCGGAAATACTCGCCATCCCAATCGGCACGGTAATGTCACGGCTAAGCCGCGGAAGAAAGCTGCTTCGCGAGCAGCTGGCGGATGTGGCGCGGGCGTATGGAATTTTGAAAGATAAAGGACAAGGCGCATGACGAGCTCAGGTTATTGCGAGCGCGTCACCGAAGCGCTTGATACTTATCTCGATGGCGAACTGCCGCTGGATCAGAGGAGCGCAATCGCGAAGCATCTGGAAGAATGCCCGGATTGCGCGCGAGAGGCGGCAAAGCGGAAGGCGTTTCGCGTCCGGTTGCGCGAGGCTGCCCGGTCGGCGCCGGTACCCTCGGATCTGGCATCGAACATCGATCGAAGCCTTCAGCCAAGCGTCCGCAATCGCTTGCCGCACATCGGGATGATCGCCCTGGCGGCGGCAGTAATGCTGGCAATCTGCATTGCAGGGTGGCGAGTGGAATTCCACCAGCCCGGGCCACTGGAACAGAATGCATATCTGGAGCAGGTTTCGAGCGGCGTCGCGCGAATCATGCGCGTCGGCCTCAACGATCATGTTCACTGCGCGGTTTTCCGCAAATATCCCGCCCAGCCCCCATCGCTCGAACGGATGGCGCACCTGCTCGGCCCACAATATGCGGATCTGGAGCCGGTCTTCGCGGCGCATCTTCCGGCAGGCGTCAAAGTGGCGCTGGCGCACCGGTGCAGCTTTCGTGGACGGCGTTATGTTCACCTGATCGCGCGCGATGGAGCGAGGCTGGTTTCCCTCGTCGTCGCACGCCGGGAACAGGGAGAAGCGCTTGAAAACGATCTCCGCGCCGTGGCGGAAGAAGGCGGCACGGAGATGTACACTTCGGGCGCTCGGCAGTTTGCGATCGCGGCGTTCGAAACTCCGGCGCATCTGGTTTATGTCATCTCGGATCTGGGCGAGCGACAAAACATGCGGATCATGGAATCCATGGCGGCGCAGGTTCGGCAGGTGCTGAGCAAGGCGGAGCAGCAGGGGTAAGCCGCGCTGATACCTGCCAGCCGCGGGGCTTACCACGGGATCATGTAGCCGCGTCACAGTTCACCCGCCCCATGCCAGTAATCTCCACGCAACGCTGATCGCGCCACACCGGAATTAAAATTGTTTGAACATGCCGGGCTTCTTCGTCAGCTACAACAAAGCAGACAAGGATTGGGCTGTGTGGATCGCCTGGGAGCTGGAACAGGCCGGATACACCGCATCCGTCCAGGCTTGGGACTTCAGGCCCGGATCGAACTTTGTGCTCGAAATGCAGAAGGCGGCGAGCGAATGCGATCGCACCCTCGCCGTTCTGTCCCCCGATTATCTTCTCTCAGAGTTCGTACAGCCCGAATGGGCCGCTGCCTTCGCCGCCGATCCTGCCGGGAACGCACGCAAGCTCGTGCCTGTTCGCGTTCGGCCGTGCGAGATGAAGGGTCTGCTCAAAGCCATCGTCTATATCGATCTGGTCGGTATGGAGGAAGCAGCCGCTCGCCGGCAACTTCTCGAAGGCCTAAAGGAAGGGCGTGGCCCATCTACACAGGTCCGCTTTCCATCGGAGAAGTCGCCACGATTCCCCGCTGCCCTTCCCGATATCTGGAACGTTCCCCATCTTCGAAACCCGAACTTTACAGGTCGTGAGTCGGTTTTGGCGGAGTTGCGCGCGGCCCTTGCTTCCGGGCGTCCGGCAGCCGTAACGCAGGCCATTACTGGGCTGGGTGGCGTTGGGAAAACCCATCTTGCCATCGAATACGCATATCGAAACGCGCGCGAGTATTCGCTGGTGTGGTGGGTTCGCGCGGAAGATCCCGCCACCGCCCTCAGCGACTATGTGGATCTTGCCAGGAGACTGGGGCTGAGGACGCCAACTGACGTGGTGAGCAACATCGCCTCCGCAGTACGGGACTGGCTAAGCCACAACGAGGGCTGGCTGCTCATCTTCGACAATGCGCGGGACCAGGCCTCCTGTGAAGCGCTTCTCCCCTGGGGAAGTGCCGGCCACGTGATCATTACGTCGCGCAATACCAACTGGAAACGTTTTGCAGAGTCGGTTCTCGTGAAGACGCTGCCGCGTGAGGAAGCTGTTGCATTTCTGCTGAAGCGCACGGGGCAGGATCAGTCACATGCGGGAAGCGCTCTATCGGAAGCATTTGGCGATCTTCCGCTCGCGCTGGAACATGCCGCGGCGTACATCGAAGCAGCCGGCATCACCATCGCCGAATATCTTCGCCTCTATCGCCGGCACGCAGTGCATCTGCTCGGCCCCGTGGCCATCACCTGGGCCTTGTCGTTCGAGCGGCTCGCACAGGAAAATCAGGTTGCCGCCGGGCTGCTGAATCTGTTTGCGTTTCTCGCACCCGAAGAGATTCCACGAGAACTGGCGCGCAAAGCCGCCGGCACGGATCTCGATTTAATCGAAGCGGTCGCGGCGCTTCGGAGATATTCGCTCATCGACGGCAATCGTTACGGCGTCACAATTCACCGGCTGGTGCAAACCGCGGTCCGGGCGCAGCTGGCATCCGGTGGCGAGGAGGGCAGATGGGCCGAACGGTCGATTCGATCGCTGTATCAGATGCGGTCGCTGGCTGGAACCGCCCGTCTGCTGCCGCATCTTCTCGTAGCCGCGGCGCACGCGGAACGGCTCGGCGTCGCGACCGATTTAACTCTGGACCTTCTGCGAGGCGCCGGCACGTTCCTTCGGGATCACGAGGAATACTCGTCTGCCCGCGAGGTCTTCGAACGGTCCCTTCGAACCGCGGAAGCGGCATATGGGCCCGACCACCAGGAAGTCGCTATCGAAGCGGATAACCTCGCCCAGGTCCTGCAGCAACTCGGAAATCTGCGGGAAGCGGCCGATCTCACGCGGCGTGCGCTGAATATCGAGAAATCGCAATCCGGCCCCTATCATCCGCGCGTCGCCGTCAGGATTGGGAATCTGTCGCGCATTTTACGCGATACGGGAGATCTGGCGGCGGCGGTCCGGCATATGCGAGAGGCGCTCGAGATCGAGGAGAAAGTCTACGGGCCCGATCACCCCCGAATCGCAACCATTTGTGACGAGATCAGCGGGATTTTGCATGCGGCGGGCGACGCCCCGGCAGCCCTGGTTTACGCCCGCCGTGCCCTGCTGATCGACAGCAAAATCCTGGGTTCGGACCACGAGCAGGTGGCCATCGATGAGAACAATTTAGGGTTGCTTTATGTAGAGATCGGAAACGCGAAAGAAGCGGAGACGCATCTTCAGATGGCCTTGACGATCCTCAGCAGAATCCACGCCCCGGAACACTCGCTGGTGAAACATGTTGCAGAGACGCTGAAGTCTCTGCGGGCCAGTGGAATGGAGTTGCAGAATGCCGTCTAGCCTCTCCCGCAGATTGAGCCGTGTGCGGCCACCGCGGGTTCACATTACATATGACGTAGAGATCGGCGACGCCATCGAAAAACGTGAGTTGCCGTTTGTGGCCGGGGTGCTGGCCGATTTCCTGGGTGATGGCGGGACCGGTGAGCCGCTAAACGACAGAGCGTTCCTCGATATAGACCGTGACAACTTCGATTCCGTCATGGGAAAGATCTGCCCGGAGTTGCGCCTCGAAACGCCCGACCGATTGACGACCGGGCAGAAAATCCTTTCGGTGAGACTGCGCTTCACGAGAATGGCTGCGTTTGAGCCCGCGGAACTCGTTTCGCAGATCGCTCCGTTGGCGCAAATGGTGGAGTTTCGCCGCAACTTGAGCGCCTTAATCGGGCGAATGTCCACAGAGGATGGCTTCGAAGAGGCGCAGGAAAATGCGTTTGGGTCCGGAAGCCGGAACGTAATCGAGTATTTGGCAGCTCAGACGAACAAAGAGGCCGGAGCGCTGGCTAAGGAAGCCCTGGCCGCCCATGCTTTCACGCCCCACTCGGCCGACCAGGGTCTATCCACAACCATTACTCAATGCATAGCGACAGTCGATCTTTTGATTTCGGGCCAGCTCAACGAAATCATGCATTCGCCCCGGTTTCAGCAGCTCGAAGCGACATGGCGCGGGTTGAGTTACCTGGTGAATCTAACCGAGACTTCCAGCAACCTTGCCATTCGCATATTGCACGCGACGAAGACAGATATCCTGCGGGATTTTGTTCGCGCGAATGAGATTGAACAAACGGCTCTGTTCCAGAAAGTCTTCACCGAAGAGTACGGATCAATCGGGGGCCGGCCGTTTGGGCTGCTGGTCGGGGATTATGAATTCGGGCCCGGCAGCGAAGATGTGAGTATCCTCGAACAGTTCTCGCGAATCGGGGCGCTGGTTCACGCCCCCTTCATCAGTGGCGCGAGTCCGGCGATGTTCGGGTTTGCTTCTTTTGACGAGCTGTCGTCGCCCCGGGATCTGGCCCTCATCTTCGAAGGCGCGCAGTTCACGCGCTGGAACAGCTTCCGGCGTCGCGATGAGGCGCGATACATTGGACTTTGTATCCCCCACATTCTCCTGCGCCTTCCGTATGGTGACCACTCTCCCGTCGAACAATTCGATTTCGATGAAATTTGGGATGGTCGAAAGCTTGAGAATTACTTGTGGGGTAATACTGCTTTCGCCCTCGCGGCGCGCATCACCGATTCGTTCGCAAGATATGGATGGTGCGCGGCGATACGAGGCGTTGAAGGCGGCGGGCTGGTAGAAGGCTTGCCCACTCTGGAATTCGAGACCGACAGTGGCTACACGGAACGCAGGTCGCCGACCGATCTGGCCATCACGGACCGGCGCGAGGTGGAGTTGTCCCGCCTCGGCTTTATTCCACTGTGCCACCACAAGGGCACAGACATGGCGGTGTTTTTTGGCGTTCCATCAGTTCATCAGCCGAGGCAGTATCTCAACGACCAGGCCAACGCGAGCGCCGGGTTAGCCGGCCAGCTTCACTATTTGCTCGCAGTCTCACGTTTTGCACAGTTTATGGCAGTCATGATGCGCGACAGAATCGGCAGTTTCGTATCGCGGGACGACTGTGAGAGATTTCTAAACCTCTGGATATCGAACTACGTGCTCCTGGACGACAGCGCAAGCCAGCAGATCAAGGCGCAGTTTCCTCTCCGCGAAGCGCGAATCCAGGTAAGTGAGGTTTCGGACGTCCCGGGAGCTTACATTGCGACAGCCTATTTCCGTCCGCACTTTCAACTTGAGGAATTGAGTATTTCCTTGAGGCTTGTTGTCCGGCTCTCAGGGCCAGGCGTGTGATTTATAGCATTCTTCGCCGCCGCACCGGAAAGGCTGATGAGCCTAAAAAGCTCTAGGCCAAACTGCTTGCGGAAACCGGTAGGACTCGGCCCGTTCCGGGATATAGGTGACACACAAATATTCAAATCCCCTGTTATCGTTGAATTCATCGCTTACAGTGATTACGAACATGAGCAGGCGGCGGTGTGACTAAGAGAGCGGGGCAGTTGTACCTGGAAGACTTGTTCACGGGCCAAACATTTACGTCGGGAACTTACGTTATGGACGCGGCGAAGATAAAGGAATTCGCGTCCGAGTTTGACCCGCAACCATTCCATCTCGATGAACGCGCGGCCGCGTCGAGCATCTTCAAGGGGCTGGTCGCAAGCGGCTGGCACACGGCAGCCGTAGCCATGCGGCTCCTTGCCACGGGTAGCCTCCAGCTGGCGAACGGGTTCGTGGGAGTGGGCGGCGAAATTGCCTGGCCCCGGCCAACACGTCCGGGCGACCTTCTGCACCTCGAGAGTGAAATTCTCGAAATCACTCCGTCGCGGTCAAAGCCGCACCAGGGGGTCGTAACAGTCCGAAGCACGATGCTGAACCAAAACGGCAAATCGGTGTATGTGCTGACAGCCAAACTCATAGTGCCGAGACGCCCAATTTAATCCAGCGGGTTTCAGTGGCGTTTCAGCGTGGGGCGATCGCCGGCGCCGGCGTCAACCGGTTCCCCGGGATCCACAGAAGCGGAAGGAGCTTTCCGCAATACTGGCACATCGCTCTTCGAACCGGCCGGCTTGGTAATCTGGCTCAGCTCGCCAAGCCGGGCGCGCACGTCTTCGTACTCGGAAGTATTCAACACGTACTCATTCCGCGCCGGCAGCATCTCTTCGATATTCTTCTGCGTCTTCGCAATGCGGTCTGGCGTCAGTGGATGCGAGCGGAACAGCTTTGACACCGCGCCCGGTTGCCGTCGCTCGGTCGATTCGATTCGCTCGAACATGTCGAGCGCCGCAGTCGGGTCGTAACCCGCCTTCCACAAATACTGCAGTCCCAGCATGTCCGCTTCGGTCTCGAAATTCCGCGAGAATTTGAAAAACGCCATCGGCATCGCCGCGTTCGCCGCCTGCCGCGCGGCGAGGCCCGCCCATCCGCTCCCGATCGCCAGCGGAATCTGCGCCAGTCTGGCCAGATCGCCGCGGGTCATCTGGCGTGTGGCATGCCGGGCGGCCGCGTGGCCCAGCTCGTGCGCCATCACCGATGCCAGTTCAGCTTCGTTATCGGAGAGCCGGAAAGTCCCCGTGTTCACGTAAATGAAGCCGCCCGGCAAAGTGAACGCGTTAATGTCGTCGGCTTCGATGAGCATGAAGCGGACGGGAAACGTCACATCCGAATTGCGCGCGAGGTTTTGCCCGAGGCGATTGATGTATTCCGAGACGATCGGGTCCTCAACCACTTTTGTCTGCCGCGCAATCTCCGCAGACAGCTGCCGGCCGAGAGATATCTCCTGCTCGATCGAGTAAAAGTTCAGCGCTTTCGAGACGTCGCGGTCGCCAATCTCGTTCGGATCCCTCTTCTTCTGGCCGCCGTAAAGCGATACGCTCGCGAGCGCCGCAATGGCCGCCATGGATCGGATGCGCATCGTGATTACCGAAGCCGCCCGAGTGCACTACGTACATTCCCCGGACGCGGTTTCCTTATATTCGCATGAAGGCGGCGGTTCAGCCCGGTTTCGCTCCCCCAGCCACTCCTCGAGATGCTTCTTCTGGTTTGCTGTCGCTTGCCGGGAAAGTTCCAGGCGGCACTTGCGCCACGGTTCTCCGAGCGTGACCTCATATGTGGCAAGTCTGTCGCGGCGGGCTACCAGCACCGAAACCCGTTCGCCCGGGGAATGATTTTCCAGATGTTTCTCGAACTTCTCCGGCCGGACCCGGAAATCGTCGAGGGCGATGATTTCATCGTCCACCATCAGCCCGGAGCCTTCAGCCGGCCCGCCGCGCGGAATTCGCGTAATCACCAGCCGGCCGTTGTCGACCCGGGTATCTACGCCGAGCCAGCTCTTGCGCTCGGGTTTGCTGTCATCGTCCGCGCCTCGAAACTGTAGCCCGAACCAGTCGAGCGCTTCGGAATAGTCCAGCTCTTCTGTCGATCGAATCGCGCGTGCGAAGAAGTCCCTCAGATCGCATCCTGCAATGTCGCTCGCAATCCTTTCGAACTCTTCCTCCGTAAAACCGCGCTCGCCCGAAAATCGCTCGAACGCGAGCCGCATCACATCGTCGAGCGATTTCGCATCCGAGGTCTCGCGCCGAATTCGGGCATCGAGCAGCCATGCGATGACCGCGCCTTTCACGTAATAGCTGATCGACGTGTTCTTCGAGTTCTCATCCGGCCGGTAGAGCTTGATCCAGGCATCGAACGAAGCCTCTGCCACCGAATGCGCCAGCCGTCCGGGCGTCGTCTGCAGAGTGTGGATCAGATCCGAAAGCGAATCGCGCGCCGGCTCCTTCGCGGTTCCGAGATACTCGGCGTCGCTCGAAAGACCCGCGCGCCGAACCATCAGGCCGCCATAGTACTCGGTGATTCCCTCCGCTACCCAGAGGCCGCGAGTCGTGTTCTCAGCCTCGTAATCGAAAGGGCCCAGCTCAACCGGCCGCAGGCGCTTCACATTCCACGTGTGAAAGTATTCGTGCGAAACCAGATTCAGCCAGTGAAGGTAAACCGCGCGCGTTTTCGTGGCCCACCGGCTGGCCATCACGCAAAATGAATTGCGGTGCTCGAGGCCTCCGCCCGCCTCAGTCAGCAGATTCAGAAAGACGTACTTCTTATAAGGAAGCTCGCCGCCCCAGAACTCGATCGTGCGACGAACGATTTTCTCCAGATCCGCCGCCGATCGCGGCCCGTCCCACACGCCCGCTTCGCCCTCATTGATCAGAATGTGAGGCGCGCCATCAACCGAAAACTCGTACACCCCGGGACTGCCCGCATAGATCGGCGAATCGATGAGCGCGTCATAGTCGCTTGCGACGTAGCAGTTCGGGTCGTTCGCGGATTGTTCCAGACCGCAAAACGAAGCCATCCACTCGCGCGGCAATTCGAGCCGGACTTCGCAGGGAAGATGCCCGCCGCCTGCGATACCGAGGAAGGTTGGCGCGCCGTTCAACAGCGCGAACGACTCTTCCACCCAGTTCGTCCGGACCGACATTTCGCGGCAATAGACGCGATACGAGATGGTGATGCGCTGAGCCTCGCCCGCGCGAACACGCCAGCGGTTCTTGCGCGTCTTCTCAACCCGCAGTTCGCTGCCCGCTTCGCCGCGCGCCGCCAGTGCTTCGAGATGACGCGAATATTCGCGAACCATGTAAGAGCCGGGCGTCCACACCGGCAGGAATAGTTCCACATCGCCCTGGGCGGGAAACACCGCTTCGATCTCCGCATAGTGACTGCGGGGCTGAGGAAAGCGAACGACGTACAGGTTCATAAAAGGAAAAGCAGCAGAGTCGCGAGGGCTCCCGTCCCGGTGAGAACCGCGCCCCACAGCACGGACGGGGGCCGGAAGCGCATCACAATCCGATGATGCCCACCGGACACTACGACCGCGCGGGCCACGCTGTAGGCTTCCACAACCGGCGCGCTCTGGCCGTCGATCCATGCCCGCCAGCCGGGATCGTAATTCTCCCCGACGATCACGAGGCCTCTGCATTGCATAGCCGCGTCCAGCACGATTGAATCGGGGTCGCGCTCGAGCAACTCGACCCTGTCGCCCGAACATCTCTCCAGATCAGGGGGATGGATGCCGACAAAGAACGCCTGTTCCCGGAGAATCGCGCCTCCGGCATCGAACGCTTCGTCGAGCTTCGGCCTCGGAATTTCGATCGCGCGATGCACGGACCATGCGCGCGGGAAGGCGTCGTCGTTCCGATAAATGCTCGCGCCGTTTGAATCCGTGAAGACCAGCTTCTGGTTATCGCGAAGTGGTTTGCGGCCGATCCAGTAGTTCACCCCCATGAGCATGCGGCCCCAGTAATTGCCGCGCATATCCTGCACGTTCACGGTCAGCGTCGGGATCAGGCTCGCGTATTGATCGATGCCGTACCAGTCGGAAAAATTATAGGGGATCTCCTTGTCATCGGTCTCCACGCGAACCGGCCCGGGCTGACGCGTGAGCCACTGCGCGATCTCCCCGTGCGCGGCAAGCCGGTGAAGCATCGGCGAATTGGAATCGGTATGGTAGCCGAAGCCGATCGAGGGCGAGATCTCGAGCAGCGCGATCGCGAATAAAGGCAGCGCGGCATTGCGCAGCTTTCCGTTCGACGCGAGAAGAAGCGTGAGCGCGCTCAGCAGCAGCGGCAAGCCATACCACGTCACGAGATTGAAATCGATCGGATGAGGCAATCTGGTTTGCATCAGCAGCCGGGGAAGAACCAGGAACAGAACTCCGGTCGCCGCCATTACGCCGGCCGCCGTGCGCCACATTCGCACGGACGCGGTGGGCAGCAGATCGACTCCAAACGCAGCAAGAGGCGCGGCCGCGAAGGCGAAGAGGAAAACCAGGAACGCCGCATTGCGGGCCTTGTTCATCTCCGGCACAAGCGAATAAATGATGCCGTGAAAAACGGTCCAGGGTCCGAATGAAAGCAGCAGGCCGCAAAGACCCACAGTCGCGAGCACGCGCACCGGACGCTGCTTCCAGCCGAGAAACACGCCCGCGAGCGCGAGCAGCAGCACCGCGCCGCCAAGGAACAGGTCCGTGCCACGCGTGATCGTGTGAATCACGGTTCCGAGAATGGCCGCGGGCGGCAGGCTGAGGGACTCGTGCGCCCGGTAAGGCACGATCTCGTTCCAGCGCACCGGCTGGTTCGACCCTACCCAGCGAATCGCAAGCTTTGCGTAGGCGCTCGCAGATAAAATTTGAATCGCGCCCACCAGCCCCGCCATGGCGCCGAATGCGGCCAATGAAGCCCAGCGGAAAGGCGCTTTCCAATCGAACTGCAAAAAATAAATCCAGCAGCCCGCGAGCGCCAGGCCGGTGTATATCGGAATCTGGTGGTGCCCGCTGAGAAACGCCACGCCGAGCATCGCGCCCGAAAGTGCGGCATTGCGAATGGGCCGGTCGAGAGCGAGGGCGCGGAAGAAAAACAGAAACACCAGCGGCGCCCACACGCCGCCGCTCAACATCTGCGGCCAGTCCGTGGTACCAAACCAGCCGCAGAGCGCGAAGGCCGTTCCTCCGAACAGTGAAGCGAGCGTGCTGCGGCCCAGATCGCGGCACAGCAGATAGCAGAAAAATCCGCCGCAGAAATGAATGAAGATGAGCCAGGCAGTGACTACGTCGCGGCGCAGCCAGCCGCGATCGAGAGGCGCCGCAAACAGGGGCCAGCTCAGTGGATTCACCAGCGCAGGTTGCGCCTGTCCGATCAGATTTTGCCCCGCCCATTCGTGGGGATCCCATAGTGGCAAATTGCCGCGATGGAGTTCGGCCGCTTCATACTGAAGCCAGGGCATCACCTGATACGCGAGATCCGGGCTTTCGAGCCACGTGTATTCGGCTCGGGTGAGAGTTATCTTCCAGAAGGCGCAGATGAGAATCAGCAGCAGCGCGAAAGGCGCCGCGAGGCGCCGCACGCCGCGCGTGGCTTTTCCACGGGATGGGCCAATTAACGCGACCTGGTGGTTTTCAGCCATTTCCGGACCGAGCCATTATGATGGGAAGTCCCGCTGAATCAGGCGTTTGGAATTTGGTGAGCGGATTGCCCCCGAAGGAGTGGCGGGTTCTATGCGATTCCGATCTCTCATCCCCGGTTTGCTTCTCACCTTCGCTCTTTTCGGCCAGCAGTATCCGCCCGCGCAATACCCGGGGCCGTACCCGCAGCAGCCGTATCCACAGCAGGGGTATCCGCCGCAGCAGCAATATCCGCAAGCTCAGTACCCGCAGCAATACCCACAATATCCCGCACAGCAGGCCGACGCCGAACCCGAGCCGCAGGATCAGCCAGGCGAACCGGTAGCGCGCCTCAGCGTGATGAACGGCGACGTTTCGGTGCGCCGCGGCGATTCGGGCGAATGGGTAGCGGCAGCAATGAATGCGCCGCTGATGGCGGGCGACGCGATTTCGGTCGGGCCCGGCGGGCGCGCGGAAGTGCAATTCGATTTTGCCAACTTCGTGCGCATCGCGGGCGATTCCGAGCTGCGGATCTCGAGTCTCGAAAACGGGCGGTATCAGGTGCAAATGGCGCGCGGGATGGCGACGTGGCGAGTGCTGCGGGATGGCGGCGCCCAGGCCGAGATCAGTACGCCTCTCGTTGCTGTGCATCCCGAGCGCGACACCGCCGTGCGAGTGGAAGTTGCGCCGGATAGTTCGACGCGGGTGATGGTGCGGCATGGGGTGGCCGATGTTTCGCACGCCCGGGGCTCGCAGCAGATTCGCGAAGGCGGAATGATGATAGTGCTCGGTCAGCCGAACGATCCCGAATATCAGGTCGTCGCGGCTGCCCCTCGTGATGGGTGGGATTCCTGGAGCGATGAGCGCGATCAGGTTCTGCTGCGCTCGCAATCTCCGCAGTATGTGAGCCAGGACATTTACGGCGTGGAAGATCTCGATCAGTACGGGCGCTGGGAGCAGGACCCGAACTATGGTGCGGTGTGGGCGCCGAACGTCCCCGCGTCGTGGTCGCCTTACAGCAACGGTCAATGGTGCTGGGAAGATTACTACGGCTGGACGTGGGTTGACTACGACCCTTGGGGATGGGCGCCGTTCCACTACGGCTCCTGGTTCTATCGCGGTGGGCCCTATGGCTGGGCGTGGTTCCCGGGCGCGCGTCATCAGCATTATTGGTGGCATCCGGCGAGGGTCGCGTTCTTCGGGTTCGGCGGCGGAGTTGGTGTGGGCTTGGGTTTCGGCAACATCGGCTGGGTGCCGCTTGCGCCTTACGAAGCTTTCCATCCGTGGTATGGGCGGGGCTGGTACCGCGGGGGCCGCAACGTCTTCATAAATAACGTCCACAACGTGAACGTCTTCAATAACTATCGCAATGCGCGCTTCGCAGGCGGAGTGCGGGCGGTAAGCGCTGGCGATTTCGAGCGCGGCAATTTCCGAAATTCGGTCCGGGTAGGCCGGGACGAGCTGATGCGGGCATCTCTGGTCCGTGGGGCCGTTCCCGTATCGCCCTCGGCGCATAACCTGCGGTTTACGGAACGAGCCGCGGTGGTAAATGGCCCGCGGACCGATTTCGGCAATCAGCGATTCTTCAGCCGGATGGGCGGCGGCGTCGCCAGACCGGCTGTTACGACCCGAACGCCGTTTTCGCAGCAGCAGGCCGCGATACGCTCCGGGATTGCCAGACCGAACAGTTTCACGGGCGTTGCCGGACAGGGCGGATTCCGGTCGTCCGGCCAGCCATCGTCTGGATGGCAGCGATTCGGAGAGCCGAACCGCGCGGGACAAGGGTTCGCCCCACGACAGAATCCCGGCGGTGGATGGTCGCGCTTCGGGTCTCCGCAAGCAGCGCCGCCGTCGAATCAGTACAGCCGTCCCGGATTTGGCGAGAGCTTCGGACAAAGGCCCTCGGCTCCGGCGTTCGAACGCCGGGGGAATGCCGGAGCGGAGGCGGCGCCGCGGCCGGCTCCGAACTTTGGCGGCGGCGGTAACGCACCGGCATTTCGGGGTGGCGGCAATCCACCAGCGTTCCAGCGCGGTGGCGGCAATCCGCCAGCTTTCCAACGTGGCGATGGCGGGGCCCCGGCATTCCAGCGCGGTGGCGGTAGTCCGCCGGCTTTCCAGCGCGGTGGCGGTAGTCCGCC
>Ga0157370_10002689_pt1 | contig 21313 bp, 18 predicted proteins | sample C35metaG_FD_113463 | JGI IMG/M metagenome (GOLD analysis project Ga0157370, IMG submission 113463) | Corn rhizosphere microbial communities from Kellogg Biological Station, Michigan, USA - C3-5 metaG | ecosystem: Host-associated > Plants > Roots > Rhizosphere > Soil | place: USA: Michigan...
GATCCGCGAAGCCGCGCTGGTGCGCTTCCGCCCGATCACCATGACCACCCTGGTCGCGATGGGCGCGGCGCTGCCGCTGGCGATCGGCTTCGGCATCGGCTCGGAAATGCGCCAGCCGCTGGGTATCGCCATCGTCGGCGGCCTGCTGGTGTCGCAGCTGCTGACCCTGCTGAGCACGCCGGCGATCTACCTGTGGAACTACGACCGCAAGATCCGCAAGGCCGCGCGCAAGCTGCGCCGGGCGGAGAAGAAGCGGCTGAAGGCGCTGGGTGGCGCGCAGGCAGCGTGACCTCAGTGCTCGAATGCGCCAATGTCCGGAGCCGGGCCTTTGACGCGCGCAAAGCCAGGCCCGCGCTGATCGTACAAGCGACGACGGATATTGTTGCCGCGATCGATGGCGGGGCTGCCATTCAGCAATGCGTGCGTTCGCGTGGGTCCGCCATTGTTAGCCAACGACGCGAGCAGTGGATTGATCGACAAGGTGTCGGCAGGCAGAGGGCTGGGGGATCTCTCGATGATGTTGTCGCCCCCGCGCACGGAAACCATCGGGCCGATGTCGTTTCCCGCCCCCGCGCCGCCGGTCAACCGGTTGCGCGCGAGGATCGAGCTGTTGACATAGACGGTCGCCGCGGCCACGGCACCGGAGCTTCCCAACGGAGAATCGCCCTGGTTTTCCTGGTTGAAGGCAAGGGTGCTGTTTGAAATCCGGACGTCAAACCCGTACAGGGCAGATCCCTGGTAGGACGCATTGCCGGAAAACGTGCTGTCGTAGACGTACGCGAGAGACCTGACATGCGCGCCGCCGCCATCCGGATTGTGGCCAAGGGACATGTTGTTGGAAACGGTCGATTTATTGACTACCAAGATGTCGCTGTAGATTCCACCGCCCTGTGCATTTGTGTCGCCATAGGTCGTTGTGTTGCCGTCGACGGTCGAATACGACAGCGATGCTTTGCCAGCCCCCAGGCCGCCGCCCGCTTGCGCCTGATTGTTGTAGATGCGGCTGCGATAGACGACGACATCACTGGCGGACGCACCGCCACCAAAGCCGCCCGGGGCGGCGTTCGAGAATACGTTGCTGTTGATGATCCGCAAACTGCCGTCGACGGACGCACCGCCGCCGACGCAGCCCATGTCTGGCTCATTGTCGACCAGGCAATCATGGAGGTCGACTCCATTCAGTTCGACGTTGTGTCTGGAGTTGATGCAACCACCCGTCGGCGGCGGATCGCTGAAGCCCGGCGGCAGGGGGACGTGGCCGTTGGCGATGCTCATCGACTTGATTACCAGATTGCCGGGCATCGTGTCGCCAGCGTCGTGCAGGAAGATCCGGCTCGCGTGATTGCCGTCGAGGGCGAGCCGTGCGCGCCCCGGGCCGATCAAGGTCAAGTCGTGTTGCGCGATTCGTATCTGCCCGCTGGTGAGCACGATCCGGCTGCACGAGAGCTTGGTCAAATCGATCACGTAGCCGCTGTGCGCACTGGCTATCGAGGCGCGCAGGCTGCCGACCCCGCTATCGTGGCAGTTCATGACGTGGATGGTTGCCGCGCTGGCGGCGTTCACGGGCGCCGCCGCACTCACCATCAAAGCCAGGGATACAAGGGAAACCAGCGAACCGCCGCCAGCAACGGAACGGGACAGGATTTGACGCATGACGCACCCTCCCACGAAAGAGGCATCGTCAGCGGCGATGCCTGTAGCCCCGCAATTTCGCGAACTATTGGCCCCGATGGGTTATTGGCCGGTGAAGTCTGGGCGACGTCGAGATGTATGGAATTCAAAGGTGACGGAGGTGGTCGGATGCCGTCATTCGTTCCTGGTCGGCCCGCGTGACCAACGGGTGCGTCCAAGCCGCGCAAGGTAGAGAAGAAACACCTGAGGCGTTGAGCGCAGGGTAGCCGGCATCGTGATCCCGGTGCCTCACGTCGTGGCTTCGGACGCGCCGGTTTCTGGCGGGAGCAGCGGCGAGGCCGGCACGTCCAGCCCGGTGCTCGCCGCCTGCTGCGCGTCGCCGCCGAGCATGCTGGCGTGGCGCCAGTCGCCCCAGCGGTAGTACGCGGTGGCCAGGGTTACCGCCACCAGCGAGCCCAGCGGAAAACTCCACCACACGGCATCGGCGCCGAAGCGTTCGCGCAGCAGCCAGGCGAAGGGCACGCGCACGAACCACAGCGCCAACGCGAGGATGATCAGCGGCGGCATCACGGCGCCGGTGGCGCGCACCACGCCGAACAGCACGAAGCTCAGGCCGAAGAACAGGAACGACCACACCACGATCGCGTTGAGGTGCTGGGCGATGGCGATCGCCGCGCCGTCGTCGGGCAGGAAGATGCCCAGCGCGCCGCGATTGAACAGGTAGACCACCGCGACCAGCGCGCCGGTCAGCAGGAAGTTATAGGCGACGCCCACGACGGCGATGCGGGAGATGCGGTCCCAGCGCTGCGCGCCGACGTTCTGCGCGGCCATCGACGAAACCGCGGCGCCCACCGCCAGCGACGGCATCTGGATATACGTCCACAGCTGCGAGGCCGCGCCGAAGGCAGCCGTGGTCTGCGAGCCGTACGCGTTGACCAGGCTGATCATCACCAGCGCGGAGGAGGAGATCACCACCATCTGCAGGCCCATCGGCAGGCCTTTCATCACCAGCGCGCGCAGCAGGACGAGGTCGGGCTTCAGGTAATGCAGCTCGCCGCGATACAGGCCGAGGAAGTGCTTGCGTCGATACAGGTGGACAAGCAGGCCGAGCACCGCGATCGTCTGCGCGATCAGGGTGGCGAGCGCCGAGCCGGCGATGCCAAGCGCCGGTATCGGACCCAGGCCGAAGATCAGCAGCGGGTTCAGCGCAATGTCCAGCGCCACCGACAACAGCATGAAGTAGAACGGCGTGCGCGAGTCGCCGGCGCCGCGCAGCGTCATCATCAGGAAACTGTAGAAGTACATCGGCGGCAGCGCGATGAAGATGACGCGCAGATAGGCGGTGGCGAACGGCAGTGCATCGGCGGGCGTGCCCATCACCTGCAGGATCTGCGCGGTGAACACGTAGCCCAGCACCGCCACCGTCATCGACAGCACCACGAAGAAACCGGTGCTGGTGCCGACCACGCGCTTGGCCTGCGCGATGTCTTTCGCGCCCACTGCCTGGCCGACCAGGATGGTGTTGGCCATGCTGATGCCGAACACCACGCCAAGCAGAAAGAACAGCACGAGGTTCGCATTGGACACGGCGGTGAGCGCCGCCTCACCGAGGAAGTGGCCGATCCAGATCGCATTGACTGACGCGTTCAGCGACTGCAGCACGTTCGCGCCCAGGATCGGCAGCGAGAACAGCAGCAGGGTGCTGGCGATCGGCCCTTCGGTCAGCATGGTGTTGCGATGGGTTGGCGCCATGGGAATCCGGGCTCCGCGGTGGATGAGGCGACGGCGGAGCCGTTCGGGTGCGAGATGCGTCGAAGGCTGCCAGATTACGGCGCGCGCGATGTGGCTGGCGTCACGATGCCGTCATGGCATCGGCCTGGTCGTCCCACGCGATCGCGGCCAGCGATTGCAGGTGGGTGCGCACGTCCGCCGGCCATGCGGCGGTCAGCTGATCGAAGCCGGCGCGGTCGCCGCGATAGAACGCGCGCGACGCTTCCTCGTAACCCGCCAGGTCGCCGCCGATCACGCGCATGAAGCGGTCGACCGATTCCACCGCGCGGCGCGCGCGGTCTTTCGTGTCGCTGCTGCGCGCGGCGTGTTCCACCAACCGGCGCAAGGTCGCCGAGGCGCCGCCGGGCTGCGCGGCGAGCCAGTCCCAGTGCCGCGGCAGCAGGGTGATCTCGCGTGGGACCACGCCGAGCTTCGGCCGGCCCGGGCCGCGTGCGGCGGCGGCATCGGCGCCCGGCAGGCGCGCCAGCACCTCGACCAGGGTGCCGCGAAAGTCCACTTCGATCTGGCGGCTGTCGCGATCGTCGAAGATCAGCAGGGGCTCGCTGGCGCCGGCGTCCAGTGCCAGCTTCGCCGCGCGTACCACCTCGGCCAGCGGGCCGCTGGCGATCAGGCGATGATGGTCGAAGGCGGTGCAGGTGACCTTGGCGGGTGCTGACACGGAATTCATCCGGGTGAAATAGTTGCCGCATTCTACCCGGGTCAAAACGTCCGTCAATACCATCCGGTAAATAGAGAGTGCTGGCCCAGAAGTCATGGCCTGGCACGCAGGTCGGCTTGCTATGGTTGGCGCTTTCCCTCCAAAGGACTGCCCATGCGCCTGAGTGCTGCCGCCTTGCTGGCGTCGTTCACGTGGTTTGCCGCCGCGCCGCTGGCCGCGGCCGAGCTGACCATTCCGCCGATCCCGTACCACCAGCGCAGCTTGCCGAACGGCTTGCAGGTGCTCAGCGTGGAGGACCATGCCAGCCCGAACGTGGCGGTGCAGATGTGGTACCACGTCGGCTCGAAGGACGACCCGCAGGGGCGCTCGGGCTTCGCGCATCTGTTCGAGCATCTGATGTTCAAGAGCACGAAACACATGCATGCCGAACAGTTCGACCGGCTGACCGAGGACGTCGGCGGCGCCAACAACGCATCCACCGGCGACGACGTCACCAACTATTTCGAGGTGGTGCCGAGCAACCACCTGCAGACCCTGCTGTGGGCCGAGGCCGAGCGGCTGTCCAACCTCAACGTGGATGAGGCCAATTTCAAGTCCGAGCGCGCGGTGGTGGAGGAGGAGTACCGCCAGAGCGTGCTGGCCGATCCGTACGGCAAGCTGTTCAACGCGATCGATCCGAACTCGTACACGGTGCATCCGTACAAGCGGCCGACCATCGGCAGCATCGAGGATCTCGAGGCGGCTTCGCTGCAGAACGTGATCGCGTTCCACGACACCTTCTATCGCCCCGACAACGCCACCCTGATCGTCGCCGGCGACTTCGACCCGAAGCAGCTCGATGCCTGGATCGACCAGTACTTCGGTGGCATCGCGAAGCCGCCGGCGCCGATTCCGCAGGTCACCGCGCAGGAGCCGGCGCGCAAGAAGAACCTTCGCTACACCGTCACCAGCGAAACCGCGCCGCTGCCGGCGGTGGCGATCACCTGGCTGATCCCGCCCGCCTCGGACAGCGCCGACAGCATCGCGCTGAAGGTCGCCGCCGCACTGCTGTCGCAAGGCGATTCCTCGCGGCTGTACCAGTCGCTGGTGTATCGCCACCAGGTGGCCCAGCAGGCCGGCGCCGACGCCGATGGCCGCGTGGGGCCGGGCCTGTTCACCGCGTACGCGATCCTCGCCAGCGGCCATCGGCCGGACGAGGCGGAGAAGCTGCTGCAGGAGGAAATCATCTGGCTGGCGACCCAGCCGATTCCGCTGGCGGAACTGGACAAGGTGAAGACGCAGCTGCTGACCAGCGAGCTGAAGCAGCGGCAGACTGCCCAGGGCCTCGCGTTCGCGCTTGGCCAGGCGAGCCTGATCGACGGCAGCCCCGAGCGCGTCAATACCGACCTTGCCGCCCTGCAGAAGGTCACCGCGCAGGACGTGCAGCGGGTCATGCAGAAATACATCACCGGCGCGCACAGCGTCACCATCGACTATCTGCCACAGGCGGCCACGGCTGCGCCGGCAGCCGGCAAGGGAGCGGCGAAATGAAGCGCCAGATTAAGGTATTGCGTTTGGCCGTCTTTACGGCCGCGATGGTGGCCGCCGGCCACGTGCTGGCGGCGGCTCCGGCGGATTTTCCGGCCACGCCGCCGGCACCCGGCCCGGCACCGCGGCTGACCGTGCCCACGCCGTCTGCGCAAACCCTGGCGAACGGCCTGCAGGTGGTCAGCGTGCGCCGCGCGGGCCTGCCGCTGGTCACCGCGCAACTGGTGTTGCGCAGCGGCGGCGAGATGGATCCGCCACGGCTCGCCGGCCTGGCCGACCTCACCGCGAACCTGCTGAGCAAGGGCGCCGCCGGCAGGACCGCGCCGCAGATCGCCGCGGCGGCGGAAACGCTGGGCGGCACCTTGAACGCGGCGGCGGGCTGGGACGAAAGCGCGGTGGACATCACCGTGACCACGCCGAAACTGCCGCAGGCGCTGAATCTGCTGGCCGAGGTGGTGCGCCAGCCGGATTTCAGCGCGGTCGAGCTGAAGCGGGCGCAGGCGCAGGCGATCGACGACCTGCGTCTCGCGCTGAGTCGGCCCACCACGCTGGCTTCGCTGGCGGCCAGTCGCGGCGTCTTCGGCGAGGGCGCTTACGGGCATTCGCGCAGCGGCACGCCGTCGTCGATCGCGCGCATCGGCCGCGCCGACGTGCAGCGGTTGCACGCCACGTTGTACCGGCCGGACAACGCGATCCTGGTCCTCGCCGGCGACATCACTCCGGAACAGGCGCAACAGTTGGCGCAGGCCAGCTTCGGCAGCTGGGCGAAACCGTCGGCGCCGCTGCCGGCGAAGCCGGCCGGCAAGGCGGCCAGCGTCTTGCCGGCGGTCGTGCTGATCGACCAGCACGGCGCCGGTCAGGCGGGTGTGGTCGCCGCGCATGCCGCGCCGCCGCGCAAGGATGACGACTACTACGTCGGCACCGTCGCGAACGCCGTGCTCGGCGGTTCGTATTCCGCGCGTCTCAATGAAGAGATCCGCATCAAGCGCGGCTTGTCCTACGGCGCCAGCAGCCGGCTGCAATCGCTGGGCGGCGCCGGCATGTGGCTGGCAGCGGCGCAGACCAAGAACCCCTCGGCGGCGCAGGTGGTCGAGCTGATGCTGGGCGAGTTCGAGCGCCTCGGCAGCACCCGCGTATCCGCCGATGAGCTGGCCGCGCGCAAGGCCACCTTGATCGGCGGCTACGGACGCAGCCTGGAAACCACCGCCGGGCTTGCCGACCAGATCGCCGACCTGGCGGTCTATGGCGTGCCGCTCGACCAGATCGGCAAATACATCGAGCAGGTGCAGGCGGTCACGCCCAGGCAGATCGAGAAGTACGCGCACAAGCATCTGGCCGGCGAGGGCACCACCGTGGTGGTGGTCGGCGATGCCGGCCAGTTCGCCGGCACGATCCGCAAGGCTCATCCGCACGCCGCGTTGCTGCAGTCGACCGCACTGGATCTGGACAGCCCAAGCCTGCAACCGGCCGCCGGTCCAAGGTAATCCTCGTCGTCGATCGCGTTCCACCCGACCCCGGCCATCGTGCCGGGGTTTTTACATTCCCGGTGCAACAGTGTGTTGTCGAGATCGACCCAAAAGGGGCTCCCACGCGAACCGGGTTATTTTATAAACTATATGGTACATAAAATAATTGCCTCCGAGGTCCCCATGCGCTTCCGTTCCCTCGCTTGCAGCGCTATCGCGCTGAGTCTGCTCGCCGCCGTCCTTCCCGTTTCCGCCGCCACCCGGGTCGAGCTGCAGGCCGGGCGCAGTTACATGGACAGCCATGGCGCGAATACCGGTTTCGTCGAAGCGGTCTTCGCGCCGCAGCCGCTGGGCCAGACCCGCTTCACCTGGTCGCCGGACGTCTCGCTCGGCTGGATCGACGGCCGCGCCGTGCCGCGTTACGACTACAGCCGCTACACGACGCGCGATGCGGTTGCCCTGGTTGCCGGCGGCGCGCGTTTTCACCGCGGCGACGCCGGCGACTGGTATCAGCCGCTGTTTTTCAGCTTCCAGGTGGCCGCCATCAACCACACCACCCAGGCGCTCTCCAGCCACTACCAGTTCGTGAGCACGCTGGGTTGGCAGGCGAAGCATTTCAGCGTGGCGATCCGGCATATTTCCAATGGAAGCCTGCACTCGCCCAACCGCGGCGAGACCATGGCGCTGGTGGGCCTCGCCTTCGACATCTGACATACCGCCATCACGCACAAGACAACGGCCCCGATCGGGGCCGTTGTCTTGTGCCATGTCAGCCGCTTCAGTGGCCCCCGGCAGCCGGTCCGGCCTTGGCGGTGAACGGCGGCCTGGCCAGCCAGATCACGAACACCAGCCCGATGAAGATCCAGCCCAACGCGTGGAACACCTCGTTGAACGAGATCTGGTAGCCCTGCTGGGTGATCATGTCGTTGATCACGCTGGCACCCGTCTGCGTATCGCCGTGCCCGATCTGGCCGAGCGCGGTCTGCGCGGTCGGGCTGTAGGCGGTGATGTGTTCGGCCAGTTGTTCGTGATGGCTGACCGCGCGGCGCTCCCACAGCAAGGTGGTGAGCGAGGCGGAGAAGCTGCCGCCGAGCGTGCGCAGGAAGGTCGCCAGGCCCGAGCCGGCGGCGATCTCGTTCTGCTGCAGGTCCGACAGCAGGATGGTCAGGATCGGCATGAAGAACAGCGCCACGCCGAGGCCCTGAATCAGCTGCACCATCGCCACGTGGTAGAAGTCGATGCCGATGAAGAAATCCGCCCGCATGAAGCAGGTCAGGCCCATCACCACGAACGCCGCCGAAGCCAGCAGGCGCAGGTCGATGCGGGTGGCATACTTGCCCACCACGAAGGTCAGCAGCACCGGGATGATGCCCAGCGGTGCGGTGGCGTAGCCGGCCCAGGTCGAGGTGTAGCCGAGGTTGCGCTGCAGCCACAGCGGCACCAGCAGGCCGATCGCGAAGAACGCCGCGTACGCCAGGATCAATGCGATCGTGCCCGCGGTGAAGTTGCGGTGGCGGAACAGCCGCAGGTCGACGATCGGGTCCTTGTCGGTCAGTTCCCAGATCAGGAAGATCGCGATGCCGATCGCCGAGACGATGCTGGTGACGATGATGAAGGTGGAGTTGAACCAGTCCTCGTCGTTGCCCTTGTCCAGCACGATCTGCAGCGCGCCGACGCCGATGATCAGGGTGATCAGGCCGACGTAGTCGATCTTCGGCCGCTCGGTCTTCTCGACTTTGCCGCGCAGCTGGTTCGCCACCACCATGCTGGCGAAGATGCCGATCGGCACGTTGATGAAGAAGATCCACGGCCACGAATAGTTGTCGGTGATCAGGCCGCCCAGGATCGGGCCGGCGATCGGCGCCACCACCGTCACCATCGCCAGCAGGGCCAGCGCCATGCCGCGCTTGGCCGGCGGGTAGATGCCGATCAGCAGGCTCTGCGTGATCGGATACATCGGCCCGGCCACCGCGCCCTGCAGCGCGCGGAACAGGATCAGCATGCCCATGCTCTGCGAGATTCCGCAGAGGAACGAGGTCAGCGCGAACAGCAGCGTACAGGCGGTGAACAGCTTCACCTCGCCGAAGCGGCGGGTGAGGAAGCCGGTCAGCGGCAGCGAGATCGCCATGCTCACCGCAAACGAGGTGATCACCCAGGTGCTCTGGTTGTTGCTGACGCCGAGGTTGCCGGCGATCGTCGGCAACGACACGTTGGCGATCGTGGTGTCCAGCACCTGCATGAACGTCGCCAGCGACAGGCCGATCGTGCTCAGTGCCAGATTGGGTGGGCGGAATGGGGTGGTCATCAGGTTCGATCGGTAGGGAAGCTTTTTGCGGGAGCGGCTTCAGCCGCGATGCCTTTCATGGCTGTCGAAGATCATCGCGACTGAAGTCGCTCCCGCAGAGATGTGCCGTTGAGTGCTGCTTATTTGTTGCCGGCCATGTTGGCGTGGATGATCTGCGTGATCGCCTGATCCGCCTTGGCCAATTGCTGCTTGTATACGTCGGTGCTGAAGGCGGCCTGGGTGGGCGACTTCTGCGCCAGCGTGGGGCCGCTCTTGTCGTGCATGTTCACGTCCACGGTGAGCGACATGCCCAGCCGCAGCGGATGCTGGTCCAGCTGTTTCGGATCGTCGAACACGATGCGCACCGGGATGCGCTGCACGATCTTGATCCAGTTGCCGGTGGCGTTCTGCGCCGGCAGCAGCGAGAACGCGCTGCCGGTGCCGACGCCCAGGCTCTGCACCTTGCCCTTGTATTCCACCTTGCCGCCGTAGACGTCGGACTCGATCGTCACCGGCTGGCCGATGCGCATGCCGGTGAGCTGGGTCTCCTTGAAGTTGGCGTCCACCCACACGCCGTGCAGCGGCACCACCGCCATCAGCGCGGCGCCGGGCTGCACGCGTTGGCCGACCTGCACCGAGCGTTTGGCCACATAGCCGTCCACCGGCGCGACCAGGGTGGCGCGCGCGTCATCGAGGAAGGCGGCGCGCAGGTTCGCGGCCGCGGCCTGCACGTCCGGATGCGAGGCGACCACCGTGTCGTCGACCAGCACCTTGCTCGTCTGGTACTGCTGCTGCGCGGTGATCAGCGCGCTCTCGGCGGTGGTCAGCGCATCGCTGGCATGCGCGAGTTCCTCGGTCGAGATCGCTCCGGATTTGGCCAATGCCACGCGCCGCTTGTAGTCCGCGCGCGCCTTGTCCACCGCGGTCTTGCGCGCGGCCACGTCGGCTTGCGCGCCGCTGACGCTGGAGTACAGGCCGCGCACCTTGCGCACGGTGTTGGCGAGGTTGGCCTTCGCTCCGGCCAACGCCACTTCGGCGTCGCTGGGATCAAGCTGCACCAGCACGTCGCCGGCGTGAACCAGGTCGCCGTCATCGGCGCCGATGCTGACCACGGTGCCCGGCACCTGCGGGGTGATCTGCACCACGTTGCCGTTGACGTAGGCGTCGTCGGTACCTTCGTACCAGCGGCCATCGAGGAAGTACCACAGCGCCCAGCCGATCACGGCGAGCAGCACCACGATGGCGAGCACGCGCAGCATCAGGCCGCGCGAAGTTTTCCTCGGTGGCGGGGCGGCCGGCGTCTGCGCCGGTGCGGTGCCGCTCGAGTCGGGGATGGTCTGGCTGGACATGGGGCTGCCTCAGGAATGCGATGGGGTGGTGGAAGACGTGGAAGACGTGGAAGCCGGCGCTTCGGCCTGCGGCTGGTAGCCGCCGCCGAGGGCCTGGATCAGTTGTACGGAGAGATCGACCTGCTGCGCCTGCAGCGCGGCCATGCCGCGGTTGGCGACCAGCAGTTGCTGGCGCACGACGAGCGCTTCCAGGTAGCTGCCGATGCCGGCCTGGTAGCGCTGCACGGCCAGCTGCCAGGCCTGCTGCGCCGCGTCCTGCGCACGCTGCTGCGCGGTGAGCTGTTCCTGCACCGATTGCAGCGCGGACAGCTCGTCGGCCACCTGGTTCAGCGCGGCGACCAGGGTCTGGTTGTACTGCGCCACGGCGATGTCGTACTGCGCATCCTTGCCCGACAGGTTCGCGCGCAACTTGCCGCCGTCGAAGATCGGCAGGCTGAGCGATGGCCCGAACTGGTAGAACCGCCCGGCCAGGCTGAGCGGGTTGCCGCCGCCCATGCTGATCACGCCAGCCATCGCGCCGATGCTGATGTCCGGCAGGAACTCGGTCTTCGCCACGGCGATGTCCTTGCTCGCGGCCTCGACGCGCCAGCGCGCGGCAACGAGGTCGGCGCGATGACCGAGCAGCTCCAGCGGCAGATCGGTCGGCACCGCCAGCGCCGTCGGTCGCAGCGGTTGCGGCCGGGCAATGTCCAGCCCGCGATCCGGGCCCTTGCCCAGCAGCACCGACAGCGACGAGCGCGCCGCATCGACGGCACGCCTGGCCAATGCCGCGTCCTGCTCGGCGGTCGCCACTTCAGCATCGCTCTGCTTCAGCTGGATCTGGTTGTCGATGCCGGCGGCGACGCGCTGCTGGGTCAACGCGCGCGACTGGTTCGCGCGCTTCAGCTCACCCTCCGTCAGATCCTGCTGGGTGAACGCATACCCAAGCTGCGCGTAGGCGCGGGCGACGTTGCCGGAAAGCTCGATGCGGGCGGCGCGGGCGTCGACCTCGGCGGCGCGCGCCTGGCCGACCGCCGCTTCCCACGCGGCGCGTTTGCCGCCCCACAGGTCGAGGTCCCACTTGAAGCTGGCGTAGCCGTACTTGGCCACCGCGAAATGCGCCTTGTCGCCGAGCAGCGCCGCCGGCGGCCGCGCGCCGGCTGCCGCGGCGCCGCCCGTGATGCTGGGCTCGCGCGCGGCGGCGGCGATGCCGGCTTCGGCCTGCGCCGCGCGGGCACGCGCATCGGCCACGCCGAGGCCGGGGTTATTCTGCAGCGCTTCGGTGATCAGCGCGTCGAGCTGCGGATCGCCCAGCCCGGTCCACCAGTCCGTGGCGGGCCACGCGGCGGGCGACACGCCGACGCCGGCGAGGCTGCGGTCGGCCTTCAGCGTGGAGGGGTCGATCGGCGTGCCGTCCGGGTGCAAACCGCCGCTGCTGGCGCAGCCGGCCAGCGCGAGGGTCAATGCGGTGGCTGCCGCGAGAAAGTGCAGACGCATGGGTCAAGTCCAGGATGAAGTCGGTTCAGTTCTTGTCGCGGAGCGCGTGCAGCATGCGCTCCAGGTAGTCGTACAGCTGTGTCTGCTCGACGGCGGTCATCGAGCGTTGCGCCGCGTTCATCACGCGCTCGCTGCACACGGACGCGGTGTTCTGCCAGACCGTGCTGCCCTCGCTGGTCAGTTCGATGCGCAGCGCGCGGCGGTCCTGTTCGTGCGGCGAGCGGCGCAGGTAGCCCTTGCGCTCCAGCTGATCCAGCTGGCGGGTCATCGCGCCGCCGTCCAGCTCGACCGCGCGGGCCAGTTCCGTGGCCGACACCGGGCCGAGCTGCTGTGCCTTCTTCAGGATCAGGTATTGCGTGAAGCTCAGGTCCAGCCCCTGGCTGGCGAGTTCGGCCTCGATCGCGCGCACTATTTCCGCGCGCACCATGCTCAGCAGCATGCCCAGGCTGGGGGCGTGGGATTCGTCGGTGGACGGGGTCGCGGCGGACTCGTGCTGATTCATGCGGCCGCATTCTATTGCCCGAAATATATTTGTCAAGGCAAATACATTCATGTTTATGTTTGTTTCAGCAATTTCTGCCTGGCTGGCGCGGCAGCCGCGTCCATTCCCTCCAGTTCGTCGGCGAGCCAGGCGCGCAGCGCGGGATGGCGCAGTTCGAACAGCTCGAACACGCCCAGCGCCCGCAGTTTCGGCAATTGCGCCAGCAGCCGCGGCTCCATGTCGCGGCGCACGGCTTCCGGGGTAGCGGGGTCGAGCATCTGGTGAGCGCAGGCCACGAAGATGGCCAGCGCCGACGGCAGCGAGGCCGGGTTCACCGAGCACGGGGAAAGAAGATTCATCAGGAGTCATCCGCGAAAGTTGAATCGATGGCGCGCGCCAGCCGCCGCCAAGGCGGGGCCGTGCCGGCCAAAGGCCGCGACCGAGGGCGCTTGCACCGGCTGGGTACAACAGGCCAGTACGTGGCAAAGGGAGTTACGCGAAAGCATAGGCATGGCGAGAGGCAAGCTGATAACGTTATTTGGTCAACTTATGTCGAGATCCGGCCATGGCGCATGCCAAGCAGCAAGTCCATGAATTGATCGAGCAGGCCGGTGGTCCCGCGCTGATCGCCTACCGCATCGAACGCGAAGCGGCCAGCGAATTCGGCGAGGACACGCATACCTATGACTGGCATCGGCACCTGCGCGGGCAGTTCTTCTGCGTCGAAAGCGGCGTCGTCCACGTGCATACCGAACACGGCTCGTGGATGCTTCCGCCGCACCGCGCCGGCTGGATGCCGCCAGGCGAACTGCACACGGTCAGCATCAGCGGGGTGATGAGCGGCTGGGGCGTCTTCATCACGCCGGACATCGAGCACGGCCTGCCCGAACGCCCCTGCGTGATCGGCGTCACCGAGCTGATGCGCGCGCTGGTGCAACGCGCCAGCTCGTGGACCTGGCATGAGCAGCTGGACGAAGGGCAGGAGCGCGTGATGGCGGTGCTGCTGGATGAAATGCGCCGCGCGCCGCATGAATCGCTGCACTTGCCGATGCCGCTCGACCGTCGGCTGCTGCGGATCGCCCAGGCCATGCTCGAGCAGCCGCACGACAACCGCAGCCTGGAGGAGTGGGCCACCTGCGCCGGGATTTCGGCGCGCAGCCTGAGCCGGCTGTTCCGCGCGGAGACCGCGCTGAGCTTCGCGCAATGGCGGCAGCAGGCCCGGCTCAGCCGGGCGCTGGAGCAACTGGCCGAAGGCGAACCGGTGGCCCGCGTAGCGGACGCGCTCGGCTACGCCAGCGTCAGCGCCTTCGTGGCGATGTTCCGGCGCAGCTTCGGGCAGTCGCCTGGCCGCTATTTCGCCGTGCATCCAGCGCCGGCCTGAAGCGTGCGCGGCCGGCTCAGGCGCCCGCCACGACGGACAGGCGGCGGGCGCCATGACGTGCGGCCAGCTCGTCCTGGACCAGCGCGTGCAACGCCGGATCGCGGATCGTGAACAGCTCGAACACGCCGAGCGCCTGCATCGTCGGCAACTGCGCCAGCAGGCGCGGCTCGTTTTCGCGGCGGACCGACTCCGGCGTGGCCGGGTCGAGCATCAGTCGGGCGAGCGTCACGAAATCGGTGAGCGCGTCGGTACATGGCAAGGCGGCGGGGGTGGGGACTAACGACATGTCGATCTCCAGCGGGAGTTGATGCAAGGACGTCTGTGCATGGCGCAGCGTGACAGGAGGGCTGCGGTGCAGCGCCGGCGTGAACGCCGTGGCCCGACGCGCGGCAGGCGCCGGCGTCGCGGATCATGTGCCTGCACATGACTTGGGGGACAGGCGACCATAGGCCGGCGCGGGTAGCATGGGAAGGCAGTCCCCACTGCTGGTACTCCCACTACCACCCGGGCACGTCCATGAGCACATCCATGCAACGCACCGAGCTGAAGGCTTTCCTGCGCACGCGCCGCGCCGCGCTCACGCCCGAGGCAGCTGGCCTTCCGCGCGGCTCGCGCCGGCTCACGCCGGGCCTGCGCCGCGAAGAGGTGGCCGCGCTGGCCGAGGTCGGCGTCACCTGGTACACGTGGCTGGAACAGGGCCGCGCGATCAACGTGTCGGTCGCGGCGCTGACGCGGATCGCACGCGCGTTGTCGCTTTCGCCGACCGACGAGGCCTACCTGTTCGCCCTGATGGGCCTGTCGCGCACCGATGTGCCGGAACATCAGTTCCAGTTGCCGCAGGTGATGCAGGACGTGCTGGATCTGTACCAGGGGCCGGCTTTCGTGCTCGACACGGTGTTCAACGTGCTGGCATGGAACCGCATGGCCGGATGCCTCTACGACTTCGGCGATTTCAGCGGGCCGTTCGCCGACAACCATCTGTGGAACGCGTTCATGAATCCGGCGCGGCGGCGGCTGTACCCGGATTTCGAAAACGGCGCGCTGAACCTGCTGGGCATGTTCCGCATGAACCAGGCGGCGCATCCGGAAGACTCGCGCTTCCAAGAGCTGATCGATGCGCTGAACGCGGCCAGCGCGGAATTCGTCGAACTCTGGCAGCGCTGCCATACGGCGCCGCTGAGCGCGATCACGGTGCCGTTCTTCCATCCGGAATTCGGCGACCTCAGCATTCACTCGATGCGCCTGCCGATCCGCGACAGCGACCACGTCGACCGCGCCACCGCGTTCTTCTTCGCGCCGGCCAATGCCGCCACCGCCGCCAGTTTCGCCCGCGTCGCGCGGCGCCTCGCCGCGGAACCGGCGACGCAACCGGCATGACGCGGCGGGCGGTCGCGCAGGGGCGATAATCTCTCCGTCGTGCCCCAGGAAACCAGACCATGATCGCCATCCCGGCGCCTTGCGCGCCCCGGCCACCACGCGAGCAAAGCCGATGACGATGCAGCGCCCCGAGGTGCAGGCCTTTTTCGACGAGGCCAGCCATACCTTCAGCTATGTGGTCTGGGACCCGGCCACGCGCAGGGCAGCGGTGTTCGACAGCGTGCTCGACTACGATGCCGCGTCCGGCCGCACCGGCCATGCCTCGGCCGATGCGCTCATTGCGTTCGTGCGCGAGCGGGGACTCGGCGTGGACTGGGTGATCGACACCCACGTGCACGCCGACCACCTGTCGGCGGCGCCGTACGTGCAGGCGCAGGTCGGTGGCCGGCTCGGCATCGGCGAGCACATCCGCGACGTGCAGACGGCGTTCGGCCAGCTGTTCAACGCGGGACCCAGCTTCAGCCGCGACGGCAACCAGTTCGACCATCTGTTCAAGGACGGCGAGCGCTACCGGATCGGCGGCATCGAAGCCGTGGCGATGCACACGCCCGGCCACACTCCGGCGTGCATGACCCACCTGGTCGGCGATGCGGCCTTCGTCGGCGATACCCTGTTCATGCCCGACTACGGCACCGCGCGCTGCGACTTTCCCGGCGGCGACGCGCGCATGCTGTACCGCTCGATCCAGCGGCTGTTTTCGCTGCCGCCGGAAACCCGGGTGTTCCTTTGCCACGACTACAAGCCCGCCGGTCGCGACGCGTTCGTGCACGAGACCACGATCGGTGCCGAGCGCCGCGGCAACATCCACGTGCGCGACGGCATCGGCGAGGACGAGTTCGTGCAGATGCGCAGCGCACGCGACGCCACGCTCGCGATGCCGGCGCTGATCCTGCCCGCGGTGCAGGTCAACATGCGCGCGGGCCAGCTGCCGCCGGCCGAGGACAACGGTATCCGCTACCTGAAGATTCCGCTGGACGCGTTTTGAGCGGGCATCGTCGCGGCATCACGCCAGATCCGTGGAGCGATCGATGATCTACGTCCTGCTGAGCGTGGCGTGCAGCGTGCTGGTGTCCGTGCTGCTGAAGCTGGCGCGGCGCTTCGACGTCGACGTGGGCCAGGCGATCGCGTGGAACTACGTGGTGGCCGGCGCGCTCACCGCGTTGCTGCTGCAGCCCGCGCTCGGCAGCCTGCGCGAGCCGGGGGCGCCATGGCTGGCGCTGGCCGGGCTGGGCATCCTGCTGCCGACGATCTTCCTGGCGCTGGCCGCGTCGGTAAGGCACGCCGGCATCGTGCGCAGCGATGCGGCGCAGCGGCTGTCGCTCTTGCTTTCGCTGCTGGCGGCGTTCGTGCTGTTCGGCGAGCAGCTCACCGCGTTCAAGTCGTTCGGCATCGCGCTCGGCCTGCTGGCGTTGCCGTGCATGGTCTGGCGACGCGGACACGGCGCCGCGAATGGAGGTGCCACGAATGGAGGTGCCGCCGGCTGGTTCTATCCGCTGCTGGTGTTCGGCGGCTTCGGCACCATCGACATCCTGTTCAAGCGCGTCGCGCTGGCCGGCGTGCCGCTGGGCGCGTCGCTGCTGGCGATGTTCGCGCTGGCCCTGCTGGTGGCGTTCGCGCTGCAGCTGTGGCGGCGCGCGCAGGGGCGGACACGCTTCACCCTGCGCAGCGCGCTGGCCGGCGTGCTGCTCGGGCTGGCCAACTTCGGCAACATCCTGTTCTACCTGCGCGGGCACCGCGCGCTGCCGCAGCATCCCGCGCTGGTGTTCGCCAGCATGAATATCGGCGTGGTGGCGCTGGGCGCCCTGGTCGGCCTGCTGCTGTTCCGCGAGCGGTTGAGTCGGCTCAATCTCGTCGGCGTGGCGCTGGCGCTGCTGGCGATCGCGGTGATCGCGTGGCAATGAAGCGCGGCGGGATCGCCGCCGCGATCAGCGCTTGGCTGGCGCGGGCTGCCGAGGGGCGGTCGAACCCCGCACCACCAGTTCCGGACTGAAACCTTCGTTGATGCTGCTGACGGCCTCGCCGTTGGCTTCGCGCTGCAGGTCGCCGATCAGGCGCTGCGCAGCGTGCCGCGCGATTTCCTCGGTGGCCTGGCGCGCGGTGGTCAGCGCGGGCCAGGATTGCTTGGAGAACGGGCTGTCCTCGAAGCCGGCAATGGAGAGTTCGTAGGGCACGTTGAGGCCGTCCGAATGCGCGGCGGCCAGCACGCCGGCGGCGATCTCGTCGTTGGAGCCGAAGATCGCGCTGGGCCGGTCCTTCAGCGCGAGCAGCTTGCGTGCGCCGCGGAAGCCATCGTCGAAGGTGTAGTCGCCGGGCACGATCAGCTTGCGGTCGAGCGCGATGCCGTAATCCTTCAGCGCGTCCTCGTAACCCTGGTAGCGCTCCAGGCTGGAACGATGCTCGCGCCCGCCCCACAGGAAACCGATGCGCTGGTGGCCGAGCTGGATCAGGTGCTCGGTGATCGCGTAGGCGGCATCGCGGTCGTCCACGTAGACGCACGGCGAACCATCCTGCGGATCCTTGCGCGCCGAGATGATGCGGATGAACGGGATCTTCGCCTCGCCCAGCGCACGGATCAGCGCCGGCTGCTCGGACATCGGCGGCGCCAGCACCAGCCCGGCCAGGCGCGAGCGGCGAACCAGTTCGCGCAGTTCCTCGGCCAGCTTCGGCGAGGACGAATCGCAGGGATGGATCTGCAGGCCGAAGCCGCTGCTGCGGCACACCGACAGCACGCCGCGCTGCAGGTTGATGATGTAGTGCGCGTTCGGATTGTCGTAGACCAGCCCCAGCGCGTACGCGCGGGTGCTGCGCAGGCTGCGTGCGGACGGGTCGGGCTGGTAGCCGAGCGCGTCGATCTCGCGCTGCACCTTTTCGCGCGTGCGCGCATGCACCGACGGCTCGTGGTTGATCACGCGCGAGACGGTCTTCAGCGAAACGCCGGCTCGTTCTGCAACATCTCGGATGGTGGCGCTGCGCAACCGCTGAACCTCATGCATCGTGGTGGATGGCGCCGGCAGCGCCATCGCGCCGACGGCGCTGCACGATGACGTGCGGCGCCTCGGGCATCCTAACTTATGGCCCCGCCGCGAGCGACTGCCGACTCATCCGGCGCGCGCCTGGCCGACCTGGTGGCCGGCCAGCCCGTAGTACAGGATGTACAGGTAGCACGGCACCATCAGCAGCGCGAACGCCAGCTGGAAATCGATGTGCTGCTTCAGATGCACGAACAGCTGCGGCACCACCGCGCCGCCGGCGATCGCCATGATCAGCAGCGCCGAGCCGCGCTCGGTGAGGCTGCCCAGGCCCTTGATCGCCAGCGGAAAGATCGCCGGCCACATCATCGCGTTGGCGAAGCCGAGCGCAGCGACGAAGCCCACCGAGACATAACCGCGAGTGAGAAAGGCGCCGATCGAGAACAGCACGCCGAGCACCGCCGAGACCGCCAGGTAGCGCTGCTGCGACACGATTCGGGGGATCAGCAGCAGGCCGGCGACATAGCCGATCAGCATGCCGGTCAGGGTGAACGCGGTGAAGAACTTGGTCTCGTCCAGCGGCAGGTGGAAGCTGGCGCCGTAGGTGCCGATCGCATCGCCGGCCATCACCTCGACGCCGACGTACAGGAACAGGCAAAGCACGCCCAGCCACAGATGCGGAACCTGGAATATGCCGGTGCGCGCCGCGGAGCCCGCGCGGGCCGGCGAGCTGTTGGCCGTGGTCGCCTCGATGTCCGGCAGCGACGAGCGCGCGATCCAGATCGCCAGCAATGCCAGGATGCCGGCCATCACCAGGTACGGCGCGTGGATCTTCGCGGCGAATTCGTTGAGCAGCACCTCGCGCGTCGCCGGGTCGGCCGCCTTCACCTTTTCATCGAGGTTGCCGATGCCGTTGAGCACGAGCGTGCCGATCAGCAACGGCGCCAGTATGCCGGCAACCTTGTTGCAGATGCCCATGAAGGCAATGCGCTGCGCAGCGCTGTCGATCGGGCCGAGGATGCTGATGTACGGGTTGGATGCGGTCTGCAGCAGCGACAGCCCGGCGCCGATCACGAACAGGCCGCTCAACGCGCCGGCAAACACCCGCGTGCTGACGAACTGGCCGAATGCCACCGCGCCGATCGCCATCACGAACAGGCCCAGCGCCATGCCCAGCTTCATGCCGGTACGGCGCAGCAGCATGGCCGCCGGCCAGGAGAACACCAGATACGAGATGTAGAACGCGAACGGCACCAGGAAGGCGTAGGCGTCGCCCACCTGGAACGCCAGCTTGACGAAGGTGATCAGCGGCCCATTGAGCCAGGTGACGAAACCGAAGATGAAAAACAGCAGGCCGATGATCAGCATCGGGCCAAGGTTGGTGCGTTCGGACGGCGCCGCCGCCAGCGTGGTTGCCATGGTCTCTTCTCCCCGGAGTCCGACCGTACCGCACCGGCCGAATGACCGGGACAGACAGGAATGTCTCTTTATTCGCCGCAAAGTGCAACGTTGTCAATCCACGGCGTGCCCCGGCATGTCGCTGCGAGTTCCTGTCCAGCCGTCCGGACGGCCGTGGACGAACCCGTCTGCGGCGCTGCGGCAAGCGGATACGCGGCCACGAAAAACCCGCATGGCGCCATACATCAGCCCATTTTCGTGGCTTCCCGCTGCATCCGCCCGTGATGTCATGACAGCTTTGTTGCGGCGCCGTATCGAAAGTTTCGCCGATCGGTCGCGCTACCGTTGACAACGTTGTCATTCTGACAGCAGACTCCGCCCGAATCAGGCCGCAACGGCCAGCGCCGAGGCAACACGCGCGGTGCCGCGATCGCTGTCACGGGAGAACGGAGTGGGGGAAGTCGCCAACCAGCGTCATGCAGCGCGGCCGTCGACGACGGCTGTGGCCGCCGCGTCGCTGTCGAGCGGGGCCGGCCGGGATCGGCCGTTCCTGGCGGCCGACGTGGGCGGCACGCATGCGCGCATCGGGCTGGTCGTCGGCAACGCCGTCGGCAAGCGTCCGGTCAGCGTGCTGCACTATCACCGCTACGGCTGCGCCGACTGGTCCAGCCTCACCGCAATGCTGCAGGACTTCGTCGAGCAACTGGCGCAGACGCCGCACGCGGCCATGCGCGGCGAGCTGCGCCATTGCGCGGTGGCCTGCGCCGGCTACGTGCTGGACGACGCGATCGTCAACGAGAACCTGCCGTGGCCGGTGTCGATCCGCGACATCCGCGACGGCCTCGGCATCCAGCAGCTGGCGGTGATCAACGATTTCGAAGCGGTGGCCTATGCCACCCAGTTCATCGATGTCGACGAGACGCGGCCGATCATCGAAGCCACCGCGCCGACAGCGCCGGGACCGGTGCTGGTGATGGGGCCGGGCACCGGCCTCGGATCGGCGGTGCTGCTGCCCGGCCAGCCGCGGGCACAGGTGCTGGCCACCGAAGCCGGGCAGATTTCGCTGGCGCCGGGCAACGAGCGCGAGATGGAAATCCTGCGCCTGTTTCGCCGCGATCGCCCGCACGTGTCGTTCGAGGACGCGCTGTCCGGGCCGGGCCTGCTGAAGCTCTATCGCGCGTTGTGCGAATTGCGCGACAGCGGCGCGCGGCTGCTGACGCCGGCCGAGATCACCGGCGCCGCGCTGGCCGGCAGCGACCTGGCGGCGGTCGAGGCATTGCACGTGTTCTGCGGCCTGCTCGGCAGCTTCGTCGGCGACCTGGTGCTGCTGTACGGCGCCCGCGGCGGTGCCTACCTGGCCGGCGGCATCCTGCCGCAGATCCAGCCGTTCCTGCTGGCCAGCAGCTTCGCCGAACGCTACTTCAACAAGGGCGTGATGCGCGCCTATCTGCAACAGGTTCCGGTACGACTGATCGAGCACGGCCAGCTTGGTGTCATTGGCGCCGCAGGCTGGTTTCTGGATGA
>Ga0157370_10002690_pt1 | contig 21307 bp, 29 predicted proteins | sample C35metaG_FD_113463 | JGI IMG/M metagenome (GOLD analysis project Ga0157370, IMG submission 113463) | Corn rhizosphere microbial communities from Kellogg Biological Station, Michigan, USA - C3-5 metaG | ecosystem: Host-associated > Plants > Roots > Rhizosphere > Soil | place: USA: Michigan...
GATCGCGTCACGCTTGCTTGCTGCCATGACTACGAACTCAGTGCCAGTGCTTGCGGTTACTCGGTATGCGTTCATGGTGTTGCCTCTCATTCGGTGGTAACACCACTCTACCACACATGGTCTACATGACGCAACACCTGTTATCCACCCATCTACATAGGGTGCCCTATATGCACCCCCTGTATACACCCCCTCTACACAGGGTGCCCCACAGGAAACGCTTGTTTCCTAAACGCCGGCTTACCCATGCGAAACGCCGGTTTCCTGCCATGAAACAAGAGTTTCCGAATACGAAACAAGAGTTGCCCCACAGGAAACTTGGGTTTCCGCCGGTCGCTTGGGCCGCAACGCAGACAACCCCTAGACCGTAGTCCAGGGGTTGTCCTCGTTCACTCTTGTCTCAGTCGAGCGTCTCGATCCGATACTCCTCGTCGTCCACTCCGTCATAGTCGACTCGAGCAAGTGTGTCCTCGTAACTCTGCGCTGACAGATATTCCGCTTGCTCTCGTTGGCTCATGTCCTCCCAGTTGTCGGGTGCCTCGTCGAGGACATGCACTTCGGTCCGACGCTCGAGAAAACTCACCGCTACGCGTACTTGCTTTGCCATCTCAGTTGTCCTCTCAGCTTGCGATCAGTAGGGGTTCAGTCGCTCGGTGTGGCTCGGTCGCTAGTCGAGCGTCGAATAAGTCGGCACTCCCACCAATCCGCTCAGCGCAACTCGTCAAGTACTCCCCCAGCTCGCCTAGGCCGCGATCCCAGAAACCGACACCGTGGTGGTCCCTCGTCAATAGCAAGTCATGGCCGAAGTGTGCCGAAGCGCTACCTGTGCCATGCGACGCGCTCGAGTCGCGCTGAGCGAGATACATTCGGACCGCTAGGGGATGCGTCGCCGCAAACTCACGAACCTCTGCCTCGACTGCCTCGACATAGTTTCCGTCGATGTCGTCGAGCGAGTAGAACGAGTCGAGGTTCTCGTCGTGGTGCTTATCGGTGTTGGGGCCGCGCTCACCGAACGACAGTCCGAGACCGTCGACGCCAAAGACCGCTTTCCACCCCTCGAGCGCTTCGTTCTCCCATGCTGTCAACTCTGCGCCATCACTCAGTTTGATCAGTGCCGATTCTGCCTCGTAGTCGAGTCGCCACAACTCGTCTGTCGTCGTCCAGAGTTGCGCCTCGAGGTAACCCTGGACTGCCTCGTCGACGTCCAGCCCGCTTACGTCGAGCGCGTATGTGTGCCTGTCGATCCGATCGTTCATGTCAGTTGCCCTTGGTCGTGGGTGCGTCGTGAAATCCGACGGCAGCCGAAAGTTTGGCCGTGTAACGCTCGGAGTAGTGACCGTGACCGTCGCTCGTGCCGATCACTCGTGTCTTACATGTGGCGCTGTCGAGGGAAACCAAGTCCGATGAGCCGACGCTATCCACGCGCGGCATGATCAAGTAGGCGGGACGCCAACCGGTCGTTATCCCAACTGTTCCGCACCGTACCCATGTGGAAAGTAGCGTGCCGTTGGCGTCGAAGTAGGACGTTTCAACCTTGACTCGAGGCTTGTCGCGCCAACGGGGGTTGTCGAAGAACAACCCGACATCGGGGTGTAATTGGCTCAAGTCTTGTGTCTGCGAGTTGCTCATGTCAGTTGCCCTTCGGGTCGGTGTTGGTCGGATCGGCGTGGTTACGGAAGTCTGTCCACATGCTCTCGTAGTCCTCGTCCGCTTCGGGGTTGTCCTCGTCGGGTCGGTAGAACTCCCCCTGTTCGACGATGCGCCGTTGCCTGCCGTTCAGTGGCAGCATGTCCACCACGGCAATGCCCTCATTCCACACCGTCGAGTAGCCGATCATTGCCAGAGCCGCTTCGGCAGAGTCGACGGACGCTTGAATCGACTCCCACACGTCCGATTCCTGGTCTTCCGCTTCGACAATGATCTGAGTCAGGTCCTCGTCGAGTAGTTCCGCGTACGTTTGGGGGGAGTAGGGCAGGAAAGCTCCCACGCGCCACTCGTCGGGCCGAACCGCTGCACGCAGCAAGATCGAAGCGTTGCGCAGGTAGTAGCACACGTTGCTGAACGAGCCGACGCTATCGGACTCACTGAACACCGTGTGCGCCGTAACGGCGTCGATGTCTGCCGTGAACTGAGCGGCAAGTTGTTCGGCGGTTGCCTTGTGCGCTTCGTGGGATGTCATGTCGTTTCCTTCGGTGGTAGGTGTCGCGTCAAGTGCTCAGTTAGGGGGAGTGTCGAGCACTCCCCCACGCTCAGGACTAGAAGCGGACGAGCGTCAGATTGTCGGTGTTGGTCCAGCCGACGAGACGATTCCTGCCCTTGCTGTCGGTCTCAGCCATGCGCAACTCAGCGACAGTCACGCCCTGCGCCAGTTCGTCGAGACGCTCGAGGGTGTAGAGCATCGACCCGCCTACCCCACGACGCGAGACGAGAGAACCGACGCGCGGCGCACGGTTGCGCTTGACGAGTGAAACGAGCTTGACCATATCGACCTTGGGAGCGATTGCAGTTGTCATTTTTCTTGCCTCTCAGTTGGTGGTAATACGAATGTAGACCATGTGAGGGAACGAGCGCAAGTCGAGCTGGCACCGACCCTTACGAGCGCCATAGCCATAGTTGGAAGAGTGACAGGATCGCGGTTAGCGCTATCGCTGCAGTGACGAGACAATGCCGTGTGTCCTGCCACGTCCAGGCAGTGTGAGCCAATACGAACCGACGAGCTGCCTCGTATGTCCTGCCTGCCCTCGTTCGTGGCCGTCGGTACTGCTTACGTGGGTGGTAGCCGATCATTGGGTTCACCTTGCGCTAGCTGGGATAGGGCAGAGAACAGAACTGGCAGAGCGCGCTACGTCGAGCGAGTAACCCTCGTCGAGGTACTTGTGCGTTCCCCTCGTTGCGTCGGTGAGTGCTCGTAGCGCGTCGGGGTCACCCTCGTCGACAAGTACGCAGAAGTTCACCCCGTCGAGGACTGTCTTGCCCTCGTCGACATACGAAGTGATTCCCTCGAGGTACTTGCTGCGCAGTGTCGCGCCACTCTCGTCGAAGACAGACCCGACGACAACCCCGCCTCGACGGATAATGCCGTAGTCCCCCACCTGGACGTCATGCCGTTGCGCCGTGGGCAGCGGATTACCCCACGCAGGTTCCGCGCTCTGCGTCTCTCGCCCCGTCGCGACATCCCACGCGAACGAGCCGACGAGCAACAACACACCAGCGGCAACGGCGCGCACTCCCCACCGTCCGACGAAGGCACCTGCACGCTCAGCTCGAGGGAACGAGTCCCCCTCGTCTGTCGGTGTTGGCTCGGTCCGCGTGCGTCTCGTCTCGCTCACAATATCCTCGTCTGTCCGCTCGTCTCGCGCTTCGTTATCCTCGTCTGTCCAGTCGTCGACCATCTCAGTTGTTCTCCTCGTTCTCGTCGTGGTCGTACTCGTAAGGGCAACGAGCGCTAGGGGTCGGCTCGTTCTCGTCGTTCCACGTACGTCCGCACACTCCACACGTCATGTCATGGTTCCAGTCGAAGCGGCGCACCCACGCGCTGAACCCCACGTAGAACTGTGAGTTTTCGTCGAGGTAGAACACAATCTCCGCATTACAGTCGAGCGCTTCGGCTATCTCTTCCGCTATGGCCGTGGGGGTTGAATCCTGTCCGGGGTGCCAGCCATTTTCGTGTCGACCGTCGGTCGATCCTTCGGGGTTGCCTGTCCACAATTTGAACCCTATTGCCTCGAGGTCACTCGTCGAGCAAAAACTCACGACGTGCGAGACTTCGGGCTCGTACTCGTCGAGCGGACCGACGCGCCACACAAAGTCGCCGTCGATCAGTGAGTTTTCGACGTCTGCCATTGCGCAATCGCCACACACGTATCCATCCATCGTCCACATGGCGTCGAGCGTGAACGAGTAGCTATCCGCGCTCGTTCGGATCAGTCGATTGCAGTGTCGGCACTCTGTCCACTCGTCCAACCATTCACACTCGACGTCGATCCGCTGCAGCGCTTCGGCCAAACGGCTCATTGTTCCGTCGACGAGCACTCGTCCGAACTGATCTGCTTCGGGGTGAGTCTCACCCTCGTCGAGGTAACGATGCTTGTCATTCCAGTTGCCCAGCACCCACACAGTTTCGGGTGAGCCATAAGACCTCGAGGCGTAGCCAACGCCAATATCGGTCACACGTTCGTAGTCGAGCGCATCGTCTCGCGGGGTTCCCAGCGCTGCAGAGATAAGTCGTCGAGCTGCGTCGTAGCGCTCGTTCGTGGTGAGTGTCATGTTGTTTCCTTCGTTCGGTGGTGGTGTTTGGTCTAGTCGGTTCGGTAAAGCGCTCGAGGTGAGTCGAGCGCCAAACCGACGCGACTAACTCTCGTCGGCCGCTTCGTCGTCTGCCTCGTCAAAGTTGTCGACGTCCGCCCGCAATGCCTCGACAAGCCTTTCGAGCAACACCGAAGCGAGACGGCGAGCAATGTTGTAAAGGCAGATAGCGGGAATGGTGAACTCGGGCCCCATGTCGCTTGTGCTGTCGTGCGAGACCTCGAGGAGACCGTCGGAGACAACCTCGTCCAGTTCCCGGTATGCGGCGAGGTCGACGAACTGTGTCCACAGTTCGTGTGTGTAGACGCTGGGAGCTGCGTCTGCAATGTTGTGCGCCGTGTCGTTCCAATCGACCTCGAGCAAGTCGCGGACGTCTCCCCCACGGTCCTCGAGCGGGAAAGCACCCTCCCAGGACTCGAGGACCATTGTGCGAACCCCGTTCAGCAGCACCGCGCCTGGACTGTCCTTCGAGTAGGGGTAGGCACACTCAGCATCGGCAGCGAGAGACGAGACTGTCGCTTGTTCGATGTCGGTATGTGCGTTGTAGTGATTGGGGGCAGTTACCTCGTTGCTGATGTCGAGCGTGCGTTCCGTCATGTCGTGTCCCTCGTTCGGTGGTGGTTTTCGTGGCGCTGGTTTGGCGCTGAGCACAAATGTAGACCTAGTGAGGGGGTTACGCAAGTTCACAGGTCAACCCTCGTTCCGACACAGCTCGAGGGTCGGTGTTGCGCTCAGTCACTACATGGTCTAGATTGATGGAACCACCGAAACACACGGTCTTTCACAACTGCAGAGCGGCACACGACGAACGAGTCAGAGAAGGGCAGTGCAAGGGGTCGCAAGTACTTCGGTACTTTGGCAGGCTAGGCACTCACCGGGACTCGACAGAATCGAAACTCAAGTACTAAGACAACCCCGAACGAGACGAGAGGATAGACGACATGACAGCATCGACGCAGTACTCAGGCATTACCGAAGTACCCGAAGTACCACGGCCGGCAGTACCACGGCCGGCGTTACCAGATAAACGCGCCGGCGTTGAAGAAGTACGCAGGTGGATCGACCAGTACGATCGCGCCGGCGTACCACCGGCAGAACGTACTCAGCCCGTACCAGCCCGTACTTCGGGTACTCGTACTAGCCCGTACCAGCCTGTACTCAGCTGATCCGTACCAGAACAAACCAGCCCGTACTACCAGTACCAGCAGGTACACCGAAAATAGGAGATGAAGTGCCAGTTCTACAGTTGACCGAAGACCAGCAGGATGCAGTCGAGTTGCTCAACGAGGATCTCGTTGCAGTTGCTCTTGGCAATGGCTGGGCAGAGGTCGGACCGTCCGGTTGCAATGACGACTACGCGTTCACCGTGCTGGAGCACGCCGGCCTGGATGGCAAGTTGCAACTGCTCGTCGCGGTGTTCGACTCCGAGGCCGACAGCAGCCCCGACAAGTTTGTGATCGGTAACAAGGTGATCAGTCAGTCCGAAATGCTGGCGCTGATCAACACCAACCACCGTGTGCCGCCCACTGATGCCGCCCATAGTGCCGCCCATACGGAGGAGACTGTGCCGCCCACTGCTGTGCCGCCCACCAGCACCGATGCAATGCCGCCCACTGTGCCTCCCACTGGGGAATCCGATGCCGCCCATAGCGAGGAGGTGCTCGATGCCGCCCACCAGCACAAGGAGAAGCTGGAAGAGTACGGGGAGATGCCGCCCACCAGCGAGGAAGCATTCTGGGTCGGCAAGACCAACCTGCTCGAAACTGATTACGATCCGGACACGGTCAGCCAGGAAACCATCGACGCTGGTGCCGCCCGTATCGCGGAGTCGATCGACGGAGCTCCCGAAGACCTGCCGTTGCCGACCAAGGTCACCTTCATGGACATCGGCTTCGATCTGTTGTGGAACAAGGACGAGAGTGCCGCCCACGCAACAGTGAGCAACCCGGATCGCCTGGGAGAGTCGCACGCCGCGCTGGCGATCAAACTCAAGCACACGCTCGAGGACGAACTGATGCTCGATCCGAGGGAGGGTGACCGCTGGATCGCGGAGTGTGACGCTGTGCTCAAGGCCAACGCTGACGTGAAGCAGGCCCAGAAGCATCCCACGCCGGACAAGAACCATCAGCCCGCGTACTCGGAGAACGAGACGCACGAGGCTGCCGCTGACCTGGCACAGGACGAGGATCGGTTGTGGTCGAACCTGGTCTCTCATCTGTCCGACGAGGAGATCATCAAGGCGGTGCTAGGCAAGACGGTCCACTGGCACAACAAGCACAGCCGACGAGACAACTCGGCCAAGGTGACCGCCAAGGCCACCAACCACCCGGCCCAGATCACCTCCAATCTGATCGACCAGGACGACTACCGCACCCTCTCGTTCCTGGAGGAAGGTGGCGGCTTCCGCTCGCTCGCGGTGTGCCGCATCACCAAGATCACCCGATAATGGAAGCGACGACCAAGGAGCAGCGAAGGATCTGCTGGCCAGATCCCGATGGGGTATGCCTGGAAGGCGGATGCGGCTACTGCAACTACGAGCGATTTAGGGACGTGAAGTCAATCCGTAAGCACGTGGACAAGCACCCGGAGTTGGAGAAGGCGTTCATCTACGGGATGCAACGAGGGTGGAACAACGCGATGTCCAGGGTTGTCACGTCCACAAGACAATAAATGTCCGAGCAGGGATGTACCCTGTTGATCTACCACCAAGGAGCCCCATGAAGAAGTTCATCGTCGACACCCAGCAGACGATCACCAACACGTACACCGTACTGGCCGAGTCGGCCGAGGACGCCGCGAGCAACTACGCGGATGGCAGCCTCGTTCACTCCGAGAACTCCGGCACGTTCATCGGGTCCGTCGAGGAGGATCTGACCTAGATGCCATCGCTAGTATTCGATGACCCTATCCAGCAGGCCGCGCACGCGTCGTGGTCTGCTGGGTTCGTCTTCGCAGACCTGACCCAAGATCCCAAAGACCCAGGCCAGATCTCTATCTGGCATCCCTGGACCCGCGAGCGTGGCAAGGCCTTCGACCAGAAGCTCTCCGCTCTCGGCGCCAAACTCGGAAGGCGAAAGAACGATGAGTGGCGTCTACCAGCTTCAACCACGAACCTTCGAGCCCTTGAGCACCTGGCCGGAGACCTATTCGATCCAACCGAACGGCTGGAAGACTGGTTCTTCGCAGAGGTGGAGCGACTCAACTCTCTCGACAATCTGGCTTCCTCATCCAGTGATGCCGTGCTTTCAGCCCACACGGTCGAGGAAGCACCAAAGATCGCCAGAATGGCTCACGCCTACCAGCGAGCTGGAATTGTATTTGGCGCTACTACCAGGCGTTTTGGTCTATTCGACCAGCCGGGGCTGGGGAAAACCCTGCAGTGTTTTGGAGCTGTGGTCGAAGCTGGCATCACCGGCGACATCCTTGTTCTGGCGCCAACTGCTGCTGTGGCGATCACTTGGCCCGATGAACTCGCAATGTGGCTACCCGAAGACGACGTTGTGGTTGTCAACGGAGATGGGAAGCGACGTAAGCAGATGCTCCACGCGGCCCTGGACGTGGAGCCTACAGCCAAGCGCCGCTGGTTCATCGTTAACTTGGAGATGGCGAGGTCGGAATGGGTCAAACCAGGCGTTGAGGTCCGCTACCCGAAGACTGGACCGAATAAGCGCAACGGCACCGACCCGCGGAAGCGCGAGTTCCCCGTACCCGGATGGTGGGACTACAAGTACCCGGAACTCTTCGGCTCGTTCACGATCGAGGAGGACGGGCAGGAGGTCATAGTCGAGTACGACTCGTGGGCCACCATCGTTGTCGACGAGAGCCACCGCGGTCTCATCACCAAGACCTCGATCCCGCAGGATCAGACTCTCATCCGGGCCGGCATGGGCAAGTTGCCGCTGGCGGAGGGCGGACTCAAGATCGCGATGTCCGGCACGCCGATGCGCGGCAAGGTCGAGAACCTCTGGGGGACGCTGAACTGGCTGTACCCCGAGTTGTACAGCTCGTACTGGGACTGGGTCGAACGATGGTTCACATTCGTGGAACTCGACGACGGCAAGTCCGTGATCGACACGCTCGACGAGAGCAAGTCAGGAGAGTTCTACCGTGACATCCAGCCGTACATCCTCCGACGAACCAAGAAGGAGGTCCGCGCGGAACTGCCGGACAAGCTGTACGCCGGAACCCCGCTGCCGGACGAGTTCGGACGTGTGGACGAGACTTCGCCGGTGGGCCACTGGCTGGAGATGCACCCGAAGCAGGCCAAGGCCTACGCGGAGATCGTGGCCGAAGCGGAGACCCGCCTCGAGTCGGGCATCCTGGCTGCCAATGGACGATTGGCCGAACTGGTACGAATGAAGCAGTTCGCCAGCTCGTACGGGGACATCGAGACGTACCTCGACTCGGAGGGTGACGAGGCGGTCCGGTTCAAGCCGCTGCTGCCGTCGAACAAGTTCGACTGGATCGTGGAGTTCCTCGAGAGCCTGGGGATCACCAAGAACCCGACGGTGGAGTACGACGAAGACGGCAACCCGGAGTACCGGAAGGTCGTCATCGCGTCCCAGTTCACCTCGCTGATCGACCTGTACGACCGCGAGTTGACCAAGAAGGGGATCAAGTGCCTGAAGATTACCGGCAAGGTAAATACGAAGACCCGCGTCGAAGCTGCCAAGACCTGGCAGAACGGCGAGGATGGCCCCCGTGTGTTCCTGCTGAACACGATGGCTGGTGGAGTCGCGCTGACGCTCGATAGCGCGGACGACCTGATCCTCGTCGACGAGACGTTCATTCCGGACGAGCAGGAGCAGGTGGAGGACCGTATCCACCGCGTCTCTCGGATGCACCAGGTGACGATCCACTACCTGCGCAGCCTCGGGACGGTCGAGGAGACCATCGCCATGACAACGTCGATCCGCGAGAAGATGACGAAGTTGCTGCTCGACGGCGAGCGAGGGGTGAAGTTCTTCAAGAAGTTGGTGACCCCGATCAAACGGAGTTGACGGAATGCTCTTACGTGCTACAGTAGGTCTACCACCGAATAGGAGAGAAACCATGAGCAATGCAATCGAAGTCGACATCATCTCGGAGGAGGGAAAGTTCCTCTCGATGTATGGCGTATCTGTGCCGGCCCTTCCGCGCAAGGGCGACACCATCGACGCGGTCGATCACCGCGGACTGTCGCGCGAGCACGAGGTTATTGGCGTCCACTTCTCGCGAGACCCCAAGGTCAGCGATGCCTACGAGGTTACGGTGGTGACCGAATGAGCGTGACTGCCGAGGTCGGCCAGCGCTACTGGCTGAACAAACTGAAGGTCGAGTGGGAGGTCGTCAGCATCACCGAGGACGGCACGCAGGTTCTTCTGGAGCAGAAGACCGGCGCCATCTTCGGCGGCGTCCGCGGGAGCGGCCCGATGCGGTACGGCACCAACTCTGTCCCGCGGGTTCGCCGCTGGGTCACCATCGACGAGCTACTACCGATCAAGGACAAGAAGTGAGCAGTGACCTGGTAAACGTCGGAGGGGGTGTGCTGGCGCCGTACACCGACCTGCCGATCTTCCGCACCTCCGAGCGGAAGGCCTTCAAGAACTGCCAGTGGCAGTGGTGGTACGTGTACGTCGAGGGCCTGCAGAAGAAGGGGGCACGCAAGGGAGCTCTCTGGTTCGGCCAGGGAATCCACCTCGCGCTCGAACGCTGGTACATCCCCGGCAAGGACCGCGGGGTCGATCCGATCGTCACCTGGCTGGAGTACTGCCTCGAGGCCTCGACCGACATCCGCGTCGAGGATGACGACGGAGAGTTCCTGACGTGGATGGATGCCAAGGATCTCGGCGTGGCCATGCTTACCCACATGCTGGAGACGTACGGCGACGACGACGAGTGGTACATCCTCTCGCCGGAGCAGACGGTCGAAGTGCTGATCCAACATCCGCAGCGGCCAGGAGAGATCCTGGTCCGCTACGTCGGCGTGTTCGACATCGTGGCCCGCAACCGCAAGACCGGACTGATCTGGCTGTGGGACCACAAGACCGCGCGACAGATCAAGGTCAGCCACCTGAAGATGGACGAGCAGGCCGGTTCGTACTGGACCATCGCGGAGCCCGCGCTCAAGGCCGACGGCGTCATCGGGGAGAACGAACACCTCCGCGGTATCCTGTACAACTTCATCACGAAGTCTCCGCCGGACGAGCGTCCTCGCAACGCAGACGGGCTGTACTGCAACAAGCCGGTCAAGAAGGACTACGTCGCCGCTCTTTTGGGGCTCTACGACGACGAGTTGGCCAGGCATGGCGACCCGATAGACCAATCGGACATCCCGGTCGAGTTGACCGAGAAGGGGCTGAACACCCTGAAACTCCCCGAGTTGATCAAGCTGGCCAAGAAGGAGGACCTCGAGGTCTTCGGTGCTCCGTCCAAGGTTCAGCCGGCCAAACGGTTCCACCGCGAGGAGGTGCAGCGATCCCCGAAGGCCCGCGAGCGACAGATCAAAAGGATCGGAGAGGACTACCTGCAACTGGCAGCCGTCCGCGACGGGCATTTTGCCAAGACCAAGAACCCTGGGGACCACTGCAACTGGTGCCCGATGAAGATGTTGTGCGAGATCGACGAGGAGGGTGGCGACACCGAAGAGATCATCGAGTTCGCATACGAGAAGTTCGACCCGTACGAGCAGTACACCACCGAAGGGAAATCATGAGACTGCTGGAAAATACCTACCAGGTTAGCTACCACCTGCCGAACATCTCACCGGTACTGGACTCCGAAACGAACGTGAACGCCTACCCGAAGCACATGCGGGTTCGAGCCGCTCATGCAGAGGAGGCGATCGCCCGAGTTCACGACTCCCTGGTGGAGACTCACAACCAGAACATGGAGAAGGCCTTCGGGCAGTCGGTGAATCCGATTCTGAGCCCGGACGCCGCGAAGTTCTTCGAGGGTCGTGACGGACTCATCTTCTACCGCTCCGACTTCCCGATCATGGAAGCGAAGGTCGTCGCATGAGCGATCGAGTAGAGATCGAAGTCGAGTACCGTGTCCGAGCCAAGATCGAGTTGCCCGAGGGCCAGGACTACGCGGACTTCATCGACTTCCCCGAGAACTGGGAAGACGCACTGGTCAACGACCTGATGCACTCCGGCGACACCGGGGAGTTCTCCCGGTACGTGAAGGCGATCCGCGTGGACACCTCCGACAGCACCGACGACCCCGATTGGATGGAACTCTGATATGCCTCCCGTGATCCTCAAGGCAGAGGACTACACCCCGTACATCTCCATGCTGCTGTACTCCGACCCCGGAGTCGGCAAGACGGTCTTCGCCACCAGCTCGGAGTCTCCGACGCTGGTCCTGGCCACCGAGGAGGGCACCCTCTCCGGTGTCCGGCAGGGAGCGCAGTTCGACATCATCGAATGCTTCGCCCCCGAAGGTGGCTGGGAGGCGTTCGAGGAGTCAATCGACTGGCTCTACGACGGCAACGCGGAGAAGTACAACTGGGTCGTCGTCGACACCGCGACCAGCCTACAGCGGCGGATCATGCAGCACCTTTCGATCACGCGGTCGAACGATCCCTCCGCGAAGAACCGGAACCCCGACAAGTACCAGTTGGACGAGTACGGGGAACAGCAGGTCAAGTTCCAGAAGGCCGTCGAGCGGCTCATCGCTCTGCCGGTCAACGTCCTGTTCACCGCTCATGCTCGGATGGCCGAAGACCAGGACGGCGAGTTGTACGTCAAGCCTGACATCCACGGCAAGGAAGCCAAGGCCGGCGAGTTGGCGGTCTGGTTGTCCGCGAACGTCATGGCCACCGGCTTCATGTCTCCGATCACCTACAAGAAGAAGGTCGACGGAGCAGAGAAAATCATCCAGGGCCGACAGATCCAATGGCGCGGGAACGAGAAGGTCCGCGCCAAGGACCGCTTCGACGTCCTCGGAGATCGCACGATCGACAAGTCGCTCAAGCACATCGAGGATCTCATCTTCGCCGACGACTGATCGTGTAGCCTTACATTTCCACCGCTCGTAGAAACACCCCATCATCACAATTCAGGAGTAACAGCAGATGCCCAAGATCAAGCTCGGTCTCAACGCGCAGGACAAAGCAGCCCTCGACAAGGCAGCAGAAGAGAACAGTTTCGCGCGGTACGACGGGGACATCCCGCCGAACGGCCTCTACAAGGCCGTCATCAAGGTGGTCAACTACATGATGAGCAAGGAGAAGGTCGTCAACGGCGAAACCGTCGAAGGCAAGCCCCAACTCCGCGCGGTCGTCGAGATCAAGGAGCCGAAGGGCTCCGAGAAGGCCGAGTACAACGGCTACGCTCTCTTTCACTACATCACACTCCCCGTCGACCCGTCGTACGAGTACTACGGCCTGCAGTCCGCTCAGACGAAAGAGTTTCTCTGTGCTCTCGCCGGCGGTGACGAGTCGGCCTGGAAGGGCTACAAGGACGACAACATGGTCGGTGACGAGTCCAAGGTCATGAAGGTGACCAAGTTCGGTACGTACAGCCACAACCACAAGGTCGGATCGCCGGTCAAGATCATGATCGAGCAGGACGGCGAGTACAAGGGACAGCCCAACATGCGGATCAAGCAGTTCGGCCTGATCAAGGGAGCCAGTAAGCCCGAGGTCGACGCCAGCGTCGAGGAGCCCGAGAGCATCCCTCTCGTCGAGGACGACGAGCCGCCGACCAAGCCCGAGCCGAAGGAAGAGCCCAAGCGTGAAGACGTGGAGCCTGCTGCTGTGGAAACGGAAGCACCTGTGGATACAGGTGACGACGCAACGGACGAGAGTCCTGCTGCAGGTGAACAGCGTGATGAAGCGGCCTCGGACGATAGTGGATCTTCGGATTCCGGGGATGCCGCGAGTGAAGCTGCTCCGCGCCGACGACGCCGACGCTTTGCTGACGCATAACAGCTAGACAGAACCACTCAGTTGGTCTAGAGTAAGGGGGTCGGACCGAGACGGTCCGGCCCTCTTTTGTGCAGTACCCAACCACCGAATTAAGGAACTACCTTGACGTATGACGTAATCGACCTGTTCGCTGGCCCCGGCGGATGGGATCAGGGTCTCGTTCAGACCGGCTCCCCGCTCAGTCTGCTTGGCATCGAGTACGAGAAGGATGCCTGCGCTACCGGCCAGGCCAACGGACACAAACGGCTCATGCAGGACAGCGCCAACCTCGAGCCGATGCATTATGGGTTCCGCGAGCACCTCCGGGGGCTGATCTGCAGCCCGCCGTGCCCCGGATTCTCGGCAGCAGGCAAGGGCCTCGGCCGCAAGGATCTGGAGTTGCTCATCGCGGAAGTCAGACAGATCCGCATGGGAGCCGATCCCGACAAAGCAATCGAAGACGTGGCCCGCTACGCGTTCGACGACCGATCGAAACTCACCCTCGAACCTCTCCGCTGGGCTCTCGCGCTCCGTCCCGAGTGGACAGTCTGGGAGCAGGTCCCCGCGGTGTTGCCGTTCTGGGAGGCCTGCGCCGAAGCCCTCCGCGGTGTCGGCTACAACGTGTGGGTCGGCAAGTTGAGCTCGGAGCAGTACGGCGTGGCCCAGACGCGGACCCGCGCGGTGCTGATCGCCTCTCGCATGAAGCCCGTCGCGCCGCCGAAGCCGTCGCACTCCAAGTTCTACTCGCGCGACCGCCAGCGGCTCGACTCCGGCGTCAAGAGGTGGATGTCGATGGCCGAAGCTCTGGACTGGGGAATGACCGATCGCCCTTACCCGACGATAACCGCTGGCACCTCCGGCGGGGGCCAAGATCCCGCGATGCTCGGAGGATCTGGAGCACGCGCGACCGTACAGGCCGAACATGACGAGGGCCGTTGGCAGTACGTCAACGGGAACCAGGCCAACTCGTGCCGACGAGAGATCAGCGAGCCCGCTCCGACGGTTCACTTCGGCGCCAGGTCGAACAAGGTGGAGTTCCAGTTCTGTGGCGCTGGCATCACCTCGGAGCAGACGGCAGGCCAGAAGCCTCGGAAGGTCGACGAACCGGCACACACCATCACCGGAAAGGGCACCGCGGCGTGGAAGGCTTGGCTGGCAGACCAGCCACAGACCCGACGAGTCACGGTCCAGGAGGCTGCGATCTTGCAGTCGTTCCCGGCCGACTACGTGTGGTGCGGATCGAAGACGAGTCAGTTCCAGCAGGTCGGTAACGCGATCCCGCCGCTGCTCGCGCAGAGGATTCTGGAGGTGGTGCTGTGAGCCCGCGACGGAAGCCCCGGTACGCAGTCGGGGACAAGGTCGAGTACAAGGGCTTCGTCTACCTGGTCAAGGAGGTTCTCTGGCGCAAGGCCAAGGACCGCCACCTATACCCGGCGTACCTGTTGGTGCGCCGCTACGGGACGACCAAGCGACACCAGACGTATGCCATGACCAGCGGACCGAACCTTCGAAAGGTGAAGTGAGTGGAGTTCGTTTCCCTTCACAATCACACGACGTTCTCGCTCGGAGACGGTTTCAAGCGGCCCCAGTTCCACGTAGAGCGTGCCGCCGAGCTCGGGATGACCGCGATGGGCGTCTCCGAGCACGGCGGGATCTCCTCTCACGCTCAGTTCGAAGTGTGGGGCGAGAAGCTCGGAGTCAAGATCATCTTCGGCTGCGAGTTCTACGTGACCGAGGGACCGAATCTATCGAAGTTCCACCAGACCGTTTTTGCCATGAACGAAGAGGGGTACCGGAACCTATGTCGACTCGTCACTCGCTCGTACAAGGAAGGGTTCTACAAGTATCCGACTGTCCACACGGAATGGCTGATGGACCCTGCGCAGACTGCTGGCTTGATAGTCCTGTCCGGCTGCGCGGACTCCTGGTTGAGTTGCTCGATTTTGGGTGGAAAGTCCTACGGGGATCGAAGGGAGGACTGGGAGCAGGAGGACGCACATCGGGGACGGCGGCTGGTCGAGAGATTCCAGTCCGTGTACGGGGACCGATTCTACCTCGAAACTCAGCGGTTCCCAGGGCTCGAGAGGTCGACGATCCTCAACCAGTGCTTCGCAGACATTTCCTCGATGACTGGTGCGAAGATGGCAGCGACCGCCGACGTGCATTATCCCCTCCCGGAGCAGAATGCGATGCAGCGAATCCTGCACGCGGGCTCCCGCTCGACGGGAACTGTCGCAGCTGCCGACGCCTCCTGGGAGTACGACATCCTGCTGACCTACCCCGAGAGTGACGAGCAGATCCGAGGCCAGTTCCTCGAGCAGGAGTTGACCACCACCGAAGCGGACTCGGCCATCGCCAGTACGCGCGAGATCGCAGACCGATGCAACGTCGTGTTGCCGAAGTCAACCCCCATCATCTACAAGCCGAGACCAGGAGACGAAGACCCATGGGTATGAGCCCGCTAGGTAAGCGCAGCGAAGGCGAGCGACGAACGAGTTGCGACAATTGCGGGAAGGCTATGTACCCGGACCGCCTGCACATCATCACCGAGAGAGCAACAACAGAGAAGCCGTACGGCGACTGCATCGTCACCGTTCACAACTGGGAGGAAGGCCGTGGCCGCGTTATCTTCCAGTGAGCTGCTGTGGAAGTGGGTCGACTACGGCATCGACTACCGCCTGGAGCGCTCTCCCCGCTTCCGGCGGAACTTCTACCCTCGTGAGGACGAGTACATCGAGCGGGCCAAGATGGAGGTCGGCGTCATCAACGGGAAGGACTTCCCGGACTACTTCCTGGTGACCTCCGACCTGATCCGCTGGGCGAAGGACCGGCCGGAGGGGAGCATCACGATCGGGCCCGGTCGTGGCTCTGCAGCGGGTTCGTTCGTCTGCTACGCGCTCCGGATCACCGAGATCGACCCGGTACCGAATCCGCTGATGCTATTCGAGCGGTTCATCGACCCCGGCCGACCGGACTACCCGGACATCGACATCGACGTGGCAGACCACAAGCGGCACCTGCTCGTCGAGAGGCTGGTGGACCTCTACGGTCGCGATTATGTCGCCAACATCGGAAACTACCTCCGCTACCGGGGCAAGACCGCGCTGGAGACGGTGGCCGGCGTCTACACGATCCCGTCGTACGAGATCGCAGACGTCAAGAAGTTGGTCGTCGACCGGCCCGACGGCGATGCCCGCGAGGAAAACAGTTTCGAGGACACCGTCGAGGCGTTCGCGGAGGCTCAGGCTCTCGTTCGCAAGCATCCCGAGCTCAAGTACGCGTACGAGTTGGAAGGTGACTACAAGAGCCTCGGCACACACGCCGCCGGCATCGTCATCTCCAACACCCCGATCGAGGACATCTGTGCCGTCTACCAGCGCACCAAGGCCGACGGCACGGAGATGTCGGTCATCTCGTACGACAAGCGGGACGCCGAGCGCCAGGGGGTCCTCAAGCTGGATCTGCTCGGCCTGGCCAACATGGGGATTGTCGACGACTGCATCTCGTGGGTTCCGGAGTTGACGCTCGAAGGAATGTACGAGTTGGAACTCGACGACGAGAAGACCCTCGAAGGATTCCGCAACGGGAACCTGGCCGGGATCTTCCAGTACTCGGGCCGAACGACCCGCGGGATCACGAAGCGGATCTACGAGCGCACGATCGGCATGGAGGCGGAGAACCCCATCTCCTTCGACACGCTGGCCGACATCAACGCGCTCTCGCGGCCCGGTTCGCTGATCTCGGGCATGACCGACAAGTACATCGCGGTCGAGAACGGGAAGGCTCAGCCGGAGAAGTTCCATCCGGTCGTCGACAACATCCTCGGCAGCTCGCACGGGTGTCTCGTCTACCAGGAGCAGGTAATGAAGATCGGCTCCGAGTTGGGCGGGTTCCCCGGCGACAAGGTGGGCGCGCTCCGCAAGATCATCGGCAAGAAGACGGCCGGCGGCGCGTTCGAGGCGTACTACGAGGAGTTTGCCAAGGGCGCGATGGAGTTGCACGGTATGCCCGAGAAGACCGCTCGGGTCATCTGGGATTACATGGCGGCATCCGCGTCGTACCTGTTCAACGTGGCGCACTCGGTGAGTTACGCGGTCATCGCCTACTGGATGATGTGGCTCAAGGTCCACTACCCGGCTGAGTTCTACGCGGCATCGCTCCGTCGGGCCAAGAAGACCAAGGACAAGGACCCCGCGCTCGAACTGATGCAGGCCGCGGTGCGGGACGGGATCAAGGTGCTCCCGCCGGACCTCCGCTTCAAACACCAGATCACCTGGACGCCAGATCACACCTACGGTCCGAAGTTCCAGAGGATTCCCGCTGTGCAGGCGGGGTTCACGCAGATTCCTGGAGTCGGGGAGAGCATGGCGCAGGCCATCATCGACTACCAGACCGGCGAGAATCGGAACGGGGAGTTCGCGATGAAGTGGAAGGAGTTGCAGTACACCCCGGCCAAGAAGAAGAGGCAGCGCTTCCCCTGCACACCGTACGAACACACCCTCCCCAGCGGCAAGGTGGTCACGCGAGACTGGGTGTCGGAGGATGTGATCGCGGAGGAGTCCAAGGGTGTCCCCGGACTCGGCAAGACCACCCTGGACAAGATCATCGCGTGGACCGAGAAGGACGATCCCTTCGACATCCACCTGGCCGAACGGTCGTGCGCGATGGTGTACACCGCCATCAACCGCGGCAAGATCCCGCTGGACCTGCCGACGGCCGACGGCACCTACGTGGCCAGCGCGCCGGACAAGGAGGTCGTCTTCATCGGGATCGTCAACGAGGTTCGGATCATCGACATCATCGAGTCCGAGAGGAAGAGGACCGGACTCACCGCGGAGGAGGTTAGGGCTACACTCACCAAGCACCCCGACAAGACCACCAAGGCCAAACTGATCACCACCGATCACACCGGCGTCGAGGTCCACATCAACATCGACCGAATCCGCTACCCACAGTTCGCGGAGGACATCGAGTCAATCACCCCCAGGGTTGACGTCGTTCACGTCCAGGGCAGGACCCGCGACGGCTACGGCGCCACCATCCAGGCCGACTACGTGTCGGTCATCGACCTATCAGGAGAATGATGAAGCTGTCCGAGATCACCCAGCCGACCCGCTGGCTCCCCAGCCGCGAGGCTGCGGCCAACTGGTGGAGACACAACCACGAAGAAATGCACCTCGCTCGGAACGGGTGCAGGGTCTTCGAGTTGGACAAGACGAACCCGAAGATCCGCGTGGTGGCCTTCGACCCAGGCGGAACCACCGGCTGGTCGGTCATGGAGACCACACTCGAAGCCCTGAACGACAACACCGTTCCGGTCCACGAGATCCTGACCGGATGGTGGCACGGCCAGATCGTCTGTAACGACGAGAAGATCGACAACTACGAGCAGGTGGCAATCGACGCGATGGCCGAGTTGATCACGGCTCAGGTTGTCGACGTGGACGACATCGCTATCGTCGTCGAGTCGTACCAGATTCGATCGAAACGGACCGACAAGGAGACGATCTCCCCGATCCGTTTCATCGCGGGCATCGAGCAGTATGTCTGGGATATGTACAGGTACATGGCTCAGCAGGGGCCGTCGGAGAAGACCGGAGTCACCGACGAGCGACTGGAGACGTGGGGCCTGTACCTCCGCGACGGACAGCAACACGCGCGGGACGCGGACCGGCACGCGCTCCTGTTCCTGAAGAAGCTGCGAGCGAAGAAGAGTTTGCAGCGAAAGCACTTCCCTCGGCTAGGATTGTGATACTGTAGGCCAAGTGAAGGACACCACCGAAAATGAACTCTGAGAAGCTATCCACCAAGCGCGCCGCCGAGCATCTCGGCATCGCCCAGACCACCCTGAAACGGATGGTCGCGGCAGGTCAGGTCCAGGTACACCGCAAGCCGAACAAGCACAAGTCGCGGCTGTACTTCGACAAGGCCCACCTCGACCGCCTCCTCCAGGCTGGACCCCCACAACTTCAGCGCGTACGGAACAACGAGAAGGTCGACCCGGAGACCTCGTACACGACCACTCAGGTCTGTCAGGTTCTCGGTATCGACCGGACCACCGTCCGCGACTGGGAGAAGAAAGGCCTGATCGTAGGCCTAAGGGCACACAACCGTGTGTACTACGACCGCACTACCATCGACACAATTCGAGAGGCAAGAAATTGAAAAAGATCGCAATCGCCGCTGTAGCCGCACTGTCCGTCGTCGGACTGGCCGCGTGTGGAGTCAACGACGCCGACGTCGTCAACGAGAACATCTCCAAGGCCGGCGACAACTTCGAGGTGAACCGACGCATCACGTTCATCAACAACCTCGACGGCAGCAAGCCGATCCAGATCGTCGAAGGCTGGTGCAACGTCGAGCTCAGCCCCGATCACATCACGGCGACGTGCAAGTCACAGGGCAAGTACTACCGCCACTACCAGGGGTTGAACGCCACCTCGACGTACTCGATCGAGCAACTGGACGGCTCCGACGTGAGCAAGGACCACTACCGCGTCTCGTACAAGCCTTCCGCGGTCATCCCGGACATCAACATCCGATGAGTGATTACGTCAAGGGTGCCCTGTCCATCCCGTCACTGATACTGATCGTCGGAGCGGTTGGCCTGATCGCCATCCTCTTCGTCTGTCTGATGACCCTATTCAACACGCCGACCTTCATCGGACCGGCCAAACTCTTCAGCAAGAAGGGTCTGATCGAAGACCGTCGTTACTCCAATCGAGTGTCGTCGGCCGTCAACATCCTCTGGGCCAACAGTTCGCGGAGAATCTTCTGGTTCGGCGGCTTCGGGCTCTATACCGTCCGAGTCCCCCGCGATGGGGCCTGGGCGCCAATCTCGAACGAGAAGCGTGAGTTGAACCGAGAGTTGGATCGAGAGGTAGGCGCGGCCTACGACAGGTACCTCGACAAGTGGAAGGAAGCGTCGACCGAATGAACCAGCCCAAGTACGGCCCGAAGAATCAACCCCTCGCGTCTCTGCGCAAGGTAGACCAGGAGACGTTCTCCGACCGCGTGAAGGAAACCCTGCTGGCGATCAACGCCGACGGAGTCAACGGGAAGCTGAAGTCGGCGCCGGTCACCCACGAGATATTCCGAGTTCGAGAGGGCTCGGAGGAGCGCCAGCCCGATCGAGACTACTGGACAGCGGGGCTCGACGACCTCTCATGTGGCTCGATCGCGGATCTCCTCGTCGCTCGGCTGAAGATGCAGGGGTACGTCCTGTACTTCGACGAGAAGGCTCTCCGAACAAACCTGAGCACGGCGAAGGCTAGACTCTCGGGGATACTTCCCCCAGAGTAAGGACCCCGCGTGACCGCTACTGACCAAGGACTCTGCTACACCGTTCACAAGCACCAGGCTCATCTCTGGGACGAGTCACTCGACAGTTCCGGGCCGACGGCCAAACGGGAGAGTCCGCAGATGAAGCGGTTCCGAAGATCAATGGCAAGGGGCATCTGTCAAAGGTGCCCCTTGTCCACCACCTGCGAATACAAGATCGAATAGGACATCCATGTCGTACGCGGACAACGCGCAGAAGTACATCGACGCTGGCTGGGACAGCCCGATGCCCCTCCCCAGAGGCCAGAAGTACCCGCCGCCAGAGAACTCCACCGGAAACCACCCCGACATCACCCTCCAGAAGATTGGTGAGTGGGTCGAAGAGTCGAGCCCCAACTCCAACATCGCGCTGCGTATGCCCCGCGGCAAGGACTGGGAGATCATCGGCATCGACATCGACCACCACGACACCAAACGCGGCAACGACACCATCCTCAAGGCCGAGTCCACTCACGGTAAACTCCCCGACTCGTTCTCCTGTAGCTCGCGTGGCAGCAAGAACCGCCACGGCATTCACTTCTACCGCGTTCCGCGGGGCATCAAGTGGGATGGACAGATCGGCCCGTCGGTCGAGGTCATCCAGCGCACCCACCGCTACGCCGTGGTCGCCCCGTCCGTCGTCGAGGGCCGCGAGTACACCTGGTACGACGCCGACGGCGACGAGTGGGACATGGGCATCCCGAAGGTGTCCACGCTCCCCGACCTGCCCCAATCCTGGATCGACGCGTTCTCCAAGGGCGCCGCCATCGACCGGAAGCCCATCGCGGAAGA
>Ga0157370_10002691_pt1 | contig 21303 bp, 19 predicted proteins | sample C35metaG_FD_113463 | JGI IMG/M metagenome (GOLD analysis project Ga0157370, IMG submission 113463) | Corn rhizosphere microbial communities from Kellogg Biological Station, Michigan, USA - C3-5 metaG | ecosystem: Host-associated > Plants > Roots > Rhizosphere > Soil | place: USA: Michigan...
CGGCGCTGTCGCCGGTGCTGGTGACGCCGGACGAACTGGGCGATGCCTGGCAGGGCGACAAGCTGCACCTGCCGATGCGCACCTGGTTGAACGGCACCTGGTTCGGCGAGGCCGAGTGCGGCGTCGACATGCAGTTCTCGTTCGCCGAACTGGTGGCGCACGTGGCGAAGACCCGGCCGCTGACCGCCGGCACCCTTGTCGGCTCCGGCACCATCGCCAACGAGGACACCGGCAAGGGCGCTTCCTGCCTGGCCGAGCAGCGCACGGTGGAAACCCTGCGCGACGGCAAGCCGAGCACGCCGTTCATGAAGTTCGGCGATCGCCTGAAAATCGACATCACCGATGCCGGGGGCGCCTCGATCTTCGGCTCGATCGAGCAGCGTATCGAGCCGCTGAGGGGCTGAGGCTGCCCGGCCGGGGGCGTGCGCCGGCGCAGGCGTCGGCCGGCAGGTCGCTGCCTGGACCTGTGCATTCGTGCCGCGGTGCACGGCCGCAATCCTCGTGACGCTTGATCCGGATCAAGGCGGCGTGGCAGCGTGGGCGACAGACTCGCTGCCATGACCCGTGCCATCACTTCCCCCGAATTCGACGCGGCCCTGATCGCGCGGCATGACGTGGCCGGCCCGCGCTACACCAGCTACCCGACCGCGCCGCACTTCCGGGCGGATTTCGACGAAACGGCGTTGCGCGGCATCATTCGCGCGTCCAACGAGGAACCGATCCCGCGGGCACTGTCGCTGTATGTCCACGTGCCGTTCTGCATGAGCCCGTGTTTCTACTGCGGCTGCAACCGGATCATCACGCGCGACGCGACCCAGGCCGAGCGCTATCTCGAGCGCCTGTATCGCGAGATCGAGCTGATCGCGCCGCTGTTCGATCGCGACCGGCCGGTGCGCCAGCTGCATTTCGGCGGTGGCACGCCGAATTTCCTCGATGCCGCGCAGATGGGCGAGCTGGTGGAATCGCTGGCGCGGCACTTCAGCTTCAGTCACGCGAAGGATCGCGAATACGGCATCGAGATCGACCCGCGCTTCGCCGACGGCGACTACGTGCGCGTGCTGGGCGAGCTGGGCTTCAACCGCATCTCGGTGGGCATCCAGGATTTCGATCCGGTGGTGCAGAAGGCGGTCAATCGCATCCAGAGTTTCGAACAGACCCGCGCGGTGCTCGACGCCGCCCATGCCTCCGCGTTCCGTTCGGCGAGCGTCGACCTGATCTATGGCCTGCCGTTCCAGACCGTCGATGGCTTCAGCCGCACGCTGGACCAGGTGGTGGCGCTGAAGCCCGACCGCGTGGCCGTCTACGGTTACGCGCACCTGCCGGAGATGTTCAAGGCGCAGCGGCAGATCGCCGCGGCGGACCTGCCGGATGCGGCGACGCGGCTGGCCTTGTTCGGCTGCGCCGTGGCGAAGCTGTCCACGGCGGGCTATGTCCATGTCGGCCTGGATCACTTCGCCAGGGCCGGCGACGAACTGGTGCAGGCGCAGTGCGCCGGCACGCTGCAGCGCAACTTCCAGGGCTACTCGACGCACGGCGATTGCGACATCGTGGGGCTTGGCGTGAGCGCTATCGGGCGCATCGGCGACAGCTACAGCCAGAACGCGCGCGACCTGATCGGCTACTGCGCGGCGCTGGATGCCGGGCGCCTGCCGGTGGTACGAGGGCTGGAACTGGACGAGGACGACCTGATCCGGCGCGAACTTATCGGCGAGTTGATGTGCCAGGGCCTGGTCGACAAGCGGCAATTCGGAGCACGCCACCGGCTGCTGTTCGATGAGTATTTCGTGCGCGGACGGCAGCGGCTGGCGCCGCTGGTTGAAGATGGCCTGGTGCTCGAGAACGCCCGCGAAATCCGGGTGACCTCGCGGGGGCGGCTGCTGTTGCGTATCATCGCCATGTGCTTCGACGCCTATCTCGACGACGCGGCACGACCGGCGCGCTATTCGCGCGTGATCTGATCCATGCGGCCCCCACCAGGCAACCGACCAGCATCATGCAATCCAAGTACCCGGCAGGTCGCCTGCCCGAGCCGCCCAACCCGATTGCCGATGACGGCGACGAGACGCGTTTCTGCGGCACCTGCGCGTTCTCCAGCGCCTGCATCGCCGCCGGCTACGACAAGCCCGAGCTGGCCGAATTGCAGTGCCTGGTCGAGCACGTGGGGCCGTTCCGCGCCGGCGAGCACATCTTCCGCACCGGCGATCCGTTCCGCGCGATCTTCGCGGTGCGTTCGGGTACGGTGAAAACCCGCATGGTCGACAAGGAAGGCCGCGAACAGGTACTCGGCTTCTATTTGCCCGGCGAGGTGATCGGCCTGAACGCGATCTACCCCGAGCATTTCCCGTGCGACGCGGTGGCGCTGGATACCACCTTCTTCTGCCGCTTCTCGTTTCCCGCGATGAGCGCACTGGCTTCGCGCGTGCCGGCGGTGCAGAAGCACCTGTTCCGCATGTTGAGCAAGGAACTGGGCACCGCCAGCCTGCTGGCCGGCGACCACAGTGCGGACGAGCGCGTGGCCGCGTTCCTGACGGATCTGGCCGGGCGTTATGCGGCACGCGGCTTCTCCGCCACCCGTTTCCACCTCAGCATGTCGCGGGGCGACATCGCCAATTATCTGCGGCTGGCCGCCGAGACGGTGAGCCGCGTGCTGAGTCGTTTCCGTACCCGGAAGCTGATCCGTATCGAGGGGCGGGAGATGGAACTGCTCGATGTTGGCGGTTTGCGCAAGATCGGACAGGCCCTGCTGCCCGATTGAGGCAGCGTCGCGCGGGTCACGCGGCCGGAACCGTTTCCCGGATCACGTGCGGCAGCGCGCGCGAGCGGCGGTAGCTGGCAACGATGTTGCCGTAGTGGATGACCCGGCCGATCGTGTAGATGGTGATCCGGGTGACGTCGCGTACCGGGCTGAGGTGGCTCGGACGGAACGAGCCGTGGTAACGCGAAGCGATCGGTACCGAGACGATGCCCAGATGCTTCTCGCGGGAGGCCGCGATCAGGATGGCCGCCTCGAACACGAAGTTCTCCGCAGGCAGGTCGACCAGTTCCAGTGCCGCGCGCGGATACCAGCGCTGGCCGCTCTGGGTATCCGCGACGGGTTGCGCGCAGGCCCAGGAAATTCCCCAGTCGGCCACCGCGTTGGCGCAGCGACGCCCCCTGGGCTGTTGCGCCTTGTCCAGCAGGCGTGCACCGATCACGATGTGATCCGGATAGCTCATGGCCGCTGCCACGATGCGCGGGATGTCGTCGGCCAGGTGCTGGCCATCGCCGTCCATCGTGAGCACCGCTTCGTAGCCCTGGCGCGAGGCCTCGCGAAAACCGTGACGCAATGCCTCGCCCTTGCCGCAGCGCCGGGCGTGACGCAGCAAGGTCACCGGCAGCGCGGCGACGATGTCCGGGGTGCGGTCGTCCGAACCGTCGTCGATCACGATGACCGGCGCGCCGAGGGCGAGCACGGATTCGATCACGGACCGGATCGCCGCTTCCTCGTTGAGGCAGGGAATCAGCACGCACCAGCGAGCCACCGAGGCATTCATGCCGCGCGCTCCCGCTCGACATGCCGCACGTCGACCTGCAGCCCGAGCGTGCCCGACGCCGCCAGCCGACAGCGACCGGAGCCCCGGCTCAGCGGGGCGAGCAAGGCCAGGCTGGTCGCCGAGGGACTTCCATGGCGCCAACCGGCCAGCGGTTCGGGCAACGGAGTATCGGCATGTTCGGCCAGTACCAGCAGGTCGAGCGCCGCGATGCTCGATGGGCCGGCAGCCGGCGCCAGCACCAGGGCGCAGCCGAACGCCTGCTCGCAGCCGGTGACTTCGCGCAGTGGCCCGCTGCCGGCGGTGTCGCTGCACACCAGCAGCACCGCGCGCCGTTCGGCCAGCACCTGGCTTGCGGCTTCCAGCAGGCCGGCGCCGAAGCTGGCGCGCTGGGCGGCTACCGCGGTGGATGGCGCGTGGCAACCGCTGGCCATCGTCCAGTAGCCGACCGGCGCGTTGTGCACCGAGTTGTGGAAGCGGATCGGCGACAACTCCGCCGGTGCCCGCGCCAGGGCGGCGCACATGTAATCGGTGATCGGCTGGTCGCCGTGCGAGGAGGCGAACACGCAGGCCAGGGTGGCCGCATCGCGCCCGCTCATCGCCACCGCCTGATCGGCCACCTCGACGGCCAGCAGCACGCTCTCCGGCGCCCGGCGACGTTCGTTCGGCGGCAGCCTGGCGGCCGCGGGGCGCGCCGGCGGGGGCGTCGGCATGCTGCCGCCGAGCACGCTCCCCAACGCGGCGAAATCGGCCAGTTGCGGCGACCACAGGCCCACGCCTTCGACCCACACCCGCAACGTGCTCATGCGCCGAATCCCGCCCGTGCGAACGCGAGACAGGCGTTGTTGCCGCCGAAGCCGAACGAATTGCTCAGCGCCACGTCGATGCGCTGCCGTTCGTTGCGCCAGGCGAACGAGGCGCCACAGTCCGGATCGGGCGACTCGCCGCCGAGGTTGCCCGGTACCAGCCCGTGCTCGATCGCAAGCAGCGCCACCACCGCCTCGACGATGCCGGCGGCGCCAAGCGTGTGGCCGGTGTAGCCCTTGGTGGAACTGGCCCGCGTGGTGACCGGAAAACTGCGGTTGACCAGCGCCGCCTCGACTTCGTCGTTCTTCCGGCTCGCGGTGCCGTGCAGGTTGATGTAGTCGACCTGGGCCGCTTCCAGCCCGGCACGCGCCAGCGCGTCGCGCAGCGCGAGTTCCGCGCCGAGTCCCTCCGGATGCGGCGTGGACATGTGGTGCGCGTCGCTGGCTTCGCCGTAGCCGAGCAGTTGCGGCGCATCGGCAGCCATCCCGCTGCGCTCGAGCAGGGCGAAACCGGCCGCCTCGCCGATCGAGATGCCGTCGCGCGCGACATCGAAGGGCCGACACGGCGCCGTGGAGACCAGTTCCAGCGCGTTGAAGCCGAACAGCACGCTGTCGCACAACGTGTCGACCCCGCCGACCACCGCCGCATCGACCAGGTCGAGCCGGATCATCCGCTCGGCACTGGCGAACACCTTGGCGCTCGACGAGCAGGCGGTGGAAACGGTAAGGCACGGGCCGGTCAGTCCGAGTGCGGCGGCCACGAAGGCGCTCAGCGAGTGCGGCGTGTGGATCGCCGGTCGCAGCATGTCGTCGGGCAGGCCGCCGTCGGCATCCAGCCGGCGATAGGCTTCCTCGGTGGCGCCGATGCTGGCGGTGGAGGTGCCCAGCAGCAGGGCGATGCGGTTGGCCCCGTAGCGGTCGCGGGCAATGCGGACCTTGTCGATGAAGTCGTCCTGCTGCAGGCCAAGCCACGCAAGCCGGTTGTTGCGGCAGTCCCAGTCGGCGAGGGCCGGCGGCAGGGCGGTGGCCTCGACTCCCTCGACACGGCCGATCCAGCACGCCAGCGGCGCGCTGCCGATGTCGTTCGGGCGCAGGCCGCTGCGACCGTGGGCCAGAGCATCGAGTTGTGCCGCCAGGCCGTGGCCGAGCGCGGAAGTGGCGGTGTACGCGGTGACCGCGAGTGGTGGCGTCGACATGGGCATCGTGAAAGCCTAGCGGGCGTACCTGGGATTGCCTAGCCTGGTGGCAGGCACCCGGGCATCGTCCGCAGCGCGGCATGAAGGTGCCGCGAACGGCGCGGCGCCGCGCCGCAGCGATCGGCCGGGTCGATCTTGCTAAGCTCGCGGGATCGAACCGACCGGATCCACGATGAGCCAGCAAGCCGATCTTGCCGAAAGCTTCCTGCGCGAGCTGCAGGAGCGCATCTGCGCCGCCATCGAGCAGGCCGATGGCGGCGCGCGTTTCGTGGAGGACGCATGGACGCGGCCTGCCGGTGGCGGCGGGCGTACCCGCGTGCTGCGCGACGGCGCCGTGTTCGAGCAGGCCGGGGTCAACTTCTCGCGCGTGTCCGGCGATCAGTTGCCGCCCAGTGCCACCCAGCACCGGCCGGAGCTGGCCGGCGGCAGTTTCATCGCCACCGGCGTGTCGCTGGTGCTGCATCCGAACAATCCGCACGTGCCGACCACGCACGCCAACGTGCGCTACTTCGAGGCCAGCAAGGAAGGCGTGGAGCCGGTCTGGTGGTTCGGCGGCGGCTTCGACCTCACTCCGTTCTATCCGGTCGACGAGGACGTGCGCCATTGGCACACGGTGGCGCGCGAGCTGTGCGCGCCGTATGGCGCCGAGGTCTATCCGCGCTACAAGCAGTGGTGCGACGAGTACTTCTACCTGAAGCACCGCAACGAGACCCGCGGCGTGGGCGGGCTGTTCTACGACGACCTCAACGAGGGCGGCTTCGAGCGCTGCTTCGCGTTCACCCGCGACGTCGGCCAGGGCTTCCTCGATGCCTACCTGCCGATCGTCGAGCGCCGCAGGGAAGCCCCGTTCGGCGAACGCGAACGCGAGTTCCAGCTGTACCGGCGCGGCCGCTACGTGGAATTCAACCTGGTCTACGACCGCGGCACGCTGTTCGGCCTGCAATCGGGCGGACGCACCGAATCGATCCTGATGAGCCTGCCGCCGCGGGTGCGTTTCGAATATGCCTATGCGCCGGAGCCGGGTTCCGCCGAGGCAGCGTTGGGCGATTACCTGAAACCGCGCGACTGGCTGCCGTAGGAGCCCGCTCGCGGGCGATGCTTTTGCTCTTATGCCTCGGTGAAAGATCAGGACAAAAGCATCGCCCGCGAGCGGGCTCCTACGGGGTCATGGCCGACTTACGGATTCGCGCCGCTGAACTTCGCCACTGTCGCGCCCTTCACCGGGCCGATCTGCGCACTGTCGCTGACCTTCAGCACCACCTCGCGCCTGAACTCCAGGGTCCCCTGCACCACGGCGTGCGGACCGATCACGATGACCGGTGTGCGCTCGCGGCCCAAGTGGAACCAGCCATTGCTGGGCTTGTCGACGAGGATGCCGCCCTCGACACGCGAGTTCGCGCCGACCGTGACGTCGCCGTTGACGGTCTCGATGCCGCCGGCGACGTGCGCCTCGTCCAGCACGATCGCGCCATTGACGTTGTCCAGTTTGCCGCCGATCTCGGCGCCGTTGGCCAGCTGGATGCTGCCGTTGACGGCGCTGACCTCGCCGCCGACCTTGCTGTGGCCACCCAGGGTGATCGCGCCATTGACCGTGCCCAGCTTGGTGGCCTGCGCCTTGTCGCCCAGCTCGATCGCGCCGTTGACGGTGCTGGCCTTCTGCACACTGGCGCCGTCCTCGATGTGCACCGCACCGTTGACCGTGCTGACATTGCCGGCCTGCTGACCGGCCTCGACCCGCACCGAGCCATTGACCTTGTCGACGTCGCCGTCGTGCGCGGCAGCGAACAGCGGCAGGCCCAGGCTGAGGGTGGCGAGTATGAGCATCGTCGTGAGTCGGCGCATGGGAATCTCCTTCATGGGCGGGTTCGTGGGAATCAGTCCATGGGATGCGGCGGACGGCGGATCGGTTTAGCGTGACCTGTGGCAGGGGTGCATTTGACGCTGCCGGGGTCGCCCTTCACCATTCGCTGTCTGACTCACTGCGATGATTGCCCCCATGCACAAACTCGTCCTGATCCGCCACGGCCAGTCCCAGTGGAACCTCGACAACCGTTTCAGCGGCTGGGCCGACGTCGATCTCACCGAACAGGGCATGGCCGAGGCGCGCGAGGCCGGCCGGCTGCTGCAGGCGGAAGGTTTCAGCTTCGACGTGGCGCATACCTCGGTACTCAAGCGCGCCGTGCGCACGCTGTGGGGCGTGCAGGATGAAATGGGCCTGATGTGGCTGCCGGTGGTCACCGACTGGCGCCTCAACGAGCGCCACTACGGCGGGCTGACCGGCCTCAACAAGGCCGAGACGGCGGCGAAGTACGGCGAGGACCAGGTCAAGATCTGGCGCCGCAGCTACGACATCCCGCCGCCGCCGCTGGCGCGCAGCGCGAACGAGTCGGTGCACGATCCGCGCTATGCCGGCCTCGATCCGAAGGAGATCCCCGACACCGAGTGCCTGAAGGACACCGTGGCCCGCGTGCTGCCTTACTGGCACGGGATGCTGGCCCCGGCGATCAGGGCCGGCCGGCGCGTGCTGGTCGCGGCGCACGGCAATTCGCTGCGCGCGCTGGTGAAGTATCTCGACGGGATTTCCGACGAGGCGATCGTCGAGCTGAACATCCCCAACGGCATACCGCTGGTTTACGAGTTCGACGACGAGCTGAAGCCGCTGCGCCATTACTACCTCGGCGATGCCGACGCGATCGCGGCGAAGATGGCGGCGGTGGCCAACCAGGGCAAGGCGAAGTAGGCCATGCCGGCGGCGATCTCGCCCCGCCAGGCGGCCGCGGCGCTGACCGAGTACTGGTCGCCGCGCGTGATCGGCGAGCTCGACGACAGCTATCTCAAGGTCGCCAAGGTGCTCGGCACATTCGGCTGGCATTGCCACGACGACGAGGACGAGCTGTTCGTGATCCTCGCCGGTCACCTGCGCATCGAGCTGGAAGCGGGTGCGGTCGAGCTGGCCGAGGGCGAGCTGTTCGTGGTGCCCAGGGGCACGCGCCACAATCCGGTGGCCGAGGCCGAATGCCTGATCCTGCTGATCGAGCGCAAGTCGACCCTGCATACCGGCAGTGAAGCGACTGCACGCACGCGTTCGATCGCAGAGCAGCTTGGTGGCGCCGCCCCGGCCGGCACCCCGGCGCAGGGATGACCAACGCACGTCGCAAGCACCCGCAGGGCCGCGTTGCGCGGGATCATGGACTGGTTCAGATCTCCTTGCAGCGGCAAAGCAGTTCCCACAAAGGTCACTATTCATGCCTACATCACTGATCATCGCCGACAACTTTCTCGAAAACGCGGATGAATTGCGTCGTGCCGCGCTGCGGATGACCTATCCGCCCCAGCAGGGCCCGTATCCCGGGCGCAATTCGCAGGAGCGCATCGAAATCACCGGGCTCGCGCAGCAGGTCTCCCACCTCGTCGCCGAGCCCCTGAAAGTCAGGACACCGCTGGAATCGCATGCCAAATGCCGGATCGCGCTGGCGGGGGACAAGGGGCACGCGAGAGTGCACATTGATCCGGGTACCTACTGGTCAGGCATTCTGTATCTCAGTCGGCCGGAGGATTGTGCCGGCGGCACCGAGTTCTTCCGGCATCGCCGCACCGGCACCGACCACGCACCGATCGATCCGGTGGAACGCGCAAGGTTGGGTTATGCATCGGATGAGGAGATGCATCGCGACATCATCGAAAAAGACAGCAGCGACGACTCGAAATGGGAACTCACCATGCAGGTGCCCATGCGTTTCAATCGACTCGTCCTGCTGCGGCCATGGTTGTGGCATACCGCCGGGCCCTCATTCGGCGACAGCATGGAAAACGGCCGTCTGGTCTACCTGATGTTTTTTTCATCGGCCAGGTCGTAGCGGGAACTGCCACGACCGATCAGGGCGTTCACCCGTGCACAGGGTGACAACCGTCAGTCGAAAGCGGCCGTCCGCCCGGCTAAGCTGGACCCAATCCCATCGACGCGGCCACGCCATGCCTGCCCATCTGAGCCCGTACCTGATCATGCTGCCGTTGCTCGCCCTGATCGTGTGGCGACGGGTCAGTCGCAGCTTCGGGCGGCAGCCGATCCGACGCAAGCGGATGATCGTGCGCATCGTGATGTTCGCGATCATCGGCGGCCTGCTGGCGCTCGGCGGATTCCACCGGCTGGCACTGGCCGAGGGCTTGTTCGGCGGCACCCTCATCGGCGGCGCGATCGGGCTGCTCGGCCTGCAGCTGACCCGCTTCGAGGTCGATCCGGTCAAGGGCGACTGCTACGTGCCGAACCCGTGGATCGGTGCACTGCTCACGGTGCTGCTGCTGGGGCGGCTGGCCTGGCGCCTGCTGGTCGTGTGGCCGCAGATGCAACAGGCTTCCGCGCTGGCCGCCGTCCATGGCCAAGGCATGCAGATGCAGCCGATGGGCTATGCCTCCAGCCCGCTGACCATGCTGGTGATCGGGCTGCTGGTCGGCTATTACATCGTCTACTACAGCGGCCTGCTGGTTCATCACCGGCGCTTCCAGCAGCGCCATCCCGCCAGCGTCGAGGTCTAGTCCGACGCGAACGGGCGAGCGGCGGAAGGCTTCGTCAGAGGCTGCGGTCCGCGGCGCCCGCGCCTGGCGAAGCAGTCGCGTCAAGATAGTCCAGGCTTGCCTGCAGCATCGACTGCATGCCGATCTTCAGGGCGCCTTCGTCGAGGAAGAATTTCGGTGAATGGTTGGAGGGCGCCTTCGCGGCATCCTGGCCCTGCGGCGTGGCGCCCACGAAAAAATACACGCTGGGCACGGCCTGCGCGAACAGCGCGAAATCCTCCGACGCCATCCAGGGTCGCGCTTCGCGTACCTGCGCTGCTCCGTCGATGCGCAACAGGCTGGCGCGCACGCCTGCCGTCAGCTTGTCGTCATTCACCAGCACCGGATTGCTGACCAGCGGAATCTCCATGTCCACCGTGGCACCGTTCGCGGCGGCGACGTGTTCGGCGATGCCCTTGAGGTTGTCGATCGCCTGCTGGCGCATGGCCGGATCGAACGTGCGCAGCGTACCCTGCAACTCCACCCGGTCCGGCACGATGTTGTAGCGCGAGCCGCCCTCGACGATGCCGAAGCTGAGCACCGCCGGCAGCGTGCTGATGTCGAGCTTGCGGCTGACGATGGTCTGCGCGGCGCCGATGATCTCGGCGGCGGTGACGATCGGGTCGACCCCGTTCCACGGCATCGCACCGTGGGTCTGGCGGCCGTGCACCACCAGCTTGAACCAGTCCGAGCCGGCCATCGTCGGTCCCGGCCGCACCGATACCGTGCCCACGTTGAGCGAGCTGACCACGTGCATGCCGAACATCGCATCCGGCTTGTAGTCGCGCAGCATGCCTTGCTTTAGCATCAGCTCCGCGCCGCCCTCCTCGCCGGCAGGCGCACCTTCCTCGGCAGGCTGGAACACGAACAGCACCGAGCCATGCAACTGTTTCTTCATGCCGCTGAGTGCCTGCGCCATGCCCAGCAGCATCGCGGTATGCGCGTCGTGGCCGCAGGCATGCATCACGCCAACGGTCTTGCCGCGGTATTCGCCCTTGGCCTTCGAGGCGAACGGCAGATCCACCTCCTCGGTCACCGGCAACGCATCCATGTCGGCACGGATCGCCAGTCGCGGCCCGGGCAGGTCGCCCTTGAGCAAGGCCACCACGCCGGTGTGCGCGATGCCGGTGTGCACCTCCAGCCCGAACTTCTTCAGCTCCTTCGCCACCAGCGCCGAGGTGCGCACCTCGCGATTGCTGAGTTCGGGATGCTGGTGGATGTCGCGCCGCCACGCGGTGACCTGCGGCAGCTCCTGCTGCACCATGGCCGCAACCTGGCTGGTGTCGGCCGCATGCAGCGGCGAGGCGACGACGGCGGCAAGCGCCAGGGCGATGGCGGTGCGATGCATGCGGTGTCTCCGCGGTGGGGGTAGCCGATGCTAGCGCGCCAGCGACATTCCGCCTACATTGCCGACGACCACCGCGGGGGACGGGGCGGTGGGTCAGGGCGGGGCATCGGCCAACGACCTGATCAGGTGGGCCGCAATGATCGCCGCGCCGACGCGCCGTTCGATGCCTCGGTCAACGAGTTGACCAGGTTGGCGGCGATGACCGTCGTGCTGAAACGCTGCTCGACGAACGCTCGTGCGGCGGCGCCCATGGCTTGCCTGGTGGTGGCATCGCACAGTTGCACGATCGCCTCCCGCCATGCCTGGACGTCGCCGGGTGGGAGCAGCAAGCCGGTCTGTCCCGCCGCCATCGTTTCGGGAATGCCGCCGATGTCGCTGCCCAGTACCGGAACCCCCGCCGCCTGCGCTTCCACCGAGACCCGTCCAAAAGTCTCCGGAGCAATCGACGGGAACGCCAGCATCGACATCGCGCTGTAGTAGGGATGGACGTCGTCGATCCAGCCGAGGAAGTGATGCCGCGATGCCGCCGGCCCCGCGGCGGCTTGTGCGCGCAACGCCTGGGCATCCGGCCCGTCGCCCAGCCACAGGCAATGCAGACGGGGCTGCGCGATCATCGCCGCATTCGCCGCCTCCAGCAGAGTGAACACACCCTTGCCGCGGTGCATGCGGCCGGCATAGCCCAGTACCGTCGCTTCCTCGTCGATTCCCAGGTCGCCCAGGATGGCGCGACGGCGCCGTGGATCGGGCTGGCAACGCCGCAGGTTCACCGGGTTGTAGAGCACATGCACCAGGTTGGCCGGGATGCCGCGGTCGAGATAGACCTGTCGGGCATTGATGGACACCGCGAAAAAGCGCTGCGCCAGACGCGGCAGCAACCATGCAGAGAGCATCTTCATGGGGGGCGTGCGGTGGCGAAACAGCGCCACCGGCACCCGGAGCAGGCGGCCCAGCGCGATCAGCGGCCAGTACTCCTTGCCGAAATTGCCGATCAGCCAGTCCGGACGGGCTTGGCTCGCGACGGCGAGAACGCGGGCGTAGCCGCGCAGATCGAAGGCATTGCGAAACCGGCCGCCGTGGACCAGCACGCGGCCGACCCGGGACAGTTCCTGTGCAATCAGGCCACCAGGAAATGCGACCACGTGGACCTCGTGGCCGGCCTCCACGAGCGCTTCGGCCAGCGCCACGAAGTGGGTGGCGGCGCCGGTGTTCTCGGGATTGGTGCCGACCAGCAGGAATTTCATGCGCGCCGATCCTCGTAACCGGTCAGGGTGCGCATGGCGAACTGCGGCAGCAGGTGGTGCCGTGCAATCTGCACGCGGGGCAGGCGCCACAGGTCGGTGCCGGCCACGGCGCGGCCGCGCCGGGTACTGGTGGCCGCGGCGTAACCCGCCGCGCGGGTGGCGGCCACCACCCGGTCGTCCACGTCGCCGTAGGGGTAGCAGAACTGCGTTACCGGCATGCCGACGAGGTCTTCCAGCTCCGCCTTGCAGCCACCGATTTCGTCGTGCAGTGCATGGTCGTCACAGCCGGTGAGTCGCGGATGGCTGCGCGTGTGCGCACCGATCTCCATGCCGCCGTCCGACCAGCGGCGCAGTTCCGCCACCGTCATCAGGCGCTTGCGGATACCCAGCTTCTGCGCATCCCAGCCGTTGAACTGGCCGATCGCTCCGCTGACCACGTAGACGGTGGCGCTGAAACCGAACTCCTGCAGCACGGGGAGCGCGGAGTCGAGGTTGTCCTTGTAGCCGTCATCCAGCGTGATCACCGCCACGCGGCCGCGTCGCTCGCCGCGCAGGTACGGCATCGCCGCCGACATCGAAAGGCCGACATAGCCAAGTCGATGCAGCAGCCACATCTGTCTTGCAAAGGCACCGGGGCTGACATACAGGCTGCGATATACGGACAGGCCGCGTGGTACCCGCGCGACGTTGTGGTACATCAGGATGGGCAGGCGGTCGCCTGACCGCGCCGGTCTGTTGTCCATGCCCTCTTCCTTGGTCGATCGCAATGTCCAGGCAAGTCGGCCGGGCAGGGATCTGCCTGTTCCCGCCATGGCGGGATCCACCGAGTACGCCTGAGCGCCCAAGAAGCGCACTCTGGATGAGCCAGCCTTTCAGGAGGCTGATGGACTGCTTCAGTGAAAGATGGATGTTAAGCGGGCGGACAGCTACGCCCAGGCGCCCATGAGCGAGCCGGCGCGGAAGCGCCCGCGCGTCACTCCGCCCGATGCGGCAGCGCCAGATATTCCTCGCTCTGCATCTCGATCAGGCGCGATTCGGTGCGGCCGAATTCGGCGCGCAGGCGCTCGCCGTCGTAGAGTTCGGTGATCGGCGCGGCGGCGCTGAGCACCAGCTTGACGCGACGGTCGTAGAACTCGTCAACCAGCTGTACGAAGCGTTTGGCGGCGTCTTCGCTGTAAATGGTGAACTGCGGGACGTTGGCGATGATGATGGCCGGTCCGGCCTTGGCCAGCGCGATGTAGTCGGCGACCGCGCGCGGGCCTTCGCACAGTGCGGGGAATTCGAACCACAGGATGCTTTCGGCGCGCTTGCGGAAGGGGATGTCGCGGCCGTTGACATGCATCAGGCCATCCCGTTCGACCGTGCCGCTGGCCTGGCTGGCGAAGATGCGCTCCAGCGCCCGATGCGCTTCGGCGCCCGGTGGCGTCAGGTAAACCGGTGCCTGGGCCAGCGCGCGCAGGCGCCAGTCGCGCGAGGAGGCCATCTCGACCACGTGGCAGCGCTGTTCGATCAGGGCGATCGCGGGCAGGAAACGGGCGCGCTGCAGGCCGTCCTTGTAGAGATTGGCGGGCGCGGTATTGGAGGTGGTGACCAGGGTCACGCCGCGCTCGAACAGGGCCTCGAGCAGGTTCGCCAGGATCATCGCGTCGCCGATGTCGTTGACCAGGAACTCGTCCAGGCACAGCACGCGGCAGCGCGCGGCGATACCGGCGGCGACTTCGACCAGTGGGCTCTGCCACTCGCCGAGTGCGCGCAGGCTGTCGTGCACCTCGCCCATGAAACGGTGGAAGTGCCGGCGCAGCGCCACGCCGTGCGGCAGGCTGGCCACGAACAGATCCATCAGGAAGGTCTTGCCGCGACCGACGCTGCCCCACAGGTACAGCCCGGGTACCGCTTCGGGCGGATCGTTGCCGAGCAGCGACTTCAGGCGGCCGAGCAGGCCGTTCCCGGTGGCGGGTTCGGCGCACAGGGCCGCGTGCATGCGGTCGAACTCGGGCAGCAGCGCCAGCTGGGCCGGATCCGACTCCCAGCGGTGCGCGGTGATGCCCTCCTCGTAACGCGCGCTGGGCGCGAGGCATGGTGTTTCGCTCATGGAAGGGATCAGGCCTGGCGCGCCGGTGGCAGCCAGCCGCGGACGGCATGCTTGATCGCGCCGCGCAGATCCATCAGCCGGCGGTGGAAGAAGTGGCTGGTCTCGGGCATGCGCACCAGTTCTGGCTTGTGCTCCAGCGCGTCGACCCAGTCGAACACCGCCTGCGGCTCGACCACCTCGTCCGCCTCGCCCTGCACGATCAGCCACGGGCAAGCCGGCATCGCGACGGTGCTGAAGTCCCATCGTCCCACCGGCGGCGCAATGCTGATCAGCACATCGGCGCGCAGTGGCACCGACTGGGCAATGCTGACGTAACTGCCGAACGAGAATCCCGCCAGCCACAGGGCATCCTTCGGCCGCACGCGACGCACCCAGGCCACCACGGCGGCCAGGTCCTCGCGTTCGCCGCGGCCCTTGTCGTAGCTGCCTTCGGAATTTCCGGCCTCGCGGAAATTGAAGCGCACGGTGTCCAGCCCGGATTCGCGCAGCGCACGCTCGGCCATGGTCACCACCTTGTTGTGCATGCTGCCGCCCTCGCTGGTCAGCGGGTGGCAGATCACGGCCACGCCGCGGCGCGCGTCGGCCGGCTCGGCGATGTCGCTGGCGACCTCCAGCTTGCCGACCGGGCCGGCGAGCATGAAACTGGCGGCGACGTCGGGGAAGCCGGCGGGGTCGGCAGGGAATTCGGTCAGGTTCATGCAGAGGATGATAACCGCCGCGCACGCTCGCCGCCTGTGGCCAGGTTTCGGCTTGCGCGAATGAACCATCTGGCGCACACCCTGCTTGCCGGTGACGACGAGGACTTGCGCCTGGGCGGCATGCTGGGCGATTTCGTGCGCGGCCGACCCGATCCGGCGCGATGGCCGCTCCGGGTGATCGACGGCATCCGCCTGCATCGCGCCATCGATACGTATACCGACGCCCACCCCGAGGTGCTGGCGGCCAAGGCCAGCCTGCCGTCACCGTATCGACGCTACGCCGGGATCCTGCTGGACATGTGGTTCGATCACTGCCTGGCGCAGGACTTTTCGCGCTGGAGCGGGCAGCCATTGCCGGAGTATTCCGAGGCGCTGCGCGCCTTGCTGTGGCGCCAGGATGTGTTGCTGACGCCGGCGCTGCGGCGGTTTCGGGGATACATGGAGGCCAACGACCTGCCGGCCGGCTATGCCGATCGCGCGGTGCTGGGGCGGGCGCTGGCGGGGATCGGGCAACGGCTCAGCCGGGCCAACCCGCTGGATACGGCGTTGCCGGTGCTGGTGGCTCAGGAGGAAGAGCTGCAGCGGTGCTTCGAGGTGTTTTTTCCACAATTGCAGGGGTTTGTGCAGGAGTGGATGAACCGCGCAGGGTCGTGAACCCTCTCACCCGCAAGGGGACTCCCTGCGGTCGCCGGAGGGAGAGGGGGCAAACGAAAACGCCGCCCATGGGGCGGCGTTTGACGGCAGCTTGTTGGATCAGGCGAATTACTTCTTACTTCGCCTGATCGACGATCCAGTGCACGGCGGCCTTGACCTGGTCGTCGGTGAGCGCCGGGTTGCCGCCCTTCGGCGGCATGAAGTTGCCGTCCGGGCCGTGGTAGCCCTCGGTGGCATGCTTGATCAGGGTGTCGATGCCTTCCTTGATGCGCGGGCCCCACATCGCCTTGTCGCCCAGCTTGGGTGCGCCGGCGATGCCGGCGGTGTGGCAGCTGGTGCACAGGTGATCGTAGATTTCCTTGCCGTCGGTGGTGCCGCCGTAAGCGACTTGGGAAGCGGCAGCCTTGGCGGCGGCGTCGGCCGCGGCCTGCATGGCGGCGCGGCCGGTATCGCCCGCGTAGACGGCGCCGGCCGGGGCGATCCGCTCGGCGACCTTCGCCGGCTGGTTCGGGTTGGTTTCCCTGGGCTCGCGGTTGTTGATGGCCAAGGCGGACAGCACCAGGATCACGGTCAACACCGTCAGACTCCCGATGGTCAGCGAAAACTGGCGCAGGAAGCTCTGGTCGGACTTGCTAATGGAACCGCTCACGCACGTACTCCTGTCAGTGGGCGGGCCGGGCCGCCTGATTGCCGTACTGTCACGCCGGACTGGCGAAATCGTCGCAACGGGCAGGGTCGATCGCGTCGATGGGCCCCTGTCCTTGCCGCTGGCTGCCGGGTCGCGCCGGGGTGCGCAGACAACCAGTCCGGTATTATAAACGAAGCGTGCGGCAAGTTTCAGGCTTGCCGCTTGTTTGTGTCGACGGCGCTGGCCGGGAACATTGCGCCATCGGCCCGGTCTGGGTTGCATCGGGGAAAACCCGTGCCATCCGTCATGGCCCACCCCTGTCAACCGGCATTGTTCAAAGGTGTTTCAGTGCCCCTATGCTTCGACCATGCGGGCGCGTTCGCTTGTGTGGTTGGGGTGGAAGCAGTCAGATCGGCCGCCGCATGTCGGGCGGCGTGTCCGGATGCCGTTTGAACGCAGGGTTCAATCCAGGAGTTTTGCATGTCGCGTTTTTGGAAGATCGCGTTGGTCGTACTGGCCGTGGTCATACTGGCCATCGTCGGCATCCGCCTGCTGCACAAGCCGGCCGGCGCGGCAGCGCAGGCCGGCGGCGGCAAGGATGGCGATACGCCGCCGGTGCCGGTCACCGTGGTGCCGGTGGTGAAGCAGAACGTGCCGGTCTACCTGACCGCGCTGGGCACGGTGCAGGCGCTGAACACCGTGACGGTGATCCCGCAGGTGGGCGGCCAGCTGCTCAGCATCAACTTCAAGGAAGGGCAGCCGGTCGAGAAGGGCCAGGTGCTGGCCCAGATCGACCCGCGCACCTTCCAGGCCAGCTACGACCAGGCGGTGAGCAAGCGCAATCAGGACCAGTCCCTGCTGGCCACCGCGCGCAGCAACTACCAGCGCTCGCAGGATCCCAAGTATCGCGAGTATGTGTCCAAGATCAACCTGGTCACCCAGAAGAACACGGTGATCCAGTACGAGGCCGCGGTGGCGGCCGATGAAGCGGCGATCCGCGATGCGAAGGTGCAGCTCGACTACACCCAGATCCGCTCGCCGATCGACGGCCTGGCCGGCATCCGCGCGGTGGACCCGGGCAACGTGGTGACCACGTCCACCGCCATCGTCACGCTGACCCAGTTGCATCCGATCAACGTGATGTTCACCTTGCCCGAGCAGAACCTCGACATGGTCCGTCGCGCTGCCCAGGTGCAGGCGCTGCAGGTCACGGCGCTGGATCGCGTCGATGCGCACCCGATCGCCAGCGGCGGCGTGCTCAAGGTCATCGACAACCAGATCGACACCACCACCGGCACGTTCCGGCTCAAGTCGGAGTTCGACAACGAGCACAATGAATTGTGGCCGGGCCAGTTCGTCAACGTGCAGTTGCTGGTCAGCACGGTCGACGGTGGCCTGGTGATCCCGTCGCAGGCGGTGCAGCGCGGGCCCGATGGCGACTACGTCTACCAGGTGCAGGGCGACAACACGGTCAAGATGCAGCCGATCGTGGTGGCCGGCGAAGTGGGCGACAGCCACGTGATGGTGGGCAGCGGCCTCAATGTCGGCGAGAGCGTGGTGACCGAGGGCCAGTTCCGGCTCAAGCCGGGCAGCAAGGTCAATCCGCTCAAGCCGGGCGAGGTGCCGGCCGCGCCGACCGCGGCGGAACTGCAGAAGGCGAACAAGGACAGCAAGGGTGGCGGCCGTCGTCGCCACTGATGTCCGCGTGGCCCCGGCGCATGGCCGGGGCCCGCGCGCGGCATGATCGCGGCTGACGCCGCTCCACCTCGTCACGGATAGCCATGGGATTCTCCACCCTCTTCATACGCCGGCCGATCGCCACCTCGCTGCTGATGGTCGCGGTGCTGCTGCTCGGCATCCTCGGCTTCCGCCAGTTGCCGGTGTCGGCGTTGCCGGAGATCGAGGCGCCCAGCCTGGTGGTGACCACGCAGTACCCGGGCGCCAGCGCCACCACCATGGCGACCCTGATCACCACGCCGCTGGAACGCAACCTGGGGCAGATTTCCGGCCTCAACATGATGAGTTCGGATTCCTCCGCCGGCCTGTCCACGATCATCCTGCAGTTCAACATGGGCCGCGACATCGACGTCGCGGCGCAGGACGTGCAGGCGGCGATCAACCAGGCCAAGGGCACGCTGCCGGGCAACCTGCCGTATCCGCCGGTGTACAACCGGGTCAACCCGGCCGATGCGCCGATCCTCACCCTGGCGCTGCAGTCGGACAGCCGTCCGTTGCGCGACGTCAACGACCTGGCCGACTCGATCCTGGCGCAGAAGCTGTCGCAGGTGCAGGGCGTGGGCTTGGTCTCGATCGCCGGCAACGTGCGCCCGGCGGTACGCATCCAGGTCAACCCGGCGCAGCTGGCCAACCTCGGCCTGACCATGGAGGACGTGCGTTCGGCGCTCACCCAGGCCAACGTCAACGCGCCCAAGGGCACGCTGAACGGCAAGACGCAGAGCTACTCGATCGGCACCAACGACCAGCTGGCCGATGCGCAGCAGTACCAGAGCACCATCATCAGCTACAAGAACAATGCGCCGGTGCGGCTCTCCGACGTGGCCAGGGTCGTCGACGGCGTCGAGAACGACCAGCTCGCCGCCTGGGCCAACGGCAAGCCGGCGGTGCTGCTGGACATCCGCCGCCAGCCCGGCGCCAACATCGTGCAGACGGTGGAGCAGATCCGCAACGTGCTGCCGGAGCTGCGCAGCGCGCTGCCGGCGGACGTGCACCTGGATGTGTTCGCCGACCGCACGGTGACCATCCGCGCCTCCGTGCACGATGTGGAGTTCACCCTGATCCTCACCGTGTTCCTGGTGGTCGGCGTGATCTTCGTGTTCCTGCGCCGGTTGTGGGCGACGGTGATCCCGTCGGTCGCCGTGCCATTGTCGCTGCTCGGCACCTTCGGCGTGATGTCGTTCACCGGGATGTCGCTGGACAACCTCTCGCTGATGGCGCTCACCGTGGCCACCGGTTTCGTGGTCGACGATGCGATCGTGATGATCGAGAACATCGTGCGCTACATCGAGCAGGGCAAGAGCGGGCCGGAGGCGGCCGAGATCGGCGCCAAGGAAATCGGCTTCACCGTGCTGTCGTTGACCGTGTCGCTGGTGGCGGTGTTCCTGCCGCTGCTGCTGATGCCCGGCGTCACCGGCCGGCTGTTCCACGAGTTCGCCTGGGTGCTGACGATCGCGGTGACCATCTCGATGCTGGTGTCGCTCACGCTGACCCCGATGATGTGCGCCTACCTGCTCAAGCCCGACCAGTTGCCCGAGGGCGACGACGCGCACGAGCGCCACGCCGCCGCCGGCAAGCGCACCGTATGGTCGCGCACAGTCGGCGTGTACGAGCGCTCGCTGGACTGGGTGCTCGACCACCAGCGCCTGACCATGCTCGTCGCCGGCGTCGCGGTGGTGCTCACGGTGTTCCTGTACATCGCCATTCCCAAGGGCCTGCTGCCCGAGCAGGACACCGGCCTGATCACCGGCGTGGTGCAGGCCGACGACAACATCGCGTTCCCGCAGATGGAAGACCGCACCAAGGCGGTGGCCGAGGCGTTGCGCGCCGACCCGGCGGTGGCCGGCGTGGCCGCCTTCATCGGCGCCGGCACGATCAACCCCACGTTGAACCAGGGCCAGCTCAGCATCGTGCTCAAGGAGCGCGGCCAGCGGGACGGACTGGACAAGTTGCTGCCGCGCCTGCAGAAGGCGGTGGCGAACATTCCGGGCGTGGCGCTGTACCTGAAACCAGTGCAGGACGTGACCCTGGACAGCACGGTGGCCGCCACCGAATACCAGTACTCGATGTCCGAGGTGGATTCGACCGAGCTGGCCAAGTATGCCGGGCAGATGACCCAGGCGATGCGCGAGCGGCCGGAACTGGCCGATGTCGACAACAACCTCGCCGACCGCGGCAATGCGCTCAAGCTCACCATCGACCGCGAAAAGGCCAGTCGCATGGGCGTGCCGGTGCAGACCATCGACGACACCTTGTACGACGCCTTCGGCCAGCGCCAGATCTCGACCATCTTCACCCAGCTCAACCAGTACCGCGTGGTGCTGGAGGTGGCGCCGGAATTCCGCAACAGCGTCGACCTGCTCAACAAGCTCACGGTACGCGGCAACGGCTCCGGTGCGCTGACCGGCAGCAACGCCACCAGCTTCGGCCAGGTGAAGTCGAGCAACTCGGCGACGCCCACCGGCATCGGCAGCACCGGCAACATCGGCATCGCGCTGGGCGGCGGCGGCACCATCCCGCTGTCCTCGCTGGCCAGCGCCGAGGTCACCAGCGCGCCGCTGGTGGTCAGCCACCAGCAACAGCTGCCGGCGGTGACGCTGTCGTTCAACGTGGCGCCGGGCTATTCGCTGTCCGACGCGGTGGCGGCGATCCACCAGATCAACGAGCAATTGAAGTTCCCGCCGCAGGTGCGCGGCGAGTTCGTCGGCAAGGCGGCCGAGTTCAACTCCTCGCTGGGCGACGAGGTGCTGTTGCTGCTGGCCGCGATCGTGGTGATCTACATCGTGCTGGGCGTGCTGTACGAGAGCTACATCCACCCGTTGACG
>Ga0157370_10002692_pt1 | contig 21301 bp, 23 predicted proteins | sample C35metaG_FD_113463 | JGI IMG/M metagenome (GOLD analysis project Ga0157370, IMG submission 113463) | Corn rhizosphere microbial communities from Kellogg Biological Station, Michigan, USA - C3-5 metaG | ecosystem: Host-associated > Plants > Roots > Rhizosphere > Soil | place: USA: Michigan...
ATTTTGGTTTTTGGTCCTGTGTAACGAGCCATAATTGTTTATTTGATTTTTTAGTGTCGGTGCATCATCATTAAAAATCGAAAATCAATGGTGCACCCGGTTATTAAAATATGTAAAATTTACAATGTCGGATTTTCAATCCATATCATATGGTAAATCAGACATCAGACATTCTTAAACTCTTCTCTTTTTCGGAGGTCTGCAACCATTGTGAGGTAAGGGAGTAATGTCTTTGATCATTACTACTTCAATTCCTGATTGTGATAAAGACCTGATAGCGCCTTCGCGACCTGAACCTGGTCCTTTTACAAAAACATCAACTCTTTTTAAACCTGCATCAGATGCTACTTTTGCTGCATCTGCCGCTGCCATCTGAGCCGCGTAAGGAGTGTTCTTTTTAGAACCCCTAAAGCCCATTTTACCAGCAGAAGACCATGAAATAACCTGGCCCTGTTTGTTGGTTAAACTGATAATGATGTTGTTGAAACTTGCTACGATGTGTGCTTCCCCATATGGTTCTACTTTTACAACCCTTTTCTTTGAAGATGCTTTTGCATTTGTTGCTTTTGCCATAATGAATTCTGATAGGTAATCTTTAAAAATTTATTTTAATGTTCCGGTAAATATTTAATCTAATCGGAAAGAATCAATCCTGTTTCCGGCTTAAGATGTCTGGTATTGATTCAAAATATAAGCCTTATAAAAATACTTTGAGCTGTCAGATACCTAACAGCTCAAAGCAGATCTTATTATTTTTTAGGTGCCTTCTTCTTTCCGGCAACTGTTTTGCGTTTTCCTTTACGGGTACGGCTATTCGTACGGGTACGCTGGCCACGCAATGGCAATCCTTTACGGTGCCTTAGACCACGATAGCAGGCGATGTCCAATAAACGTTTGATATTAGTCTGAACTTCACTACGTAATGCACCTTCTGTTTTAAATTCAGAACTGATAATGTTTCGGATGGCTGTTTGTTCTTCATCATTCCACTGGTTCACTTTCTTATCATGATCCACATTGGCTTTATCTAAAATATAACGGGCAGTTGATCTGCCAATACCATATATATAGGTAAGTCCAATTTCGCCCCTTTTGTTTTTAGGTAAGTCTATACCGGCAATACGCGCCATAAGAATTTTCGATTTTTAATTTTTTAATTTTAATTGCTATTAACCCTGTCTTTGTTTAAAGCGGGGATTTTTCTTGTTGATTACATAAAGCGTTCCTTTACGTCTAACGATTTTGCAGTCAACACTTCTTTTTTTAATTGCAGCCCTTACTTTCATGATTCCACTTTTGTTTTTAACCTGTGAAAAGTTTGTTATCTATATCTGAAAATGATTCTTCCCCTTGATAAATCATAAGGGCTCATCTCAACTCCTACTTTATCGCCCGGCAAAATCCTGATATAATGCATTCTCATTTTACCGGAAATTGTCGCCAAAATTTCATGCCCATTTTCAAGCTTAACCCTGAACATCGCATTGGATAAGGCTTCCAGGATTGTACCGTCTTGTTTAATTAATGCTTGTTTGGCCATATTGTTTTTGGAGGCGCAAAGATAAGTTTAATATTTTAATTTTAAAAAAAATATGCCACTATTCTCCCAATTTTAAAAAGATGACAACAAATACATCTTACCGGTAAAACCTTTCACAAGTTATCTTGTTTAAAGATTAGAAAATTTTTTATATTTGTCTTAACCCTAAAAAAAAATAACATGAAAACAAGAAACCTGTTTCTTTTTGCCGCAACTTTAATTTTCACAGCTTGCAACAAAAATGATTCCAATCAAAATCCAACTACCTCCAATAGTTATATAAATACCAGTGCAGGAAGTACTTGGACCTACCACGAAGATAATTCATCCACCGGTGCCAGTACAGATTATACTGTTACCTCCACTTCACGCGATTCAACAATTGAAGGGAAAAAATATCATATCTATAATTATTCATACGGCGGGAATCAATTTCTTATGGTTTCCGGAAATGAATATTATCAATATGATTCAATTCCAATTGCTGGTGGACAAAATGTTGCACGACTATATTTGAAAGCTGATGCAGCCGCCGGAGCTACATGGAGCCAGGATTTCTATTTAAATATTCCAAACAGCCCGGTTCCGGTTCCTCTGCATGTTGACAATAAAATTGCTGAAAAGGGAATCAGCAGAACTGTAAACGGAACTGAGTATAAAAATGTAACTCATGTTACAACAACACTTTCTTCCGTATTAATTCCATCAAGCAACTTCTCTTCCACACTGGATAGTTATTATGCACCTAATTATGGGATGATTGAGAATACAAGTGTTGTACATCTTGACTTTTCAGGTTTAAGCGAAGATGTGAATGTGACCACAAAATTAAAAAGTTCAGATTTAAAATAACTTAAATGACTTCATCAGTAAGATGAACTTTCGTCATTGCAGTATAATGATTCTGCAGAACATGCAGCGGAATCGGATGAGTAATAATTCTTTTTTCGTTTCTGTACCAGATTTCAAAATGAGAAAAATCATCCTGTTTAGGTGTTTGAATTCTAAAAGCGCCTTTCAGATACTTTACTGAACCATCTTCATTTACGTGTTTTGTAAATTTTAATCGAGTTAACTGATCTTCATCAACAGGCAGAGGATAAAGATCTTCAGGTCTGAAATACATTCCCTGTATCCCATTATTTACACAGACTTCCTTTTCGTCATTATTGAAATCTGTTACTTCGCCTTGCCAGGCCTGGCCATCGCTTTCTGCAAGTACATAATCTCCCGGTTTTAATTCGCTGAATTTTATCATACTGAAGAATTTTTGCTCAATTTAGGAAAAAGATTGAATTATTGATTATTTCATTATTGAATTATTCCATTCCGCACATTTTCACAATTTTCAAATTTTCACATATACTAATTTTCACATTTATTAATTATTCCGCCCAACTCATCACATAATTTTCATCTTCAATTTCCAATGCATGTTTTGTCAATTGCAATGGATGAAAAGTATCAATCATCACTGCCAGTTCCTTCGTTTCTTTCATCCCAATACTTTTTTCTACGGCCCCGGGGTGTGGCCCATGTGGAATTCCCCCGGGATGCAAGGTGATCATGCCACGGGTAACATGTTTGCGGCTCATAAAATCTCCGTCAACATAATAAAGCATTTCATCACTATCAATATTACTATGATTGTACGGCGCCGGAATTGACAATGGATGGTAATCAAACATCCGTGGAACAAAAGAACAAACCACAAAATTATGTCCTTCAAAAGTTAAATGGACCGGCGGCGGCTGATGAACCCGGCCTGTTATTGGTTCAAAGTCATGGATGGAAAAAGCAAATGGGTAACAACATCCATCCCAGCCGATCACATCAAAAGGATGATGCAGATAATGAATGCCATACATTATTCCTTTCTTTTTTACCATCAACAAAAAATCTCCTTCTTCATCAATTGTTTGTAAATTATCGGGAACGCGGATATCCCTTTCACAGTAAGGAGAATTTTCGAGTAACTGACCATAATTACTTAAGTATTTTTTTGGATAGTGAACAGGGCTGAATGATTCAACGGCTAACAAACGGTTGTTTTCATCTTCAAATTCAATCTGGTAAATAGTGCCTCTGGGAACCACGATATAATCTCCGTAAGAAAACACAATTTCACCATATTGTGTTTTCAATTTTCCATTTCCTTCATGAATAAAAATGATTTCATCAGCATCAGCATTTTTATAAAAATAACCATCCATACTTTCTTTTGGTGCAGCCAGCGAAATATGAACATCATTATTTACCAAAACAGGTTTGCGGCTTATTAAATAATCATTTTCAGCTTTGATGTTAAAGCCCTGAAAGCTGCGGTGTTTCAGCATTTTTTCTTCTGCCACTTGCGGGATTACACTAAATGGTTTATCCGTTTTAATGATTTGAGTTGGCGGATGAGAATGATAAAGCAAAGAAGAATCCGACGAAAAACCTTCCGTAGAAAACAATTGTTCAGAGTATAAAGTGCCATCCGGTTTGCGAAATTGAGTATGTCTTTTATGCGGAATGGAACCGGATTTATGATAATGAGGCATGAGCTTATTATTTTTTTGATGAATAAAATTACAAATAAAAGCTTGCACATATTTTCACTCCTTTCACCTGTTAAAAAGGCCGCGATAATTCAAAATCGAACAAATTTTGGTCATTTCCATTTCATGTTTCGCCCCGAATTGTAAATTCGCAAAAAAAAATTGACACACATCGGGCTTATTTCTGATACACACAATTATCTTGATCCAACCATATTTGAACATTTTAAGACCTGTGATGAGATTTGGCATGCAGGAGATTTTGGGTCGTCATCCATTGCAGATGAATTAAATTCATTTAAACCGCTTCGGGGAGTTTATGGGAATATTGATGGCTATGATATAAAAAGCGTATATCCTGAACAGTTAGTTTTTATGTGTGAAGATGTAAAAATAATGATACGCCACATTGGTGGCTATCCACCAAAATATAATCCCGAAACGAAAAAAGAAATCATCATTAATCAGCCACAACTTTTCATCAGCGGCCATTCACATATTTTAAAAGTAATGTTCGATGAAAAATTAAATTGCCTTCATATAAATCCAGGCGCAGCCGGAATTTATGGCTGGCATAAAATAAGAACATTAATTCGTTTTGCAATCAACGGAAAAAATATCCAGGATTGTGAAGTGATAGAGTTGGGCGCCAGATGAGGAAATTTTTTCTTGAAATTTCCTTAATTATCAAATAAAAAATTTTGAAGAATCATCGTTTTTAAACTGAAGTACGATTTACAGTCGGGAATATTAAATTTGCAACATCATGCAATCAAAGTTATTTTATTTTTCTTTTGTATTACTCTTCATTTTTGAGGGTTGCAATTCGCATGATCAACAAAAAAAACAGCAAAAACAAACAGACAGCAGTCCGATTGAATCAATCAAAAATGAAATCAAAGAATATCCCGATTCTTTAATGCTGAAGGAAGATTTAATTGAGGCGTACAGAAATGCAGGTTATTACGACTCTGCCATTTCAATTGCTGACCAGGAAATACTGAAAGACAGTGGCAGCGCATATTTATGGAACATTAAAGCTTCATTATACTTTGAAAATAACGACACAATAAATGCGATTAATAGCCTTAAACGCGCAATTGATATTTATCCGTTGCCTGATTATTTGGTGGCTCTTGGTACTGTATATGCGGAAATAAAAAATAAAAATTCGTTAGAGATAGCTGACAATCTTTTACATTCCAACAAAACGAAATATGGGAAAGATGCATATTTTATAAAAGGGCTTTATTACAATTATATCAATGAGCCTGCAAAAGCAATTTCAAATTTGGATAGTTGTCTTCATCTTGATTTTACTTATATGTATGCCTATCGCGAAAAAGCAATTGCCCTGTATGATCAATCCAAATATCAGGAAGCAATAAAAGTTTTAAAACGTGCTGTTACCATTCAAAATAATTTTGATGAAGGATATTTTTGGTTAGGGAAATGTTATGAAAAATTAAACAAAAAAGATGATGCAATCGAAAGCTATCAAAACGCATTATTGTATGACAAAAATTACATAGAGGCAAGGGAAGCTTTGGACAAACTTGAAAAGTAAAATGACAAATTAACAAACATTAACAAAATATACCACGATGCCACTCATTGCACCATCACTTTTATCTGCAGATTTTTTACATCTTGAATCAGAATGCAAAATGCTGAATGAAAGCAAAGCCGATTGGTTTCATCTTGATGTAATGGATGGCAGATTTGTTCCAAATATCAGCTTTGGAATGTCGGTCATAAAGCAACTTAGGAAAACAACTCCTAAATTTTTTGATGTTCATCTCATGATTGCTAAACCAGAAAAATATGTTGAAGAATTTAAAAATGCAGGTGCTGATGGTTTGACTGTACATCAGGAAGCATGTCCGCATCTTCACAGAAACATTCAACAGATAAAATCACTGAACATGAATGCAGGCGTGGCCATTAATCCTTCCACTCCTGTTTTTTTATTGCAGGATATTATTGCTGATATCGATTTGGTTCTTATAATGAGTGTGAATCCCGGCTTTGGCGGACAATCATTTATTCCTCACTCTATAGAAAAAATTAAAGAATTAAAAAATTTAATTAATAAAACCAATTCTTCAGCAAAAATTGAAGTTGATGGCGGAGTTTCATTGGAAAATGCATCTGAAATAATCCAGGCCGGCGCTGATATTTTGGTAGCAGGAAATGCAATTTTTGGTTCCGAAAATCCTAAAGAAACAATTAAGAAATTGAAGAGTTTGTATTAGTAGAATAGATTTAAATAAAAATATTTAAAAGCAAACAGAAATATTAGGGATGTCTATTCTCAAGAATCCCCATAGGTCATGTTACATTTTATCATGAATCTGTTGTAATACATCGACCGTCTGCTTTAGCCAGTTTGTTTCTTTTTCGTTCCAATTATATTTCTTTGTGATTGCATCCTGCAATATCTGTCTTCCTTTATAAGCCTGTTGTTTTGAATAAAAGCAACTGATCCATTTTTTATCCAGTTTATTTTCGCTTTGAATTGTTATGCCCCCCTGGTACCAGTTAAGGCATCCCGGCAACCCCGTAAAATCAATATTATCAGCGCCTCCATTTACAAAACCATTAAAATAATAAATATAAAACTGAACACTTTCTTTCACCCGTAGTTTTATTTCTGCATCAGTTTCCGGTTTTTTTGGTTTCGTTGCCCATTGATAATTTTCTTTTGAAAATGGATTTTTATTTGCTTCAGGCCATGAAGTATTTGTTCCTTTATAAGTAAGTTTCGATTTGTGTTTATTTTCAGTTCTGTTCAAAATAAGTTCATCCTTATGTAAAACGGTGATCGTATAAATCGCTTTCCTTCCATCATCAAAATGAGCTTCGATGCTATCACCTTTTAATTTAAATCTTCCATAAGCTAATTCTCCTGTTGGATTTTCAAGAAAGGAAGAATCGCTCATAAACACAATTCCGGATTCATATGCAACACCGTCATTGTTAGTAAAAGCAATATCATGTGAGGTAGGATTATCAGCGTCAGTCAGTTTCCAATATTGACATAAAAGTTCAAAGGAATCCCTTTTTATATCTGAAGCATTATCAACCATTTTTTCATTTCTGTCAGATGAAGGCATGACGCAATTACTCAGGATGATTGAGCTGAAAAGGAAAATCAGGAATAAAAATTTTTGCATTTTTCAAAAATAATAAAATTGATACGAATCAAGCGCCGGTGCCTGCGACTTTTCTTTTGTCCAATTTTATTGATAAGACACGAATTTACTATAACTGAAAAAACAAAATTTATCGATTTATTTTTGAATGCTTAATCTGTAAAATATTATCTTCACTTTATGAGACTAGCGGTTTTTATCTTACTCTTTTTCATTTCGATTTCATCTTTTGCACAGAAGAAAACCGCATTTGTTTCCGGAAAAATAATTGATGAAAATGAAAATCCTCTTACCGATGTTACCATTACAGTTCTTGGAAAACAAAAAGGGATCCTCGCTTCTGATTCAGGAACTTTTCAAATACCCGTTCCTGCAGAAAAAGCATTTGCGTTAGTCTTTTCACATACCGGCTTTCATGATGTAAAGAAAACTTTTTACCTCAGTGAAGGTGAAAAAGAATATCTAACAGTGAAACTTGCACCAAATAACAAAACGCTGGAAACCGTTGTCATTACTGACCAAAAGGAAAGAAGGGAAACTGGCCTGATAAAAATAAATCCAAAAAGTGCCGTTACAATACCATCAGCAACAGGAGGAGTTGAAGGATTGATTAAAACTTTAGTAGGTAGTAATAATGAACTCACTTCTCAATACTCTGTTCGTGGCGGCAACTATGATGAGAATCTTATTTATGTTAATGATTTTGAAATTTATCGGCCCTATCTGGTTCGAAACGGACAACAGGAAGGCTTAAGTTTTATTAATGCTGAACTCGTAAAAAATATTGATTTTTACAATGGAGGTTTCCAGGCAAAATATGGTGATAAGATGAGCAGCGTTCTCGACATTCAATATAAAAAACCTTTTGCATCTGCCGGATCTGTTTATGTAAGTTTTTTAGAACAAGGAATGCATCTGGAAGGTGTTTCTAAAAATAAAAAGTTTTCATGGTTGTTCGCAGTGAGAAGTAAAACCAACAGAAGTTTATTAAGCAGCCAGGAAACAAAAGGAAATTATGTTCCATCTGCTTCCGACCTGCAAACTTATCTTACTTATGAAATTTCATCAAAGTTGCAATTGGAAGTTTTGGGCATAATTTCAGGATCTAAATTTTCATTGATGCCGGAATCCGCACAAAAATCAACCGCCGTTTTTTCTCCTTTATTTACTGCCAATATTGGCCTTGATATATTTTTTGATGGACAGGAAAAAGATAATTACAATAGCAATCTTATTGGCATAAGCCTCCTGCAAAAAGTAAATAAGAAAGTAAAACTAAAATGGATGGTAAGCCGTTATGGTGACAACGAAAATGAAAATTTTGATATTACCGGAGCTTATCTTTTTGGTGAAAGAAGTTTTGATAAAACACAACCTGATTTTGGTAAAATTACGAATCCTCTTGGTGCCGGAGTTTTTCAAAATTTCGCCCGAAACATGCTGCAGATACAGGTTTATAATATAAGTCATAAAGGAACCTATGAGCTTGGGAAACATTTTTTGCAATGGGGTGCCGGTGTTGATCACACCATCATTAACGATCATTTAAATGAATGGGAATACCAGGACAGCGCTGGTTATTCTTTGCCCTTTAATCCAAATCAATTGAACCTTAGCAGTGTTTTAAAATCAAATGCAAATCTTACAATTGATAAATACAGCGGTTATGTGCAGGATAATATTCGTTTGTCCAGAACCGTTACAAACGTGGCATTACAAGCAGGCATAAGATTTAACTACAATTCATTAAACAAAGAATTTCTTGTAAGTCCACGCGCCCAAATAAGTTATAAACCAGATTGGAAACACGATATTGTTTTTAAAGCATCAGCCGGAATCTATGATCAGCCGCCATTTTACCGGGAAATGAGAAGGTATGACGGGAGCATTAATACCGCTTTAAAAAGCCAGAAAAGTATTCAATATGTTGCCGGATTTGATTATGATTTATCAAATTCGACAAGGCCAATGCGTATTACGACAGAAGCATATTATAAATCAATGACCGATGTTGACCCTTACGATATTGATAATGTTCGTATCAGGTATTTTGGAGAAAATAATGCACGTGCATATGCAACCGGAATTGAAACAAGGATTTTTACCGAACTGGTAAAAGATGCTGAAAGCTGGTTCAGCATTGGCATTAGCCAAACCAAAGAAAACATTGACAATGATTTTTATTATGCTTACAAAAATGCAGAAGGGGAAGTAATCAATTCACAAACAAAAGATCAGATTGTTGCAGATAGTGTTCGTACAAATGTGGGCTGGATCAGAAGGCCAAGTGACCGGCTAATTACTATGGGATTATTTTTACAGGATTATTTAAGTACTAATAAAAATTTTAAAGTACATTTAAATATGATTTACGGAAGCAACATGAGTTACAATATTCCGGGCAGTGTGAAATATCGAAACGCATTAATTATTGAGCCATACATAAGAGTGGACCTGGGTTTCAGTGCTTTGTTACTTTCAGAAAAATCATTAAGAAGAAGTCATTCTCCCTTCCGTAGTTTTGAAAATATTTGGGCAAGTCTTGAAGTTTTTAACCTGATTGACCGTGCAAACATTATTTCCTACCAATTAATAAAAGATTTTAATAATGATACTTTTAGCATTCCAAACCGGTTAACGCCGAGAATGCTGAACTTTAAATTAACAGCAAGATTTTAAATAAAAAATATAAACGATGAAAAAAAAATTACTGATTTGTTTTGCTCTTACAGCAACTGGTATTTTAAACGCAAATGCTCAACAAACGATGAAACCTGAAGAGACAGAAATTTATTCCCCTGTTCCGCCAATAGTTACTCCCGGGAAAACGTGCAGTGACGCGCCTTCTGATGCAATCATTTTATTTGGAGGAAAAGATTTGAGTAAATGGGTTTTGACGAATGACACCACAAAAGCGGCTGATTGGTTTGTAAAAAATGGAATAATAACCGTAAATAAAAAGTCAGGAAATATTCAGACAAAACAATCTTTTATGGATTATCAATTACACCTGGAATGGAAAGAACCAAAAGATATTGAAGGCTCCGGACAGGCCCGCGGCAACAGCGGATTGTTTCTTGCTTCCACTGGCAAGGGCGATGACGGATATGAATTGCAGATCCTCGATTCTTACAATAATTCAACTTATGTGAATGGCCAGGCGGGAAGTATTTACAAACAATTTCCGCCTTTGGTAAATGCAAATTACCCTCCAGGTGTTTGGCAATCATATGATGTAATATGGACTGCACCTCGCTTTAATGAAGATGGCAGTTTAAAGTCTCCTGCAAAAGTTACTGCATTTTTTAATGGAGTTTTAATTCAGAATAATGTGGAACTAAAAGGAAAAACGCTTTACATTGGTCATCCTTCATACACAAAACATGGGCCATCTCCTATCAAATTACAAGCGCATGGAGATAAAAGCAAACCCATTAGTTTCCGGAATATCTGGATAAGAGAATTGTAAAAGAAAATATTGATTTTAAGTAAAAAGTTCATTGAAATACAATGAACTTTTTTTTATTTCAGTTTATTTTATACATCTCTTTCCATTAAATAATCAGCAAGTTCCTCCAATGGTTTTTTCCTTATTGACAGAACCGCAATTTCTTCGAGATGATGCATAGCGACAGAAAAATATTTTTGTTTTAATTCCTTTGCCCACTCATCCACATTGCAGGATTTATAAATTTTTAAAACCTGTTTAATTTTGCTTTCATCTTCCATTAACAATAATTCTTTCAATTCCTGTTGTTGCCGGACAGGCGCCACTTTCATTGCTTGTAATAATAAAAATGTTTTCTTATTTGCCATGATATCTCCACCAGGCTTTTTCCCAAATTTTTCAGGATCGCCAAATGCATCCAAATAATCATCCTGAATTTGAAAGGCAATCCCGAGATTTTTTCCGAATTCATATAAGTGTTCCTGATTTCCTAATCCAGTTCCACCCAAAATACCACCCAACTGTAAACTTCCTGCAAGCAGTACAGAAGTTTTAAGGCCGATCATTTTTACATATTCCTCAAAGTTTACATCAGGTATTTTTTCAAAATCCATATCCATCTGCTGGCCTTCACAAACCTTTTTTGCAGTGATATTGAACAGATTTAAAACGCGATGAAGATATTCAGTACTGATCTTATTTAAATTTTCATAAGCAGCCACAAGCATTACATCCCCGGCAAGAAGCGCTGTTGATTCACCAAATTTCTTATGAACCGTTTCAATGCCACGCCTCAAAGGGGCTCTGTCCATTATATCGTCATGAACCAAGGTAAAATTGTGAAATAATTCAATTGCAGTTGCCACGTGGAATGCATCTTCTTTTATTGTATCAAACATTTCATTTCCCATCAGGCACATTACAGGGCGAATTCGTTTACCCTTCACCGTTAGTAAGTATTGTGAGGCTTCATACAATTCTTTCGGTTCTTCGGGAAAATGATTTCTATTAAATCTTTCTTCAAAAGTCACTGACAATTCTTTAAACGAATGAAGACCGTTTATTTTTTCCATTTTATTTTTTATGCGCGAGAGAACTTAAATTATTTTTTCTAAGAATATTTCTTCTTTTTTTTTGACTGCACTGCTTTTTGTTTCAGGCTTTGCAGGCCAGGGATCCATTCAAAGTCAAGCTGCCGCTTTTCTAAATTCGCAGCAACTAATTTCACTTCAACTTTATCGCCCATCCGGAATTTTTTTCCTGTCCGAATTCCTACTAAAGCGTATTCTGTATCGTCATGTCGAAAATCATCATAATCAGAAAGATCTTTTATCGAAACAAGTCCTTCACATTTTTCATTCACTGTTTCTACCCAGAAACCAAATGAAGAAACTCCACTGATGACGCCTTCCATATCTTCTCCCAATTTGTCCATCATGAACTCAACCTGTTTGTATTTATTTCCAGCGCGTTCTGCTTCCATTGCGGCTCTTTCACGTTCGCTGCAATGAACACATTTTTGTTCCATTTTTTTATCAGGCTGAATATCATGTTGCAAAATTGCATGCAAAATTCTATGAACCATGATATCAGGATACCGACGAATCGGAGAAGTAAAATGACAATAATTTTCAAAACCCAATCCGTAATGTCCAATGTTTTCGGTGGTATAAATCGCTTTCGCCATAGTGCGGATCCCCAATTGTTCAAGTACATGCTGCTCGGGCTTTCCATGCACATCAATCATTAATTGATTGAATGATTTCGCCGTTTCTTCTTCATCTTTCATATCGAATTTATATCCGAATTTTTTAGCGAAAGCAACAAAAGGTTTCAGCTTTTCTTCATCGGGCGTGTCATGCACGCGATAAGGAAAAGGAATTGGTTTTTTATCGACTTTTATTTTTGTAACATGAGTAGCAACAGTGCGATTTGCAAGCAGCATAAACTCTTCAATAAGTTGATGCGACTCTTTGCTTTCTTTCACCGTAATTCCAATCGGCTTTCCATTTTCATCCAACTTAAATTTTACTTCGGTCGATGAAAAATTAATCGCGCCATTTTTAAATCTTTCTTTTCTAAATTGTTTTGCAAAAGAATTTAATAAAGAAATTTCTTCACGGTATTCGCCAATTCCCGATTCAATTATTTCCTGCACTTCATCATAATTAAACCGCCGATCGCTGTGAATAAAAGTTTTTCCCAACCAGTAATCTTTTACTTTTCCTTTATTATTAATTTTAAAAATCACAGAGAAAGTATATTTATCTTCATTAGGACGAAGCGAACAAAGTTCATTTGAAATTTTTTCAGGCAACATTGGATTCACACGATCCGGAAGATAAACACTGGTCGCCCTTGCATATCCTTCTTCATCTATAGCCGTTCCCGGAGTTACAAAATGACTTACATCTGCAATGTGAACTCCCATCTCATATTCATTTTCATTCAGCTTTTTGATTGAAAGCGCATCATCAAAATCTTTTGCATCTGCAGGATCAACCGTGAATGTGAGTACATCTCGATAATCTCTTCTTTCCTGAAATTCTTTAGGATCAATTGTTTCATTGAGGCTGTTTGCTTCATCCAAAACCGGTTTCGGAAACTCCAATGAAAAACCATTTTGAATAATGATTTCTTTCATTGCAAGATCACTGACATTTTTTGCCTGTAGCACAGACACCACTTCCCCTTCAGGTTTTTTAGCACCGCTTTCCCAATTCAAAAATCTCACCACCACCCTGTCCTTGTCTTTGGCACCATTCAGGTTTTTAATACTGATATAAAAATCAGGCAAAGGCTTTTGACTATCAGGATTGAAGAATGCAAAATTTTCGCTTACCTGTATATTTCCAATAAATTCTGTTTGTTTTCTTTCTACAACTTCTTCTATCACGCCTTCCACACGCTTTCCATTCGAATCTTTAACTTTTACACGAACAATATCACCATCCATTGCTTTATTAAAATCCTGAGGACGCACGAGCAAATCTTTTTCTCTTCCTTCCACAATTACATATCCCATTCCAGATCGTGTAATTTCCAGTTTTCCTTTTACAGAAGGTACCGGCTTTTTCTTTCCTGTTTTTTTACTCATAAATTTTCTAACTATTTTCAAATACAGTAGCAATGTACAAAATCAATTGCGAAATTAAATTAAGGGGTTTAATAAACAGATTAAATAACAATGAAATTATTTGTCCGAAAAGCAGTGAACTACTAATTAAATAAGTATGTTTTGAAATTTACATTGTTTCTGAGGTAAGTAAAAAATAATGCCCATTGTTGGTGATTTTGGTGATTTTGCAACTTATAAGATACCTATAAGGTCCGATGCTATTATTGTTTTTTGAAAAAATCAGATATTGTAACTTGCAAATATTATGACTAAACTATCAGTAAATATCAATAAAATAGCCACTTTGCGAAATTCACGTGGTGGCAATAATCCTGACGTTATCAAAGTAGCAAAAGACATTCAAACTTTTGGCGCTGATGGAATAACTGTTCATCCCCGTCCTGACGAACGACATATTCGGTATGCGGATGTTCATGAATTAAAAAAAATAATTACAACTGAATTTAATATCGAAGGTAATTGTAACGAACAAAAATTCGTGGATCTGGTTTTAGCGGTAAAACCAGACCAGGTTACTTTGGTTCCGGATGCTTTAGGTCAATTAACTTCCGATCATGGATGGAATACTGCGAAATACAAAGAGTATTTAATCGAGATTGTGAATGTTTTCCATAAAGAAGGGATTCGTGTTTCACTTTTCGTTGATCCTGTTATTGAAATGATTGTTGCGGCGAAAGAAACCAGAACAGACAGGATTGAATTATACACGGAAAATTTTGCGAAAGAATACCAAAAAGGAGATCACGAAAAAGCAATTGCGCCTTATGTTATCGCCGCAAAAAAAGCGGTTGAGCTTGGCCTGGGGATCAATGCAGGACATGATCTTGACTTACAAAATCTAAAATATTTTTCTCAAAATATTCCCGGACTTTTAGAGGTTTCAATAGGTCACGCTTTAATAAGCGATGCACTGTATTTTGGTTTGGAAAATACTGTTCAGTTATATAAAAGGCAATTAATAAATGCGAAAATGTGAAAATTGGAGAATTGAATTCACGATTTGAATTAATTAATTACAATACTTTATTTTAATATTTCTTCCAGCTTATTATCTAGTGCTTCGCCACGAAGGTTTTTTGCAATAATTTTTCCATTTGGATCTATCAAAAGATTTTGTGGAATACTCACAACATGAAAAAGTGAAGCCACTTGATTTCCCCAACCTTTCAGATCACTAATGTGCGTCCAGGTGAGGCCGTCCATATGGATTGCGCTCATCCATGCCGGCTTCGCCTGATCAAGGGAAACTCCTAAAACAGTGAAATTTTTGTCATGATATTTGTTAAATGCCGCAACAACATTCGGATTTTCTGCACGGCATGGGCGACACCAGCTTGCCCAAAAATCTATCAAAACATATTTGCCTCTGAAAGAAGAAATTTTTACGGGACGGCCAGATGTATCTTCCTGTGAAAAATTGGCAACCTGTGAGCCAATCGGATTTATTTTCGCCAGTGCCAGTTGTTGATTCACATATTGCGATAACTGAGAACTCTTTACCTCTTTGGTCAACAATTGATATAATTTCTCAGCCAGCACTTCATTTTCCGAAGATTGCATGACCCTGATAATTGCAATCGGAGCAACATAAGAAGAAGGATGTTTTTTTACAAAGTTCTCACTGATTTTTTCGACAGCAGCAATAGATGCCGCATCTTTTTTTGTATCGGGAATGAACAGGCTGTCGTAAGGTTTCATTTCCTTTGAATACTCGGCAAATTCATCCTGCGATTTTGAGCCGGTAATAGAAAGTTTATCCAAATTGTTTTTATCCCCTGTGATGTTTATTTTGCTGTTATCTATAAACATAGGAATTGCAGGTGGCTGATCACCAAAAACCAAGACAATAAATGACGGTTCTGTAAGTTGTCCTTTGATAATAAATTTTCCGTTTTCGATTGTTGTTTGTTTTTCCGGAACCTGTGTCTGCTGATTTAAAAAAGAAACGGTAGTTCCATTTTCATAACCGGTAACATTTCCTGAAATCTCGAAATCTTTTGAAGAAGATTGTGAGAATCCTAAAAAAGGAATGAATAGGAGCAGGAAGAATAATTTTTTCATATTGTCGATATTATAGCAAATTTAATTTTTTAAAAATAAAAAGAAAGTGTTGGTCTTTATTAAGCCCGTAAAATTGAGTTAAGAAATTTCCTGGTAGCCTTATCTAAATCATCAGCACCACTGATTGCGTTGATGTATGCCGTGCCAATAATCGCTCCTGCTGCATATTTACAAGCTTCGGCATATGTTTCATAATTTCTGATTCCAAAACCAATCAACACTTTGTTTTTTAAATTCATATTTCTTATTCTTTCAAAATAACTTTTTTGCGCCTTCATATTCGTATCTTTTCCAGTGATGGAAGAAGAAGAAACGGCATAAATAAACCCATTGCTGATAGAATCAATTTTACGAATCCTTTCTTCCGAAGTTTCAGGAGTGATGAGGAAAATAAAACTCAAATCATTCTTTTCAAAAATTCTCTTGTATTCATTTTCGTATTCATTAATAGGAAGGTCCGGAAGAATAATTCCACTGATGCCGCAATCTTTGGCATCGTTGCAAAATTTGTCAAAACCATATTGCATCACAGGATTCAAATAGCCCATTAAAATTAATGGAGCAGATTTTAAAGTGTCATCTTGCCGGTAAGAATGTAACTGACTGAATAAAGTCTTGATGGTCATTCCATTATGCAATGCTTCCATACTACTATTCTGAATTACAGGCCCATCAGCCAATGGATCACTATATGGCATTCCAACCTCTATCAAATCAGCGCCATATTTTTGCAATGCCCCGATAATTTTTACCGTGTCATTCAAATCAGGAAATCCGGCTGTAAAATAAATGCTGAGAATATTTTTTTGTTTCTCTGAAAATAATTTTCGAATTGAATTCATGAAGTAACTATTAAACTAATGTACCAATAAATAAGTTAACCATTCATCTTCTTCATATAAGTATCCATATCCTTATCACCTCTCCCGCTTAAATTAACCACAACAACTTCTTGTTTTTGAAATTTAATTTTATTCAATGCTGCAAGTGCATGCGCAGACTCGAGTGCCGGAATAATTCCTTCCAGTTTTGCCAATTCAAAAGCCGCATCTAACGCTTCATTATCAGTGGCGTTCAAGAATTGAGCTCTTTTCTTATCAAATAAATTAGCGTGCATTGGACCAATTCCCGGATAATCCAGACCAGCCGAAATACTGTGTGGCTCTACCACCTGGCCATCTTCAGTCTGCATTACAAAGCTTTTGCTTCCATGCAATACTCCAATGGTTCCCAATTGAGTTGTTGCCGCGCTCATGCCGCTATCAACTCCTAAACCTGCCGCTTCCACTGCAATTAATTTTACAGATTCATCATTTAAAAAATGATAAAAAGCTCCAGCCGCATTACTTCCACCCCCAACACATGCAATCACAAAATCAGGTAATTCTTTTAGAGTTTTTTCTTTTAGCTGAAAGCGCATCTCTTTACTGATCACACTTTGAAATCTGGCTACCATATCAGGATAAGGGTGTGGACCAACAACGCTTCCAATCAAATAATAAGTATCAACCGGGTTATTGATCCAATCACGAATAGCCTCATTGGTAGCGTCTTTCAACGTTTTACTTCCACTGATTGCAGGAACTACTTTTGCACCCAACATTTTCATTCTTGCAACATTTGGCGCCTGCCGTTCAATATCTTTTTCGCCCATGTAAACAATACATTGCAAACCTTTGAGAGCACAAACAGTAGCTGTTGCCACTCCATGCTGCCCAGCACCGGTTTCAGCAATAATTCTTTTCTTACCTAATCTTTCTGCAAGTAAAATTTGCCCAATTGTATTGTTCACTTTATGTGCGCCGGTATGGCAAAGATCTTCACGTTTTAAAAATATTTCTGCACCATATTTTTCACTCAATCTTTTAGCCGGATATAATGGTGTTGGGCGCCCAACATAATCTTTTAAAAGAGAATTAAATTCTTTTTGAAAACTTTCTTCATAAATTATTTTCAAATAATTTTCTTCCAAATTTTTTACATTCTGATACAACATTTCAGGAATGTAAGCACCTCCAAACTGGCCATAAAAGCCGCTTTCATCTACTTCCCACATATTTTCAATAATTTACTTTTTCAAATTATTTACAAATTCTTTTATTAATTCCATATTCTTAATTCCGGGTTCGATTTCAAACCTGCTGTTCACATCAACACCATAAAAAAAAGGATGATGAAATCTTTTTAATGCTGTTGTATCTTCAGCTGCAATTCCTCCACTTAAAAAAAAGGGTTTACCTATGTTCGATTTTTCAAGAAGATTCCAATTGAATTTTTGGCCTGTTCCACCATACAAACCAGCTGATCCTTTATCAAATAAATAATAATCACAAACTTCATCATATTCACTTATAAGCCAATCAATATTTGTTTCAAAATCCTTGATACGAAAGGCTTTCATCACTTTTATATGATCGCTGATGCGATTACAAAATGGAGCCGTTTCATCGCCATGAAGCTGAACCATGTCCAAACCAAAATCTTCAATCTGTTGCATAATCTCTTCTTCAGAGGCATTTACAAAAACACCAACTTTTGTAAATGACAAATCCAAATCTTTTACTTCTTTTCCTGATAATTTTTTCAAAACATACCTTGGCGACTGAGGATAGAAGATCATTCCTGCATAATCAATATCCAATTCTTCCATATCTTTCAACTGACTCAAATCCGTATTACCACAAACTTTTATTTTCATTTTTCACTTTTACTTTATTTTACAAATTCGTCCAATCCTTTTTATTAGTGTTATTAAAATCCTTTCAATTCTTTTACAAAATTCTCAAATGCTTTTCCCGGATCCTCTTCTTTCATAAATTTTTCGCCCATCAAAAACCCAATGAATCCATTTTGTTTTAAGTATTGAATTGTATTTACATCATCAATCCCGCTTTCAGAGATTTTTATTTTATCAGAAGGAATCTTTTTACAAAGTTCAATCGAATGGTTGATATCAACTTTAAAACTTTTCAGATCCCGATTGTTAATTCCAACTACCTCCACATTATCACAAATATGTTCCAACTCTACTTCATTATGAATTTCCAGCAGCACGTTTAATCCAATATTTTTTGCAAAGTTCGATAAAGTTTTTACTTCCTCTTTTGTAAGGCATGCAGCGATCAGCAAAATAACATCAGCACCATAAGCTTTTGATTCTATCAACTGGTACTCATCAATAATGAAATCCTTTCTCAATAAAGGAACTTCATTTACTCTTGCATCCATCAAATCTTTCAAAGAGCCTCCAAAAAATTCATTATCGGTAAGAACAGAAACGGCGCTGGCACCATATCTAGCATAATCTTTCGTCACATCAGCAGTTGAGGAAGAATTATTGATTATTCCTTTTGAAGGTGATCTTCTTTTAAATTCGGCAATAATTCCGGTCTTCTCTTTCCTTAATAAAAATTTTTTAAATGAAAATGTTTCGTTTTGGAAGAAAGGCAGTTTTTCCAACTCAGCAGCACTTGTTATTTGCTTTCTTTCTGCAACTTCAATTTTCTTTTTTGCAATTATATTTTCAAGAATATTCATGATTGCAGGCGAATAAGTTTTTTAAAATTTTGATACGCTTTTCCACTTTCAAGGCTTTCCACACTCATCGCATAACATTCATCATAAGAATTAAATTTTCCTGTCGCAAAAAGCGCCATTGCTGCATTGGCCATCACGACTGCATTCTGCGCCCAGCTGCCTTCTCCTTTAATGATCCTTAAAAATATTTTCGCCGCTTCCTCGGTAGAATTGCCGCCATAAATATCGGTCGCAGAAACAGTTCTTTTTCCCAAATATTCAGCAGTTAATATTTTTTCACCTTCGTTCGTAATCACCTTTGTGTCGCCGGTTAAGGAAATTTCATCATAACCATCTAAACTATGAATGATCATAAATTTTGAATCAGATTGTTGCAAAAAATAAGAATAAATTCTCGCCATTTCCAGATTGTAAACTCCAATCATCTGAACATTAGGAGAAGCAGGATTTACCATCGGACCAAGCATGTTGAAAAATGTTCTTATGCCCAAATTTTTTCTCATCGGGCCTACAGCCTTTAAGGCCGGATGAAATAAAGGCGCATGCATAAAACAAATATTGGTTTGTTCAATTTCCCTGACCAATTTTTTATTATCATTTGAAAAATGATAGCCCAAATTTTCCATCACATTGCTGGAACCGCTAATCGATGTTGCCCCGTAATTTCCATGTTTAGCAACTTTCTGACCGGCGCCTGCAACAATAAAGCAACTCAAAGTGGAGATATTAAAAGTGTTTTTTCCATCGCCGCCGGTGCCTACAATATCTACTACATTTTCTTCATTCAAATTGACAGCAACACACAACTCCATTAATGCATCTCTGAAACCAAGCAATTCAGGAATGGTGATACTTCTCATTAAAAAAACGGTGGTGAAAGAAGCAATTTCCGGATCAGAATAAATTCCTTTTGAGATATTAATTAAAACTTCTTTTGCCGAATCCCGGCTGAGCGTCTTGTGCTCAAATAAATATTGTAAGATCTTTTTCATATAATAAAAATCATTATTAAAACTTCGTTCACGGATAAGTTATATCGTCTCATTTCTAAATTCAGAAATTGGACAGGGGTAAACCCAGCCCCTTACAAATTCAGCCAATTCCTCATCATTTTTTCCCCATCGGGTGTTAGTACGCTTTCCGGATGAAACTGAACTCCCTGAACATCAAATGTCTTATGCCGCAAGCCCATAATGTATCCATTTTCATCTTCTGCGGTGATTTCCAAATCTTTTGGAAAATCTTGTTTGTCAACAATCCACGAATGATATCTTCCCACTTCCAGTTCATCAGGCAATGATTTAAAAATATCATTTTCAAGCATCGTTCGTTGATCATTCACTTTTATTTTTGTTGCAACACCATGATAAACTTCTTTTAGGTTTAATAATTTTCCACCAAACACTTCACCGATCGCTTGTTGTCCCAAACACACCCCGAGTATAGATTTAGAGGAAGCATATTCTTTTATTAATGGCAATAATAATCCTGATTCACAAGGAAGACCGGGGCCGGGAGATAAAATTATTTTGTCATACTCATTTATTTCTTCAAGAAAAATTTTATCGTTGCGAAACACATCGACTTTTGCATGAATAATTTTTTCAACGACATGAACAAGATTGTAAGTAAATGAATCGTAGTTATCAAAAATCAAAATTTTCATTTCTAAATTTTTTCCGCGGATTTTATCGCCGCTGTTAAAGCATTTAATTTATTATTAACTTCCTGCAGTTCGCTTTCAGGATTAGAGGCAGCAACAATACCTGCACCGGCCTGGTAATTCAAATGATTGTCTTTACTCAAAAAAGTGCGGATCATAATTGCATGATTAATGTTTCCGTTGAAACCAACAAAACCAATGCAGCCACCATAATATCC
>Ga0157370_10002693_pt1 | contig 21300 bp, 17 predicted proteins | sample C35metaG_FD_113463 | JGI IMG/M metagenome (GOLD analysis project Ga0157370, IMG submission 113463) | Corn rhizosphere microbial communities from Kellogg Biological Station, Michigan, USA - C3-5 metaG | ecosystem: Host-associated > Plants > Roots > Rhizosphere > Soil | place: USA: Michigan...
TGAATTTTTGTTAAAAAAGGGATATTTTGTTCATGGACTGAAAAGAAGGTCTTCATCTTTTAATACAGAACGTATAGATCACCTTTATCAGGATCAGCACGAAAATAATGTAAAATTCAAACTCCATTATGGTGATCTAACGGATTCAACCAATTTAATTCGTATCGTTCAGGAAACCCAACCCGATGAGATTTATAACCTGGCTGCAATGAGCCATGTTAAGGTGAGTTTTGAAACACCTGAATATACCGCAAATGCCGATGGAATCGGAACACTTAGGTTATTAGAAGCTGTTCGGATTTTGGGTCTTACAAAAAAAACTAAAGTTTATCAGGCTTCTACGTCCGAATTATACGGATTGGTTCAGGCTGTCCCTCAAAGCGAGACGACACCTTTCTATCCACGGTCACCCTATGCGGCAGCAAAAATGTATGCTTACTGGATTACGGTTAACTACAGAGAGGCTTATGATATGTTTGCCTGCAACGGCATTTTGTTTAATCACGAAAGTCCGGTTAGGGGCGAAACCTTTGTTACCCGTAAAATCACCCGTGCGGCATGTAAAATAGCATTGGGCCTCCAGGGCTGCCTTTACCTTGGCAACCTCTCGGCACAACGCGACTGGGGTCACGCAAAGGATTACATCGAAGCCATGTGGTTGATTCTGCAACAGGAAAAACCAGAAGATTATGTAATCGCTACAGGCGTTACTACTACTGTAAGAGATTTTGTTAAAATGAGCTTTGCCGAATTGGGAATTGAAATTGAGTTCAGTGGAAAAGACCAATACGAGCGGGGTGTAATTATTGATGTTGATCAGGATTTAATTGTTCAACTAGGATTAAATGACGAGTATTTAAAACCGGGTACCATTGTGGTACAGGTTGACGAAAAATACTTCAGACCAACCGAGGTTGATCTTTTATTAGGCGATCCAACAAAAGCCTATACCAAACTGGGTTGGAAACCTAAATATGATCTTCCGCTATTAGTAAAAGACATGGTTCATTCCGATCTGCATTTGATGAAAAAGGATGAGTACTTAAAGCAAGGTGGCTTTAAAACATTAAATTATTTCGAATAAGCTATTTCATACACGATCAATTACCTATGAAGTTTAAAAATATACTTATAGCATTACTTTTTTTCTTTGCCGTTGTTCTTTCTCAATCGGCATTTTCGCAAACCAATTATGCTGATGTAAAAGTTGATGACCTAACGGATACACAAATCCGACAATTAATGCAGAGAGCGGAATCGGTAGGATATAATGATGCTCAGCTGGAGCAAATGGCTGCGGCTCAGGGCATGAATGCCACTGAAATTCAGAAACTTCGTTTAAGAGTAGAAAAAATCAGGAAACAGGATGACGGCCAAAGTAATGACAAATCGGACAGCAACGGTTCCAATAAAAATCAGCAAAATGGAAATGAGTTGGACAGAACCAGAGGGTTTGATAAGCAAAATGTACGCGATACCACTAAAAATAACAATAAAACCGATTCCAGTGGCAATCTGAAAACTAAAAAAGCATTGGAAGAGGAAAAGCTTGCGGAAATGAAGAAGCTTTTTGAAGGGCTTAAACCTAAAATATTTGGAGAAGACTTGTTTAAAAATGAGAATCTTACTTTTGAACCAAACCTTCGTATGGCTACGCCGAAAAGCTATGTGGTTGGTCCTGATGATGAATTGCTAATCGATTTAAGTGGCGACAATGAAGCCAACTATAAACTTAAGGTAAGTCCGGATGGCACCATCCGCTTACAATACGTAGGATTGATATCAGTAGGAGGGTTAACTATTGAGCAGGCAACTTCAAAGATCCGTTCAAGCATGGCAAGTACTTACCCAAGTTTAAGATCAGGCAGAACGAGTGTCGCCATCACACTAGGAAATATTAGAAGTATTAAAGTAACTGTAATAGGAGAGGTCGTTAAACCCGGGTCATACACTGTTCCTTCGCTGTTTACCGTATTTAATGCCTTATATGAATCAGGAGGGCCGAACAGGAACGGGTCTTTCCGTAAAATACAGGTGGTTAGGAACAATAAAGTTGTATCTACTATAGATGTTTATGATTTTCTGTTAAATGGAATCCAGTTAAACAATATCCGCCTGCAGGATCAGGATGTGATCAATGTACCGGTATATCAAACCAGGGTTGAAATGGCAGGAGAGGTTAAGCGTCCGGCATTGTACGAGGCTTTAAATACAGAGACTTTAGAAGACATGATTCGTTTTGCAGGTGGTTTCTCTAACGATGCTTATACTGCGCAGATCAAAGTACTTCAAAAAACAAATAAGGAACGTAAAATCACCGATGTACCGGCTGATGATTACAATAAATACAATCCATTAAATGGTGACAAATATGTGGTCGAGGCTATTCTGGATCGTTTTGAAAACAGAGTAGAGATTTCGGGTGCTGTTTTCCGCCCGGGACAGTTTGAGCTTGACGAGAGCTTGACCTTAAAGCAATTGATTGCTAAGGCTGATGGTTTAAAAGAAGATGCATTTTTAAACAGAGGATACATCTCAAGGTTAAATGCAGATAACAGCTTATCACTTTTATCATTTGATGTCGCTAAAGTATTGGCCGGAACCGAAGCAGACATTAAGCTGCAGAGAGAAGACAAAGTAACCATTTCTTCAATATTTGATTTAAGAGAGGAATATAAAGTAACCATTCAGGGAGAGGTCAGAGAGCCTGGTACTTTCGAATATGGTGACAATATGAACCTGGAATCATTGATCCAAATGGCCGGAGGCTTTAAAGAAGGCGCTACACCAAATCGTATTGAGATATCGAGAAGGATCAAAAATAGTGATGCAACTTCTGTGTCTGCGCAAACGGCCGAAGTGTTTACGGTCAATGTAGACCAAAATTTAAAAGTTCAGGAGAAAGACTTTACATTAAAACCATTTGATATTGTTTCTATACGCAGTTCTGAGAGCTATCAGGTACAAAGACAAGTAAAGGTAGAGGGAGAAGTGCTTTATCCTGGAACTTATACCATTACTAAAAAGGACGAGCGAATTTCAGATATTATGAAAAGAGCCGGTGGGTTAAGTCCTTTGGCTTATGTAGAGGGAGCTTCGTTAAAGCGCACTGGTGGTGCGGAGGCAAGAGCTATCGATAGTCTGGAGAGAAGAAAGGAAGAGAAAGAAAAGCTGATGAATTTGCAGCGTTTGAAACAGACTGGTGCAAAAGATACGACCACATTTGAAAAAGATATACAGGTTTTGAGAAGTGATCTGGTTGGTATTGATTTGGTGCGAATTCTGAAAAAACCATTATCAAGAAATGACTTAATTGTTGAAGATGGTGATATTATCCGGGTTCCTAAAGAATTGCAGACAGTAAGGGTTACCGGAGAAGTTTTAAAACCGAACAGTATCGTTTATGTAAAAGGCAGAAGTTTTAAGGGATACGTGGATGGTGCTGGAGGTTTTAGTTATAATGCATATAAAAAAGGGGCATATATCGTGTATTCTAATGGATCAGTTGCTGCGGCTAAAAAATTCTTATTCTTTAATAATTACCCTCAGGTGAAACCTGGAGCAGAAATTTTTGTTCCCAAACGTGCTGAGAGAGAGAAAATAGGTATACAAGGTATAGTAGGGATATCAACAGCTATTGCCTCTCTAGCAGCAATTTTAATAACAGTACTTAAGTAGATTTTGAAACGGCATTATGAACAACATAAAAAGCTACGACTTAGAAATAGAAACTATTATAAGTAATACGTTAAATGGGCTAATATGAAAGAGAAAATAGGTGAGAATAACCCAAAAATTGAGGCAGTGAATTTGAAAGAATTGATACTGAAATTCCAGAGATGGTATCGGTATTTATTATCAAAGTGGATTGTTATCTTGACCGCCGTTATTATAGGAGGGGCATTAGGTCTAGCATATTCTACATTTAAGAAGCCTATATACAAGTCGACAACAACCTTTGTGCTAGAAGAATCTGATAAATCTGGAGGGTTAGGACAATACGCGGGACTGGCATCTATGGTTGGGATTGACATCGGGGGAGGAGGAGGTAGTGGGATTTTTCAAGGAGATAATATCCTAGAATTATATAGGTCCAGAAGAATGATTGAAAAAGCATTGTTGACTGAAGTTGAATTTAATAATAAAAACATTTTATTAATTGATCGCTTTATTGAATTTAATCATTTAAAGGAAAAGTGGTCTGATAATTCAGAACTGAATAAGATTACTTTTGCTGATGATGCACTAAATTCGACGTCGATAGCCCACCAACGGCTAAGGGATAGTGTTTTAGGTTCAGTAGTTTATGATATTAATAAATATTGTCTAAGTGTTAGTAAGCCAGATAAAAAGCTAAATATCATTCAAGCTGAAGTAAAATGTGAAGATGAGTTTTTTGCGAAAACTTTTAATGAACAAATTGTAAAAAATGTAAATGACTTTTACATTCAGACAAAAACTAAAAAGTCACTAGAAAATATAGCCATTTTGCAGCAAAAAACAGATTCTGTGAGAATGGTTATGAATGGAGATATTTATTCTTCGGCAGCAACTTCTGATGCGACGCCCAATTTAAATCCAACTAGGCAAATACAACGATCAGCGCCAATGCAGAGATCTCAGTTTTCTGCAGAAACGAATAAGATAATATTGGGTGAGTTAGTTAAGAACCTCGAATTATCCAAGATTTCATTAAGACGCGAAGCGCCGTTAATTCAAGTAATTGATCAACCTGTTTTTCCATTGAAAAAAGAGTCATTAGGGAAACTAAAAGGCGCGGTCATTGGATCGTTATTTTCAGGGATTTTTATCTCGCTACTTTTATCTTTTAGGAAATTCATAAAGAGCATTTTAAACGAATGATTAATATAAGTTATTTGACTAGTGAGGCTACATGGAATTTTAAAAAATTTTATCATTACACATGATAAAGTTTTTTAAAACTAAGTCTGATTTTAAGAGAAATGTCATTACCATCTTTTCTGGTACTGCCGTTGCGCAAGGCATTACTCTAGCCACGATGCCAATACTTGCAAGATGGTTCTATGGCCCATCTTCTTTTGGAAGCTACGCGACTTTTATGGCTATAACAGCGGTAATAGTAAATATAGCTTCTGGTAAATACGAAAATGCTGTTATTTTGCCGAGAACGGATAGAAAGGCGTTCATAATCGTTAGAGCGTCGATGTTATTGAGCCTAATCAGCTCCATAGTTTCTTTCGTTGTGATAGTCGTTTTAAATAAGCAAATTACCAGGGTATTTTCATTAACGGATTTGGGTGTCTGGATTTATTTTATTCCACTTGCTGTTTTATTAACATCTTATAATCAAATTGTTGCGTTTTGGTATATTAGAATAAAAGATTTCAGAGGTCTTTCTGTTAATCGAGTTTTAAAAGCTGGCAGTAATGCATCTTCGAATGTTGTGGTTGCATTTTTCGTAAAAGGCGGCGGTCTTATTATGGGAAATATATTGGGAAATGCCATATCATCCATTTCAATGTACTTTAAATTGAGACCAACAATTAATAAGTACACGGATTTTAAAAGAAAGGAAATATATATGGCACTATTCATTTATCGAAAATTCCCATTATTTATTGTCCCCTCGGAATTTCTGAATGTTTTGTCTAGTCAACTTCCAGTTTTTATAATAGGAAAATATTTCGGAAACTCAGTTTTGGGGGCTTTTTCATTCGTTGTTGCAACTTTGGGAATACCTATAACGCTCCTTTCAAATTCCTTATTAGATGTTTTCAAAGAAAGAGCCACAAATGATTATCGGATAAAAGGGAATTGTAAAGAAATTTATATAAAGACTCTTAAGCACTTACTAATTTTGAGTTTACCAGTTTTTATCACTTTATATTTAACATCCCCGTGGTTATGTCGAATGTTACTTGGAGAAAAATGGTCGCAGGCAGGTGATTTCGTGCAGATTTTATCCGTTATGTATTTTTTTAAATTTATATCAAGTCCTTTAAGTTATACCTTTATAATTGCAGACAAGATGAAGGAAGATTTTCTATGGCACATTTATATTGCGGTGTCACTGATAATCGGGTTATTATCGACTTCAATATTTTTTAAGAATGTTGAAACGGTACTTTGGGTTTTTAGCATAAATTTTTCCTTTGTGTATACGATATATCTTTTGCGGTCTTATTCATTTGCAAAAGGAAATAGTAAGTAATTAAATTATCATGCATCTATTAAAAAAAATATTGAAAAATATCTACTGGCTTTTGTTGAGAAACATTCCATTAACTAGATGTATTTACGACACAAGGGACAGTCAGACACCTATCACATTGAAAATATTCTTTATGCAAAAAATCTTGAGATTTAATGGACATGTTTATTGGCCTGTTCATTTTACAAGTATTGTTTCATACCCTAAAAATATTTATTCGGGAATCGAAACCTGTCCCGGTTATATGCCTGGCTGTTACATTCAAGGCATAGGGAAAATCTACATAGGTGATTATAGTCAAATCTCAGCAAATGTTGGGATAATTACAGCGAATCATGATCTTAATGACAATAGAAAGCACAGTGATATTAAGACAGTAAGACTTGGCAAGTATTGTTGGATTGCGATGAATGTTATGATAATGCCAGGAGTTGAGCTGGGTGATTACACTGTTGTTGGGGCTGGATCAGTTGTAACAAAATCCTTTCCAGATGGATTTTGTGTGATCGCAGGGAATCCCGCTAAAATTATAAAAACATTAAATAAAGAAGAATGTGTTTATCACAGAAGCCCAATTGAATACAATGGATATATTAAAAGTGATAAATTTGAGAAATTTAGACGGAAAAATTTACATATATAAGTATGATTGCAGTTATAGATTATGGAATAGGTAACATTGGATCCGTTCTAAATATGTTTAAAAAAATTGGTGTAAAAGATGTTTGCTTTACCGGAAAAGAAGAGGATATAAAAGCTGCTGATAAGATCTTACTTCCAGGTGTTGGAGCATTTGACAGGGGTATGGAAAGTTTAAAGCAGAGCGGCTTAATCCCTGTCCTGAAAGATTTTGCCCTTGTTGATAAAAAGCCCATTCTTGGAATATGTCTTGGAATGCAACTTCTGACTGGTAGAAGTGAGGAGGGGCAGTCCAAAGGTCTGGGTTTTATTGATGGGGAAACCCTGGCATTTTCTTTTCCTAAAGAAAGCAACTTAAAAGTACCGCATATGGGTTGGAATGAAGTTATAGTCGAAAAAGAGAATACTTTAATACAACAAGGATCATCACCGAGATTTTATTTTGTTCATTCCTATTTTGTTAAATGTCATAATGAGGCTGATATATTGGCTACTGCAAGTTATGGAATTGACTTTACCTGCGCATTTCAACACGATAACATTTTTGGAACTCAGTTTCATCCTGAAAAAAGCCATAAATATGGAATGCAGGTATTAAAAAATTTTTCTTTAATCTGATTGTATTATGAGACCAAGGTTGATACCGATTTTATTAATTCAGGATGGTGGGCTTGTAAAAGGAGTTAATTTCAAAAAGCATATTTATGTAGGGGACCCGGTAAATGTTGTTAAGATTTTTAATGAAAAGGAGGTTGACGAAATAGCAATATTGGATATTTCTTGCACTATAGAAAATAGGGAGCCTAATTATGAATTAATTTCCGAAATTACGAGCGAGGCATTTATGCCTCTTTCCTATGGGGGCGGATTAAAATCTATAGAACAGGTTAGAAAGATACTTCATTCTGGAGTTGAAAAAGTTATTTTTAATTCAAGTGCATATCTGAATTCCAATCTTATCAAACAAACAGCCCAGGAATTTGGAAGTAGTTCGACTGTTGTTTCAGTAGACGTGAAAACTTCTGGTTTTTTTAAATCCGCTAAGAAGGTTTTCATTCAAAACGGTAAAAAGCAAATAGAAAAAACTCCATTGGAATATACAAAGATGTTAGAGAACTTGGGGGCAGGAGAAATAATATTGACTTCAGTGGATCATGAGGGGTTGATGAGGGGGTATGATAATGATTTGATAAGTGAGATTACTTCAAATCTTCGTATTCCTGTGGTGGCGAATGGGGGAGCCGGAAATATGGATCACTTCAGGGAGGCATTGAATCATGGAGCCTCGGCAGTAGCAGCAGGAAGCTTCTTTGTATTTCAAGGAACACACAAGGCTGTTTTGATAACATACCCTAGTTATGATGATTTTAGTCAAATAATTTAAATTAGTAATGAAAATAGAGTATAGAATATGTGTTCGTTGTATAATGGACACCACAGATCCCAATATATTTTTTAACGAACAAGGATTTTGTAATCATTGTGTTGAATATTTCCAAAATGCACCTAAGGTGCTTAAGCACGATAAAACAGGTCAAGATGAGCTTTTTGAATTGGTTGGTAAAATTAAGGCAGAGGGAAATGGTAAAAAATACGATTGCTTAATCGGCTTGAGTGGCGGTGTTGATAGCTCTTACATCGCATATAAGGTTAAGAAATTAGGACTGAGACCACTTGCAGTCCATTTTGATAGTGGTTGGAATTCAGAATTGGCTGTTAAAAACATTGAAAATATTGTGAAGAAACTGGACATAGATCTCTTTACATTTGTCTGTGATTGGAAAGAAATGCAAGACTTACAGTTGTCTTATTTTAAATCTGGTGTTATTAATGCAGATATTCCTATGGATCATGCTTTCCTTGCTGTGCTACATAAAATCGCTAGGGAGAAAAAACTCAAATATTTTATATCAGGACATAATTTTGAAACAGAAGCAATTTTGCCTCGAGCTTGGGTATATAATGCCGCTGACAGAGTTAATTTAATTGACATCCAGAAGAAGAATGGAACGTTAAAACTTACCAAGTATCCAACGGAGTCATTTTTTACCAGTTTATATACAAGGTTTATATTTAAGTTGAAGCAGGTAAATCTTTTGGACTTCGAACATTACAATAAAGAGGATGCAATGAAGATAATCGAGGACGAGCTAGGCTGGAAATACTATGGAGGCAAGCACTATGAATCGGTATTTACTAGATTTTATCAAGGCCATTATTTGTTTAAGCGTTTTGGTGTAGATAAGAGGAGAGCTCATTTGTCGACATTAATTTGCTCGAATCAGATAACTAGAGACCAAGCTTTGATAGAACTAAACAAGCCTCTGTACCCTGATGCCGGACTTTTACAGCAGGATTTACAATTTATACCTAAAAAGTTGGGGATATCTGAAGTTGAATTTGAGGATATACTTAATCAGCCAGCGAGAGAACACACTGCCTATAAAACCGATTTAAAATTTAGATCATTACTCGAAAGAGTAAAACGATTAATTCGAAATTGATGTTAAAGGTATTTCTACTGAAAGCACGTCTTGCAACCTAATGTTAATAATTAATCTGGAATAATGAAAATAGTTTACTTAATGGATGAGGATATTAATCATTCCTCTGGGGTGATCAAGAAGGTTAATTCTCAGATCGACGAATGGGTTAATCATAAAGCACAGGTTTTTGTTTTATCTATTGCAACAACAAACAGTACTGGTTTGGAAAATCATATAACTGAAAACGCTTCTTTTTCTAAAACATTTATCTGCACTAAGTTGCGTTTAAGGGGCGCTCTTTTTAATATGTGGAATAAAGTATCTAGCATTTATGCTATTCTACAAACATTAAGAGAAATCAAACCGGATGTAATTTATCTTAGGGAGATGATCTGTTTTCCTGGACTTACTAAAATCACTAAGACTTATCCAACAGTAATGGAAGCCAATACTGTATTCGTTGACGAAGCAAGGCTTGGTAATCCAATTCGTGCTTATCTTGTAAGAATGTGCCAACCTATATTATATAGAAGTCTTAAAGGTGTAGTTGGAGTTACAAATGAAATTTCGAATCATTTTTCAAGATTTAACATCCCGTTAAAAACAATTGCGAACGGAATTTCTTTAGCGAAAAATGCGGATATCTATAAGTCAACGACTAATGATAGACCTCAAGTTGTATTTGTGGGTACGCCTGGTATGCCTTGGCATGGGGCTGATTTATATCATAAAATGGCACAACTCATTCCTGATGTTGACTTTCATTTGGTCGGTCCAATCGTTGAAACTGAAAAAAAATGTAGTAATTTCTTTCAACACGGATATCTCCAAACACTGGAATTAAATAATATGTATTCGACAATGGATATCGCTGTGGGCTCACTGGCTTTATTCAGAAATAACATGGAAGAGGCGTGTGTGTTAAAGGTTAGAGAGTATTTAAAAGCAGGTTTGCCGATTATTATTGGATATAATGATGTTGATATAAACCATTTTCCATTTGTATTAAGATTGGAGAATTCGGAAAGTGCTGTTGAAGAGAGAATCAACGACATAAGGAAGTTTATATTTGATATGCAATTCTACAAAGTCCCACGTGAAATTATAAGCGATGCGATATCTGTTGAAATAAAAGAGAAAAATAGAATTAATTTTATTCGGAACGTTATTTTGACAAAAGCGACATGATCTTGAATTTGAATAAATAATTAGGAATAATGTTAATACTATCATTTGTTTTTATTATTCTAATAATATTGTCAATATTCGATTTAGTTGACGTTTCTCAAGTATATAAGGATATTATTTTAATTGGAGCTGCAATAGCTTTAGTTATACTAGCAGCTTGCCGGGTTAACGACAGAGATTACTATAATTATATTGAAATTTTTGAATTATCCCCAAACTGGGTATCAGGGTTGTCCTTTAGTAACGAACTCCACGGGGAGCTCGGTTATATTTTTATTAATTCATTTGTTAAGAGTATTGGATTGGGATACATGACTGTATTCGCGTTAGTTGCAGCATTTAGTGTTTCGTTAAATCTAATTTTTTATAGAAAAAATACAAATTTTGCTCTTATTGCTCTATTAATATATTTCTCTCATGTGTTTTTACTGCGAGATATGATGCAGATTCGATCGGGCCTTGCCGCCTCTATATCTTTATTTGCCTTATGTTATGTTGAATCAAGAAGATTTTTAAAGTTTTCTACTTTGATATTAATTGCATCTCTTTTTCACAGCGGGGTTTTATTACTATTTATAGGTTACTTTCTATATCCTTATTTTGTCCGTTATAATTGGCTTAAATATGTAATGATTTTACTTGGCTTCACGTTGGGCCTAATTTTGACTCAAGAATTTTTTGAGTTTTTATTTTCCTCAGTACTAAATATTCCCGCAGTTTCTACGTACTTGTATGAATCTGAATACTTTTCATCATTAGGATTGTTAAATCCAGTCCTGATTAAAAACGTTATACTGTTGGGTGTGTTGATATATTTTTCTGATGATATTGTAGAGTATGTTCCAAATTTCAATGTGTTATTGATGTTTTTTGCGATCGGAATTTTTTGGCTAAGCGCCTTTAATAATTTTTCTATAGTTGCCGCAAGAATAGCAACCTATTTCTCTAATGTGGAGCACATATTACTCCCTTCGTTGTTTTATCTAAAAGTTAATAAATTTGTGTTGTGGTTTGTAGTAGTTATATATTGTATTTATATGTTCTCAAGCAAATTTCAAATATTTGAGGATTTGACCTTTATTTTTTTATGAAAATAGCATTTATTCTCCCTTCCCTCGCAAATAAAGGCCCAATACTGGTTTGTAAAGACATCGTTTGTAATATTTATGATGACCTAGATAAGTGTATCGTATACTATTTCGATGAAATTGTAGAGGTAAGTTTTCCATGTGAGGTAAAAAAGATTAATTTTTTTACTTTGATTGATTTTGATCAATATGACATCATTCATACCCATATGTTCAGGCCAGATATATTCATCTGGATGCAAGGTATTTTTAGGCGTAGGAAATTTAAGTCAGTAAGCACAATACACACTGCAATTTATGATGATTTAGATTTTGCATACTCGAAAGTAAAGTCACTTATTCTGCCCCCAATTTGGAAGACCTCTTGGAACTCCTTTGATAAGATTGTTGTATTAACAGAATACGCTAAAAAATACTATTCTGATTTAAAGACCCCTTTAAACGTTATTCCGAATGGGCGTTCAATTACCGAAAAATCAATTGATGACCTTGATTTAGGAATTATTGATGAAATAAGAACAAAATATAAAATTTTAGGCACAGTTGCATCTTTCGATGAGAGAAAGGGGTTAAAACAAATAGTTCAAGCTTTGGTGCACTTAGAGGACTTTTGTTTTCTAATAATTGGCGATGGAAAAGAGGCATTTAAGAATAGCTTACTAGAGCTAAGCAAAGAACTAGATGTCGCAGATAGATTGATCTTTTTAGGGAAGAAGAATGAAGGTGATAGATATATTCCTTATTTCGATATTTTTGTAATTCCCTCGATATCAGAAGGCTTTCCGTTAGCAATTCTTGAGGCCATTGCTCATAAAACTCCAGTAGTTTGTTCAAATATTCCTGTGTTCAACGAAGCATTTGCAAGTAATGAAGTGAGTTTCTTCGAATTGTTTAATATTGAGTCTTTAATTAAGGCTATAAGGTATGCTGAGATAAATGCTGATAATCTTTTGAAAAATGCTCTTATTAAGTATGCAGAAAATTATACCCCCAAAATAATGGGGATGAAATATGTAAAACTATATCAGCATTTAATGGAGAATCAAAAAGAACAAATTTATGATTAAGAAATACGGAATTTTAGGTAGCATGAGGCTACTAAAATCGTTATTATATACAAAATTGAGATTTCCTCAAGCTAGATTATTAAGGCTACCATTTGATATAAGAAATAGAAGGTTTATCGTTGTTGGCACTGGCTTAACAACTGGCTTTGGTTGTAGATTTGAGGCTTTTCCGGTTGACGACTCAACAGATAAGTGTTTAATCATAGGCGCAAATGTTGAAATTAACGATTATGTACATCTAGCAGCTGCTAAAAAAATTGTCATAGGAAATAATGTCTTGATTGCGAGTAAGGTATTTATCTCAGACATAAATCATGGAAGCTATTCTGGTAAACAAAGTGATAGCCCAAGTGTGCCACCAAATGAAAGAAAACTTTCTGCTAAACCAATAGTTATAGAAGACAATGTGTGGATTGGCGAGGGAGTTTGTGTGATGGCAGGTGTAAGGATTGGTTCAGGAAGCATAATTGGAGCATCAGCAGTAGTAACCAAAGATATTCCTGCAAATTCCATTGCAGTTGGTAGTCCAGCCAGGGTTATAAAAGTTTATAACTTTGACAATGGGATTTGGGAAAGAATTGATATTAGCAACTAAATTTATATGAGTATTGGAGTTTCTATAGTTCTTTATCACAATGGTGATGAAATTGAAAAGACCATTAATTGCGTTTTAAATTCAAAGCTTGATATTAAACTTTTCCTAATTGATAACTCGGAAACTAATAGTCTTGAGAGGTTTGCAACTGATAGTAGGATTGAATACATTTTTAACAATCAAAATATTGGTTATGGATCTGCCCACAACATTGGTATAAAGAGATCACAAAAACAAGGAGTAGGGTATCATCTTGTAATGAATCCAGATATTACTTTTGAAAATGGCACGCTTGAGGCCGTATTCGAATACATGGAAGCTCATCTTGATGTTGGTTCCTTAATGCCTTGTGTATTTTACGAGGACGGCTCTATACAAAGATTGTGCAAACTTTTGCCAACCCCTTTTGATCTGATCGGAAGAAGATTTATGGGTAATACAAACTGGGCCAAAAAACAAAACGCAAGATATGAGCTTCATGATTTTGATTATAACAGCATTTTAAATACGCCCTGCTTATCTGGATGTTTTATGTTTGTTAGGACTAATGTTTTTGAAAAATCCGGTTTATTTGATCCCAGGTACTTCATGTACCTTGAAGATTATGATCTTATCCGTAGAATTAATCGCAATTCAAAGACTATATTTTATCCAGGCGTTTCCATTATTCATGGTCATGCCAAAGAATCTTATAAAAATGGTAGGCTGTTAAAAATTCATATCCAATCGGCAATTAAATACTTTAATAAGTGGGGGTGGTTTTTTGATAAAGAGCGAAAAATTATTAACCAGGAAGTTCTGACTGTAATTAAAAAAAATATCACTAATAGGTGATATTCGATAATTTTCTTTATTTTTGACCTTATAATAGTTCTTGCTCTCACACATAATCACCACCTATGCTTTTTACGCTTATCTACCTAACGAGTCTTCTAGTTGTAGCTTTTGCTATTCCACCCATAATCACTGTTTCTTTAAGAAAACGGTTATTTGATGACCCAAATGAGTCCAGAAAGATTCATAAACGCATTATTCCAAACTTTGGAGGTGTAGCCATTTTTACCGGATTTCTTTTTTCCTGTTCTATATTTATTCCCTCGAATATATTGCCGGAAGCTAATGTTTTAATGGGTGCAGGACTTGTATTATTTATGATCGGATTAAAGGATGATATTATAGGTTTGGGGCCGGGTATCAAATTTGTTGCACAGTTCGCAAGTGCTTTTATTGTAGCGATGGTTGCAAACATAAGAATAACGGACTTGCACGGGGTGTTTGGATTTTATGATTTGCCTTATTATGCAAGTATAACTTTGACAGTCTTTTTTATTGTAGGTATTGTCAATGCGTTTAATCTAATTGACGGCATCGATGGACTTGCGGGATCAATTGGGCTAATTCTCTCTGTAACATTTGGTGTGCTTTTTTATAAATCAGGTGATTTCGGATGGGCTTACCTGGCAACTGCATTAGCCGGAGCTCTTCTTGGGTTTTTATTTTTTAATGTAACCCCAGCAAGAATCTTTATGGGAGATTCAGGATCTCTGCTGCTGGGATTCATTGCTGCTGTGCTGAGCATTAAGTTTATGACTATAAGCCTTACAGAAAATGTATTGACTGGACCATTTGTAATCACTTCAGGTATTGGTCTAGTCTCTGCGATTTTAATTATACCCGTTTTTGATACCTTACGCGTTTTTACATTAAGAATCATGCGTGGTACCTCTCCATTTACTGCAGATAGCAATCACATTCACCATCGCTTGTTATCCCTTGGTTTAAGTCATGTGCAGGCAGCATTAGTACTTGCCTCTGTAAATGTTGTTTTTATCATTACTGCACTTGCATTACAAAGTATCGGTGATGCACAACTGATCTCCTTGCTCATGCTGTTGATGTTAAGCTTAAATGGCGTTTTAAGTTTGTTTATAAATATCTTCAAAAGAAAAGCGCTTTCATTACCTGATACGGTAAAAGCACCGAAAGCCGCTAAATCTGAGAAAAGCTTTGCTGAACGCGTTCTCGAGAAAATCTCAGAAAATTAACTTCCTTCCTTATTAAAACGGTAAGTTTGCGGTGCAAAAACTGGGATTGTTGTCTTTTTTAAAACACGGCATTAAAGTTGTGTGCATAGAATCCGATGAATACCTGTATGAAGAAAAAGCTATTTAATGAATAAATGTCTATTATTTTTTTTGTGTGTGATCTTGTTTGGATCCTGCGCAAAGGACTATCGCAACCAGGCTGAAGTCTATAGTAATAATTTTGAACAAAGTAATCTGACCGGGATTTCCGGTGGAGAGATTGAAACGTTCAACAACTCTAAAGTTTTGGGTAGATACAATAATAGCGGCTTTGAGCTAGCATTGACCAACCTACCGGAACATGATTTGGTCGAAATCTCTTTTGATCTCTATATCCATGATGCCTGGGATGGGAATAAGGAAGGTGAAGATGGCATAGTCGACGGCCCGGATTTGTGGGAGATGATGCTGGATGGAAAGAGTTACATCAGAACAACGTTCTCTAATGTACCCTGTGGAACAGGTACTTTTTGTGAGCCTCAGTCTTATCCACATAATTATCCAAATAACAATAACAATCCTAAAACCGGTGCAGCTAATAGAAATCTTCCGGGAGTCTGTAACATGGCAGGTGTAGTTGGGGGAACGTCATTGTATAAAATTGTTAGGCAAATCAAACATTCCGATCAACAACTCGTCCTCAAATGTATTGATCAGTTAAAGCAAAGCAATGCTCCTGATCCTAAATGCGACGAAAGCTGGTCGGTTGATAATATTAAAATTAAAGCAATCAGGTTATGAGATACTTAAAATTAACCACCCTGATTTTATTAGCAGGAAGCTTTAATTTCAAATCAACGGCTCAATCTTTACCCGTAGGAACGCCTGGCGTAGAGGATTATTACAGACGTAGTCAGCTCCTTGGGCAATTGGATTCCAGTGTTTCCTTTATGGTCAGGCCGGTGATGCCTAAATCGGCTTTTGGTAAAAAGGATGTGTTTTACCTGGAAGATGAAACACGGTATAACCTGCTCGATGCTGATCATAGCTGGGGTTTGGATTCAGGCAAGTTTAAAGCCATGCTTTTGCCTTTAAGTATTCAAAATCAAATAAACACACACCATCCTTATGGATGGAACGACGGGGCAATGATTCCTGCAAAGGGCTTACAAACTGTTTTAAGTGCAGGGATTTATGCCGAATACGGCCCCCTTACCATTCAGTTCAGACCCGAGGTGGTTCTGGCCGCGAATACTGGGTTTGATACCTTTGATAAAGATCATTATGACGTAATTGCCGCCAGGTATTACGACTTTTATAACAATATAGACCTTCCGGCCAGGTTCGGAAAAAGTGGCTACAATAAAGCTTATTGGGGACAAAGTAGCATCCGGTTAAATTACAAAGCCTTATCGTTCGGTCTTTCAACAGAAAATCTTTGGTGGGGCCCGGGTATGCGTAATTCTCTTCTGATGAGTAATACCGCTCCGGGCTTTAAACACTTAACCTTAAATACCAGGAAACCTATCTCCACACCAATTGGATCTTTTGAAGGCCAATTAATTGCCGGCAGACTGGAGTCATCAGGCTTTGGGGTGCTTGAACCAGAACGTGAATACTTTTTTAATCCCTTGTATGTTCCAAAGAGAAACGATTGGCGCTATTTGTCGGGACTGGTGGTTACTTATCAACCCAAGTGGATTCCTGGGTTATTTCTGGGTATAACCAGAACTGCCCAAACCTATAGCGATGATTTGAACAGCTTTGGCGATTATCTTCCTTTCTTTTCAAGAGTAAAACGGGTAGTGGGAGATGAATCCCTTAACGAACGAGACGAGCACAGCTCTATATTTATGCGATGGCTATGGCCAGAAGAACACGCCGAAATTTATTTCGAGTATGGACACAGCAATTCCACACAAGATTTGCGTGGCGCACTTCTTGAACCACAACAATCCAGAGCCTATCTTTTTGGGCTTAGAAAAATTCTTCCCTTCAACAAATCAAGGGATGAGAACATCATGATCAATGTGGAAGTTACCCAAATGCAGGAAACCTCAGTCGATAAGATCAGAACGGCCAACAGCTGGTACCTGAGCAAAAGCATCCGACATGGTTATACCAATCGGGGAGAAGTGCTTGGTGCAGGCATAGGGCCGGGCGGAAACCTACAGTCATTAGACGTGAGTTGGTTTAAGGGACTAAAAAGAATAGGATTGCAATTAGAACGCTACGTTCACAATAACGATTTTTATTTTTATGCCTATGAGGACAGTGTTGATCCCAGAAGGCATTGGACTGACCTGAGCCTCGCGGCAAATGGGGAATGGAATTATAAGAATTTCATTTTCAATGCAAAATTGCAAGGGATCAAGTCTTTAAATTATCAATGGTATTTGTTTCAGGGACCAAATGATCCGATTTGGGTAAATGGAAGAGATGCCTTTAACTTACAGGTTCAGGCAGGTGTTACCTATCGTTTTTAATCCCGCATTACAATGAAGAAGATATATTACTCAATCCTTACTGTTGTTATTTGCAGTGGTTTAAACTTAACCCAGACACAGGCGCAGTCACTCCCTGTTGGAACACCGGTCTTAGAAGACTATTATCGCAGAAAACAGTTGCTAGGGGAGCTGGATTCAACAGTATCCTTTACAAGCAGGCCATTATTCCCTACTGAAGCATTTAAAGTGCACAATGCATTTGATCCGGATAGCTCATTGCGGGAAGAAGGATGGTTGAAATTCGATGGCCCGCTTTCCTTTGCAAATGGAAAGGGGAAGTTTCAGATTTTACCCTTTAGCTTGAAACAACAATTCAATTCCCATCACCCTTACGGTTGGAACGATGGTGCAATGATCCCTGCCCGTGGGTATCAATCCTTAATCACAGGAGGCTTCTTTGCAAAGATTGGTCCTTTAAGTATTCAGCTACAGCCTGAATTTGTATTTGCAGCAAATAAAAGCTTTGATGGTTATGCGATTGGTCGTTCTAATGCCGAACTTGGGAGATATTATGCATGGTATAATAATATTGATTTACCCGAGCGCTTTGGGAATGGAGCATACAACAAGGTCTTATGGGGACAAAGCAGTATCCGTTTAACTTTTGGGCCTGCTTCTATTGGCATTTCGAATGAAAACTTGTGGTGGGGTCCAGGTATGCACAACTCTTTATTAATGAGCAATACTGCTGCCGGATTTAAGCATGTAACCTTAAATACTGTGCGACCAATTCATACCTATATAGGATCGTTTGAGGCACAGATTATCGGTGGGCGACTAGATGCCACTGGCCTCTCTCCTCTTGAAAAACAGAATGCGGCAAATGGAACGGATTTATTTATCAGAAAGAGAGATGACTGGCGATATCTTGCCGCCTTTAATATTATCTACCAACCCAAATGGGTCCCTGGATTATTTCTAGGATTTACCAGGGCATTTAATGCCTATCAGTCTGATCTGAGTGGCTTTAAAGACTATGTGCCTTTCTTTACCCCTTATCAGAAAGTTAAAACCGACGATGGAGATCCTTTCGATCGTGACCAGTTAACTTCCTTATATGCACGCTGGATTTTTACAAGAGCTAAAGCAGAGGTTTATTTTGAGTACGGTTTGAATGATAATTCTTATAATTTTAGAGATTTTATCGGTTCTCCGGATCATTCACGTACTTACCTTTTTGGCATAAGGAAACTGGTCCCTTTGAAAAGCCATCAAGATGAATTCATTTCTGTTAATGCCGAGGTTACGCAAATGTCACAGTCACCCGATCGCTTGGTAAGAGATGCGGGAGGGTGGTATTATCATAGTGAAGTAAAAGATGGATACACTAATGAAGGGCAGTTGTTGGGAGCTGGTACGGGGCCTGGTGGTAATTTTCAATCACTGGATGTAAGCTGGGTTAAAGGTCTAAAAAGATTAGGTCTTTCAGTTGAGCGTTATGAGCACAATATGGATTTTTATAATAGGAGCATCCTTGATCTAAATGGACTAAGTCGTAGGTGGGTAGATTTTGCATTAGCCGCCCAAGGCGAATGGAATTACGGAAATCTCCTGTTCAATGCAAAACTACAAGGAATCAGATCCATGAATTACCAATGGAGATTAAAAGATTACGAGCCAACTTCCGATAGGTATTACATTCCGCATAACGGTGTATTTAACTTTCATGGGGAACTGGGCGTTTCTTATCGCTTCTAAACAGAAGGATATAGAAACCACAAGCAATTCCTCCTATCAGCATACCGGTTAATATACCCATTGAGTATTTTAACCGGTTTTTCTTTAATGGCAACTCAGGCTCATCTACAATCTGTACCGTTGGGGTTTCCTGTGCCAGCATGGTTTTACTTACCTCCAGGTTCTTAACAGTTTCCGTAAAGATGGTACTTAAAACAATTTTATCGCGCTCTTTTACTTCTGCAGTTGCGTTAGCTGAAGCGTAAGCCGGATTCAGGTCTAACAAAGCCTGGCTGGCAGAAGATGCCGCATAAGTCTTACGGTTTAAGATCAGTCCAATACTGTCTGCACGGTGCTGTAAACGATTTACATTGCTTCTTAACCTGCTGGTTTTGGTACGGATATAGAAATCTGTAGCTTGTTTAATGATGCGGGTACAAAAGAGCTGTGCCAGCCTTTCATCTTTCATAGTAGTATTTACCTCAAAAAAACCAAGCTTTTTATCCGTTTTCGCAATTCCAAACTCACCTCCAAGAATTTGTTCCGTGATCACATGTAGAAGACTGTCCTGAAGTCGGGTGTACTGCTTACCATTAACCGGAAAAGAAATAATCTTTCCATCAGTACTGTATTTAAGCCATTTTTTGTTTAGCTTATTTACTTCGGCATAACGATCGGCCAGGGATCTGGTTTGTGTGGTGTCATACGCCGAAAGCAAGGTGGCCTTAATTAATTTCTGGCTTTTTACCAGCTCCTGTACGTTGTCGCCAGCCAGTACACCACTACCACCACCAATTCCGTCCATACTAAAGCCAAACTGTCCTGCTAAGGCAGCAAGTCCGCCGGCTCCGGATGATTTAGCGTCATCAATCACAAAAGTTAACCTTGCCGTATAAGAAGGTGTCCATAGCCAGGCGCTTAAAGCACCAAGCAGTGCTCCCGTAATGATTGCAGCGGCCAGCAGTTTTTTAAAACTGAAAACGTATTTAAGGTCATTTATGCGGTTTCCGATTACTTTGCTTAAAGAGAACTCGGGCTCGTATGGATATGGATTTTCCTGGGCCATGTTATTTGTTTAAAATAGCGATTAAACTGATCAATGCGGTCAGCGCCGATGTAATTCCGGTGATTTCAGCAAAGCCAAGCTTAAACCTGTTATTTGGATCTTTTTCCGGTACTATGATCTTACTTCCCGGCTTCACAGATGGGTAGTTACGGAAAAACAAGAAACGCCTTACAGGTTTGTTTAATCCATCAGGATACTTTACATAAGCACCTTTCAATCGTGCATTTTCTTTTGTTCCTGCAGCCGCATTGATGTAATACTTAAAGCTACGGCCATTGTAATCTACAAATTGAGGGTTATTTACTGCCCCTGCAACTTCTACAAAAGAGATCTGACGAGGGATGTAGATACTGTCGCCCGGTAAAAGGATCATGCTGGTCTTTACTTTTGGATCCTGGCTTTTATTGGTCAGGTCCAGGTTCACACGCACGCCTTTCCTAAACACCTGGGCGTTCTCTAAAGCACCATACGGGCTCAGTCCACCGGCTCTTTGTAGAAGATCCAATGCCGTTTCATCCCTTCTTTGCACGGCGTAATCGCCAGGAAACAACACCTCACCTTTAACACTGATGTTGCCAAGTGCGCGGTAGTTTACCAGTCTTGGAACATAAATATAATCCATCGGCTCCAGCTCCAGTTCCTGCGCCTCACCTGAGGTTTGATTCATATTTATGGTAAAGGTCTTCACCAATTGGTTGGCAACGCTATCTGAACTGTTTTTAATGATTCTCGAGATCTCTACATGATGCTCAGCAGCTTCATCCTGAAAA
>Ga0157370_10002694_pt1 | contig 21295 bp, 17 predicted proteins | sample C35metaG_FD_113463 | JGI IMG/M metagenome (GOLD analysis project Ga0157370, IMG submission 113463) | Corn rhizosphere microbial communities from Kellogg Biological Station, Michigan, USA - C3-5 metaG | ecosystem: Host-associated > Plants > Roots > Rhizosphere > Soil | place: USA: Michigan...
CTCGCCGGCTTTGCCCTGCCGCCCTTGGCGGCGTTGGGCCGCGTGCCGCCGCTGCGGGTATTGCGCCGCGACCTGATGCCCGTGCCGCCTAGCTCCTGGCTGGTCTACGGCGCCGCGCTGGGCGCCCTGACCTTGATTATGTGGCGCCTGAGCCTCGACCTGCCGCTGACCCTAGCCTTGCTGGGCGGCGGCCTCGTGGCGGCGTTAGTGCTCGGCGGTGCGCTGGTGTTGGGCCTGCAAGGCTTGCGTCGCCTGCTGGCTCGCGCGCCCTTGCCGATGCGTTTGGGGCTTGGCCAACTGCTGCGCCACCCGTTGGCCGCTGCCGGGCAGTCGCTGGCCTTCGGCTTGATTCTGCTGTCCATGGCGCTGATCGCGTTGCTGCGCGGCGAGCTGCTGGATAACTGGCAGCAGCAATTGCCCAAAGACGCCCCCAACTATTTCGCCCTCAACGTGCTGCCCGGCGACAAAGACGCCTTCGCCGCGCACCTGGCGAAGCTCTCACCCCACCCTGCTCCGCTGTATCCGGTGGTCCCGGGTCGCCTGATCGCTATCAACGGCCAGCCGGTCAAACAAGTGGTGAGCAAAGACTCCACCGGCGATCGCGCCGTGCGCCGCGACCTGAGCCTGACCTGGGCCGCCGACATGCCCGTGAGCAACAAACTGGTGGCTGGGAGCTGGTGGGGCGCTGAGCCGAAAGCCGACGTACCGGGCGTGTCGATTGAAAGCAAGTTGGCCGAAAGCCTGAAAGTGAAACTCGGTGACCGCCTGAGCTTCAGCGTGGGTGGCCTCAACCGCGATGCGCAAGTCACCAGCCTGCGCGAAGTCGACTGGGACACCTTCCAGCCCAACTTCTACATGATCTTCGAACCCGGCACGCTGCAGGACTTGCCCGTGACCTACCTCACCAGCTTCTACCTGCCGCCGCAGCAAGAGCAGGCGCTGGTAGAACTGTCGCGGGCGTTTCCGGCGGTGACCTTGCTGCAGATCGAAGCCATTCTGGCGCAGCTGCGCAGCATCCTCGCCCAGGTGACGCTGGCGGTGGAGTACGTGCTGTTGTTTGTGCTGGCGGCCGGGCTCACCGTGTTGTTCGCCGGCTTGCAGGCCACCCTGGACGAGCGCATCCGCCAAGGCGCCCTGCTGCGCGCGCTGGGCGCGGAACGCAAAGTGTTGCAACGGGCGCGGCTGGCGGAGTTTGGCGTGCTGGGTATCGCCAGCGGCTTGCTGGCGGCGCTGGGCAGTGAACTGGTGAGTTTTCTGCTCTACCGCTTCGCCTTCGACATGGCCTGGGCGCCGCATTGGTGGCTGCTGATACTGCCGCTGATCGGCGCCCTGCTGGTCGGCACTGCTGGTGTGATCGGCACCCGCCGCGCCTTGAATGCCAGCCCGTTGACGGTGTTGCGCGAGGGTTGATTAAAGGTCAACAGCATCGCGGCTAATCGGAAGCCGCGATGCTTTTTAATCAAGCCGGCTTCACGTACTCGATCACGTTCACCCACCACCACTTCTCGCCTTCGGGCGTCTGCACCATAAATTCGTCGCCCACTGCTTTCTTCAGTAGCGCCCGCGCCATCGGGGAGTCGATGGAGATGTAGTCGTTGCGGCCGTGAATTTCGTCGTAGCCGACGATGCGAAATCGCTTGGTTTCGCCGTCGTCATTTTCAATTTCTACCCAAGCACCAAAAAACACGCGGCCTTCCTGTTCTGGCGAATAGGCGACCACACGCATGTCTTCCAAACGCTTGCGCAAATAACGCACGCGGCGGTCGATTTCGCGCAGCAGTTTCTTGTTGTACTGGTAGTCGGCGTTCTCGCTGCGGTCGCCAAGCGACGCCGCCCAGGTGACTTTTTGCGTGGTGTCCGGCCGTTTCACGCGCCAGAGATAATCCAGCTCCTGCTTGAGCGCTTCATGGCCTTCGGTGGTGATGATTGGCGTGCTCACGCTGCGGTACTTCCCAAAACCTTGAAGCGCCGGATGTTAACGCGTCAGCCCCGTCGCGCCAAAGCCGCCGTCATGCCATGTCGCGCAAGTAGGCCCATGGGTAAATGCCGCGCTCATGGCCGTCGCTGAACACTAACTGCACGCCGTAGCCCTGCGGGTGGATACCGGTCAGTTGCACGCTTTCGTCCACCAGGGCGATGCGCCCGCCGATTCTTGCCGCCTTGCAGCCGGAACACGGGCAGGCGCCGCGCAACTGCGCGTGGCTCAGCGCAACGGTGGTGCCAGCCGTCCATTCGATGAGCAATTGCCGTTCCTGCCGGCGATTGCGCAAGGCCACGGGCGCGTCCATTACGCCTGCACCTGAAGCTGGGCGATGGCGATGCGCACGGCTTTGCGCACTTCCGGATCGCTGTCGTGCTCGGCGGCCTGGAGTGCGGGCAATGCGGCGCTGTCGGCCAATTCACCCAACGCCAGCGCGGCTTCTTTACGCAAGTTGCTGATGGAATGGCTCAGCACCTCGACCAGCGCCGCCAAGGCCCCGGCGTAGCGCAATTTGCCCAAGGCGCGCGCTGCGCGCAGGCGCACTTGCCAGTAGCCGTCCTGCAGGGCGGCGATCAGGCTTGGGCCGGCATCGGTAGCGCCGACTTTGCCGAGGGTGGTGGCCGCCTCTTCGCGCACTTGCCAGGCCGGATCCACCAACGCCGCCTGCAACGCAGGCAGCACGCTGGCATCGCTGGCCAGCCCGAGGGCGCCCGTGGCGGCGCGGCGCACCTCTGCGTCTGGGTCGCTGCTGGCCAGGCGCGCCAGCTCGGGCAGCGCGCTGTGCTGCTTGAGCCAACCCAGAATGCCCACCGCCTCGCGGCGCACAAAAGCATCGCCGTCGTTCAGCGCCAACACGGCGGCCGGCGCGCTCTCCGGCAGGCGCAGCTCGCGCAACGCGCGCAAGGCGCTGGCGCGCACAAACGCATCGCCATGGGCGGCCCACGGCAGCACCACGCGACCGGCCTCGAGGGTTTTCAGCTCGCTCAAGCTTTGCGCCGCCGCGCCGCGCACCGCTTCGTCGGCATCGGCCAGCGCGGCGCACAAGGCGTTTACCACCTCGTCTTCTTCCCAGGCTTCGAGCAAACGCGCGGCTTCGCTGCGTACTTCAGCGGCGCTGTCATGGCCCAGGGCGCGGGTCAGCCATGGCAGGCCGTCCGGGTCTTCCAGGTCGGCCAATTCGATCAGGGCGATGCGGCGCACGCCGGCATCGTTGCTGTTCAGGCGCGGTTGCAAGGCAAGAATGTCGGGGTTGTCGGTGTGCAGTTCAGTCAGATCAGTCATAGGGCTATTCGCAGAGGCGGATGATCGCTGGGCAAACCCAGCGGGGTAAGCCGAGGCAACTCGCGCCCTTCTTCGTGGCGCAGCAGTTCCAGGCAGTGGCGTTTGAGGTGGGTGAAGGCCGGGCTGGTCAGCAGCTCGGCGCGGCGCGGGCGGGAAAAGTCCACGCGCAGGTCTTCGATAAAACGGCCGGGGCGCGGGCTCATCACCAGAATGCGATCGGCCAGAAACAGCGCCTCGTCGATGTCATGAGTGACAAACACCACGGTGGTGCGAATGCGCCCCCAGATGTCCAACAGCAGTTCCTGCATCCGCCCACGGGTTTGCGCGTCGAGGGCGCCGAACGGTTCGTCCATCAGCAACAAGCGCGGGCGATTGATCAGCACCCGGGCGATTTCGGCCCGCTGTTGCATGCCGCCGGAAAGCTGATTGGGCCAGCGGCTGGCGAAATCCTGCAGGCCGACCAAGCGCAGAAAATCCTGCGCTTGCTGGCGCCGCGCGGTCTTGTTCAGGCCCTGCATCTTCAAGCCGAAGGCGACGTTATCGAGCACGCTGCGCCAGGGCAGCAGGGTGTGGTGCTGGAACACCATGCCGCGCGCCGGCGACGGGCCGTCGACCACCTCGCCATCCACGCGCAGCACGCCAGCGCTGGGCTGCAAATGCCCCGCCAGCGCGCCGAGCAAGGTCGATTTACCGCAACCCGACGGCCCGAGAATGCACACAAACTCGCCCGCCGCGACGCTGAAATCCAAGCTTTGCACCGCCTCGAACGCCTGCGCGCCCTGCCCCAGGCGAATGGTCAGGCGCTCGACATCGATGCGCCCGGCCGCCAGAAAATGTTCGTGACTGGTCATCAATTGTTCCCCCGATACCACGGCGTCACCCGCGCGCCCAGGCGTTTAACCAAGGCGCTGCTGCCCATGCCCAGCACGCCAATCAGCAGCATGCCGACGATGATGTCCGGGTAGTTTTGGATGGTGTAGGACTCCCACGTGTAGTAGCCGATGCCGAACTGCCCGGAGATCATTTCCGCCGTCACCAGGCAGAACCACGAGGTGCCCATGCCGATGGCCAAGCCGGTGACGATGCTCGGCGCCGCGCCCGGCAACACCACCTCACGCAAAATGGCCCAACGCCCCGCGCCCAGGCTGCGCGCCGAGGCGATCAGACGCGGGTCGACGCCCTCCACGCCGTGCACCGTATTGAGCAGCACCGGGAACAGCGCGCCGGTGAAGGTGATAAACACCATCGACAGCTCGGACGAAGGAAACATCAGAATCGCCAGGGGAATCCAAGCCACTGCCGGAATCGGCCGCAGCACTTCCAGCGGTGGCAGCAGCATGTCTTGCGCCCATTTCCAGCGGCCGATGGCCACGCCCAGCAGCACGCCGAACAACGCGGCCGCCAGGTAACCGGCGAATACCCGCATCAGGCTGCTCGACAAGTGCGCCCACAGCTTGCTGCTTTCCACCAACGCCACGGCGGCCTGCGCCACGGCGCTTGGGGTGGGCACGTAGGTGAACGTCAGCAGGCCCAAGTCCAGATGATGGCTGGCGGCCAGGTGCCAGAACAGCAGGCAGGCGGCCAATGAGGTTAGGCGTAGGGGCCAGCGGTAAAGGGTGGAACGGATCACTGCGTACTCCTACAAAATTCTGGATTCCGGCCTTCGCCGGAATGACGGTGGTTGGATGAAATGACGCCGTCATCCCCGCGTAGGCGGCGGTCGGACGTTCCGGGATCCAGGGGTTCACGCCTTGCGCGGTCTCGGCGAAATCAAAGCCCCGCCACGGACGGTTGGTTAACGCTGGCAAAATCCAGCGCCGTGCCGCCGTTGGCGCTGGCATACGCAACCGCCTGATCCTTCAACAAAAACGCGTTCACCTCGCCCTTGTCGTTGCGCACAAACCAGGCCTGGCTGGCGAGCAGCTTGATGCCGCTGTCGGCTGCCTGGGCGTAGATGGCGCGAATGTCTTTGCCTTCTTTTTCCAAGCTGGCCAGTGCCTTCAGCGCTTCTTCCGGCGAGCTGTAGTGGCGCACTTTGTCTTCGCCGCGCACCCAGATTTGCGCCAGGCGTTTGAAGTCGGTGATCGGTTTGCCGGTGATCGCGTCGTTGGCCTTGAGCGGCGCCGGCGAATAGTTGGTCAGCGCTTTGTCGTAGTCCTGGCCGGACTGTTTGAAGGCCGCGCGGATGTATTGGTCGTCGACGAACTTGTCGACATCCAGGCCCTTGTCGGTCTTCTTCAGCAGCTTGAGGGTGTCGATGGCCGTGGCCACCGCTTTGCGGTATTCCGGCTTCCAGGTCAGATCGCGCGTCTGCAAACCGAGCGGGCCGTGGAACAGGTAATTCACCTCGGCTTCAACGCCGGTGACCTTCTCGATCAGCTCGCTGTATTTCTCCGGCTCGGCGGCAATCAGTTGGTCGGCCTCCAAGCTCGCCCGCAAGTAAGCGGTGACGATTTCCGGGTACTGCTTGGCGTAATCCGCTGCCACCAAGGCGCCATGGAAGGTCGGCGCATTGGCTTGCGAGCCGTCGTAAATTTTTCGTGCAAAGCCGCGGTTAGGGAACAACTCAGCGAACGGCACGAAGTCGGCGTGGGCTTCGATGCGGTTGCTGCGCAGGGCCGAACCGGCGATTTCCGGGGCCTGGGCGATGATCTTCATGTCTTTCTCCGGGTCCCAGCCCTGAGCCGCGACAGCGCGCAACAACATGCCGTGGGCGGTGGAGGCGAACGGCACGGAAATGGTCTTGCCCTTCAATTGCGCCAACGACTGCACACTGGATGAAGCCGGCACCACGATGCCGTTACCGCTGCCCGTAGTGCTGCCGGACAACACGCTGATAAACAGGCTCTGCTTGCCGGCATCGCGGAACGCCACGCCATTGAACGAGCCGGGGAAGTCGGCCATGGCGCCGAAATCCAACTTGCCGGCGACCATTTCATTGGTCAGCGGCGCGCCGCTGGTGAAGTTCTTCCACTGCACGTCATAGGTGGCGTCTTTGTACTTGCCGTCGTGGGGCAGGTATTTGTCCAGCAGGCCCAACTCCCGAATCAGCAGGCCGCCGGTGGCGCAGTTGATGGTGGTGTCCTGGGTGCCGATGGCGATACGGATTTTCTCCGCGTGGGCCTGGGTGGAAGCCAGGCCGATGGCCAGCGCGAGGCCGGCTAGAGTGCGTAAGTGCATGGGTGTTTCCCCTCGAATCGTTGGTTGTTTTATGTCGTCTCCGCCACGGTTTTGGTGGTGGGAAACGAGGGGGTTTTGCGGGCAAGGCGTCCGGTTTTTTCCGGATGGCAATTTCTAAACTTTTTCCGCCGTCGTCTGAGTTTTCACCGTCGGCTGACTTCTCACCGTCATCCTCGCGAACGCGGCGGTCCGACGATTCGGGATCCAGGCTCTCCGATTAAGCCGAAATTCTGGATCCCCGCTTTCGCGAGGATGACGGAGGTTGGTTTTAGGTTTTTGCGTTTAACCGAACCTCGGACTCAACACGTGCGTCCCTTCAAAAGCATCGAGGCTAAAGCCTCTCCTACAGGGACGGTGGCGGCGTCGGGATCACCTCAACAAATACGGAATCTCAACCTTCACCGCCCCGGTCGGGCAGTCTTTTTCGCAAGGCATGCAGTACCAGCATTCGTCGAACGCCATGTAGGCCTTTTGCGTGGCGGGGTTGATGGCCAGCAGGTCCATGGGGCAGACCTCGACGCAGACGGTGCAGCCTTTTTCGGCGATGCATTTGTCTTCGTCGATGGTCACCGGCGCGTTGCTGCGGAAGAAAATTTCCTGGGGCTGATAGGCCATGACACGGTGTCCTCGGAGCCTCTGGCTCTCTCGTTAGGTTCAGGCGGCCGCTTCGGCCTTTACGCGCAGGCGGTTGTAGGCCTGCTGCTCTTCGTCATCGAGGGCGATCAGGTACGGTTCGACCGGTTTCTTGAAGCTGGTCATGCGCCCATCAGCGCCTTTGTGCAGGTGGCAGTGCACGAACCAGTCGGCGTCGTTGCGCTGCGGGTGGTCGACGCGGTGGTGGTACAAACCCCAGCGGCTTTCGGCGCGAAACAGCGAAGCGCGGGCGGCCATTTCAGCGCAGTCGCGGATCACGCTTACTTCCAGCGCGCGCATCAGTTCGTGCGGGTTGTTGGCCTTGAGCTGGTCGAGGTCGTGTTCGATAGCAGCGAAACGGTCGAGCCCCAGCTGCATTTTCTTGGTTACTTTTGGCGGCTGCAGGTAGTCGTTTACGAAGCGGCGCAGTTTGTATTCCACCTGCGCCGGCGGCAGGCCGTGTTCACGCAGCAGCGGTGCGTACACCCGCGCACGCTCACGTTCGATCTGCTCGGCATTGAGCGCAGTGAAGTCGCGTTCGGCCACATAGTCGGCCGCGTTGTGACCGGCAAACCAGCCGTAGGTGAAGGCGCCGAGCATGTAGTTATGCGGCACGGCAGCCATGTCGCCGGCCGAGTACAAACCCTTCACCGACGTTTCAGCGCGCTCGTTCACCCACACTCCCGACGCGCTATGGCCGGAGCAGAAACCGATTTCGGAGATGTGCATTTCCACCATGCTTTGGCGGTAGTCGGTGCCCCGGTTGGCGTGGAATTGGCCACGGCTGGGGCGCTCGTTGCTGTGCAGAATTTCTTCGATGTTCTGGATGGTTTCTTCAGCCAGGTGATCGAGCTTGAGAAACACCGGGCCGTTGCCGCTTTCCAGCTCCTGGTGAAACTCCCACATCATTTGCCCGCTCCAGTAGTCGCACTCGATAAAGCGCTCGCCTTTGTTATTCGCGGTGTAGCCGCCTAGCGGCCCGGTGACGTAGGCGCACGCCGGGCCGTTGTAGTCCTTGATCAATGGGTTGATCTGAAAGCATTCCAGGTTCGCCAGCTCCGCCCCGGCGTGGTACGCCATGGCATAGCCGTCGCCGGCGTTGGTGGGGTTTTCGTAGGTGCCCATCAGGTAACCGGAGGCCGGCAAACCAAGGCGCCCGGCCGCGCCGCAGCAGAGAATCACGGCCTTGGCTTTGATCAGATGAAAATCGGCGGTGCGGCTGTCAAAGCCCATTACGCCGTTGACCGTGCCGTCGGCGTCGGTGAGCAAACGGGTGGCGATCACGCGGTTGGTGATTTCAACCCGGGCGCGTTTGAGCTGGCGGTACAGCACCTTTTTAATGTCGTGCCCCTCAGGCATCGGCAACACGTAGGCGCCCATGTGGTGAACCTTTTTCACCGCGTAGTCGCCGGTTTCGTCCTTCTCGAACTTCACGCCCCAGCGGTCCAGTTGCTCGATGGTTTCGAAGCTGTGGGTGGCATAGGCGTAGACGGCGGCCTGGTTGACGATGCCGTCGTTGGCCACGGTGATTTCCTTGGTGTACTGCTCGGGCGTGGCGTGGCCGGGAATGATGGCGTTGTTGAGGCCGTCCATGCCCATGCTGATGGCGCCGCTGCGTTTCACGTTGGCTTTGTCCAGCAGCAACACGCGCAGGTTTTTGTTGCGCTCCTTGGCCTTGATCGCCGCCATGGGGCCGGCCGTGCCGCCGCCGATGATGACGATGTCGTACTCGCGCTCGAGGGTTTGGTACTGGCTCATGCGTGACGTCCTTTGTGGCGGTCGATGCGCAGGCGGTACTGGAAAGCATCGCCGCGGTAATAGAGGTGTTCGAAATCCAGCGGCGTGCCGTCGGCGTCGTGGGTCAGGCGTTCGATACGCATGATCGGCGCGCCCTCTTCCACGTTCAGCGCGCGGGTTAAATCGTCGTCGGCGAGAATGGCGTCGATGGCCAGGTCGGCGTGGCCCAGGGCGATGCCGCAGTCGTTTTCCAGAATCAGAAAGATGTCGCGGGTAACCAGATCGGCCTTTTCCAGGCGCTCACCCAAATGGGCCGGCACGTACGTCACTTCCAGGGAAATGGGTTCGCGATTCACCAGGCGCACGCGTTTGATTTCGGTCACTGGCGCCCCCTCTTCCACCTTCAGCCGCTCGGCCACCAACGCCGACGCGGGAATGTGCTTGACGCTGTGCAGGCGGTTAATCACCTCGTAGCCCATCTGCCGCATCGACTCGCCGAGGCCCTGCAAAGTGCTGACGTTCTGAAACGCCTTGGGCTTGGCCACAAATGTGCCCTTGCCGTGAATCTTGAAAATCAGCCCCTCTTTCTGCAAATCGCCCAGCGCCTGACGCACCGTAATGCGGCTGACCGCAAAGGCCGCGCCCAGCTCGCTTTCGGATGGCATACGGCTCAGCGCCGGGTACGTGCCATCGAGAATGCGCGCGCGCAGCACGTCTTTGAGCTGGCTGTATAAGGGAACGGGGGACAGGGGGATCAACTCGGCCATGGGATTTCTCGTCAGTCTTTCGGCACTTGTTATAACAAGTTATGGCGCGACGATAAGCGCATAAGAGTGAGTCGCCAAGGACTTTTATTGCATAAGGATATGAATGAAAAAATGGATGCCGAGTGCGCCTGCCCTCACCCCTAGCCCCTCTCCCGCAAGCGGGAGAAGGGAACCAATCGCCGCTCGCCGCAATTACTCGGTTACCCCCTCTCCCGCTAGGTCGGCCGGACAGGCGAGAGGGCTGGGGTGAGGGGCGGTTGATGGTCGAATAGGCAAAAAAAAGCCCGTCATAGGACGGGCTGTAAAAGCTTCCTCTCTCGTGAAGAGGCAGTAAACCGTAAAACCTAATCAACCATGGGCAGGCTTGCTCTCGCCTTCAACCGCCACCACTTCAGTGGTAGCGCCTTGTTCCAGCTCGCGCTGCAGGGTTTCGTTATCAACCTGGCCACACCATTTGCCGACCACGATGGTCGCCACGCCGTTACCGACGAGGTTGGTGAGGGCGCGGGCTTCGGACATAAAGCGGTCGATGCCGAGAATCAGCGCCAGACCGGCGACCGGCAGATGGCCCACGGCAGACAACGTGGCAGCCAACACGATAAAGCCGCTACCGGTCACGCCCGCCGCGCCTTTGGAGGCGATCAGCAGCACCAGAATAAGGGCCACCTGATGGGAAATGTCCATCGGCGTGTCGGTGGCTTGTGCGATAAACACGGCAGCCATGGTCAGGTAGATGGAGGTGCCGTCGAGGTTGAACGAGTAACCGGTTGGAATCACCAAGCCCACAACCGACTTGTTCACGCCCAGTTTCTGCATCTTGTCGATCATGCGCGGCAGCGCGGTTTCGGAAGACGAGGTGCCGAGCACGATCAGCAGTTCTTCACGGATGTAACGCACGAACTTGAGAATGCTGAAACCGTGGAAGCGTGCGATGCCGCCCAGAACCACCAGCACGAACAGCAGGCAGGTGACGTAGAAGCACGCCATCAGGTAGCCCAGTTGCACCAGCGAACCCACACCGTATTTACCGATGGTGAAGGCCATGGCACCCAGGGCGCCCAACGGTGCCACTTTCATGATCACGCCGATGATGCCGAAGAACACCTGCGAGATGCGTTCGATGAACTCGAACACCGGACGACCGTAGTCACCCGCGCGGTGCAAGGCGTAGCCGAACAGGACCGAGAAGAACAGCACTTGCAGGATGTCACCACCGGCAAAGGCGCCGACCACAGTGGCCGGAATCACGTTCATGATGAACTCGATGGTGCTTTGTTTTTCACCGGCCGCTGCGTAAGCCGCGATACCCGAGGTATCCAGCGACGCGGGGTCGATGTGCATGCCAACGCCAGGCTGCACGATGTTGACCACAAACAGGCCGATCAGCAGGGCGATGGTGGAAACGATTTCGAAGTAGAGCAGCGCGTAACCGCCGGTTTTGCCGACTGCTTTCATGCTCTGCATGCCGGCAATACCGGTAACCACGGTGCAGAAAATGATGGGGGCGATGATCATTTTGATCAGCTTGACGAACCCGTCGCCGAGCGGCTTGAGGGCAACAGCAGTGTCTGGGTAGAAGTGCCCAAGCAACACGCCGATAGCGATGGCTACCAGCACTTGAACATAAAGAACCTTATAGAACGGTTTGCGGGTCATGGCATGTTCCTCAACGACTGCACGGCGTCATTCCAAACGCGCGCGCTGCCTGTGCGCTAACCCTCCTGAACCGGAGGGATTTGTTGTTGGCCAGCCTGCATAGCTGCAAGCCTTGATCGCCTATTGCAGAGGTCATGCCATCCTTAAACTATTGCACCAATCCCTTTAAATTCAGTGAGTTGCAAACAAAACCCGAGCAAAATGGCGTCGCTTTTGGCGGCTTTCCGCCAAGCACTGGCGGATATCCCCCGCCACCACCGCACGGCTGGGGGAAAACCGCCTACAAAAAGCATAGCCAAGGACATCGCCCTTGTTCCGTTGCAGCGCCGTGCTTACCATCGACCGGCCTTTTCTGCCGAGCCCCGTCCATGCGTGAACGCACCATCGCCAGCCATTTCGTTCGTGCCGCCCTGCGTGGCGCCGAGCACCAGGGTGTGGACTGCACGGCGCTGCTGCGCGAGGCGAACATTCAGCCAGCGCTGCTCAGCGAGCCACGCGCCCGCGTGGCGCCGGAGCAGTTCGCCAGGCTGATGCAGTTGCTGTGGGAAAAACTCGCCGACGAATACATGGGCTTTGGCCGCAGCCGCAGCAAGCCCGGCACCTTCGCGATGATGTGTTACGCCCTGATCCACTGCCACACGCTGGAAAAGGCATTGCTGCGCGGCACCTTGTTTTACAGCCTGTTCGACGACGCGCCGAAGATCACCCTCAGCCGCGAAGGCGAATGGGCGCGGCTGACGGTGGACGACAGCAACTTGCTCGACCCGGACCACTTTCTGGTGGAAAGCCTGCTGGTGATCTGGCACCGCCTGGCCAGTTGGCTGATCGGGCAACGCATTCGCTTGCAAGAAGCCACCTTTCGCCACGCCGAACCGGACCACAGCGCCGAATACGACCTGCTGTTCCCCAACGCGCGGCGCTTTTCGGCCGACAGCACCAGTCTGCTGTTTCAGGCGCGCTACCTGGCGATGCCGCTGCTGCAAGACGAACGCACGCTCAAACACTTCCTCGAACACTCGCCCGCCGACCTGCTCGCCCGGCCTGATGGCGGCGATAGCCTGATCAGCCAAATCCGCCGCCTGCTCGGGCGCGACTGCAGCGAATGGCCGGACCTCGACACCGTGGCGCAACACCTGCACATGAGTCCGCAAACCCTGCGTCGGCATCTGCGCGAAGAAGGCTCAAGTTTTCAGGAACTCAAAGACCACCTGCGCCGCGACTTGGCGATTTACCACCTGGGCCGCGACAACCTGGCGATTCAGGATATTGCCGAGCAGCTAGGGTTTTCCGAGCCGTCGGCGTTTCATCGCGCGTTCAAGAAATGGACCGGATTAACCCCCGGCGCGTATCGCGCGCAGGAAAGCTAAACGGCGCGCCCGCACCGCCTATCTGTAGGAGAGGCTTCAGCCTCGATAGGCCCACCTTCGATTGATGGCTTGAAAGTACCTTTTCCAGGAATCGAGGCTGAAGCCTCTCCTACAGGTTGCGGGTCCCGCAAAATCTTGCGCAAACACAGGTAGAATTCCGCCTCTTTTTCTGGCGCTTTTTCATGTCCCACCCCGCCCGTCGCAGCACCTTGTACCTTCCCGCCGGCCCGTGGCTCACGGTGCTGGATTGCCTGTGCGCGCACTTCTCGGCGATCAGCCGCGACACCTGGTTGGAACGCATAGCGCGCGGCAAGGTGCTGGATGAGCACGAGCAGCCCATCGGCCCCGGTCATCCGTACAAACAAGGCCTGCGCATTTATTACTTCCGCGAAGTGCCGAACGAAACCCCGGTGCCGTTCGAGGAAACCGTGCTGTATGCCGATGAGCACTTGATCGTCGCCGACAAACCGCACTTCCTCTCGGTAACGCCCGCTGGCGAGTACGTTGAACAAACCTTGCTCGCGCGCTTGAGCAAGCGCCTCAACAGCCATGACCTGGTGCCGCTGCACCGCATCGACCGCCTCACCGCCGGCCTGGTGTTGTTCTCCGTTCAGCCAACAACCCGCGCCGCGTACCAGCGTTTATTCGCCGACCGCGCCATGCATAAGACCTACGAAGCCATCGCCCCCGCCCTGCCCCACGTGCAATTCCCTCACCTGCACAAAACCCGCATGGTGGCTGGCGAGCCGTTCTTTTTGATGAAGGAAGGCGACGGCACGCCCAACAGCGAAACGCTGATGGACGTGCGCGAGCGCAACGGCGAGCTGTGGCGTTATGGCTTGTACCCGGTGACCGGCAAGAAACATCAGCTGCGTCTACACATGGCGGCGCTCGGCGCAGGCATTTGCAACGACCCGTTTTATCCGGTGCTGGTGGAGGATGCGGTGGACGACTACAGCAAGCCGCTGAAGCTACTGGCGCAGCGCTTGCGGTTTACCGACCCGTTGAGCGGGGTTGAGCGGGAGTTTCATAGTCAGTTGACGTTGGATTGGTAAAACGCCGACGACCGCTTTCTGTAGGAGCGGCTTTAGCCGCGATTGGCCAGGCCTAAAAATCCTAAAAAATACAGATCAACAGCATCGCGGCTAAAGCCGCTCCTACAGGGGTTTGGGGTTGCCGCCGCCACGCGGTTTCTTGCGCAGCGGCGTCAACAATTCGCCCAGGCCGTTGTGGTCGATCTCCTGCATTAGCTGCAACAGCGCGCCGATTTCGCCTTTGGGGAAGCCTTCGCGGGCGAACCAGTTGAGGTAATGGCCCGGCAAGTCGGCGATCAATCGGCCTTTGTATTTGCCATAAGGCATCTCGCGGGTGACGAGTAGCAGCAGGTCTTCGGGTTTCATGGCCAGCCTTTGCGTACAACGGAAAGGTGTGAATGATCGCCCAAGGCAAAAAAAAACGGGAGCCCAAACGGGCTCCCGCACTTAATCAGTGACTAAGGTTCGGCGCGATACGCCTCGAAGCGTCAGCGCCAAACTACAACCTCACCTGCGTTCCGAGAAACGCGGCCGCAGTCTGGCAAATGTGGCGCGCCGGTTCCGTGTCGCTTTGTTGCGGTTGTGCAAAGAAATGTAAGTGCCCGCCTCCCAGCGCACCGCGCGACGCTGGCTCGCCGCGCCGCGACCCGGCAGAATGCCGCCATGCATACCTACGCCCTCCCCGCCTGCTGTGGCCCGCTCAACGATCATTGGCCCTTGCCCCAGCCTTTGCCCAACAGCCAGTTCGTCAGCGCCCCGTTCGATCCCGCATTGGTGCAGCCCGACGATTTCCAGCGCAGCCACATCCCGCCGACCCACGGCGTGGCGAAGCGCCAGGCCGAGTTTCTTGCCGGCCGTATCTGCGCTCGCGAAGCGTTGCGCCGCTTGAATGGCAGCGAGATCGTGCCCGCCGTTGGCGCCGACCGCGCGCCGCAATGGCCTGCCGGCATCAGCGGCTCGATCACCCATGGCAAGCAATGGGCGGCCGCTGTGGTCGCCGACAGCCGCCACTGGCGCGGGCTGGGGCTTGATGTGGAAAACCTGCTGAGCCAGGAACGTGCTGCGCGCCTGCAGGAAGAAATTCTCACACCCGCCGAACTGCGCCGCGCCAGCGCGCTCGACCCCGAGCAGTTGGGCCTGCTGGTAACGCTGACGTTCTCCTTGAAGGAAAGCCTGTTCAAAGCCCTGTATCCGCTCACCTTGCAGCGCTTCTACTTCGAGCACGCCGAAGTGCTGGAGTGGGACGCAGCCGGCAGCGCACGGCTGCGGCTGCTCACTGACCTGTCGGAAGAATGGAAAAGCGGTGCGGAGTTAGTCGGCCAATTCGGCCAGTTCGACGGCCGCCTGCTTAGCCTGGTGGCCGTGGCGGCTTAGCGGCGGCTGATCGGGCAATGCTCGCAGTGGCCGATGCCTTCCACTTCGTGCGCCAGGCAGCAGGTGCGGCGCTGACGATGCGGGGTATAAGCCACGGCCTTATAAAGCGGGCTTTGAGGATCGCGCAGCCAGGCGAAACCGCCGTCCAGCTCGGCTTCGGTCAGCGCGCCAAGCGTTTGCAGGGTGCTTTCAAAATAATCGCCGACGTTGCCCCACAACACGGCCGGCGGCACCTGACCGAACGCCGCCAGCGCCTCAATCACGGTGGGCAGGTGGCGCTCCATCACATCGGCAAAACACTTGGCCTGCGTGCCCGGCTCGCCATCGTGGGGAAAGTGAATGGCGCTGGGCAGCCCCCGCTCATCCAGCACCACGCGCAGGCCAGACAACGGCAAGCGCCAGCCGTGCACCAGCGTGGCCACCAGCACGGGCGGCAGCAAGGCCATGAAGTAATACTTGGAATACTGCGAAACCAGCACCGCGCGCCGGGTGGCGAACAGGTCGTCACCGTAAATGGCGCGCAGTCGCTGGTCCAAACCTGCCGGCTGCAAGAATTCGTTCAGGCTCAAACCGCCTACGTCCGCCACTGTCGGCGCGAACGCGGCAAGGCGCCCGGCAAATAAGCGTTCGCGAAGCGTCATTGTTTACGCGGCCACACCAGGCTGAAACAGGCGCCGCCTAATGCTTCGCTGCGGCTGATCTGCGCGCGGCCGCCGTGCCAGTAAATAATCCGCCGCACGATGGAAAGCCCCAGCCCGTGCCCGCCCGAGGCGCGGGTGCGGCTGTCGTCCAGGCGCAGAAACGGTGTGAACAGCCGCTCCCACTCGGCTTCCGGAATACCGGGGCCGTCGTCTTCCACGTCCAGCCGGCAGCGTTTCAGGCCCACCTGATAACTCAGGCGCACCCGCGACTCGGCATGGCGCATGGCGTTGCTCACCAGGTTTTGCAGGGCGCGGTGCAGGTAGCGCCACTCGGCTTCCACCAGCGCGCCGCTGCCATCGACGGCGGGAATGCTCGGCCCGCGCTCCACGCGCACGCCCGGACGCAGCGGCGCCAGCTCGTCGATCACCTGATCGAGCAAGGCGTCGAGGTCGATGGGCTGGAAGTTCAGCGCCGGGGCGCCCTGCTCCAGGCGCGCGTAGGTGAGCATTTCGTCGACCAATTTATCCAGGTCCTGAATGTCGCCATCCATGCCATCCATGTACTTGCGCCGCGCCGCGTCGGTTTGCGCGTCGCCGATCATTTCCAGGCCAAAGCGCAAGCGCGCCACCGGCGTGCGCAGTTCGTGGGAAACGGCGCGCACCATTTCGCGCTGAATCGTCAGCGAGCGCTGCAAATGCTCGGCCATCGCGTTGAACGCCGCCGCCAGCCGCCCCACCGAATCGGCGCCGCCGGCCGGCACCCGTGACTCCAGCTTGCCCAAGGCGATGCGTGTGGCGGTTTCTTCCAGCCCGAGCAAGCGCTGCTCCAACTGGCGCACCAACAGGTAAACAATCAAACCGATCAGGCTCAGGCCGATAGCGCCAATCAAGAACAACAGTTGCGGCGGATAGGGGTTCATTTGATACAGCGGGCCGATTTCCAGCACCCACGGCGTGCCGGCCACGCCCGAAAACACGTGAATCGAATCGCCCTCTTTACCCAGCGCCATCACCGTGTCGCCTTCATCGATGCGGCGGCGCTGGTCGTCGTCCAACTCGGCATCAGCCGGTTTGACCAGCCGCAGGTTGAAGCCGAACGACTTGGCAGCGGCCAGCGCCTCCAGGCGTTGCGGTTGTTCAGCGATGGGATAGCGAATCAGCTCGTCGATGAGCAAATACACCGTGGCGCGTGCCAGTTGTTCGCTGATCTGCTGCACCTCGCCCACCAGCACCAGTTGCTCGGCCTCGCTGACCAGCCCGTACACCTTGGCCGCGTGCGGGCCGGTTTGCTCGACCAGCACCTGGCCGTCGAGAACGCGGCTGCGCGCGCGGCTGTCGAGCACCTGCGCGTCTAACGGTTCAAGCGCCAGAGGAATACCGAGCAAACGCCCCCAGACGATCACCGCGCGGCGGCGCTCCACAGGCGTCATGTTTTCCAGGTTGTCGCTCATTAGGCTGAACGTGCCGCGCGCCAGGCGCTCGCGGTACTGGTCGGCGCGCGCCTCGTTGAGCCAGTGCAGGCTCAGCACGCCCAGCAACGCCACCAGCACGAAGGCGGCCAGCATGCCGCCGTAAATGCGCAGGAAAATCGAGTTCATGCCGGGCGTCCTGGGTTTGTTCTTATATAAAGAAGCGCCGCCTGTTAGCTGGCGAGCGCTTCTGCCGCCTCAGCTACAAAGAGGTAACCCTTGCTACGCACGGTTTTGATCAGCCGTGGGTGCATCGGATCGTCGCCGATTTTCGGCCGAATACGGGAAATGCGTACGTCAATGGAGCGGTCGAGGCCGTCGTACTCAATGCCGCGCAAGGCGGTAAAAATCTCTTCGCGAGACAAAATTCGCCCGGCATTGGAGGCCAGCAGCCAGAGCAAATCGAATTCCGCGCTGGTCAGCTCGATGCTCTGCTCACGCAGCCAGGCTTCGCGCATGGCGCTGTCGATCACCAGCACGCCGTACTGCAAGCGGCGCTGGGCGTCGGCCGGCACCGGCTCGCTGGCGCCCTCGCTGCGCCGCAGCAGTGCACGAATGCGCGCCAGCAGCACGCGCGGGCGTACGGGTTTGCACACGTAATCGTCGGCGCCCATTTCCAGGCCGAGCACCTGGTCCATGTCGTCGCTGCGCGCGGTGAGCATGAGGATGGGGCCGTGGTAGCTGCCGCGCACTTTGCGGCAAATAGACAAGCCGTCTTCGCCCGGCAGCATCAGGTCGAGCACAACCAGATCGGGTTGATCCCGCAGAATGCGCGCCGCCGCTTTCGCCCCGTCCGACTCAATGGCCACGCGCAGGCCATTGGCTTCCAGGTACTCACGGGTGAGCTCGGCCAGACGCTCGTCGTCTTCGACAATAAGGATGTGCCAGGCTTCTTGCTCCACCACTGACTCCTACTAAATGAGGGCGGGACTGCGAAAGGGCGGCATTGTATATCGGCTAAGTCCTGCGTAGGACCTTGCCCTTTCTCGTTCACGGGCGAGCTGGGCCGAACCGCGCGACGGTCAGTCCCCTCGCCCCTCGGGGAGAGGGCTAGGGAGAGGGGGGAACGCTCCAGCGTCGCACTCGACCAACCACACGCATAAAGCCCCTATGCACTGCAACAAAAAACACAACATATAGTGTTAGCCTCACCACCGCGCGATGTAGGACTCGCCCTACAAAACGCAGCATTTCATCAGCGACGAATGGCGGAATATGGTCAATGCCGCTGACTACGGGGGCTCAAAGAAGTTACCCCAAAGTAACCCACAGCTTTATCCACAGGCTGTGTGTAACAGTCGCCTTGCAATGCGTCGGTGAGCGCTCTATCTTGTATCCCCATCGCGCCAAACACCTACATGTTGGGTTTTGACCCGTTACCGGACACTAGAAGAATGAAACGCAACGGCCCGTTCGCTGGCCTGCCGCCGGTGGCACTAGCGCTAAGAAATTCACCCATTTGCCGCCTCGGCAGCCGATGGGAAAGCTGGCCGAAATTATGCTCGACGAACGGCCCGCTTCGGTGTAAAGCCTCCAGGCACACACCACTAGGTATTGTGGTTACGTTTTAACCAACGAACGTTGCTTTTTGAGCCAGGGATGAGCTTGAGCAGTACCCCTCAGACCTGTTGAACGCCTTGCTGCCGGCCTCCCCGTTTCCCCGGGCGCGCCAGGCGCAGGGCCATCTGTTTTGTGGCATGTGGTTATTGAAATACCTGGCTTTGGGCCTTTGGGCTCTAAGACACACGGAATGAACGGCTTCACCAGACAGTGTCCAAACTTAGATAAATGCAGAACACGGAGACATTCATGCAGACCGACCTCTCTCGCGAGAACCCCCAGGCCGTAGCGCCTCAAGTGCCTGACACCACTCAGGACCTGAACGCCACCGCCCCTGGCCAGCTGCGCGTGATCAAACGTAACGGCACCGTGGTGCCGTATACCGATGACAAAATCACCGTTGCCATCACCAAGGCCTTTCTCGCAGTTGAGGGCGGCACTGCTGCCGCTTCGTCGCGCATTCACGAGACCGTCGCGCGCCTGACCGAACAAGTCAGCGCCACCTTCAAGCGCCGCATGCCATCTGGCGGCACGATCCACATCGAAGAAATCCAGGACCAGGTTGAACTGGCCCTGATGCGTGCCGGCGAGCAGAAAGTGGCCCGCGACTACGTGATCTACCGCGACGCCCGCACCAAAGAGCGCGCCGTACGCGGCAGCAACGAGCCGGCACAACCGCACCCAAGCATTCGCGTGACCCACCCCGACGGCAGCGTGACGCCGCTGGACATGGGCCGCCTGAACACCATCGTCACCGAAGCCTGCGAAGGCCTGGCTGAAGTGGACGGCGACCTGATCCAACGCGAAACCCTGAAAAACCTGTACGACGGCGTGGCCCAGAACGACGTCAACACCGCCCTGGTGATGACTGCCCGTACCCTGGTTGAGCGTGAGCCGAACTACTCCTACGTGACCGCCCGCCTGCTGATGGACAACATCCGCGCCGAAGGCCTGGGCTTCCTGGGTGTTGCCACCAGCGCCACCCACCACGAGATGGCCGACCTGTACGCCAAAGCGCTGCCGGCCTACATCGAAAAAGGCGTTGAGTTCGAACTGCTCAACCCCGTGCTGAAAGACTTCGACCTGGAAAAACTGGGCAAAGCCATCAACCACGAGCGTGACCAGCAGTTCACCTACCTGGGCCTGCAAACCCTGTACGACCGCTACTTCATTCACAAAGACGGCATCCGCTTCGAACTGCCGCAAGTGTTCTTCATGCGCGTGGCCATGGGCCTGGCAATTGAAGAGAAGCAGAAAGAAGACCGCGCCATCGAGTTCTACAACTTGCTGTCGTCGTTCGACTACATGAGCTCCACCCCTACCCTGTTCAACGCCGGTACCCTGCGTGCGCAGCTGAGCTCGTGCTACCTGACCACCGTGCCGGACGACCTGGGCGGCATCTACGACGCCATTCGCGACAACGCCCTGCTGAGCAAATTCGCCGGCGGCCTGGGCAACGACTGGACACCGGTTCGCTCGCTGGGCGCCTACATCAAAGGCACCAACGGCAAATCGCAAGGTGTTGTGCCGTTCCTCAAAGTAGTCAACGACACCGCCGTAGCGGTAAACCAGGGCGGCAAGCGCAAAGGCGCGGTATGTGCCTACCTGGAAACCTGGCACATGGACATCGAAGAGTTCATCGAGCTGCGTAAAAACACCGGTGACGACCGTCGCCGCACCCACGACATGAACACCGCCAACTGGATTCCAGACCTGTTCATGAAGCGCGTCTTCGACGACGGCCCGTGGACCCTGTTCTCGCCAAGCGAAGTGCCAGACCTGCACGACCTCACCGGTAAAGCCTTCGAAGAGCGCTACGAGTACTACGAAGCCCTGACCCAGTACGGCGGCAAAATCAAACTGTTCAAGACCATCCAAGCCAAAGACCTGTGGCGCAAGATGCTCTCCATGCTGTTTGAAACCGGCCACCCATGGCTAACCTTCAAAGACCCATGCAACCTGCGCAGCCCGCAGCAGCACGTGGGCGTGGTTCACAGCTCGAACCTGTGCACCGAAATCACCCTGAACACCAACGCCGACGAAATTGCCGTGTGCAACCTGGGCTCCATCAACCTGCCGAACCACATCGTCGACGGCAAGCTGGACCTGGCCAAACTGCAACGTACCGTGAACACCGCCGTGCGCATGCTCGATAACGTTATCGACATCAACTACTACTCGGTGCCACAAGCGCGTAACTCGAACTTCAAACACCGCCCGGTTGGCCTGGGCATCATGGGCTTCCAGGACGCGCTGTACCTGCAGCACATTCCATACGGCTCCGACGCTGCCGTGCAGTTCGCCGACTCCTCCATGGAAGCGGTGAGCTACTACGCCATCCAAGCCTCGTGCGACCTGGCCGATGAGCGCGGCGCCTACGAAACCTTCCAGGGCTCGCTGTGGAGCAAAGGCATTCTGCCGCTCGACTCGCAGCAAATCCTGATTGAACAACGTGGCCAGAAGTACATCGACGTTGACCTGGCCGAAAGCCTGGACTGGGCGCCGGTACGTGCCCGCGTGCAAAAAGGCATTCGTAACTCCAACATCATGGCCATCGCACCGACCGCCACCATCGCCAACATCACCGGCGTATCGCAGTCGATCGAACCGACCTA
>Ga0157370_10002695_pt1 | contig 21289 bp, 16 predicted proteins | sample C35metaG_FD_113463 | JGI IMG/M metagenome (GOLD analysis project Ga0157370, IMG submission 113463) | Corn rhizosphere microbial communities from Kellogg Biological Station, Michigan, USA - C3-5 metaG | ecosystem: Host-associated > Plants > Roots > Rhizosphere > Soil | place: USA: Michigan...
TCTTGTTGATAAAACCAATTTTCAGGCTTGCCATTATTTTCTTTATCAGTAATAAACATAAAATCTGAACCTATAATGGCAGGATCGTAACCTGTGTTTTTTTTGATGTCAGAATCTCCTCCGGCGTCTTGATAAAAACTGTTAAAAGCATCTTGCTGTCCAATTGCCGTTTTGGTTTTAGCCAGTTTTTTTAAATTATAAAATAAAGCGACAGTTTCTTTGGTAGCATTTGCGTCCACCATAAATGTTGCAGCATTTTGAGTTGTTAAAGGATCTACTTCTACCGGCGGATCAATGATAATGACAGGATCTGATTCTTTATCCGAAGAACAACTTATAAATGTTAGAACAGTGAGGCTTAAAAATGCTATTTTGAGAAATGTAGTCTTCATTTTTTTTAGGTTTTAATTCGGTTAATAAGCTCTAAGCAGGCACGGCTGTTGTGATACGGACATTTCCAGAATCCGGCTTTGTCTTTTTCTATTGGAGAATAATCTCGGTAAATTCCCCAAAACCATTCGCCGTTTTTCAGATCCAGAATGTATTTTTTAATAAAATTCCAGTTTTCAAAAACGACTTTCAGATACTCTTCATTTCCTGTTAATTGGTAAGCATTGTAAAAACCAATTAAAGCTTCGGCCTGAACCCACCAATGTTTTTCGGCAATTAGTTCGTTTTCTTTCGGATCAAATTCATACCAAAGTCCGCCATCGTGGTCTAATCCTTCTTTGGTAACTTCGGCAATTTGAACGGCGTGTTTTTTATAGCGCGCAATTAGATTCTCATCTTCTAAAACTTCGGCACAATGCAATAACAGCCAGGCAGCTTCAATGTCGTGTCCGTATGAAATCACGTCGGGTTTTTCGATCCAGTTTTCATCAAAAAATAAACGAAGATGTCCGGTTTCGGTATTAATGAAATGTTTTTCTATGGTTTCTAAAAGTTCAATACTGTCATTTCGGAGTGTTTCATCTTTCCATACTTTAAACAAATTGGCATAAGCTTCAATGATATGCAAATGCGTGTTCATTGTCTTTTTTTCGTTGGCATCTTTATCGCTTAAACGCAAATCCTCAATAGGCTGCCAATTGCGGGTAAAAGCTTCGAGATAACCTTTGTTTACAGAATCATAACTGTATTTTTGTATGCTTTTGTATAAGTTAATAGCAATTTCTAAAGCTTTTTGATCTTGAGAAATAGCATAATATTCAGATAATCCATAAATAGCAAAAGCTAAAGCATAAATCTGGTTTTTAGTATCTTTTGGTGTTTTGTCAGCATTAATGCTCCAAAAAAGACCGCCAAATTCTGGATCATAGAAGTGCTTTGAAAGTTATTCAAAAGCCCTTTTGGCGATTTCTTTGTGACTTTCCTTTTTTGTAATGGGATAACTGGATGAAAATGTCCATAAAATTCTGGAATTCAAAACAGAACCTTTTTCTGCATTGGCAATAATATGATGGTTGAAATCAATCTGGCCAACAAAACCTCCGTTTTGATTATCAAGTGTATGTTTTGACCAATAATTCAGAATCGAATCCAGTTCGGTTGTTATTTCAGATTTAAGCTGTTTTAGATTTGCTGACACGGTGTATTAAATTGTATTATTTTTTTCGATTTGGCTGATTATTGTTTTTACAGAACCTGCAGAAATAAAAGTATCTGCCGGAGCATTGGTCACATAATCTACCAATTTATCTACCGAAGAAACAGCAACGTGCATTCTTGTATCTGATGATGCGTAATACACATAAACAGTTCCGTCAGCGTCTTCAATCCATCCGTTAGAAAATAAAACATTCGATACGTCGCCCACTCTTTCAATTCCTTCAGGGCCCATAAAATGTCCGGCAGGAACGTGAGTCACTTTCGAAATATCATTTAAATCAGTCATAAACATATACAAAGTGTAGCGTAATCCTGCAGCAGTATTTCGAACTCCGTGCGCCAAGTGTAACCAGCCTTTTTCAGTTTTTATTGGTGCAGGGCCAAGTCCGTTTTTTAATTCATAAATGGTATGATATTGTTTTCCAAAAATGATTTTTTCGTCTTTTACGACTGGATTTGTCATATCGTCAACGTATCCTAAACCAATTCCGCCTCCAGATCCAACGTCAATAAAACCGTCTTGCGGACGTGTGTAAAGGGCGTATTTTCCGTTTACAAATTCCGGATGCAAGACTACATTTCGCTGTTGTCCTGTATTTGAAATTAAATCCGGTAATCTTTCCCAGTTTACTAAATCTTTTGAGCGTACGATTCCTGCATTGGCTATGGCTGAACTTGTATCGCCTTTTGGCGCTTTTGGATCTTTTCTTTCGGTACAAAAAATACCGTAAACCCAGCCGTCTTCGTGGTTTATCAAACGCATGTCGTAAACGTTGGTATCTGGTTCTTCGGTTTGCGGAATCACGCAGGGTTTATCCCAAAATTTAAAATTATCTACGCCATTTGGACTTTCTGCAATGGCAAAAAATGATTTTCTGTCGATGCCTTCTACACGAACAGCCAAAAGGTATTTTCCGTTCCATTGCATTGCTCCGGCGTTGAAGGCGGCATTCATCCCGATTCTTTCCTGTAAAAACGGATTTGTTTTTTCGTTTAAATCAAAACGCCAGTTTAACGGAACGTGAGATGCGGTAACCACAGGGTTTTGATAACGCTGGTAAATTCCGTTTCCGGCATTTTCCTGCGGTGCATTTTTTTGCTCGATTAATGCTTTATGTTCTTTTTCTAATGCTGCTTTTCTATTTTGAAAAGTAGTCGAAGAGGATATTGTTGTCATATTTTTTGATTTCGGTATCTGATTTATTTTTTTAGTTTGCGTGGTCTCTTTTTTCGTTTAAATCTTGTTCTATCGTTTGCAGTTTTTCTTCGGATAAAGGATAGAATAAAATAAATGCGACTGATATTGTGGCTGCGATTGCTGGAAGGATGCTTAACATTAACTGAATTCCGTTTTGGGTTGCGGCTGTCTGTTCAACATTGGCTTGAAAACCATAATATCCTAAAAGCCATCCGGTTCCGGCTCCGCCAATTGTCCATCCAAATTTTTGTGACATTGACGAGGCTGAGAAAACCAATCCTGTGGCCCTGCGTCCTTGTTTCCATTCCGAATAATCGGCGCTGTCTGCATACATTGACCAGATTAACGGGAAAATGCAGCCGGCACAAATACTGATTAAAACCTGGAAACTCATGATTAGGAATACATCTTCTTTTCCGAAGAAATAGAAAACTAAACTTAGAATTGCCGCGATCGCCATGGCGCCAAAGAAGGTTTTCTTTTTACCAATTTTATTGGCAATAGGAGTAGCAATTATAACTCCGATGATATTGGCGGCCTGACCCAAAACCAAATAAATGGAGGTAGGAGTCATGTGGAAATCGGTTCCAAAAAGTGAAAAGTCAAAATTGACATTACTGCTTACATAATATTTAAAATAGTAAACGGCAGCACCGTCTCGGATAGAATTAAAAACCAAAGTCCCGATTCCGGCTCCTAATAAAATCCACCAGGGTTTATTTTTTAAAAGGTCTTTTAAATCTTCTTTTAGGTTTGATTGTTCGTTTTCGATAGGTTTTACTCTTTCTTTAGTAAAGAAAAAACAAGCCCAGAAAAATGCGGTTGTAATAACTCCAAAAACAGATATTGTAGCCAGCCAGCCTGTTTTAGAGTTTAGGCTTCCGCCGAAATAATTTACAAGAGGTTCAATCAGCCAAAGTGCCAAAAGACTGCCTCCAAATGCGAAAACCATTCTGTAAGACGATAAGGTGTTTCTGTCTTTTCTATCAGACGAGATGACACCCAGAAGTGATGCGTACGGAACGTTGATTAAAGAGTAAATCATCATCATTAAAGAATAAGTTACATAGGCATAAATTATTTTTCCTTTTTCGTCAAAATCCGGTGTGTAAAAAGTTAAAACTCCAATCACGGCAAAAGGAACAGCAACCCATAATAAGTAAGGTCTGAATTTTCCCCATTTGGTTTTGGTTCTGTCAGCAATAATGCCCACAATTGGGTCAAAACAGGAATCCCAAATTCGGGTAATCAAAAACATGGTTCCTACAACGGCAGGCGCTAATCCGAAAACATCGGTGTAGAAAAACAAAAGATACATACTAAAGATTTTCCAGAACATAGACGAAGCGGCATCTCCAAGTCCGTAACCAATTTTTTCTTTTAAACTAATTTTGTCGTGCATTGAGTGGTTATTTTAAGGTTTTGATTTTTGAGTTTGGTGATTATTTTAAAGCTTTTTTTATGTCTTTTTCAAATAAGGTTTTTTCGAGATTGTAATACTCCATAAAATCCTTTTCGCTTAGCTGTCCTTTAAAAGGGACGTAATAATGCATCTTCTTTTCGTTTTCCTGCCAGCCGTGGTTTCTCCACAATAAAACATAGGAAATTTTATAATTTCCAATGGCTTTAGAGAAAGTTCCTGTCCACCATTTTGGATCCGGAACAGCTTCGTAACCGGCTTCGGCAATGGCAATTAATTTATGTTTTTCGTGACCAATTTCGTCGATGATTTTCAATTGCTTTTGAACTTCTTCAATAAATTTTTGTCCGTCTTTATCATTATTATTTTGATAAGAATCAAAGCTTATCATATCGGCAAAATCATCACCGGGATAATTGGCCAGAAAATCTTCTTTGGTATTGAAACTGCTGGTATTGTACACATAAATAAGATTGTGAACGCCTTTTTTCTGAAGGTATTCAAAGGTGAATTTCCATGCTGTTTTAAATTCTTCTGGAGTACAATTTCCTTTTCCCCACCAAAACCAGCCTCCTGTAAGTTCGTGATAAGGTCTAAAGAGAATTGGAATGTTTTTTCCTTTTTTGTCTTTTAACGAAAGAAAGAAAGTCGCGGCTTTATCCAGCCATGAAGTAAATTTTTGATGATTTTCGCCTCCCGGTAAAATGGTTTCAAGAGAGTTTGGCGTATTATCCCAAGCGCTTTTTCCGGTTGCAGGATTATCAAAATGCCAGCTTATGGTTGAGATGCCGCCTCTTTCGTTAGCTTCTATAATGTATTGTTTCATTTTTGTAAAAGGAACGCCGTCTATATTATTGGCATTGTCTTTTTCTAAACCCGCAATATCCCAGCCGTAAACTGCCGGATAATCGCCTACTACATCTTTAATGTCGCTTCGGTTGTTTTCGTATTTCCAGTTTACACCGTAAGCTAGGTCATCCTGATGCCCAAAAAGGTACCCTTTTGCTGTAAGCTGGTTGAGCTTTTTATATAACAAAATAGTTTCAGGTGATGCTTTTTTATCTGCAAGTGACAAATTAGTATTACTGTTATTTTGCTGCGCAGCGCAGGAAGATCCTAATAATGCGGTAATTAAAAGTTTAAAAAAGTGTTTTTTCATTTTTGAAAATATTGTTTTTCAGTCGGTTTCTAATTTTACATTGAAAATGGATACCTGTTACTGAAGGCTGTTTTCTCTATTTGTAATTCAGTATTGTTTTCCTGATAAAATTATTAAAACTATAAAAAGGTTCAGTATTAAAAATGATTAATGTTTATTATTAATACTGTTTTTGTAAAGTTGATAATTTTATTTTTCAAAGATAAATGGATGTTTATAGCTTAATTAATATTATTTTATCAATTATATATCATATTATTGCAGGAAAAAAAGAAATCTAATTTTGCTAAAACAGTTTTTAAGAAAATGAGTACAGCTAAAAATTTTTATAGAGAGATCGCGCCGCTTTCTGCCGGAGATAGTTTTTTGGTTTTTGACAGGGTTAAAGATAGTTTCGATTTTCCGGTTCATTATCATCCTGAATTTGAGATCAATTTTATTTTAAACGGAAAAGGAGTAAGACGAGTAGTGGGAGATAATATTGAAGAAATTGACAATGTTGAACTGGTTTTAATAGGTCCGAACTTATATCACGGATGGGAGCTGAATAAATGCACAAACAAAAAAATCCATGAAATTACGATTCAGTTTCATAATGATTTGTTTCATGAATCACTGTTGGCAAGACGTATTATGAACCCAATTCGGGATATGTTCAATCGTTCGATTCACGGGATTTTATTTTCTAAAAAAGTGGCCGAAGAATTGACTCCAAGACTTGTAAGGCTTTCTAAACTGGATGGTATGGATTATTTCCTGGAAATTACTTCCTTATTATATGATTTGGCCAATTCCAGAAATCAGCGATTACTTTCTACTTATACAGTCGATTATGATAAGTTTGATGATTATGATAAAATGAAACTGGTTTATGAATATGTACAGAAACATTTTGCAGATAAAATTACTTTAGAAGATGTTGCCAATGTAGCCAGCATGTCTATCATTTCTTTTAACCGATTTATTAAAAAACGCACCGGAAAGACTTTTGTTAATTATATAAATGACATTAGAATTGGATATGCAGCCCGATGGCTGGTTGAAAAAGATATGAGTGTTTCTGAAGTGGCTTTTAAGTCTGGCTTTAATAATATTGCGAACTTCAATCGTAGTTTTAAGGCTATTAAAAATTGTACTCCCAGTCAATATCGTGAAGATTTTTCTGGTCTAAAACGAATTTTATAGTGATACTTTTTTTTCACTAATAAATATTATTTTTAACGAAAACGTTTGATTTTGGCATTTTCGTTAACTTTTATTTATAATTTAGGCTGCTTGAGGGTGAGTGTATTGCGAATAATGTAATTTTTGATTGGTTTTATTTTGATATATGTTTTTTTAAACTGATATAGTAAAAATATTATCATTAAATGATGGAATACTATCGATTTGATAATTCCTTCTGTTATAGATTTGTTAAATAATTTAGATGTTATATCGAGCTCTTTCCTATCTAAATTATAGATAAACAAATTTAAACTAACCAATCACTTATTATGAAAAAACTAATGACTAACTTTATTCATTGGAATGCTAACCACAGAGTAGTTCCATTGATTTTATTCTTGTTCCTGACGAGTAATTTTATTTCGGCTCAGGTAAAAATATCAGGAGTAGTGTCTGATGATAAAGGAATGACAATTCCTGGAGCCAATATTTCTGTTGTTGGCTCAAAAAATACAGCTTCTACAGATTTTGATGGTAAATATACTATCGATGCTCCTTCAAACGGAACTTTATTAGTAACTTTTATAGGTTTCGATTCTCAAAGAATTGCTATTAATGGCAGAACAAAAATTGATATTTCTTTAAAATCAACTTCAGAAGACTTAAAAGAGGTTGTTGTAATTGGATATGGAACTCAGAAAAAGAAAGATGTAAACGGTGCCATATCTTCGGTACGATCAAAAGATATTGAAAATTTAAAACAAGTTTCTATCGACCAGATGCTTCAGGGTAAAGCGGCCGGGGTTTCTGTAACCAATAACTCGGGTCAGCCGGGTGGTGCAGCTTCGGTACGTGTGCGTGGAACTACATCTATTACAGGAACAAACGAACCTTTGTATGTAATTGATGGTGTGCCAATTTCCGGAGATGCTACAGGAAAATCGACTAGCGGACAAGCTTTGGCTGGTAAAGACGGGTTTTCTTCTTCTGGAGGAAGCGGGAACAATGCCATGAGCCCTTTGTCTATGATTAATCCAAGCGATATCGAATCTATGGATATTTTAAAAGATGCTTCGGCAACTGCTATCTATGGATCAAGAGGAGCAAACGGGGTTATTATTATTACGACTAAATCGGGTAAAAAAGGAGGCGGAAAAATCGCTTATGAAAACTATACTTCTTTTGCTACAATATCAAATAAACTAGATGTTTTAACACTTTCGCAATATGCGACTTTAAAAACCAATCTGGCTAAACAATGGGGATTTCAGACTCGTCAGGAATTTTCTCATCCGGAATTATTAGGTGCTGGTACAAACTGGCAGGATGAGGTATATAGAACCGCAATTTCTAATAGTCATCAGCTTTCTTTTTCTGGTGCTAAAGACGGAACGAGTTATTATTTGTCTGGAAGTTATTTAGATAACGAAGGAACTATTATCAATTCTGGATTAAAAAGATATACGGTTAGATTGAATTTAGATTCAAAAATTAAACCTTGGTTAAGAATTGGAGGAAATTTAACTGGTGGTATCACAAATGAGAGAATTACGGTAAACCAAAGTTATTCAGGATTAATTTCGAATACGTTACTGCAATCTCCAGATATCCCGGTTAGAAATACGGACGGTACATTTGCGGGTCCGCCAACATCAGAACAAAGTGTTACCTATTATAATCCTGTTGCTGAGGCTTTAACAAGAGAGAATAAATTGGTTAGAAAAAACTTTTTAGGAAATGTATATGCTGAAGCTGATATTTTTAAAGGATTAAAATATCGTATTGAGATTGCAGCAAATACAGAGTTTTCTGAAAACGATGATTTTAGACCTTCTTATGCCTGGGGAACTCAGACTAATGTAACAGCAGATTTAGATGTGAGAAGACAAAACTGGTATTCTACAAACATCAAAAATTTATTGACGTATGACAGAACATTCGGAAAACATAAATTTACGATTCTGGCTGGTCAGGAAGCAAATGATTCTCATTGGGAAGGTTTAGTTGCCTCTGCTCATGATTTTAAAACGAATACAATTCACACGATCAACTTAGCTGATCCTGATAATAATACAATCACGCAGTATAAAGGCAGTGCTTCGCTTTCGTCTCTTTTTGCTCGTATTATTTATGATTTTAATGATAAATACAGTATTACAGCTTCGATCAGACAAGATATTTCTTCTAAGTTTGATCCAACTACAAACAATCAAAAAGGTGTTTTCAATGCTATTTCGGGTTCTTGGAAATTGTCAAACGAATCTTTCATGGAAGGAACTCGTAAATATGTAGACAATATTAAGTTTAGAATTGGATATGGAGAAACCGGAAATCAGCAAATTCCAAACAATAGTTATTCGGCTATGTTAGGAACGCAGAATTCTGGTTTAGGAAGCGGCTTTTTACCATCAAATTATCCAAACCCTGATTTAGTTTGGGAATCTTTAAATCAAACCAACTTAGGTATCGATTTTACTTTGCTTAACAACAAACTTTCTGCAAGTTTTGATGTGTATGATAAAAAATCGGAAGGGTTCTTGTTCCAAGTGCCATTGCCTCTTTACTTAACAGGCGGCGGCGGTCAGTATGGCGGAATTTCTGCCCCATATTCTAACTTAGGAACTATGACTAACAAAGGTTTCGATCTTACTTTAGGATACGATATGAGATCTACAGGAAAATTTAACTGGGATGCTTCTTTAGTTGTTTCTCATTACAAAAATAATCTGGACGAAATCGCAAACGGAATTGTGTTAACTCAAGAAGTTAATACTAACGGATATCAGCCGGTTGTGGTTACCAATACAACAGTTGGAAATCCAATTGGATTGTTTTACGGATATAAAACAGACGGAATTTTTAAAGATCAAACGGCATTGAATAATGCGCCGCTTCAGTTTGGACAGGCAGTTGGAACCGGAGCAGGACAGACTTCTTTGGGAGATGTTAAGTATGTGGATGTAAACGGTGACGGAAAAATAGATGCTGCTGATAAAACTTTTATTGGAAATCCGCATCCAAAATTCACTTACGGATTTACTAATAATTTCAGATATAAAAATGTAGATCTTTCTATTTTCCTTCAGGGATCATACGGAAATGATGTAATGAATTTGACCAGAAGAGCGGGTACAACAAATACTTCTTTATACGATAATCAATTAGTAGACGCTATGGATTATTATTCGCCAACTAATACAGGAAGTAATAATCCGAGACCAATTGCTGATGCATCAAATACGAACCTGCTTATTTCTGATCGTTATGTTGAGGATGGTTCTTACTTAAGAATTCAAAACGTTACGCTGGGGTATTCTTTACCGCAGGATGTTATTTCTAAATATAAGATATCGAGATTAAGATTATACGGATCTGCTCAAAACTTATATACGTTTACTAATTATTCGGGTTATGATCCAGAGATTGGTTCATTTAATCAAAATGTGCTTTTATCAGGAATTGACAACGGAAGATATCCGGTAGCAAGAACATTTTTAGTTGGACTTAACTTAGAATTTTAAAAATTAAGAAAAATGAAAAAGAAATCTTTTTTAAATAGATATAGTTTGCTTTTAATAGCAGTGACATTTTTGACTTTAGGTTCATGTCAGGATGATTTTACTGACAGGCCTTCTGAAGATGGAATAAGTTTGGATTCTTATTACAGTACAGACGATCAGGTTGCATCGGCAACAAACGGTATGTACAGCAGAACCTGGTTTCAAATGTATAATAAGTTTTGGTGGGCATTAGAAGTGGGTTCCGGAAACATGTATTCTGGTTCTTCTGATGTAAGCGGTTTAAGAACTTTTTCTATGAACGGAAGTGATCCTGAACTGGTAAACGGATGGTCGGCTTTATGGGCAAACGTACAGCAGTCTAATATGATTATCAATTTCCTTTCTGCAAGAGTTGGACCTGCAGTTTCTCAAAGCGTATTAGATAATACTATAGGAGAAGCTTACTTTATGAGAGCTACTGCTTATTTTGATTTAGTAAGACTTTGGGGTCCGGTGCCAATTATTGAAAATCCATTGGATTATACCAGTAATCCTTATATCAATACAAATCCGGTTGCCGATGTTTACAAACTAATCACAGCAGATTATTTAAGAGCAATTAATTTATTGGCAGGAAAAAACAGAGGGGCTAATTATGCTAATAATGGGCACGTTTCTAAAGGTTCGGCCAGAGCAATGCTGGCAAAAGTGTATTTGTATCAAAAAGATTATGCAAATGCCAAAGTAATGGCAGAAACGGTTATTAACAGCGGTGAGTTTAAGCTTTTAGGCGGTGATCAGCTTCCTGGAAAAAGCTTTGCTGATTTGTTTACGTATCCAAACAATAATAATGAAGAATCTATTTTTGCACTTCAGTGGAAAGGTGATGGAAATTATGGTTCTGCCAATAATTGTAATACACAATTTGGGTTTCAGGACGGATTATTATCGACTTCAAATGCAGCTTACGCAGGAGTTTTTGGTCCAAGTCAGGAAGTGTTGCTTTCATTATATGGTGCAGGCGATTTAAGAAAACAAGAAACTGTAATGGTTCCGGGAGCTGTTTATCCTGGTATCAAAACAACACAAGGAATTGGTTTTACTGTTCCGGCTGATAAAGATCTGGCTCAGGCATCAGGAGGTGCAATTAAAAAATATTGTATTGGTGTTGTAAACGGAAATGTTACCGGTCAAGCCGATGGATGGGCGATGATGGACAATAATACTTATGTAATGCGTTATGCCGAGTTATTATTGATTCATGCAGAAGCTGTTTTGGCTGGTGGAGCAAGTACATCTGATGCATCGGCTTTACGATCTATTAATGCGGTTAGAAAAAGAGCTGGTCTGGCAGATTTGACTTCAATTACTTTTGATGATATATTTTTAGAAAGAAGAAAAGAGTTGTGTTTTGAAGGAGATTATTGGTTTGATTTAGGACGTATCGACAAGACAAAAGCAATCGCAATTATGTCGGCACAAAATAGAGGAGACCGATACGGAGAGCGTCATTATACACCTGTGTATAGCGAAGATCACGCAACAAACGATTTCTATATGGATTATCCGGACAATGAGGTGGCAAAAAATCCTAAGTTATTGCAAGCGCCGGTTCCGTATACTTTTAAATAATTTCTAAAATTTAACTAATATGAAAAATATAAATATAAAATACCTTTTGCCAGTTATTACAATGGCATTTATGGTGCTGGGGATATTTTCATCGTGTGATAATGATGATGCTGCAGGAAGTTCTGGAGCACCGGTAATTACAAGTGTAGCAAAATCTGTTGAGGGAGATTTGGTTCCCGTTACAGTGGGCGATCCTAAAAATTATTACATCATTCAGGGAAAAGGCCTTTCTGGCGTAACTAAAATTTATTTTAATGATTTCGATACGTATTTCAATCCTACACTAGTTACAGACACTGCAATTTTTGTTTTAATTGATGAAAAAACACCTTTTGCAAATGCAAGTAATAAAATAAAAGTAGTGACCAATCAAGGAACGGTTTTGTATGATTTTGTTGTAGCGCCGCCAACTCCAAGATTTGACAGCTATAATCCTATCAATGCTGCTGAAGGTGATGTTGTAACGGTTTATGGAAATTATTTCCTAAATCCAACGGTTAAAGTGGGTACGGCAGATGTTCCGGTTATTTCTTCAACTTTAACAGAACTGACCTTTAAAATGCCGGCAAATGTATCAAATAAATATGTAACAGTTACTAATATTTCTGGTTCTGCGGTTTCTAAAGAAGCGGTTGGTTCTGCATTGTTTGATGATAAATGGTACAACGACTGGATGTTTGATGGTCCAGATGGAAAAGTTTCGTTAGAAAGCTCTGGAGCAGTACAAGGAAAAGTGATGCTTAAATCGGTTAATGATGCATGGAGCGGTAACCAATTTAGAAATAAAGACTGGGCAACGCTGGATGTGACAAACTACAGCGGTATTAGATTGTGGATAAAAGGCGATAAAGCAGGTAAAGTAGCTATTATTCTAAATGGAAACTGGTCAGATCCTGATGCTAAAGTTATCGAAGTTACCACACAATGGAAAGAGTATAATTTGCCTTGGAGTTCTTGGCCTTTTGCAGTAACAGGATTGCAAACTCTTGTATTAAAAGATTTTACTGGAGAAAAGTCGAACTATTATTTAGATAATATTGGCTTCATTTTAAAATAGTTAGATAAAGAAGCGGTTATTCGTTTTGAGTTTTGTTTAAATATTCCCTAATCTACTCAATTAGGGAATATTTTTTTAGTGTAGATTGAAAATTAACTATTGATATTCAGTTTGTTATATGAATTTTTAGTATTGCTATTTGAGAAAATAGTATCTTTTTTCGTATAGTTTTCGGGTTATATTTATTACAATATTAACAAACCAAAAAAAAGAATTATGAAAAAAAATGACTTTACTTTCTTAACAAAAACCAAACTTTATTTATTAAGTTTTATTCTAATCTTAGTGGGTTATCGATCAAGTGCTCAGGAAATTTCAGGTTTAAATCCTTATTGTTTGGCTTCGGGACCATCTTATTCAGTTGTTGCGCCAAGTTCTTCATATGATGAAGTAGTGTGGAGCTGCAGTGATCCAAGTGTGACATTCTCTGGAAATCCTTCGCCTTTGTCACTTTCTAAAATTGTGTATAAAAGTCCGGGAACTATTGCCTCAGGAGAAACACTTACTGTGCAATTTAAAAGTGCAGGAACAATTATAGCACAGAGACAAATTACATTTGTTTCGCCAGTGATGCCGGTACAGCCCAGTTATGTTGTTACAAAAACAAATGACTATTGTACAAATCAATATCATATAATAACTTTAACTGTAACTCCAAATCCAAATCCGAGTCCAAATACAAACTTTACAATTGCTCCAAGAGTAGCAGATCCAAGTATCATTATAACACAAACGTCAAAAAATATATTCGAATTAAAACTGCCATTAAATGGTCAGCCCTATTTTTTATATGATATAACCGCAACAACACCAATATCAGGATGCCAGTCGAATAATTTATCAACGACTTCATATAGTAATTCGGTTTCCTTAAACTTAACAGGTTGTGCAAATAACACTCCTAATCCGGGACCAAATTATGATTTTACAGTATCGCCCAATCCTTATAGTAATGGTTATATCACAATAGTAGCTGCTGAAGTTTCTTCTCAGGCTACGGGAACTTGCAGGGTTTACGATAGTTCTGGAGTTTTAAAACTTACCTTTTCTCTGCTAAGTTCCAGTACTTCCATTCCGCTTAAAACAGCTGTGGGAGCGTCAATGACAGCAGGAATTTATATTATTCAGGTAATCTATTCAAACGGAACTGTGAAATCTAAAAATTTAGTTGTGAATTAAAAAATGTTCTTCTTAAACAAAGAACTCCATTTCGAGGTAATCGATTTGGAGTTTTTTCTATCTTACATTATTGAATATCAAGAAAAAAAGATCTATAAGTACATAATCAGCAGAAAGAAAAATATCAAAATAATTTTAAAATGAAAAAAACAGTATTACTATTAGCAGTTTTAAGTTGTTTCAACTTTGGTTTCAGCCAGGGAAATACGCATACACAAACAGCAGGGAAATTTGAAGGTTTGGCTATGACGCCGCCTATGGGATGGAATTCCTGGAATACTTTTGCAACAAATATCGACGAAAAATTAGTAAAAGAAACGGCAGATATTATGGTTTCGTCAGGATTGGCCGCCGCCGGATACAATTATATCGTATTAGACGATGGCTGGATGACAAAAGAACGCAACGCAAACGGCGATTTAGTTGCTGATCCGGTTAAATTTCCTAACGGAATGAAAGCGGTAATAGATTATGTGCATAGCAAAGGTTTAAAATTTGGCTTATACAATTGCGCAGGAACTCAAACTTGTGCTGGATATCCGGGAACACGTGGTTACGAATATCAGGATGCTCGTTTTTATGCTAAACTCGGAATTGATTTTCTAAAGTATGATTGGTGCAACACAAAAGGAATTACAGCGCCAGAAGCTTATACAACCATGAGTAATGCCTTAAAAACGGCCGGAAGACCAATCGTTTTTAGTCTTTGCGAGTGGGGAGATAACCAGCCGTGGGAATGGGGAAAACCTGTTGGGAATTTGTGGAGAATTTCCGGAGATATTTATCCGTGTTTTGACTGCGAATTCAAACACCCCGAAAATTGGTCTTCTTGGGGATTTATGAAAATTGCCGAAATGCGAAAAGACATTCGTAAATATTCTGGTCCGGATCATTGGAATGATTTTGATATGATGGAAGTAGGAAACGAAATGAATGATACCGAAGATAAATCGCATTTTGCTATGTGGTGTATGCTTTCGTCTCCTTTATTTACAGGAAATGACTATAGAAAAATGTCAAAAGAAACCCTGGCAATTTTAACCAATAAAGAACTAATTGCCATAAACCAGGATAAATTAGGTATTCAAGGATTTAAACATGCCGTAGAAGATGGAGTAGAGGTTTGGGTAAAACCATTATCTGATGGAAATTGGGCAGTTACCTTTTTAAATAGAACAGATGTTGCAAAAAAGATTAATTTCGACTGGAAAAAGAATACAATAAAAGACGCAGATTTTGGTTACGAAGCTGATTTTGCTAAATCAACATTCAAAATAAAAAACCTTTGGACTAATAAAGAAGCTGGAAATACTAAAAAGAATTTTACTGCAGAGCTGGCTTCTCATGATTGCATAACGTTGAAATTGTCTCTTTAAAAAAAGAATAAGATGAGGTTAAAAACAAGTTTAATTACAATTGCCTTTTTATTGATTTGCGGTTTTTCGAAAGCCCAGTTTGTAAAAAAACATGGACAGCTGAGTGTTCTGGGAACGCAACTGGTCGATAAAAATAATGAACCAATTGTTTTACGTGGTTTAAGTTTCGGATGGCATAGTATGTGGCCTAGATTTTATAATGAAAAAGCGGTAAGCTGGCTGAAAAAAGATTTCAATTGCAATGTCGTTCGCGCTGCAATGGGAATCGAGCTTGGCGAATACTCCTATATTAAAGACCCGCAATTCTCAAAAGAGAAAATCGAAGCGATTGTAAATGGAGCTATAAAATCAGATATATATGTCATTATCGATTGGCACAGTCACAACATTAATTTAAAAGAAGCCAAAGAGTTTTTTGCCGAGATGTCTAAAAAGTACTCGAAATATCCCAATATAATATATGAGATATTTAATGAACCGGATTACGAAACCTGGTGGGAAGTTAAAGCCTATGCCGAAGAAGTAATAAGTGTGATTAGGGAGAATGACCCAAACAATATTATTCTGGTTGGAAGCCCGCATTGGGATCAGGATGTGAATCTTCCGGCAGAAGATCCAATTTTAGGATACCATAATATAATGTATACCATGCATTTTTATGCCGCAACACATGGCAAAGAATTAAGAGACAGAACTGATGAAGCTTTAAAAAGAGGCCTGCCTATTTTTGTATCTGAATCTGCCGGAATGGAAGCTTCTGGCGACGGGCCATTAAACCTAAAAGCGTGGCAGGAATATATTGACTGGATGGAAGCTAAAAAATTAAGCTGGATTACCTGGTCAGTTTCAGATAAAGATGAAACTTGTTCTATTCTGAAAAAATCAGCAAAATCAGAAGGGAAATGGAAAGACGAAGATTTAAAAGAATCTGGAATAAAAGTTCGCGAGTTTTTAAGAAAATATAATAATAAGGAATAAAATATTTTTCTTTCATGTCTAAAAGCCTGTTCATATTTGAGCAGGCTTTTTTGTTTTTTAGAACTAAATAAAGGTTGAATAGCATCGAGATCTGGGGTAATTTTAATGAATAATTTTGTAAGAATTTTAATAGCTAGATGTAATTTTAAATGATGATTTGTGAATTGATGTCTTTTTGATGTTGTTTTTAAATGTTTTTTATTTACCCCTGTTTTTTTATGGGTATGTTTTGTTTTTAAGATGTTTTTTGGTGTTTTATGTTTTGTTTTGTCTTTTGAATTTAGGTAATACCCTTGTTTTTTTGTTTGAAAATTAAAATCACAGTTATTGATTTTTCAAAAACAAAACGCTATTAATGTCAAATCACGATTATTGCTTATTTAATTTTTGTAATCCATAATTCTTCATTAAAAACGTCAAAAAAGTAGATTTCAATTATTCTACTCATACAAAAGTTAATAAATTCGCTAATGAAAATGAGGAGGTTTTAGGGGAAGATTCAGGGTTTTAAAAATGACTTATACTATTAACTAGATATATAAAAGATTAACTAACCAAAATCAATTAATAACTAAAAACCAATTAACACATGAAAAAAGTATTTTACATTTTAGCTGCCACGTTAACTAGTTCTTTTTCTTTTGCACAAGAAGATGAATCACAAACTTCGCCGGCAACTACCTGGGGAGGATCTGCGGATGCTTACTATAAATATGATTTTTCTAAACAAATGAACGGATTAACGAGCTTTACCAACTCTCAGGATTCGTTTGAATTAGGAATGGCTTCGATCGAGGCAGGTCATACTTTCGGAAAAGCTTCTGTTTTTGTAGATTTAGGTTTCGGAAAAAGAGCAGGAGAATTTTCATATAATGAAACAACAGATAAAGATATAAATGCTAAATTTTTAATTAAACAATTATTTTTCACTTATCAAATTACAGACAAATTTAAAGTTGTTGCCGGTAGTTTTGGTACGCACATTGGGTATGAAGTGTTAGATGCTGTAGACAATAAAAACTACAGTATGTCTTATGCTTTTTCTTATGGACCGTTCTTTAATACAGGAGTTAAAGCACAGTATACATCGGGTAAATTTACAGCAATGTTTGGTATCACAAATCCAACTGATTTTAAATCAGCGATGGATGCAGGATCAACACAAAAAACATACATCGGACAATTGGGATATATTGGAGAAACAGGAAGTGTTTATCTGAATTTTACTTCAGGAAGTACAAATCCAACACCTGGAAGCACAATACCGGTATCTAACGAGAATAAAACTCAATTCGATTTAGTGGCTTCTAAAACAATAAGCGATAGTTTTGCTCTTGGATTTAATGCCACTTATGCTAATACTAAAAATGATTTCGACAGCACTTTAGATGGTGATTGGTTTTCATTAGTAGGATATGCTAACTATTCTTTCAGTCCATCTTTACTTTTGGCTTACAGAATGGAATACTTTGATGCAAAAGATGCTGCTCCAAGTTTAGGAACGCTGACAGGATCTAATGTATTTGCTAATACGGTTTCATTAAATTATAAAGTAGGAAAATTAACGATTATTCCTGAGTTAAGATACGATGCTGCTTCTGAAGATATCTTTTTAAATAAAGATGCTAATCCAACAGGAGGATCTATCTTTGCCTTAATTGCTACAACATACTCTTTCTAGAGATAAAGATTGATATTTTTTTTTTTTTTTTTGGTGCTGTCGAAACATACTCATGTTTTGGCAGCTTTTTTATTTTGTTATTTTTTGTTTCAGGTTTTTTGCCACAGATTAAAGAGGAATAGAAAGATTAATTTTCTTTAGATGTATAATTTTTTCGCTACGACCCGAGTGGTAAATGTTATTAAGTTAAGATTAAATAATAAAAAATGCTCCAGAGGAGCTGAATATTGATAGTACAATTTATTTCCATGTAGAAAAGCTCCAGCGGAGCTATATTGTTAAAATATTTCGCTCCGCTGGAGTTAAAATCACGGTGTATATAATGCTATAAATATTCAGCTCTTCTGGAGCGATAAACCACCTAATTCACGGCAAGCTTTTGAATAAAAAAACGCATTTCTACTATTTTAGAAATGCGTTTTATAATATTTTAAACAGCTCTTATTTACTGAATTTGTTTCTTGTAAATAGAGTATATCGTATCAATTGTTTTTCGATCTAAAGTTGAGGTTGCGTCAGTTTGGATATAATGTAATTTGAAAGCCTGAATCGCAGCTGATAAATTTTTAGTGTTATATCCAATAATTCGCAATGCAGGTTCTATTTTAAAATCAAAAGGAGCTTCTTCTAGAACAGCATCCGGCCAAATTCCGAAACCTTTTTCGGCTAATGTTTTCCATGGAAACAAGGCACTTGGATCTTGTTTTCTTCCCGGAGCGATATCTGCGTGGCCTAAAAAGTTTTGAGTCGGGATATTATAATCCTTTTTCAACTTTGTTAATAATGCCACTAAACTGCTGATTTGTGCTTCTGTAAAAGGTTTAAAGCCGTTATTGTCAAGCTCAATACCGATAGAGGAAGAATTTAAATCCGTATTTTTTCCCCAAGTTGAATTTCCGGCATGCCATGCTCTTAAATAATCATTTAGCATTTGAACCACTTTTCCGTTTTCAGAAATAATATAGTGGGCGCTAACCTGAGTTCTTGTTTTTGTAAATGTATTTATTGTTTGCTGCACAGAATCCTGAGCGGTATGATGAATAATTACAAAACTTGGTTTTCTTAAATTAAAATTTACGGTACCAATCCATTCTGTACTAATGCCGTTTAATAAAGCAGTCGATCCTGTTTTAGATAAAGTATCTTTTATAATACCAAGTTGAGAAGCATAAGTGGTATCAATAATAACCGGACTTATCGGCGGTATTGTCTTTGCTTCTTTATTTGTAATTTGGTTTTCTAAAGTCTTTAACTGCTGATCGTATGCTTTTTCAGTAGTTTTATAAGGATTTGTTGAGCAAGAAGTAATGATAATTGCTAAAATCAGATAACAAATATGTTTTCTTACCATAATATTTACATTTTATGAAGTTTAGAACAATTATTCCAGCGTTTTCTCAGTTGGTTTTTCTTCTTCTTTATTGTCTTTATCTTTGTCTTTTTTCTTTTTTGATTTTGATGCCTTTTTGATCTCTTTAAATTTATCCATGAAATTGGTGTATTTCGGGATCTGATCAGGATTCAAGAATGCAGTTATCTTTTTTGTCATACTTTCTTTTAGAGCTTTCATTTGCTCCATTTTCTGATCTTGACTGCTGTTTTCATTTTTTAAAAGAATCCCTTGTTCTCTTAAACTATCAGCAAAAACATTTGTAATAGCAATTGTTTGAAGCTCATCCAGATTAACCACCGGTTTCATTTCTTCTACAATTTTTGCAGCAGTTTCCTCAACAGGTATTTCTTTAGGTTTGCTTGTGTTTTGCTGCGGGCCCTGCATCATGCTTCTGTCCATTCCCATTCCGCTGCCTCTTCCGCCATATCCACCGCCGTAACCGCCGCCATAACCATTATTGTAGCCGTTTCCGTATTGAGCTGAAACTGAGGTAAAACAGAATAAAGTAAAAACTAAAATAAATAAGTTTTGTATAGTTTTCATAAAAGTGTTTTTGAGTAGATTAGCAATTGTTTAGGGTAAATTTAAGCAGGTTCTCCGTATAAATCAAATTCTGTTGCTTCAATTATCTTGATATTAACAAATTCGCCAGTTTTTACATAATGTTTAGAAGCGTCAATTAAAACTTCATTGTCTACATCGGGGCTGTCAAACTCGGTTCTTCCCACAAAATGAGCACCTTCTTTTCTGTCAATAATACATTTAAATACCTGTCCAACTTTTTCTTGGTTTAAATCCCATGAAATCTGAGATTGTAACTCCATAATTTCATTTGCTCTTGCTTGCTTAACATCATCCGGAACATCATCTTCTAATAAATAAGCATGCGTATTTTCTTCATGAGAATAAGCAAAACATCCCATTCTGTCAAACTTCATTTCCTGAACGAAGTCTTTCAAAATTTCAAAATCTTCCTGCGTTTCTCCAGGATATCCAACAATTAAAGTAGTTCTAATCGCCATTCCCGGAACTGCTGCACGGAAATCTTTTAATAACTGAGTTGTTTTAGCCTGAGTTGTACCACGGCGCATAGATTTTAAAATAGAATCTGAAATATGCTGCAATGGAATATCGATATAATTACAAATTTTAGGCTCGCGTTTCATTAATTCTAAAACATCCATCGGGAAACCGGTAGGATAAGCATAATGCAATCTAATCCATTCAATTCCTTCAACATTTGCTAAAGCTTCTAATAATTCTGCCAGATTTCTCTTTTTATAAAGGTCTAAGCCGTAATAAGTTAAATCCTGAGCAATTAGTATTAATTCTTTAACGCCATTTTTTGCTAAACCTTGTGCTTCTTTTACTAATTTTTCAATTGGCTGCGAAACATGAGAACCACGCATCAACGGAATTGCACAGAAACTACAAGGTCTGTCGCATCCTTCAGCAATTTTTAAATAAGCATAATTTTTAGGAGTTGTCGTTAATCTTTCTCCTAATAATTCATGTTTATAGTCGGCTCCTAAAGCTTTTAATAATTGAGGTAATTCAGTTGTGCCAAAATATTGATCCACATTCGGAATTTCTTTTTCTAAATCTGGTCTGTAACGTTCAGATAAACATCCAGTCACGAAAACTTTATCAACTAATCCTTTGTCTTTTTTGTCGGCATATTCCAAAATCATGTTTACAGACTCTGCTTTTGCATTATCAATAAAACCACAAGTGTTAATTACAATAATGTTTCCTTCGTCCTTTGCAGAGGCTTCGTGAGTTACTTCTTTTCCGTTTGCACGAAGCTGTCCCATAAGGACTTCACTGTCATATACATTTTTTGAACACCCAAGAGTGATTACGTTAATTTTGTTCTTTTTTAAAGACTTGGTTCTCATACTTTTATAAATTGGAGTGCAAAATTACACTTTTTTATTCAAA
>Ga0157370_10002696_pt1 | contig 21285 bp, 17 predicted proteins | sample C35metaG_FD_113463 | JGI IMG/M metagenome (GOLD analysis project Ga0157370, IMG submission 113463) | Corn rhizosphere microbial communities from Kellogg Biological Station, Michigan, USA - C3-5 metaG | ecosystem: Host-associated > Plants > Roots > Rhizosphere > Soil | place: USA: Michigan...
TAACCCAACATGGTTTCAGGGAACGGCAGATGCTGTTAGACAATGTATGTCGCACTTTTTAAAACACGATTTCGATCATGCTTTAATTCTTTCGGGCGATCAATTGTATCAGATGGATTTTAACGAAATGCTGGAAGCGCATATTGCCGCTGACGCCGAAATTTCGATTGCCACTTTACCTGTGAATGCCAAAGATGCACCAGAGTTTGGAATTCTTAAAACGGATCATGAAAATAATATTCACGCTTTTATAGAAAAACCTGATGCTTCATTACTGCCTGAATGGGAATCTGAAGTAAGTGAACAAATGCAGGAAAAGGGGAAAAAATACCTGGCTTCAATGGGAATCTATATTTTCAATAAATCATTATTGGAAGAATTAATGGCCAATCAGGAAACAAAAGATTTCGGAAAAGAAATTATTCCGCAAGCCGTTGGAAAACATAAAATACTAAGTTACCAATACGAAGGATATTGGACAGATATTGGAAATATCGAATCGTTTTTTGAAGCTAATATTGGTTTAACTGCAGATATTCCGGAATTTAATTTGTTTGATGACGAGAATAAGATTTTTACAAGACCAAGATTACTGCCTCCATCCAAATTTAGAAATTCAGTTATCAATCAATCCTTGATTTCCGAAGGCTGTATTATTAATGCCAAAGAAATAAAAAGCTCAGTAATTGGTATTCGCTCCAGAATTGGCGTAGGTACCGTTTTAGAGAACTGTTATGTTATGGGTAACGATTTTTATCAGGATTTGGATGAACTAAATTACGAAAGCAGCATTAATAAAATTCATGTTGGTATTGGCGAAAATTGCTTCATACAAAATGCATTAGTAGATAAAAATGTTCGAATAGGAAACAATGTTCATATTAGCGGCGGTAAACACTTAGATAATTTTACCAATGAATTATACAGCATAAAAGACGGAATTGTGGTTATTAAAAAAGGAGTTACATTATCAGATAACTTTAGAATTGAATAAAATTTAAATATTCTGATAATAAAATCCCAAAATTCAATTATAAAACCAAATATGACAAAAGTAATCACACATTCTCTATTTACTGATTTTGATATAGATTTATTCAAAGCCGGAAAACACTTCAAATTGTATGAAAAATTAGGAGCGCATTTAATTGAAGTTGATGGAGTTAAAGGTGTTTATTTTGCCGTTTGGGCACCTACAGCACATTCTGTTTCGGTTGTGGGCGATTTTAATTATTGGACACAGGGAGAACATCTTTTGAATGTCCGCTGGGATTCTTCAGGAATTTGGGAAGGCTTTATTCCTGATATTTCAAGAGGTGAACTTTATAAATATAAAATTCAATCGAATATTGATGGTATTATAACCGAAAAAGCAGATCCTTTTGCTTTATATTGCGAAAAACCGCCTCATACAGCATCTGTAGTCTGGGATTTAGATTATAAATGGAAAGATGAAAACTGGATGCAGAACCGCCATCAGTTTAATGGCTTAGATAAGCCTTATTCTGTTTACGAAGTACATTTGGGTTCCTGGAAACGAGCTGAACATAACCGATTTCTAAGCTATTTAGAACTGGCCGATGATTTGGTTCAATACGTTAAAGAAACAGGTTTTACGCACGTAGAATTTATGCCGGTTATGGAATATCCTTATGATCCTTCGTGGGGATATCAGCTTACGGGATATTTTGCGCCGACATCACGTTTTGGGAAACCTCAGGATTTTATGGTTTTGGTCGACAGATTACATCAGGAAGGAATTGGCGTCATTTTAGACTGGGTTCCGTCACATTTTCCTGATGATGCACACGGTTTGGGGTATTTTGACGGCTCGCATTTATACGAACATCCGGATAGAAGAAAAGGCTACCATCCGGATTGGAAAAGTTTGGTTTTTAATTATGGAAGAAATGAAGTTCGTGCTTTTTTAATCAGTAATGCTGTTTTTTGGCTGCAACATTATCATATCGACGGATTACGAGTTGATGCAGTAGCTTCGATGTTATATCTTGATTATTCAAGAAAAGAAGGCGAGTGGGAAGCTAATATTTTTGGTGGAAGAGAAAATCTAGACAGTATAAGTTTTCTTAAAGAATTTAATGAAGTAATCTATGCTAATTTTGATGGAGTTCAAACTATTGCAGAAGAAAGCACTTCGTTCCCTATGGTTTCAAGACCTACTTTTACAGGCGGTTTAGGTTTCGGAATGAAATGGATGATGGGCTGGATGCACGATACTTTAAAATACTTTCAAAAAGAAACAGTTTATAGAAAATACCATCAAAACGATTTGACTTTTTCGATGACGTATGCTTTTACCGAAAATTTCATGCTTCCGTTTTCTCATGATGAAGTAGTGTATGGCAAAAAATCTCTTATTTATAAAATGCCGGGCGATGAATGGCAGCGATTTGCTAATTTAAGATTGCTTTACGGATATATGTTTACGCATCCTGGAACAAAATTATTGTTTCAAGGAGCAGAATTTGCTCAAACTGCCGAATGGAATTTTGAACAAAGTTTAGACTGGCATTTACTACAATACGATTTTCATTCAGGCATAAAGAGATTAATTACAGATTTGAATCAGCTTTATAAAACACGTCCTGCCTTGTATGAAAAGCAATTTACGGGAGATGGTTTTGAATGGATAAATTATTCTGATCATCAAAATGCGGTTTTATCTTATATCCGAAAAGGAAATAATGAAGATGAAAATCTAATTGTAGTTTGCAATTTTACACAAGTTGTGAGAGAAAAATATAGAATTGGGATTCCGAAAAAAGGAAAACTAGAAGAAATATTTAACAGCGATGCCGCGATTTATGGAGGCAGCGAGGTTGGAAACGGAAAATCAGTAAAGATTGAAGCCACACCTTATGACGGTCGCGATTTTTCGGTTGAATTAATTTTACCGCCTTTAAGTGTAACCGTATATTCTTTTAGTTAGAAAAAATCCTATACGCCATTTTTAAAGTGCTGTTTTGTCATTTTAAAGGTATTAAATTATCGATTTCTTGTTTTTTTGAGCTGTAATTAAAAACTCGTTCAGAAAAAACGTTTTCGTGAATAAACCTTTTATTCATAGGGCTTTACTAACTTTTTTCGTATGTTTGAAATAGAGATTAGCGTTATATAATTAATTCATTTAGCGATATGATTACAAACACATCATTAGAATACAAGGGCGATTTATATCCATCAAAAATTGTCTCTTATGAGCATGAAGGCGATTCGATTTTTTTTAATACAGATAACAAAGTAATCTTAAAAGTCACTATACTTCGAGACAGTTTAATTCGATTTCGTTTTACTACGAAGGGATATTTCAGCAATGATTTTTCGTATGCAATTGATAAAACCCAGCTTCACGGATATAATTTTTTGGAACTTACTGAAGAAGAAACTTTTTTCCAGATCAGAACCAGTAAAGTAAAATGTAAAATTCAGAAAACCGATCTTCGTCTGGCCATTTACGATTTAAACGATTTTTTGATTCTCGAAGATGAACTTGGTTTTCATTGGGAGGAAAGCTACGAATATGGCGGGAACATCGTAAAAATGAGTAAGTTTTCTAAAGATGGTGAATGTTATTACGGTCTTGGAGATAAAGCGACTCAAATGAACCTTAAAGGTAAGAGAGTCGAAAATTTTGCTACAGATCAATATGCTTATCAAAAAGAACAAGATCCTCTTTATAAAGTAGTTCCGTTTTATATTGGTTTACACAACAAACAATCCTACGGAATTTTCTTTGACAATACCTTTAGGACTTTTTTTGATTTTTGTCAGGAAAGACGAAATGTAACAAGTTTTTGGGCAGAAGGAGGAGAAATGAATTATTATTTCATTTACGGTCCGCAAATGCAGGATGTTGTCACTACTTATACTGATTTAACGGGAAAACCAGAATTACCGCCGCTTTGGGTTTTAGGATATCATCAATGTAAATGGAGTTATTATCCCGAAAGCAAAGTAAAAGAAATCACTTCAAAATTTAGAGAACTTAAAATTCCATGTGATGCCATTTATCTGGATATTGATTATATGGAAGGATTTCGATGTTTTACATGGAATAAAAACTATTTTCCAGACCCAAAAAGAATGGTGGCTGAATTAGCCGAAGACGGTTTCAAAACTGTTGTAATCATCGATCCGGGAATTAAAATTGATAAAGATTACTGGGTTTATAAAGAAGCCTTAGAAAAAGATTATTTCTGCAAAAGAGCCGATGGGCCTTATATGAAGGGTAAAGTCTGGCCGGGAGAATGTAATTTTCCAGATTATACAAACCCTGCAGTTAGAGAATGGTGGGCTGGATTATTTAAAGAATTAGTTTCAGAAATAGGCGTAAAAGGAGTTTGGAATGATATGAACGAACCTGCCGTTATGGAGGTGCCCAATAAAACATTCCCAATGGATGTTCGTCACTTTTACGACGGAAATCCTTGCAGCCATAGAAAGGCGCATAATATTTACGGAACGCAAATGGCAAGGGCAACCTATCATGGGGTAAAAAGATTTGTTTATCCAAAACGTCCCTTTGTCATTACAAGATCTGCTTATTCAGGAGCACAGCGTTACACATCGTCGTGGACAGGCGATAACGTAGCAACTTGGGAACATTTATGGATTGCGAATATTCAGGTGCAAAGAATGTCTATTTCAGGAATGGGATTCACAGGTTCTGATATTGGCGGATTTGCTGAGCAGCCAACTGGCGAATTATATGCGCGTTGGATTCAGCTTGGGGTTTTTCATCCGTTTTGCAGAACACATTCTTCAGGAGATCATGGAAATCAGGAACCTTGGGCTTTTGACGAAGAAGTAATTAACATTACCAGAAAATTTGTCAGCCTTCGTTATCAGTTATTACCTTATTTATATACCATGTTCTGGCAGTATATAGAAGAAGGACTTCCTATGTTAAAACCTTTGGTGTATTACGATCAGGATGATACGCAAACGCATTATCGCAATGACGAATTTATCTTTGGAAATCAAATTTTAGTATGTCCAATCCTTGAACCTAACGCTGTAGGTAGACGTATGTATATTCCAAGAGGTGAGTGGTATAACTACTGGACAAATGATTTATTTGTTGGCGGCAGGGAAATTTGGGTTGATACTAAATTTGATGAAATTCCAGTTTTTGTAAAAGCAGGTGCCATTATCCCGAAATATCCCGTGCAGCAATATGTCGGCGAATTAGAATTTGACGAATTAACGCTTGATGTTTACTTTAAAAACGGAAAAGAAAAATCTGTTGTTTATGAAGATGCTCAGGATGGTTACGATTATAAAAAAGGACGTTACAGCTTTTTATCTTTCAGAACCATTGGTAAAGAAAAAGAACTTATCATTCAGCTTCATAAAGAAGGTAAATACGATACACCATATAGCAAATACAAAATTAATTTAATTGGATTACCGTTTAAAGTAACTGAAATTGAAATCGACAATGAAAAAATCGAATTTGATAAAACGACCTTCGAATTGAATAATTTTTTAATCGTTGATAAAGAGTTTAATGAACTTCACATTGTTGGGGAATAAGTATAATTCTGATATTTTTTTGACGTATTGTGTAAAATATTAATTTTTAATAATTGTATTTTTGTTTGAAAATAGCGTGAATTATGAAAAAATATTTGTTTTTAGGAATTTTTGGTGCACTTGTAGTGGCTTGTGCGACAAATCCAATTACTGGGAAACAAAGTTTAAATTTTGTTTCTAACAGTGAATTATTTCCATCTTCTTTCCAGCAGTATAGTCAGTTTTTGTCTGAAAATAAAGTGATTACAGGAACAGCAGATGCAAAACGTGTAGAAACTGTTGGATTAAAAATAAAAGCTGCAGCCGAAAAATATTTAACTTATTTAGGACAGTCACAATATCTAAAAGATTATCGCTGGGAATATAAATTAGTTGATAATAAAGAGGTTAATGCGTGGTGTATGCCAGGAGGAAAAATTGTAGTGTATTCTGGAATTTTGCCTATAACGCAGGATGAAGCAGGTTTAGCAACTGTGATGGGACACGAAGTTTCGCACGCATTGGCCAATCATGGCGCACAAAGAATGTCGGCGGCACAATTACAGCAAATTGGAGGTGCGGCTTTAGGAGCAGCAACAAGCGGAAAATCTGAAGCAACACAGCAAATTTTTGCACAAGCTTACGGAATAGGTTCTGAAGTAGGAGTAATGTTGCCATTTAGCCGAAGCAACGAAAGCGAAGCAGATAAAATTGGTTTGACTTTAATGGCTATTGCAGGATATAACCCGGATGATGCCATTTCATTTTGGACTAGAATGTCGGCTAAATCAGGAGGAGCATCTCAGCCAGAGTTTATGAGTACGCACCCGTCTGACGCTACGAGAATTGCAAATATTCGATCTTTAATTCCGTCAGCAAAAGCAACAGCATTAAAAGTTGGTGTTATTAAATAACGGCATCATTTTTTAAATATTAAAAAAGCTATTCATAATCTGAATAGCTTTTTTTTGCGAATAAAATCCAACAGGTAAAAGTTTCATAGGAACAATACATATTATTATAGCAACGTCCCGAGGCTTCGGGATTAATCCGTTGGGAAATTATACGTTATATCCTCGAGTTCCGTAGGAACATTACATATTGTAGCAACGGATTTTAATCCGTTGAAAAATTATGCTATATATATTAGAGTTCCGTAGGAACGATTCATATACCAATTGATTTTGGTGTTGAAAGATTGTGCGTTTTATAACTTTGTAAAATGAGCCGAACCTACGGCTCTTTTTTTTCAAACCTTTATAATTTAATAATATATGAATTAGTAAAATTCTATTTGATTATCATAAAAATTGAATAAATTCGTACCGCATTAACAAAATCATTTCAATGAAAAACCTACAAAAAGGAGATAAAAAACTATTAAACGCCTGGGCATTTTACGATTGGGCAAATTCAGTTTATACTCTTACCATAGCCTCTGCCGTATTTCCAATTTTTTATGAAGCATTATTCTCAGATCGTGATCATTATATTGATGTATTTGGACTTCACTTAAAAAACTCTGCTTTAATAAGTTTTATTACCGCAGCGGCTTTCTTGGTGGTTTCTTTTATTTCACCTTTTTTATCTGGAATTGCTGATTACGTGGGAAATAAAAAGGCTTTCATGAAATTTTTCTGCTATTTGGGAGCTTTATCCTGTATGGGATTATACTGGTTTGATCTTGATAATATTTATGTTGGATTATTATTTTATTTCTTGGGTTTATTAGGATATTGGGGAAGTTTGGTTTTCTACAACTCTTATCTTCCGGATATTGCTTTTGAGGAACAGCAGGATAAAATAAGCGCAAAAGGATATTCTTTAGGATATATAGGAAGTGTTATTCTGCTTATTATCAATCTTGCCATGATCATGAAACCAAAGCTTTTTGGAATTACAGGAACAGATGGCGAAGCGGCGATGAAAGCGATGCGTTATTCTTTTATAATGGTGGGAGTTTGGTGGATATTATTCAGCCAGTATACTTATTATTATTTACCAAAAGGAAGCAAAGAAAAAGGGGAGAAACTAACAAGATCAGTCGTTTTTAATGGTTTTAAAGAATTGAAGAAGGTTTGGGCTTTATTGAAAGATAATGTTCCATTGCGACGATATTTAGGCGGATTTTTTGTTTCGAGTATGGCAGTGCAAACCGTAATGCTGGTTGCTACTTATTTTGGAGCACAGGAAATTCAATGGTCATCTAAAGAAGAAAGTACTATTGGTTTAATAATCTGTATTTTAATTATACAATTAGTTGCTGTTGTTGGAGCTGTCTTAACTTCAAGGGCTTCTGCTAAATGGGGAAATGTTCCAACTTTAATCTTCATTAACGGTATATGGGCTGTATTTTGTGCTTTGGCTTATTTTATAACATTGCCAATGCATTTTTACGTGATGGCAACCGTTGCAGGATTTGTAATGGGAGGAATCCAAGCACTTTCGCGCTCTACATACTCAAAATTATTACCAGAAACTGAAGATACAGCTTCATTTTTCAGCTTTTATGATGTGGCGGAAAAAGTGGGAATCGTAATTGGAATGTGTGTTTATGGAATTATAGACCAAATTACAGGAAGTCCGCGTGCGGCAATTGTAATTTTAGCTGTTTTCTTTGTTACTTCTATTTTCCTTTTAAGAAGAGTACATAAAAAAGACGTTTCAAATTAATGAAACGTCTCTCTTAATAGTATCACGAATTGCAGGTTATTGTTTTGATTGATGATAATTTTGAAATTCGTGATATTTCTTTTTATAATATTATGCTTTTGTAATATTTCCTGATCCAGAAACTTTTACATCTCGTTTTTCAGGATTTCCTCCGTATTTAATATTTCCTGAACCTGCCACTCTTGCCGTTAAACTTCCGTTACAGTTTACTTTACTGTTTCCTGAACCCGAAACATTTGCCGTAACATTTTTAGATTTCAAATTAGTGGCATCAATATCTCCAGAACCTGCTAATTTTACTGTAAAATTATCTGCTGTTCCTGTCAAATGTGCATTTCCAGAACCACTTAAACTAAGTTCAAAATCGTTTGAATCAACAGCTAGGTTAAAGTTTCCAGAACCTGATAAATTGGCTGAAAATTTATCACTTTTAATGGCATCTTTAGTTTCAACAGATCCTGAACCAGCCAGACTTACTTCAGAAATTTTTTCAAAAGGAACTGTAATTTGGATACCTTTTCCTGCACTCGGGCGAATATTCGTGTTTCTTTCTACATAAATTTTCAGTGTATTTTCTTCAACTTCAACTTTAATTACAGCCAAAAGGTTTTCTTCTCCTTTGATAGTAATTTTTCCTTCTTTTCCTGCAACTAAGTCAACATCAAAAGAACCTCCAATTTTAATACCGTCATAGTCTCCAGTTGTACGGGTTTGAGTGACAACATTTCCATTTCCATTTATTTTATTCGATTGGGCGCTGCTGGTAAAACTTGCTAAAAAAACGGTGCAGACTAACAATAAGATTGATTTTTTCATTTTTTATGGTTTTTTAAGATTATTAATTTTTTAATAGCGATACGTTTCCGTAATTAGTGTTAATATTTACTTTGTTTTGCCCTTTTTTCTTGTAAAAGCCGCTTATTCTTTTTGTGTTGCTTTTACTTTCTGAAACTGAAATGTCTAATGCATTGTCATGTTTGATATTGGCATATCTGGCTGAGATATCAAAATCAAAGGCATAATTTGTTTCATATCCAATAGAAATATCTGTATATCCAGAGTTTATGCTTATGTTTCCGGCTTTTTCATTCATAGATCCAATGCTTATTTTGCTGTAGTTTGTATCTACGCTAAAGCTGCCTGAGACTTCTGCAATTGAAACCGTTAAATAATTACCAGATCCGGTTAAGGAGTTTATTTTATTAAATTTTAAATTCCCATAATTAGAGTCGTATTTAATATTTTGTCCGTCATTAAGCGTTACATCTGTATAACTGGCATCAAGATTTAAGTTTCCTGAATCATTGATTTTTAAACCAGAATAGCGTGCTTCAATGTTTGCGTTTTTGATATACTCAATAGTTGAGTTTTGGCAGTAGGCAATATCAACTTTATTGCTTGAACCGTTTAATTTGCCCAGATTCACTTTTCCGTATCGGCAGCTTATATCTGTTGTCGATTCCAGATTAAGCGTTGAAATATTTCCATATTTGTTGACCAGTTTTACCGAACCGTTTTTAGGAATTTTAATAACATAATTAATTTCGAAACTGTTATTGCTTCCTCTGCTTTTAAAAGACGAATTTCCAATTGAAGTTACAGCGGTAACTAAGCTTTTAAGTGCCGTAATTTGCACATCAATACTATTTAATCTCTCATTTACCCAATTTTCGTTGGCACCGTTTACTTTAATGGTAATATCGAGATCAATTTTATCTTCATCCCAGGTAGATACAGTGATGTTTCCGTATTTATTATCAATGTCAATTCCGGCGTTAGAATTTACGATGTATGTTTTTTTAATTGTTTTTTGTTTAGTGATGTAAGTATCATCGTTTGAAAATCCCAATAAAGGAATCAAAAGAAATAAGATTAGTATGTTATAATGTTTTTTCATGAGTTGTTGTGTTGTTTAGTTTTTCGTTTTCTTCAATTCGCTTTAAAACCGTCTGCAAAAAAGAAATTCTTGTTTGCAGATTGCTTATCATTGCATAAATAATTTGCTTGTTTTCGCCGTTTTTCTGAACCTCTTTAATGATTTTTTCATAATCGGCATCAAAGACTTTCATTTGCTTTAATGCATCATTTATAATCTGTTCGTTTTCCGGAGTACTTTTTTCTTTTAATTTAACTAGCTCATTCTCAATCAAAATATTAAAGATAGAATCCGTACGTTTGGTTTCCTGCGAAGCAAATTTGAATTCTTTAGGTTTATCTGCATTATTATAAAATACAGATATTCCTAAAAGCACCGCTATAGATGCAGCAATGGCCCAGCCGGCGTAATTTTTCTTTTTAGGTGTTTTTTTATTTAATTTATTTAGAAAATCAACCTGATGATCCGGATCCATTTCATGAATATCCCATTGATTTTCAAACTTGTTAAATAACTGATCTAATTCGTCATTTTCCTTTTTCATATATCCTCTAATTTTTTACGTAAACTTTCTTTAGCTCTGCTCAGCGTTGTTCTGCAATTGGCATAGCTGATATTTAATATTTCGCAGATTTCTTCCTGATCATAACCTTCAATGTAAAAGAGTGTTAAAACCATTCTGTAATTATCTTTTAAGCCCGAAATGGTATCTAAAACCTGTTTCACTTTAAGTGAATTCAAATCGATGCTGTCAGATAAAATAGAATCATTTTCTTCCATTTTATAAAGCGTTTTATTTAGGTCTTCCATCTGGAAAGCATTGTTTTTCTTATAGAAATCGATGCTGTAATTAATAACGATTCGTTTAAGCCAGGCACCAAACGCGACTTCCTGCTTGTAATCGTTGATCTTTGTAAAAGCTTTCAAAAAACCTTCCTGCATGACGTCTTGTGCAAAATGCTCGTCTTTTACAATTCTGTAAGCCACGTTGTACATAGCTTTACAATAGCGATTGTAAACTTCGAATTGTGCCTTTTGATTATTGTTTTTACAAAGCGCGATTAATTCTTCGATATTTTGATTTGTTATACTCAAGTAATGGTTGCTAGTTTTATATAATGACTTTGCCTTTTTTAATATGTTACAGTTTTTATATTTTTTTTTCTCTTTTACGTAAAGTCGTAAGGAAAAATAAAATGGGCGGTTTATTTTTGGTCAGAAATTTACCTAAAATATACCATTAAAAAATCTAAAACTATGAAAAAACTAAAGAGCCTAGCGCTAATGACATTATTTGTGTCAGCATCATTATTTACATCATGTTCAAGTGATTCTGGAAATGATGATCAATCCTCCGGAGATTTACAAGGAGATTATTGGCCTACAGCAGTTGGAAATCAGTGGGTTTTAAACCAAGGCGGTGCTGAAACTACCATGAAAATTTTAAGTTCAGAAAATATAAAAGGGGAAACTTATTTTAAATTTGATAAGTTTCTTATATCGTCTTCCAGCCCTGTTGCAGGTTCAGCTTCGGCATATATTAAAAAAGTAAAAGGAGATTATTTTATTAAACTGGATGATATTAACATTACTGCTAATGGTTTCAGCGGAAAAATTAGTGGTTATGAGTTTGTTTTCTTTAAAGATTATTTAGAAGCAAATAAAACCTGGACAGGAACTTATGTACAAGAAACTACATATACAGGTTTAGGAACTATTAAAACAACTACAAAATATACAGGAACTATTGTAGAGAAAGGCTTAACTGTTACTGTAAAAGGGGTAAGTCATAAAGATGTAATCCGATTTAAATTAAAACTGGAAACTTCGCTTGAAGGCCAATCTGCTGGTTCAACAGAGGCAGAGTACTGGATTGCTAAAGGTGTAGGTATTATTAAGTTTGGATTTGAAGGCACATCTTCTGAATTGGTTTCTTATAAACTGAATTAAAATAGTTATTAGATAAAATTTAAAAGCCGAAATTAGTTTCGGCTTTTTTTATGCACTGTAATTTTTCAAAAGAAATTAAAAATCTAAATTTCAAAGCTGACTATTTTGCATTTGGCATAATGATTGTCTATTTTTATGGCCTGTCTTGTAAACTAAACACTTATTAGAAACTATAGCTTTTAAGGAACGATTTGCAGATAGTATAAAACTTTTAATGACAAAACGACTTATATATTATTATGTCAAATCATAAAATACTCACTATTGACAATCTGTCACTTCAAGAATTTGATTCGGAAGCAGAATTAATTCCATTATTAACTCCGGAGGACGAAGAGGAAATGAACAATGAAGAACTTCCTATTTCTCTGCCAATTTTGCCTTTAAGAAATACGGTTTTATTTCCGGGAGTTGTAATTCCAATTTCTGCGGGAAGAGATAAATCAATCAAATTAATTAATGATGCCAATGCCGGCGGAAAAATTATTGGTGTAGTTTCTCAAATTAATGAAGAAGATGAAGATCCGTCAAAAGATGACATTCATAAAATAGGTACTGTAGCACGTATTTTGCGTGTTTTAAAGATGCCTGACGGAAATGTAACCGTTATTTTACAAGGAAAAAAACGTTTTGAAATAGACGAAGTAGTTTCAGAAGACCCTTATATGACAGCCACTATCAAAGAGGTATCAGAAGAGCGTCCAGATGAAAACGATACTGAATTTACGGCTATTTTAGATTCTGTTAAAGAATTGGCTATTCAAATCATTAAAGAAAGTCCAAACATTCCATCTGAAGCAACTTTTGCTATTAAAAACATTGAAAGTCAATCGTTTTTAATCAATTTTGTTTCTTCAAACATGAATTTATCTGTAAAAGAAAAACAAGGACTTTTATCGATAAATGGTTTAAAAGACCGCGCTTTAGAAACGTTACGTTATATGAATGTTGAACTTCAAAAATTAGAATTGAAGAATGACATTCAGTCAAAAGTACGTTTTGATTTAGATCAGCAGCAAAGAGAATATTTTCTTCACCAGCAAATGAAAACCATTCAGGAAGAATTGGGAGGCGTTTCGCAGGAAGAAGAAATGGACGAAATGGGATTGAAAGCGAAAACCAAAAAATGGGACGAAAAAACGCAGAAACATTTCGAGAAAGAATTGTCTAAAATGCGTCGTATGAATCCGCAGTCACCAGATTTTGGAATTCAGCGTAACTATTTAGAGTTATTTTTAGAGTTGCCTTGGGGCGAATATTCTAAGGATAAATTCGATTTAAAACATGCTCAAAAAATATTAGATAAAGATCATTTTGGTCTTGATGAAGTAAAGAAAAGAATGATTGAGCATTTGGCCGTTTTAAAATTGCGAAATGACATGAAATCTCCTATTATATGTTTAACAGGGCCTCCGGGAGTTGGTAAAACTTCAATTGGTCGTTCTGTTGCCGAGGCTTTGGGGCGCGAATATGTGCGTATTTCATTAGGTGGTTTGCGTGATGAAGCAGAAATTCGCGGACACAGAAAAACGTATATTGGAGCTATGCCGGGAAGAATCATTCAAAGTTTAAAGAAAGCAGGAACTTCAAATCCGGTTTTTATTTTAGATGAGATTGATAAATTATCAAATGGTAATAGCGGCGATCCTTCTTCTGCTTTGTTAGAGGTTTTAGATCCGGAGCAAAACAATGCTTTTTATGATAACTTCCTTGAAATGGGGTACGATTTATCTAAAGTAATGTTTATTGCGACTTCAAATAATATGGCAGCAATTCAGCCTGCTTTACGTGACAGAATGGAAGTAATCAAGATGTCAGGTTATACTATTGAAGAAAAAGTAGAAATTGCAAAAAGACATTTGTTTCCAAAACAATTAGAAGCACACGGATTAACATCTAAAGACCTGACAATTGGTAAAAAACAATTAGAAAAAATTGTTGAAGGATATACAAGAGAATCCGGAGTTCGTAATTTAGAAACTAAAATAGCTCAGGTTATTCGTAATGCTGCAAAAGCCGTTGCGATGGAAGAGGAGTACAATAAAAAAGTAACTGATGAAGATATCGTAAAAGTTCTGGGTGTTCCGAGATTAGAGCGTGATAAATACGAAAATAACGACGTAGCCGGAGTTGTAACAGGTTTAGCCTGGACAAGTGTTGGCGGCGATATTTTATTTATCGAATCGTTAATTTCTGAAGGAAAAGGAGCGTTGACGATTACCGGAAACCTTGGAAATGTAATGAAAGAATCGGCTACGATTGCTCTTGAGTACATTAAAGCCAATGCTAAGAAACTAGGTTTAGGTATCGAATTGTTTCAAAAATACAACATTCACCTGCACGTACCGGAAGGAGCTACTCCAAAAGACGGACCAAGTGCCGGTATTGCAATGCTTACTTCTTTAGTTTCTTTATTGACACAAAAGAAAGTAAAGAAAAGTCTTGCTATGACAGGAGAGATTACTTTACGTGGGAAAGTTTTACCTGTTGGCGGGATTAAGGAAAAAATTCTGGCTGCAAAAAGAGCAGGGATTAAAGAGATTATTTTATGTCATGAAAACAAAAGTGATATTGACGAAATTAAACCTGAATACTTAGAAGGACTTTCTTTTCATTATGTAAAAGAAATGAGTGAAGTTTTAGCTCTGGCTTTGACAGATCAAAATGTAAAAAATGCTAAAACATTGAAATAAACTTAAGGTTTAAATCCCAATTTTTTAAAATCCAAATTCCAAATTTCAAACTTTTATAAAGGTTTGGGATTTGGAATTTTTTATTGGAATTTATTTAAAATTTAATTTTATTTTTGGTGTTATATAATTTTATCTTTGTATTTGCGTTATTCCCATATAGGATTCGCCCCAAAAGCATGTTGAAACGATTCGTTTTACTTTTAATGATACTAATTTGTTCGGTTTCCTTCGGGCAAGTTGGCGGGCGCTACACCTATCAATTTCTAAATTTAACAACATCTCCGCGTCAGGCAGCATTGGGCGGAAAAACGATTACGATTTATGATGAAGATGTTAACCAGGCCATGTCTAACCCAGCAGCTTTAAACGGAGATATGGATAACCATCTAGCCTTGAATTATGGAAATTATTACGGAGAAGCTTCTTACGGAACGGCTTCGTACGCTTATACTTACGATCGTCACGTACAAACTTTTTATGCCGGAGTTAATTATGCAAACTACGGATCCTTTGAGGGTTACGACGAGAACGGTCAGAAAACATCAGATTTTACAGGGAGCGAAGGCGCATTATCATTGGGATATGCATATAATGTTCCTTTTACAGATTTACATATTGGAGCAAATGCTAAGTTAATAACTTCAACTTTAGAAAGTTATAATTCAATTGGCGGTGCAATTGATGTGGGAATTATGTATCAAATTGAAAAAAATAATGTAAATTTGGCTCTGGTATTTCGAAATATTGGTACGCAGTTTACAACGTATTCAGGAATAAAAGAGAATTTGCCCTTTGAAATCACTGCTGGAGCTTCGCAAGAACTGGAACATATTCCGCTTCGCTGGCATCTTACTTTAGAGAATTTGCAGCAATGGAATATTTCTTTTTCGAACCCCGTTCGCGGAGAAACCAATATTGATGGATCAACAAGTAGTGAAAAAGTTTCGTTTGTTAATAACGCTTTGAGACATGTTATATTTGGCGTGGAGCTTTTCCCGCAAAGAGCATTCAATCTGCGTTTAGGATATAATTTTAGGAGAGGGGAAGAGTTACGAGTTGAAGAAAAACGTAATTTTTCAGGGATTTCATTAGGATTTGGATTAAAGATGAATAAATTAAAATTTAACTATTCTTATTCCAGATACACATTGGCAGCAAATACAAGTCTTTTTGGTCTAATTTTAAATTTACAGTAATTTATATGAAATTAATCAGCTTATTTTTGGTTATGACTGTAGGGTTTTTTACGGGTTCAAAACACTACTTCGAAGAAGAAACCATTACCACTGTAGAGATGGAAAGAATTAACAGCAGGTTGGGCGACATTAGAAACATGATTAATATCGATCATAAATACAATCAAAAGATTGCATTTTTAGTTGATATGAAAGTACCTACGGGTAAAAATCGTTTTTTTGTTTACGATTTAGAAAAAAATGAAATTATTGACCAAGGTCTTGTGGCGCACGGATCCGGTTCTGAAACCGGAATTAGAGGAATGCTTAAATTTAGCAATGAGCCTAATTCTAAATGTACTTCTCTTGGCAGATATGTAATAGGCAAAACCTACAAAGGAATTTTTGGAAAAGCATACAGATTAGCTGGTTTAGAAGAAACCAATAACAATGCTTTAAAAAGAGCTATTGTGCTGCACTGTTATTCTGCAGTCCCTGCCGAAGAACAGGATTACTATATTAGCCACAGTCAAGGCTGTCCAATGGTAAGCGAACAATTTTTTAAAAGAATAGAGAAGATAATTGATAGTTCTAAGTCGAACATCATCTTAGATATATATTATTAATATTTCATTCGGAATAATTCGGGAATATTAAAAATTTCAAACCTTTTATGGTCAAAAAGCAATCTTGTTTTTAGATTATAAAAGGTTTTTTTCTGCCAAAAATTTTATGAAAAAAACAGCCTTTATTTTACTTTTTATTCTAATCGCTTTTATTGCCTATAAAGCCATTTGGAGAACAGAAAGTGTGAAACATGAAACTATTTCCAGAATTGATTCTCAGGTTAATCAGGTAAAAAAGGTAATTAAAAACGATTCCAGGTTCAATAAGGATATTGCTTTTTTGGTTGATATGAAAATACCTTCCGGAAAAAACAGGTTCTTTATTTATGATTTAAAGAATAATAAAATTATTGATAAAGGGATAGTTGCACATGGTTCAGGATCAGAAACGGGTGTTAAAGGAAAACTTAAATTCAGTAATGTGCCAAACTCGCTAAGTACTTCGTTGGGTAATTATTACATTGGTAATTCGTATTATGGGAAATTCGGAAAAGCCTATAGAATGTATGGTTTAGATGAAACAAACAGTAATGCGTTTAAACGAGATATTGTCTTTCATTACTATTATGATGTTCCATATGAGGAGAAAGATGGTTACATTTGCAACAGCTTTGGCTGCCCAATGGTCAGCAAAAGGTATTTTGAAAAAATAGCTAAAATAATAGACAATTCGAAATCAAATATTTTGTTGAGTATTTATTATTAAAGTTTGGAAGGATAAAAATTAAAAAATAAGAAATTGAAAAAAATTACTATTGCTATCGACGGATTTTCATCAACGGGAAAAAGCACTTTGGCAAAACAACTGGCAAAAGAACTGGAATATGTATATGTTGATACTGGCGCAATGTATCGTGCAGTAACTTATTTTGCTATGCAGCATGACTTTATAGGAGCTGACTTTTTTAATAAAGAAGTTTTGATTGAAGCTTTGCCTAAAATTCAATTAGAATTTAAATTTAATGCTGATTTGGGTTTTGCCGAGATGTACTTAAATAATGAAAATGTCGAAAAACAAATTAGAACAATTGAGGTTTCTAACTTTGTGAGTAAAGTAGCCGAAGTTTCTGAAGTGCGTGCAAAATTAGTGGAACAGCAGCAGGAAATGGGAAAGAATAAAGCAATAGTGATGGATGGGCGGGATATTGGAACTGTAGTTTTCCCCAATGCCGAACTTAAAATATTCATGACAGCCAGTCCGGAAACCCGTGCACAAAGACGTTTTGATGAATTACAGCAAAAAGGTGATAATGTTTCTTATGAAGATGTTTTAAAAAATGTTGTCGAAAGAGATTATATCGATACACACCGCGAAGATTCTCCTTTGGTAATTGCAGATGATGCTGTCGAGATCGATAATTCGTACTTAAATAGAGAGGAACAATTTGCGGCTGTTTTAGAATTGGTAAATGATGTTGTTAAAATAGATTAATTTTTTGTAGATATTATTTTTAATGGTAGTTTTACCGCTTCATTTTTACTAAAAAGACAATTTCATTATATGGGAATTAAAAACAGGTTAATCGTGATGAGCTTTCTTCAGTTTTTTGTTTGGGGAGCTTGGCTTATTACAATTGGAAATTATTGGTTTGGAACCAAAAATTGGGAAGGAACACAATTTGGTTTAGTATTTGGAACCATGGGAATTGCTTCTTTATTTATGCCTACATTAACCGGAATTATTGCCGATAGATGGGTAAACGCTGAAAAGCTTTATGGAATTTTGCATATTCTTTATGCAGCCGTTTTATTTGGAATTGCACATGTTACTACTCCGGATAATTTTATTTATGTTATGCTTTTGGCAATGTGCTGTTATATGCCAACAATTGCTTTAAGTAATTCGATATCCTATACTTCGTTAAAATTAAACAATAAAAATATCGTTAAGGATTTCCCGCCAATTCGTGTTTGGGGAACAATTGGTTTTATTGTTGCGATGTGGATTACCAATTTAACCGGAAGTAAAGCAACAGAATATCAGTTTTATATTGCTGGAGCCGGCGCTTTAATTTTAGGTATTTATGCCTTTACATTGCCAAAATGTGAACCGCAGCGTTTAATTAAAGAAAAAGCTTCATGGGTTGAAACTTTTGGTTTAGAAGCTTTTAAATTATTTGGTAATTACAAAATGGCTTTGTTTTTTGTTTTCTCTATGTTTTTGGGAGGAGCGCTTCAGTTAACAAATGCTTATGGTGATGTTTTCTTAGATGAATTCAAACATTTTCCAAAATATGCTGATTCTTTTGTAATTCAGTATTCTACTATTATTATGTCAATTTCTCAGGTTTCTGAAACTTTGTTTATCTTGGCAATTCCATTTTTCTTAAGACGTTTTGGTATCAAACAAGTAATGCTTATTAGTATGCTGGCTTGGGTATTACGTTTTGGATTATTTACTTTTGGAGATCCTGTAAATGGTCTTTGGATGATTATTATGTCTTGTATTGTTTACGGAATGGCATTTGACTTCTTTAATATTTCAGGTTCATTATTCGTAGAAAGTAATACCGATTCTAAGATACGTTCATCAGCACAAGGATTATTTATGATGATGACAAACGGAGTAGGAGCAGTTTTAGGAAGTTTAACTTCTGGATGGGCAATTGATCGTTTCTTTACTAAATCTTTTAATTCCACTACAGAATTAGCGAGTTTTTTACAAACTGATGCTTCTAATGAAAAAATGGCCGAGTTTGTAAAAAGCCAGGGGAATTCAGTTTCTGCTGATGGTGTTTTTACAAATCCTATTTTAATGAAAGACTGGCATACCATCTGGCTTTCGTTTGCAATTTATGCTTTGGTAATTGCAATTGCGTTTGCTGTGTTGTTTAAACATAAACATGATCCTAAGGATTTAGAAGGCTTGAATCATTAAGATATAAAAGTTTTACATAACACAAACCCGACAGTTTTTAAAAAACCTGTCGGGTTTGTTGTTTTAAAGTTTACCCTAATAAAGCAATTAAATCTTCAACTTGTTTTTTTTTGCTGTGCGTATTTTTGCTGCAGTTCAGATCCTTCGCCCATTCGGTTGTAATATTCTAAGCCTTTATTGGCAAAGAATTTTTTGTGAAAATTAGAAATTTCAGGGACTTGCGGAAAAAGTTTGTTGAAGTTCATTTCGTAATAGGCCTGCCATTCGCGTTCGTTTTTGTCTATAACATACGGCTTTACTGTTTTCTGATTCACGTGAACCATTTCGTGTACAATAAGAATAAGCATCAATTCAAGCGGAAATTGGAATGTGTTTTCGGGAATACGGATAATTTGCGGTTCGCCAAAGTCGCCCTCGGTAGTCATTAATATAAAGTCGGGTTTGGCTTTTTCTCTAAATTCAAATCCTTTTAAGTTTTTGTTTTTGAGATTGTACTTTTTTAAAAGCCAATAAACGGCATTAATAACCTGTCCGTTTTTGTGAAACGTTTCTATTTTTTGTTTTATATCTTCGAATGCTATGGTCATAATGTAAAAATAGGGAATTAAAACTTTTTCTATTATTGCTTTGATTTTTAATTGAAACTTATGTTATAAATTCGCTTTGTTAGTTTGAGGAATGTAGAAATATAAATATTAAAATATTTATGAGAGATTTGAAGTTGTTTTTTCTGATTTTTTCGTTGCTTACTTTTGGTAGTATTTATGCTCATAAAGATAGAGGTGAGTACCCAAAAAGCATTAAATTTATTTTTGTCGATAAAGAGGTTCTGGTCTTAAGTTATGATGATTATAAATTAAAAAATATATGTGATGAAATAATTTCTGGGAAAAGGAAATTGACTGAAGTATATGTGACTTACAAAACGGGCGAAGTAATAAACGCTAAATTTAATGATGAAAATTGGACTTCAATTAGTATACTATATAAAAATAAAAGAGTATTTGTTGAAAAAAGCATCTTGAAGAAAATTAAAGAAATTCACTTTTCAACACTTACTTTATCTTGGTCATCAGATTATGATAGAGCTTTCTCTTCATCTTATTTTACAATAAGTTTTGATATGGGATCTGAACGTTTTTATGATAAGTTTCCTAATGTACAATTGTTTTTTAAAAAGCAAGTATTTTCAAATGCTGAAGTTTGGAAACAAATTAGTAAGGATGGTAAACAAGGGAGTAAATTATAATATTTTTATTGAGAAGATATTAAATAGCAAACCCGACAGGTTTTAAAAACGTGTCGGGTTTGCCGTAAAACGTTTTAAAAAACTTAAAAACTTTCTAATCTAGCCCCGATAGAGCGGTTATCCTTTTATGTCTCGTTCTAAAAACGAGATATAAAAGATAAGAGCGAAAGCGGGAGGGAAGGTCTTATAAAACAAGAATAGTTCTGCTTCTGAATAATGGATTGATAATCATTTGAAAATATTTTGTAAGTACAAATATTTGTGGTAATTTTGCAGACCTTTTGGCAAAGAAGAGTTTCCTTTAGGTATCAACCATTTATGTAAAACAACTTCTGTATTTTCTACTGCTTTATGAAACTCGAGAAAAACAGAATACAAATTTTTTATCAGCATGTCTGAACAATTAAAATCACAAGAAGAGTTTTTAGCAAATTTTAACTGGCATAACTTCCAAGAAGGAATTGATGCAGTTGATGAGAAAAACTTACAAGAGTTTGAAGAACTAGTATCTAAAACTTTCATCGCTACAGATCAAGAAGAAGTAGTTGAAGGAGTTGTTGTTAGAATTACAGATAGAGACGTTATCGTTGATATCAATGCTAAATCTGAAGGTGTTATTTCTTTAAACGA
>Ga0157370_10002697_pt1 | contig 21279 bp, 15 predicted proteins | sample C35metaG_FD_113463 | JGI IMG/M metagenome (GOLD analysis project Ga0157370, IMG submission 113463) | Corn rhizosphere microbial communities from Kellogg Biological Station, Michigan, USA - C3-5 metaG | ecosystem: Host-associated > Plants > Roots > Rhizosphere > Soil | place: USA: Michigan...
AGACAAATATTCCCCTGTTAATATCGTACAGGTAAACATACCTGTTCTCATCAAAGATCTTCACTGGGTTGATGGCCTGCCCTAATAATAACCGGAAGTCAGCAGTTTCCTGGATCACCTTTCCATCCTCATCTATCTTTTTGAGCTTATTCTCATACTCATCGTAGACCCATATTTTATTATCATAAGACTGGCCGATTGCTTTTGCCTGCAATACATTTTGCTTTCGCAGGTCAACCACATTTACGGCATTGAGAAAACGGTCCAGCATGACCACTGTAGCGAAATCACGGTAATAGACAAGGATCTTTAATGGATTGGATACATCTATAAGGCTCGCTTGCCCGAATTTCCTTACGTCATTATAAACTGCAACTGAATCACCGTTGGAATTATATTTCTTTACCTGGTTGCGGCTGTTTAATATATAAATATTGTCAAGGTTATCTACAGTAAATTCAGTGATATCGCCACGGACCATTCCTAACAAATGAAAACTGGTATCCTGCGCATGGGATGTCAAAGTGCAGAATATACAAACCAAAAATATTTTCAGTAAACGCTTCATTAATTACGGATAATGTGATCATCCTTTCCCATAAATGATCTTAGTTCCAAATTGGTGCCGTCAAAAACAGCGTAGGTATAATATCTTATCCAGTCTCCAAGGTTAATGTACCGACTGTTATCATTCAGACGATGATCAATAGCCAGGTGTCTATGTCCAAATACAAAAAAATTGATACTTTTCTTTTCTAAAACTTCTTTACTGTATATGATCAGCCATTCCTTTTGTTCTCCAAGGAATGTTTCTTCCGACGCACCTGTCTGCGCCCTGCTCCTCCGGCTTAAGTAATTCGCCAGTCCTATACCCATCATTGGAGGGAATATGCCAAACAGCCATTTACAGAAAGGATTCCGAAACAGTTTTTTTAATCGCTTATATCCATGATCGCCGGGACCCAGTCCATCTCCATGTCCGACCAGGAAGCTCTTACCACCTCGTTCAATTTCTATAGGTTCAAAATAAACCGGGATATTCAATTCCTGCTGGAAATAATTCCGCATCCACATGTCGTGGTTGCCAACAAAGAAATGCATTTTGATCCCCCTGTCTGATAATTCAGCCAGTTTGCCTAATAATCTTGTATATCCCTTTGGAACTACCCGCTTGTATTCGTACCAGAAATCAAACATATCGCCAACCAGGAAGATCTCCGATGCCTCTGTTTTTATTTGGTCGAGGAACCTTACAATGGTCTTTTCCCTTTCCAGGCTGGCCTTGTGATCAGGAGCCCCCAGGTGAAAGTCGGAGAGGAAAAATATTTTATCGGGCAAGGGTTGAAATTTGTTTGAAGCTACTTTTTATCTCTTAGATATTGAAGGATATCCCCTGATGCAATTACGGTTCTTCCGGATGTGTCACCATTATACCAGTATATCCAGGCTTTTGAAGTTGATCCATTGCAAATTACCTCGGTAACCTCCCTGCGGTAAATTTGAGGTTCGCCTGCTTCAACAAGTACTCCCTCGTAATCATCGAGCTGACCCATGGCCCAGGAATATTCATTCTGATCCTTGATGGTGTATAATTCTCCCTGGATGAATTCTTCTTCAGTTGAAGGAATTCCGGCTGGATATTCACCCATATCGATCAGTTTACCCCTGACACTTGCATTCCCAACAAGGCTAAAAAAACGGCTTATATAATCGTAGGCCGGGCTTTTAAAACCGCTTCTCAGGGACCCGTAAACAAACAGTTGGTAAATGGAAGATGGCATGGCCTAAAGTTAATTCATCCTTCGATCAAAAACACATAAACCTCCTTAGGCCCATGCACTCCGACCACCAGCGTCTTCTCGATGTCGGCGGTCCGGCTGGGCCCTGTTGCAAAAGTGATCAACGAAGGAATAGCTGCGCCATATTTATCTTTTGCCATTTGCAGGGCCTCTTTAAGGTCGGGTACAACCTGTCCCGTATATGCAACGCAAATATGAATTGGAGCGTATACACTTACAGTGCGCCCGCTTTTTTGTGCGGAACTCATTACAATGGTACCCGTTCTTGCAACCAGGCATTCGCAACCCGTGATCGAAACATCACAATTTGCAAGATCGGACCTTACCAGGCGGTCGGAGATCTGTGAGGCTGCGGGACCCAGCAACTCTTCCTCTACGCAATAAACTTTTTGCCAGTCCTGTTTTTTAACTAGACTTCCCAATTGGAAAGCAAACTCCTGCTGGTTGATACAATAGATGAACTTGCCCTGCAGTTTGGTGAATTGCTCTGCAAACTCAACTTCAAGGTCTTCAGATAATGTAGCATATATCTGCTGGTTTCCTTCGCTTTGGGGAAATGGCAGGCGTTGAATGACTCAACGCCTCGCGTATTTTCTTTAGAATATTTTCTTTGGAGGGAGATATATTCATGCGTTCTGCATATTACACCGTTGGTACCAGGTCGAACCCGCCCGCCTTACCATCCTCCTGTTCTTCGCTTCTCTTCATCGCAACAGCAGGATTCTTTTCTGCTAAAGGTGAAACCGGTTCTTCCTCTTCTACAGCCAGCGACTTCTTTTCTTCAAAAGGCCTTTTCCCTATCAATAACTCTACATCACTCTGGAACAATACTTCTTTTTCAAGCAAGGCATTGGCCAGTTTCTCCACATCATTTCTTTTCTCCACCAAAAGGGCTCTTGTCTTTATATAATTCTCATCGATCAACTTTCTTACTTCTTCATCTATCATCTTTGCCGTTTCATCGGAATAGGGCTTCGTAAATGTATTCTCCGCAGTAGGATCATAGAAACTGATATTCCCGATCTTATCATTCATTCCATATACCGTAACCATTGCATAAGCGATACGTGTAACCTGCTGCAGGTCGTTCTGAGCGCCTGTGGATATCTTTGAGAAAAAGATATCTTCACTTGCCCTTCCCCCCAGTGTCATACATATCTGGTCATTCAGCTGGTCGGTATTATACAAATACTGTTCTTTCGGAGTGTACTGCGCATATCCCAGGGCAGCTGTTCCTCTTGGAACGATCGTCACTTTCAACAATGGATAAGCGTGTTCAAGATACCAACCGCAAATAGCATGCCCCGCCTCGTGGAAAGCAATGATCCTCTTTTCCTCCGGTGATATGATCTTATTCTTTTTCTCCAAACCACCAATCACTCTGTCAACAGCATCCTGGAAGTCGGACATGTCAACGGCTTCCTTATTTTTCCTGGCGGCTATCAAAGCAGCTTCATTACAAACATTGGCAATATCAGCACCTGCAAAACCAGGTGTTTGCTCAGCCAGTTTATGAATATCGAGGGTCTTTGAGATCTTGATCGGCTTCAAATGCACTTTGAATATTGCTTCCCTTCCTACCAGGTCTGGTTTGTCTATAGTAATTTGCCTGTCGAACCTTCCGGGACGAAGCAAGGCTGAATCAAGTACATCTGGTCTGTTTGTGGCAGCCAGCACAATGATCCCTGAGTCGGTACCAAAACCATCCATTTCAACAAGGAGCTGGTTCAGGGTACTCTCCCTTTCATCATTGCTCATCATTACATTCTTTCCACGCGCACGACCGATCGCATCGATCTCATCAATAAAGATGATACAGGGGGCTTTTTCTCTTGCTTGTTTGAAGAGGTCACGTACCCGGCTTGCACCAACACCAACGAACATCTCAACGAAATCAGAGCCGCTGAGGCTGAAGAAAGGCACTTGTGCTTCCCCTGCCACTGCTTTTGCTAACAAGGTTTTACCAGTACCAGGAGGGCCAATAAGCAAGGCTCCTTTAGGGATCTTTCCACCCAGGTTCGTGTATTTTTTAGGACTCTTAAGGAAGTCCACGATCTCCATCACCTCTACTTTGGCCTCATCCAAACCTGCCACATCTGCAAAAGTGATATTGACCTTTGTTCCTTTGTCAAATAAGGTCGCTTTAGATTTTCCAATGTTGAATATCCCACCAGGGCCGCCGCCACTTCCGGCGCCACCTCCCATTTTTCGCATGAGAAGGATCCATAATCCAACAAATAAAAGTACAGGCAAAAGGAATTGAACGATCCCTCCAAACCAGTCCTTTTCATTATCTACATATTCCTGTACGGGCTTAACAGTAGGGTTCTTTACGTAAAAATCATTCATGTCCTTTTTAAAGGCATCTCCGCTGGTGATCTTAAAATACATCTGCGGACCATCATCGGATACTTTTCCCGTTTTTTTCAATTTATCACCATAATGGCTCAATCCATCTTTGCTGAGATAAACTTTGACGGTCTTACGATTATCAATGATCACATATTTATCTATATCCTTGCTATTGGTGATAAGCATATTCTGGAAATCAAGAGAGGATATCTTATTCATGTTGGGTGAAAAAGGTCCAAACAATTGAAATCCGATCAATACGGCAAATATGATGGCGTAGATCCAATAAATGCTGAAGCGAGGGCCTTTGCGTGGAGGCTGATTGGGATCCTCATTTCCGGGAGGACGACCGCCAAACCGCTGAGGCCTGTTATTTTGATCCTGTGACATAATTTTTTTCTATTGGTCCTGCTAATTAAGGATTATTGGGATGAAAAGTTGTGGCCTGGTCTTATTTTAACAAACCTTAGTCATTATGGTTTACTGCAGAAGCATCGCTCCACATCTCTTCTAATTTGTAAAATTTTCGGTTTTCGGGTAACATCACGTGAACTACCACATTCACGTAGTCTATCAGCACCCATTGTAAATTCTTATACCCTTCATGATGGTAAGGCTGTTCATCACAGTTCTCCTTTACCTTATCTTCAACATTATCGGCTATGGCACGTACCTGTGGTTGATTGCTAGCCTCGCAAACGATAAAAAAATCGGCAACAGCTTCATTGATCTTCCTAAGGTCCAGGGATATGATATTCTCCCCTTTTTTTTCTTGTATAGCAGCGATGATGGTCTTGATTATCTTCGAACTCCGGGTCAACCTCGTCGCGGTCTTCTTTTTACGGTGAGTCAATACTTCTAATTGTTCCAAACTGTATTAATTTAGGTCCTGGATGCTGGTTGTTGATCACTGACCAATGATAGCTGGTCGCTGGTCTCACTATCCTTAAGAAATAACCAGCTCCTGGTAAACAAGCAACTTTTAACTAGCAACAAGCAACAAAAATAGCGATTAATTGCCACAAGCTCTGCCTGCAAAAGCCCTGGGATCACCCTTTATTGAGTTGCAATCGGTTGACAGCACCAATAACTATGCCCGGGAGCAGATAAAACAGGGTGAACGGAGCGGAAAAGATCCCAAAGATCTGGACGGGACCGCGTTCTTTACCTCCGAACAATTTGCAGGGAAAGGCCAGCGCGGGAGAATATGGTCTTCTGAAAAAGGAGCCAATATAGCAATGAGCATCGTTATCGATCCTTCTCCCCTGAAGGTCTCACAACAGTTTCAACTTAGTGCCTGTGTCGCTGTATCTGTTTTTCAATTCCTGGAAAAATATTCAGGAGATGGATGCAGCATCAAATGGCCTAATGATCTGTATTGGCAGGACAGAAAGGCAGGTGGCATATTGATAGAATCGGTGGTAAGGAATACAGCCAATATGGAAGAACCCGCATGGCCCTGGGCTATCGTTGGAATTGGGATCAATATCAATCAAACCGTTTTTCCCGAGCATTTACCTAATCCTGTTTCCCTGAAACAAATAACAGGGAAACAATTCGATATTGTTTCTCTCGCGCATGAATGTTGTTCGATGATCGACAAGAATTATAAACAATTGCTGGCGGAAGGATTTGACAGGATCTATTCCATCTATAACCACCATCTGTATAAAAGGTCCAGTTCTGTTAGACTTAAAAAGGACAACCGTCTTTTTACCGCAGTAATTAAGGAAGTCAGTGCTTCCGGCACACTGGTCGTTCAACATGCTGTGGAAGAGGAGTTTAATTTCGGCGAAATAGAATTTATTGGTCCTGCCTGATCCACTTAAGCAACCAGAACTGTCCCAAACCCGATACTGTTTCAAATCCCCGGTATGAAGCAACTCCTACTGCTATTATTGTTGTCGCTAAGCCTTTCACTTTTCGCGCAAGACAGCACCCACAGAAAGGTGGAAATATTCAGTTCCACCAAAACGATCAATGCACGAACTACCGAAGTGACCGGCAGGGGTAAACTTGACTTCAATGTAACACACAATTTTGGGGATGTGGGTGGAAGTAATGGCGGACTCAAACGATTCTTTGGTTTAGACAATGCCAGTGATGTTCGTATCGCTTTCACGGTTGGAGTGACGGATCATTTGGACCTGGGCCTTGCAAGGGCAAAAGGTGCCGGCCCACAAAACCAGCTGATCGAACTTTCAGGTAAGTACCAGTTCATGCAACAACGCGAGAATGATCCATCTCATCCACTCGCCATTGCTTTCTTTACCAATATTGTCGTGGCGGCGAATACGGCCAGCAGCATTGCAGGCCAGGAAAACAGTTATAAAGATTTTTCTGACAGGATAAGTGATGTATATCAAGTGATCCTTGCAAAGAAGATCGGAAGTGCCAGCCTCCAGTTGAACCCTACTCTTCTTACAAGAGGATATGCATTGAGCTATGATCAAAAAAACCTGTTCGCTTTGGGAGGCGCATTCCGTATTCCTATCGGAAGAAGGATGAACCTCGTAATCGATTATTTCCATCCATTCCGTTCACAGGCTACAAAGGATTCATTCCAGGTAAATAATAATTATAAATTCTATGACCCGCTGGGAATTGGTTTTGAATTCCTGACAGCGGGCCACGTGTTTCGCATGAATTTTACGAACACTACAGAGATCCTTGAGAACAGGTTCATTCCAAGAACCATCACTTCCTGGGGAAAAGGGCAATTTCGCTGGGGATTCAATATTTCAAGGAAGTTTACACTCTGGAGATGATAAAGTTTCCGAACTCCACTACTCAACCTGTCAACCTTTACTTAGGATCTCTTCGGCGTGCTGCTTGTTCTTAGGGCGAAGGAAGATCTTTTCGATCTTTCCTTTTTCATCAATGATAAATGTGGTGCGTAATATGCCCATGTATTCGCGGCCGTATAATTTCTTCATATCCCAAACGCCATATGCCACACTTATCTTTTTATCTGCATCGGCTATTAATGGAAATGGCAGGTGGAACTTCTGAGCGAATTTCTTCTGGTCCTTCGCTTCATCGGGACTTACACCAACTACCACGTAACCATTCTTCCTGAGCAAACCGAAATTGTCACGGAGGTTGCAGGACTCAACCGTGCAGGTTGGCGTATCAGCTGCGGGATAGAAATACAAAACGATCTTCTTCCCTTTGAGATCAGAAAGTGCAAACTTATTTCCATCCTGATCGATACCCTTAAACAAAGGAGCCCTATCCCCAACCCTAAGTGTTACCATAACTTTGTTTGTTTAATCTATCCTCTGCTATCTGCTATCTGCTATCTGTTATCTGTTATCTGTTATCTTCTCTTCTTCACCTTCACCTTTACCTTCCCCCTCCCCACCTTCTTCTTAACGGGCGGCGTGTACGGATAACGCTTGAACCAATAGGTCATGCTGCTCACATTTCCGACCAGGTCTTCCACTGTCAGTTTTAATTCATGTACTCCAAAAGGGCAGCGTTCATCAAAAATATAGACCCAGCTTCTTGACTTATCATTAGTGAACCGAATCCATTGGCCATCTATTTCTGCATGGAACTTCCTGATACCGCTAATGTCGTCAGAAGGGGTTATAATGATCCTGGAGGCAGGACTCAGATCTACTGTATCACCTTTCCCAAGGGCAGGAATATAGGGAGCAGTTGTATCAGCAAGTATTTGGTAACTTCCAAAGTCGCCAAATTTAGCTGACAACCATTTTTCTTCCCAAACTGCTTTCCGTACACTTGAGCCCTTTCTGTCAGTTCTCCTGATCACCAATTTATCTTGCCACGGTTCGGGAACTGCTCTATCGGGTTTGATACGCACAATGAGATCATCGTGCAGTGGAGTAGAAGGATCATTCAACTGGTGTAACCCCGACAGACCTGTTGCAGCATAGCTTGAAGTGCTGAAATAGGTTTGCCTTATTGTATCATATATCGCAGTCATTGATAAGTATGCTTCAAATCCTGGCTTTTCAATAACATTTACCTTGTTCGGAATAAATACAGGTGAGGAACCGGTAATTGGTGTTTTTGCGAGTGTCTCGTCATACTTGAGCAGAAAATTCAGGGCAGCAGTATTGCCGCTTGCATCTTCTATTTCGATCCTGATGGAATGTTCAATAGGGTCATGCAAGCTGATGATCCCGTTACCATTTGCAACATGGAACACAGGCCCGTGATCTCCGGGCAAAGGAGATAAATGCTGAAGAAAAGGACCACCATTATATCGGATCGGGTGATCGACCTGGGCTTCTATATACACTGTTTCCTCATAACTAACACTATCCAATTTGAATCCCGAAATATAATTACCATCCAAATAGACCCCCGCTTTATAGATACCATCCTGGCTTCCGGATGGGCTCATTTTATCATAGGCCTGTATGGCAAAACTTAATTCCTCTAACCCAGTTCTCATTACAGCGGTCTTTGGAATGATATAGCCGGAATCTGTATTTTTCACTGTAATGAATTGTGGTGAACCTTCATAAACAGAATGACTTCTGTCATACATCGCCAGCTTTACCAGTACAGGGGGAGTATTATCAGCAATATCAAAACCAAATAATAAAGGATTGAACCGCTTTTCTGTTTTAGTATCGAAGATCTCGAAATGAAGATGAGGGCCTTCTGAACCTCCGGTGTTGCCACTGTATGCGATAAAAGAGCCCTTGGTCACGGGAAATTGTTTCCTGTCAAAGTCCAGCTCTATGGCCCAGTTTTGTTTCTCATACTGTTTTGCCGTAACATACTCTTCCAACCCCGGAAAGAATTCATTGAGATGCGCGTATAAGGTTGACATCCCATTTGGATGTTGAATAATTATGAACCGTCCAAAACTTTGGGGCCTGATGCCTATATGAGAAATAAATCCATCTGCCGCCGCATATACGGGAAGATTTTCTTTCGCCTCTGTACGAATATCAAGCCCCATATGCCAGTGATTAGGGCGCAATTCACCAAAATTGGCAGCCAGGGAAAGTGGAATTGATAAGGGGCTGCTGAAATAATTACTTGGATATAAAGGTCGCTGCGCAGACAGAGACAACGAAAAAAACACCAAGCACGTCAATAGTATCGTCCGGGTAACCATTTACAAAAATAATTTATATCGGTATACAGACCAGACGAATCAATCGGGCTCAATGTTGTATCTTTTCAGACTATATGCGCGTTAAAAAATTCATTTTCTTTCTTCCTGTTCTTGCCTGTCTATATGGCTGTCCCTACGAGGCCAATATACCCATGGCCAGCAAGCCTGCGGAGGCTGTTGACACCAGTTTGCTTGGATACTGGTATGGCATAGTCAAAGATGGCAGTGATTTTTTTGGTATCGAGGCGCTGGATATAAGGAAACATTCCGATTCAGTTTATGACATTATCCGCTACGGCAAAGCAGTGAAAGGGGATATGATCCTCCCGGACACGGCGCATTTCATTGGTTATACCAGTTATATAGGAAACCAGCGGTTCATGAACATTGAAAACTCAGTGGTTACCGTTATTCCCCACAGCAAGAAAAGCCCTACCGTCACAACACAAAAAGTGTTTTATGTGTCCACGCTTGACCGTTCTAATGATACTCTTGAAGTTAAGACCATTACTGAGACCTTTACGGCACGTAAGACCTTCAGCAGTTCTGACGAGTTTGCCCGAATGGTTAAGGATCTGCTGGGAAAGAAGCAAAATATCTACGACGATCAATATTCTCTTAAGTACAGGAAGTTGAGAAATAATTAAGCCCACCCTCCTTCAAAACAACTCACTTTTATTACTTTTGCGCAATTTGTTTTTCCGGCGGCTTATTGATTTAATACTTAAAAAAGCAGGTTGTCCTGCAATAATATAAAAATGCCAAAAGATCAATCGATCAAATCAGTACTTATCATCGGCTCTGGCCCCATCATTATTGGCCAGGCCTGCGAATTTGATTATTCAGGGACACAGGCAGCAAGAAGCTTGAGAGAGGAAGGTATCAAGGTGATACTGATCAACAGCAATCCTGCCACGATCATGACAGATCCAATGATGGCCGACCGTGTTTACCTGCTGCCATTGAACATAGAAAGCATTGAAAAAATATTACAGGAAAATGAAATAGATGCTGTGCTGCCAACAATGGGAGGTCAAACTGCATTGAACCTGGCAAAAGAAGCGGAAGACGTTGGACTCTGGAAACAGTACAATGTCCGGCTCATAGGGGTAGATATTAAAGCCATTGAAAAAGCCGAAGACAGGGAAAAGTTCAGGAAGTGGATGATCGAACTGGGAGTAACGGTAGCACAAGCTAAAACAGCGAATTCTTTTCTCGAGGGAAAAGAGTTTGCACAGGAGATAGGATTCCCGCTTGTTATAAGACCTTCCTTTACTCTTGGTGGAACAGGTGGGGGATTTGTCCATGATAAGGACGAGTTGGATGAAGCCCTGAACAGGGGATTGCAGGCATCGCCTATACATGAAGTATTGGTTGAAAAAGCGGTGTTGGGCTGGAAGGAATTTGAATTGGAATTATTAAGGGATGCTGCTGACAATGTCTGCATCATTTGTACTGTGGAGAATTTTGACCCAATGGGTGTGCATACCGGTGATTCTATTACAGTGGCCCCGGCTATGACACTAAGTGATACCGCCATGCAGTTGATGCGCAATACAGCGATCATGATGATGCGGGACCTGGGAAATTTTGCAGGAGGTTGTAATGTACAGTTTGCCCTGAACCCGGAAAATGAAGAGATAATTGCCATCGAGATCAACCCGCGCGTAAGTCGCTCCTCTGCACTGGCAAGTAAAGCCACGGGTTATCCCATTGCTAAGATCGCAGCAAAACTGGCAATCGGTTATAACCTGGATGAACTGGAAAACCAGATCACCAAAACCACTTCTGCCTATTTTGAACCTGCACTGGATTACGTGATCGTGAAGATCCCCCGGTGGAACTTTGATAAGTTCAAGGGTGCGGATGATACACTGGGACTACAAATGAAAAGTGTGGGCGAGGTAATGGCCATTGGAAGAAGTTTTACTGAAGCCATTCAAAAAGCCTGTCAGAGTTTGGAGAATAATGCGATCGGTCTCGGTTACTATGGCAAAAGCCTGATGCATTCCGATGAATTACTGGAATATATAAGTGTTCCGAAATGGGATCGTCTTTTCAGGATCAAAGATGCTTTGATGGCCGGTATATCTGTGGGCTCCATATCAAAAGCTACCAATGGTATCGATCGCTGGTTCTTATATGAGATCCAAAAGATCTGCCGCCTCGAAAAAGAGATAGCCAAATATGATCTCGATGATCTTCCCATTGAATTATTGCGCGAAGCCAAGGTACATGGCTTCAGCGATGAACAGATCAGTCGCATACTGGAACACGGTGACGAAGATGATATCTACAATAAAAGAAAGGAACATGGCATTATGCGTGTTTATAAGATGGTAGATACCTGCAGCGCAGAATTTGAAGCAAAGACACCTTATTTCTATTCAACCTTTGAAGAGGGAAATGAAAATGAAAGCAAGGTTAGTGACAAAAAAAAGATAATAGTCCTTGGCAGCGGTCCTAATCGTATTGGCCAGGGCATTGAATTCGATTATTGCTGTGTGCATGGTTTATTGGCCATCAAAGAATGCGGCTATGAATCCATCATGGTAAACTGCAATCCTGAAACGGTTTCTACAGATTTCGATATGGCCGATAAGCTTTATTTCGAGCCGGTATATTGGGAACATTTACGTGAGATCATTGAGCTGGAAAAGCCAGACGGGGTTATTGTACAGTTAGGAGGGCAAACCGCTTTGAAACTCGCTGAGAAGATCCACAAGATGGGGGTCAGGATCGTAGGAACAGATTTCAACAGCCTGGATATTGCTGAAGATCGTGGTCGCTTTTCAGATATGCTGAAGGAATTGGGTATCCCCTATCCAGATTATGGAACCGCATGGTCAGTAGATGAGGCAGTGGCGGTAGCCAATAAGGTTGGTTATCCTGTTTTGGTCCGGCCTTCCTATGTCTTGGGAGGCCAGCGGATGCGGATCGTGTTGAATGATGAGGAAGTGGAAAAAGCAGTGGTGAGTTTGCTGAAACATATTCCCGGAAATAAAATATTGGTAGATCATTTCCTTGACCGTTGCCAGGAGGCAGAGATCGATGCCATCTGTGACGGAGAAAAGTTTCATGTGATGGGGATCATGGAACATATTGAACCCGCCGGCATACATAGTGGCGATAGTAATGCAGTTCTACCGGCTTTTAATCTTACACCGCTTGAAATTCAGGACATGGTCGACTATTCCAAGCAGATCGCCCTGGCTTTAAAAGTAAAAGGATTGATCAATATCCAGTTCGCGATCAAAGAAGGAAGGGTATTTGTTATCGAAGCAAACCCAAGGGCTTCGCGAACCACACCTTTTATCGCAAAAGCTTACAATAAACCTTACCTGAATTTTGCAACCAAAGTGATGTTGGGTGAAATGAAAGTTGCCGATATTCCTGAAGAGAAATTCCTCGATGGATTTGCGATCAAAGAACCTGTCTTTAGCTTTAATAAATTCCCTGGAGTGAGCAGGGAACTTGGACCTGAAATGAAATCCACCGGTGAGGCTATAAGGTTCATCAAGAACCTACGTGATCCTTATTTCCGACAATTGTATAAAGACCGGAGCATGTATCTCAGCCGCTAATAATAGCGAAACCCATCAATATTGATGGGTTTCAAGTTTAATGGCTAAGGTTTTTAAACGGTCCCTCTGTTAGTTGGTTTTGGCTGGTTGTATGACTTTGTAAGATGTTCTATTTTCAAAGGCAGGTGCAAACTACCCAATGCCCAAGCCTCTTCCATTATTAATTTTACGAATTATAGGGTCTATAATCCTAGGTATTGTACACAATCTATCAATATTATCATTGATTATCAATATTTTAAGAATTTTATTAGTCTTTATTAATTCGTCCTATCACCTTTAAATATTTGCTGTATTTTAGCCCTAAACTCCTCATTTGAAAACCAGTTCTGATTTTCTTTGGCGGCTTATTCAATCCCTGAGCACTGCTGAAAAGCTTTTTTTCAAAAGAAACTTTACGGTTTCAGCTACTGGTGACCAACACCTCTATCTCAAGGTATTTGATGCCCTTTCCCGGCAAAAAAAATATGATGAGCCTGCCTTACTCAGCAAATTTGCTCCCGTACTAAATCGAAAGAATATTGCTTTTACCAAACACTATCTCCAGACACAGGTTAGCGAAGCCATTGTTCATTATGATTGTCGCAATTCAATAGCCCAAAAGATCTTCAAACAGATACAGTTGATCAGGCTTTACCGGCAAAAGGGAATGCCGGAGGAAGCTCATGCCATCTGGAAAAAGGCCGTGTTCCTTGCAAGGAAAAATGAAGCCTTCGGTTTGTTAGGGTTGCTGAAGAACGAATTTGAAAAGATCATTCTTTTCAGCAACCACCATACTAGCTATGACGACCTGCATAAGATCTTCGAGAACAGGTTGATCTCTTACAATGAATATTCACAGATGATGGTGCTTCGCGACCTTTATACTGAAACGATCCTCCTAAAAAGAAATGCGCATTTTGACCTGGATGACAAACTGGAGAAAAGGATCAAAGAATTATTGAATATCGTTAACGACATTGGTGACAAGCAATACGGCACCTCATTTTGGTTTCGCCATTATTTCCGCATGAACAAGGGAACCCTTCTTTACCTACTCAATCAGATGGATGAGGCTTTGCAGCTTTTTAAGGAAAGCTGGAAAGACTGGAAGGCATTCCCGCAATTTTTGGATGGGGAAGGAGAATTCTATATAGAGCTGATGTATATGATCAATTACGCTGGCATCATACAGCATGACTATGATTATGTAGAGGATGTTTTCAATGATAAGGTAAACGAACAACTTACCGAGCCCGGTCAACGGGCAAATTTCGAAGTAGTAAAATATTTAGCCCTCAATAAGATCTATAACAAAACCGCCCGATATAAGAAGGTGGAGCAATTGATCGCCACCATGAAATCGAAGTTCAAGCAATGGGAGCCGGTTCTAACAGATGATCTTAATATCACCGTTCTTGGATCACTTGGTATTGGATGTTTTGTGCTGGAACAATATTCCGACGCTCTTTATTTCATGAAGAAAGCGATCTCTATTGCCCGGGAAGGTACCCGCGAGGACCTGGTCTCTACGATCCAGTTATTGTTATTGCTAACAAGCTATAGCATGAATAACAGCAAACTTTTTGACTCACAATATCGCACCACCTACGCATACTTTTATAAACAAAAGAAGAAACATTCATTTGAATCAGCACTTGTGCATTGTCTCAACCGGACATTCTATATGAAAGACAATCAAAGCAAGATAAAAGAATACGGGGCCACCATGGAAATATTTGCCGCCCACAAAAACGAGAACGTGCAGCAAATGGCTTTCAACATTTTCAATTTTGATGGATGGCTAAAAAGCAGGATCCAGCGCATCCCTTACCGAAAATTCGTGGAGAATAAGGTAAAAGAGGAAAACTTAGTCATTGCCTGATCAATCATCGTCCTTTTTAGGGGTCACCTTTACGAATGCGGCACGTTTTGGCGCAGGATATGGAACATCGCCTTTGATCCCGTGCCATAATACAAGATTGAATTCCATATCAGGGACAGCATCCTCCTTTGCAAAATTGAATTGCTCCGACCTTCTTTGCCATTCATTAACAGCCACATTCTTTTCATCAAGGTTGATCATTGCAGGCACCGCAGTAAATCCTGCAGAGTTGGGCTCTTTTGAAAAACTTCGCCACATCGGTTCGGCCGCAGCATCATACTGGGTCATTGGAGGCATTCCCAGGATCAGTTCCATCGTACGAAGCATGGAAGAAGTCGAGTACATGGTATGATCAGCGAATTCTCTCTTTACATAGCCCCCTGCAACATAAGCGGTAGTCCTATGCGCATCCACATGGTCAGAACCATTTTGCGCATCATCCTCAACAATGAAAACGACAGATTCATTCCAGATCTTACTTTGGCTTAAATGTTCCAGGAATAGTCCAACGGCCAGGTCATTGTCGGCCACATGAGCAGAAGGTGTAGGTCTGCCTTTTCTTAATCCTTCCGTGTGATCGGTTCCAAAGCGGATCGAATTGAATTGGGGCACTGCATCAATAGCAACCAATGAATCAAAATCCCTTTTCCACTGGTAATAACGAACAGTATCCTTTACGGAAAGATCAAAGCCGGTAAAATATTTACAGATATGATCCTTCAGGATCGGGATATTGGGTTTGTAATTATCAGCAAACTCCCCATAGTTGCGGAATGAAACTTTATTCCTGTTGCAATTATCCCAAATGAATCCATCTTTATTATTAGCGGCATCCCTGTTACCTTCCGCTACATAAGATCCGCCATGTCTTCCATAAGAAGAAGGCCAGGTCTTTTCGAGATAATCTGTGGAATAGGCTCCCATGCTCCAGTTATGTCCATCCGCACTCACCTCTCCGTCACAATAAAAATTATCCAATAATACAAATTGCTTTGCCAGTTTATGTTGATTCGGGGTAACCCTTTCACCAAACAATACAAGGGAGGTATCACCATTTCCCTGGGAAATATCTCCCAGCACCTGGTCATAGGTCCTGTTCTCCTTCAAAATATAAAACACATATTTGATAGGTGAAGCATTGCCAACGACCATAGGAACCGGGTTACCCGCTTCGCCATTTCCTTTTATTTCCTGTTCCTTATTGTAAGGAGTATTTCGATAAACCATCTGAGAGTAACTGGCCAGTTGGGCAGAAGAAGGAACTGGTATCATGCTCATAGTACCCAGGAACAAACCCCCAATGTATTGTTCTCCTCTTGGCCTGTTGCCTCCCTCCTGGTAGCGTACATCACTCCTTGGTTTAGGTCCGTAAGGGTTGGCCATTGAAGTAAAGCCCTTACCATTCGCAACATAGATGATTTTGTTCAGCACTTTTACATTGGTAGGATACCAGCCTGTTGGAATAAAACCCAAACTGCGGCTGTTGCCTGGTTTGCTTATATCAAATACTGCCAGGCAATTATTATCTGCATTCGCTACGTACAACGTCTTTTCATCTTCCCCCAAGGCAACTGCGTTGGCAGTGGAACCGCTCGGTGCACCAGGATATAAAGCAGTATTCAGGGTCTCGATCACCTTTAACTGTTTACTATCGATGATCGATACGGAATTGTCATTGGCATTGGCAACAAAAAGATATTTTCCATTCTTTGTTTGAATGATCTCATTCGGATTATCTCCCACCCTTACTTCTCCTGAGAACTTTTCTTTTTCTGTATCAAATACCAGGATCTTATCACATCCCCAGCAAGAGATATACAACTTCTTTTTATCGGGAGATAACAGACAAGTGTAACCATCTCCAGCCAGCTGGTAGCGCCATTTAACTTGTTTTGTTTTCAGGTCGATGGTATACAGGGAATTGCTTTCTTTACTGACCACATATAAAATGCCCTTGCTGTCATCCACATCCAAACCAGTCAGCCATATCTTCTCCGGCCATTTCTTTCCCACGCTTATACTGTCTTCCAGCAACAGTTTATTGTTCTGCACGGCATATTTCAATATCCAGTTATCATTGCCGCCGCTTGCATATAAGTATTTACCATCTGAAGAGAATTTGAGTCCCACCCATGATTTTGCGACCACCACAGAATCGACGATCCGCCCCGTAGCGGGGTCAAACAACTCGATGGATTGAACTCCGTAACCATTGTTGGTAATAGCCATGAGTTTTTTTGAAGGCGAGAACACCATATTGAGAGGCAGATCACCTAATGGTATGCTCTTCCCAACCGGGCTCAGGCTCCAGCCATTTGGAAGTTTCACAGTTGTGCCCTTAGAGTCTTTTACCTGGCCCTTAACGATACCTAAAATGCAAATGGAGAATAGAAAAAGTGGTAGTTTTTTCATAATGCCGCAAGCTATTAATATTACCTAAAAGTAGTAGGGAATAAAAAAGATATGACATTAATTTCACAGAAGAAATGAGAAAATGAAATGTGGTGGAAAAAAGCTCCCTTTATCCGTATCCTTCCGGCCCTAATTGTCGGTATCCTTCTCCAACAGGAAGTTAACGTCCCAATACACCTTTTATGGGTCCTTTTCGGATCAGGAATATTATTAATTACACTACTTCATTTCCTCCCCATATTTCGTTTGTTCAGCTTTGGGTGGCTATTATCTTTTATCATCCTTTCCATATTTTTTACTACAGGCGCCTTGCTTACCTGGTATAATGATGTTAGAAATGACCCCCGCTGGTATGGGCATGAACCGTCCGAAAAATTTTCGACCATCCTGACACTATTAGAAGAACCGGTTCCTAAAAAGAATTCCTGGCGTGTTATGGCCGCCAGCACCTTTATTATTGAGGACAGCCGATGGATCCGATGCAAAGGCAAACTCTATGTTTATTTCGACAGTTCAGGAGCTTTTCGAAAACCTGGAGAACAACTGCTGATCGCTAAACAGATCGACCCTATTCAGAATAGTGGCAACCCTGGAAGTTTCGATTTTCAACGCTTTAGTCTTTTTAATGGGATCACCGGCAGTGTTTACCTGAGGAAAAATGAATACCGCATAGTTGGCTTAAGATCTTCCGGGCTATTTTTCCAAATCATTGAAACCTCTAAAAAGAATATCCTCTCCACCATACGAAAATATATTCCCGGCCAAAAAGAAAAAGGATTGGCCGAAGCTTTATTGATCGGTTATAAAAATGACCTCGATAAAGATCTTTCCACTGCCTATGCCAATACAGGCACAGTTCATATCATCGCGATCTCGGGTATGCATCTGGGACTGATCTATGGGTTGTTATTGGCATTATTAAAACCCCTGGGCAGGAGAAAGGTATTTCAGTGGCTTCAAACGATATTGATCCTTTTCATTCTCTGGACATTCAGTTTTTTATGCGGGGCACAGCCATCCATCCTTCGGTCAACATTCATGTTCACCTTTATTCTGATCGGAAAACTTTCGGGAAGATCATCATCAGCTTACAATTCCCTGGCGGCCTCCGCTTTTCTCCTATTATGCATGGATCCTTTTTCCTTTTGGGATATCGGTTTCCAGCTTTCCTATGCGGCAGTGACCAGTATCCTGCTTTTTTACAAAACGATCAGTTCCTGGTATTATTCCGAAAACAAGATCATCCAAGTTGCCTGGGACCTTATCGCAATAAGTATTGCTGCCCAAATACTCACCATGCCGATCGCGGTCTTTCACTTTCACCAATTCCCGGTTTTATTCATACTAGCCAATATTATAGCTGTTCCCTTATCCGGGGTCATCCTACTCGGAGAGATCTTATTATACCTTGTTTCCTTTGTTCCATGGATCGCTTCCCTAACAGGAAAAATTCTTTCCCTGTTGATCGGTGTCATGGACCATTATATTCAAAATATAGATTCCATACCAGGAAGCACCTTGAAGGGCCTGGTGATCACAGAATGGCAACTGCTCTTAAGTTTTTGCATTATCCTTTTATTTATCTCCTTCGTCCATTCAAGAAGACCTCAATACTATTTTTTCGCGGGTTATGCCATTGTACTGTTTCTTGGCATTCGCGTTCATTCTTTTTTAGTTGCTAACTCGCAGGAAAAGATCATTGTTTATAATGCCGCCGGTCACGCCGGGCTGGACCTGATCGCTGGCAGGCAGGCTTTTTTTATTGGCGACCAGCAAGGACTGATAGAAGAACCATTCAAGACGGCCCGATCCATGTTCAGGATAGAAAAAACGAGTTACCTGGGAGACCATGGTCTTTTCGAATTCAAAGGGAAACTGATCGGGATAATTGACAGGCCCTTAAACTCCGGTATCCAGCCTGATCTGCTGGTCATAAAAGGAAAAGATATTATTGCAGGAGACCTGGAAATTAATGCTCAAAGACTGCAACAGGTCGTTATTGATGCTTCCGTACCTGCCCGGCGGATAGTTCAATTCAAACGAGTTCTTGATTCCCTGCATATCCCTTACCATTCGGTTCGTGAAAAGGGAGCTTTTGTGATGAGTATGCGGTAGCCTAACTTTGGCACCTGCTATGAATAAGAAGATCCGCTCCGCACTGATTTCTGTTTTTTATAAAGATGGTTTGGAAAATATTGTAAAGTTGCTTGCGCAACAGGGCATTACAATTTATTCAACCGGGGGAACGCAAACTTTCATTGAGGGAATTGGTGTAAAAGTGATCCCCGTGGAAGAACTAACAGGTTATCCTTCCATATTAGGCGGAAGAGTGAAGACATTGCATCCCTATGTATTCGGTGGCATACTCGGCAAAAGAGATGATGATGCCCATTTGGCCGATATGAAGCAGTTCAATATTCCTGAGATCGACCTGGTCATTGTAGATCTTTATCCCTTTGAAGAAACAGTAGCAACAACATCCGACGAAAGATCGATCATTGAGAAGATCGATATCGGTGGTCCTTCCATGATCAGGGCGGCAGCTAAGAATTTTAAAGATGTGCTTGTAGTGGCAGCAAAGAAGGATTACACACTACTGGAAGATCTGTTAAAGGAGCAGGAAGGGTCAAGTTCACTGGAGCAGCGAAAGGAATTTGCAGCAAAGGCTTTCCAGATTGTGGCCCATTATGATGTGGCCATCTCAAAATATTTTGATAAGGAGGGAACAGCTTTTTACCAGTCTTCCGTGCCTTCGCCCCATCCAATGCGCTATGGAGAAAACCCGCAGCAGTCGGCCCGATTCTATGGCAACCTCGACGAATTGTTCTTACAGCTCCATGGAAAAGAACTTTCCTATAATAATTTGGTGGATGTGGATGCTGCATTACAGCTAATCCGCGAATTTGACAGCACAACCTTTGCGATCATCAAGCACACCAATGTATGTGGCATTGCACAGCGTGCAACCGTCAAGACTTCGTGGGATGCTGCACTGGAAGGTGATCCTGAAAGTGCATTTGGCGGCGTACTGGTAAGCAATGGCACAATAGACCGATCAACAGCAGCCGCCATCAGCGAAATATTCTTTGAAGTGTTGATAGCTCCCGATTTTGATGAGGAGGCCCTTAAAACTTTAAAAACAAAAAAGAACAGGATACTATTAAAATTAAGATCGCTGCCATCCAATAAAGAACAATTCAAGTCAGTCCTTAACGGTGTATTGGTGCAACAAACCGATGAAGGAAATTTCAGAGAATGGAAAGAGGAGGGCGGACGCAGATCCTCGGAAGTGGAAAAAGACGACCTGATCTTTGCCAATCTTGTTTGCAAGCATTTGAAGTCGAATGCCATTGCATTGGTAAAGAAAAAACAATTGGTTGGAAAAGGTTGCGGCCAAACCAGTCGCATCGACTCTTTACGGCAGGCAGTAGATAAGGCAAAGCAATTCAAATTTGACCTGGAAGGTGCCGTAATGGCCAGCGATGCATTCTTTCCTTTCAACGATTGTGTTAAATTGGGACACGAAGCGGGTATAAGCGCATTTATTCAACCGGGAGGATCCATCCGTGACAATGATTCGATAGAATATTGTAAAGAAAATGGGTTAGTAATGGTGATCACGGGTCTGCGCCATTTCAAACATTAATGAACATATTTGATTTTCATAAGAACATACTTCAAACCTCTGCGGGGTCACTGAAAAAACTGTCGGTATTCAATCCACTTACCATTCGGAAAAAAGGAACTCGCGCAAAGGCACTGTTCGCTTTGGGGTTGGTTTGCTTTTTATGGGGAACCACCTGGATCGCTTCGAAGGAAGGGGTAAGTCATATGCCGGCGTTGCAAATGGCAAGCATCCGGCAAATGATCGCCGGGCTCTTATACGTTTGTTTCTTCCTGTATAAAAAAGCTCCGATTCCTAAAGGAAAAGAGTGGACCCCTATCCTTGTACTCAGTCTTTTAAATTTTGTTCTAAGCAATGGTCTCAGCACCTGGGGCATAAAATATATCTCTGCCGGACTGGGTTCCATCATGGGCGCGATCTTTCCTTTGTGGCTGGTCATCATCGGTCTTTTTTCTGTTGGTAATAAAATACCCCGGAAAGCAATCCTCGGGCTTATACTGGGATTTGGCGGTGTGTGCGTGATCTTTTTCGAGCACCTGGGA
>Ga0157370_10002698_pt1 | contig 21277 bp, 16 predicted proteins | sample C35metaG_FD_113463 | JGI IMG/M metagenome (GOLD analysis project Ga0157370, IMG submission 113463) | Corn rhizosphere microbial communities from Kellogg Biological Station, Michigan, USA - C3-5 metaG | ecosystem: Host-associated > Plants > Roots > Rhizosphere > Soil | place: USA: Michigan...
ATAGTAAAGTTTTTAGCATTATCGTTACCTTCATTTTTAAACTTCAGTTCATATCTAAGTTCCTGATCAAGGCTTACAGGCTGACCGCCAATTACTTTATCGTCTTTATCTAATACATTCTTTTTGATTACGATTTTCGGCGCAATAATTTCTACTGATAATGCATTGAAAAACATATAGTAGGAATCCGATGAAGTACTGATTCTCAGCGTAGCATCGGTTTCATCATTTTGTATAATATTATTATTGACGTTATCAATTTTTACAACACCTGCATCATAACCCAGAGTATTTCTACTGGCTGGAGTACGTCCTGCAAGAATAACATCACCATCTGTAATAGAACTATTAAAAAAGTTTGGAGTACTATTTCCCCACCAGCTTACATCCATTGGTCGGGCTAATGAAGATATATCTCCCCATGTAGCAGATTTAGCTCCCTTAATTTGAAGACCGTCTCCTGTTAATTTATTATCACCTTCAAGTGCACTAAATGCTAATTTTACATTTACATCTCCAAAAGGATTTGTTCTAAAACCAGAAATAGGAATATCTAATGGCCCATCAGAATTTCTAATGATACTAAAACCATCAAAACTGGTAATATATTTATTTGGAAGAAGTGGATCTTTATAAATTACAAAAATACTCCATCCCGCAGAGTTACCTCCTCTTCCGTTATCTAGTTTTCCTTCAGAACATACTAAATCGGCTATAGTATAAACACCTTGCTGGGCTGCTTTTACTTCAGTTGTAATCTCTTGAACGCAGGCATATGGTTTTGATGCGTATGCATTATTAACACCAGGTGCTCCTTCATCCCATAATACAGTTCCTGTAATAGTTTTATAAGCTGCTGTAGGAGTTTTTAGTTTAATTTGATTAATCTTGCTTCTATCAGAACCTTGATAAGTTCCACCCCAATACAAAGCAGCATAAACAATTTCATAACAAGTTTTACTTGCCTGCGGAATTGTTAATGTTGCAGAACTTGAATTTGATGTTGAATTGTCACCATCGATATCAATGTATTTCATATTGAAATTATCATTGACTTCACTGTTACTGCCGACATCATTATAAGCATTATTTGGGCGCTTATTATTTCCATCATCCCTATTTAAGATATTGTTTCCAATAACTAAAATATCACCATTCAAACTAGTTGCATGTCGCGGAGTAAAACCCTTTCTTAACTGAGCGAAAGAAGAAATACTTAGCAACAAGAATACAACTGCAATTAATGCTTTAAAAATAGTAGGTTTTTTCATAGTCTTCATTTTGTTTTGGCTTCCTTTATTTTCTAAGGGGCGTTAAAAAATAAATTATGGCATTCTGAAACATTTATTATAGATGTCCTTCTCGAAAATCAAGAAGGACGGGGCTTATTCTCAATAATTATATTAATTCTCCACTTTTACGATCGCCATTTTCCCGTTATATGACTTAGATCCTTTTGCTTCAAGTGCTTTTGTTGCTTCTTGTAAACCGTCGAATTTCTCGTAATAGATGTAATACTTACTTGTTGTAATGTTGTAGAAGAAATTAATGTTTGTAAGTCCGGCTGCTACAGCTTTCGTTAAGAACTGGTCTCTTTTTTCAACACTATTATGTACCGCAAGAATCATGTAATAACCACTTTCAGAATTTTTAATATTCTTAATAATCTGCATGTTTGACTGATCTTCTCCAAAATCAAAATCACTTGCTGTTAGCGGCGTACTGCTTAATTTAGTTGTCTCCTTAATACGTTTAAGAGCGGCAACGTCCTGTGCATATCTTCCCTGATCATTTTCATAAGCCGCACGTTTAATTCTACGTTTTTTCTCAATTTCAGTTTCCGTTTTAATACGCTCTAAGTCGGCTAATAAAGCGGCTCCATCAGCTTCCATTTTTAATTGTGCTGCTTTAAGCTGGTTTATCTTTTCAAGATAAGCTTTGTTTAAAGCATCATTTTTATTAGGAACTTTTTTAAGCCTTTCGTTATATAAATTAGTCAGCTTAGCAATTTCATCTTTCTGGATTCTGCTAGCATCAGCAAGCTGTCCTTTTAAAGCCTCTAACTGACTGTTTTCTGCAGCAACACTTTTGAAAGGTTTTGGTTCTCTATAGATTCCTTTTTCACTTAAATCATTCTCTTCTTTTAAGTCGTTCAAGTCTTTTTGTTTATTTGCTACAGTCGATTTAAACTGATCTAATAAATCATTTTGTGACTTACTTGTACTCTCAATAGATTGCGTTAAACTTTCAATTGCTTTTGCCGTATCGTCTTTTGCAGTTGCTGCTCTGGCTGCAGCCTCAGCATCGGCTTTGGCTTTTTCTGCAGCTAATCTTGCCTGACGTTCTTCTTCTTCTCTTAATTGTCTTGTTTCTTCTTCAGCTCTTAGTTTTTCTGTTGCTTCTGCATCTGCTTTTGCTTTTGCATCTGCCAATAACTTAGCTTGTAAAGCCACCATATCTGCTTTTGCTTTTGCGTCTGCTGCTAACTTAGCTTGTAATGCATCTGCGTCGGCTTTGGCTTTTGCATCAGCTGCTAATTTAGCCTGACGTGCTTCTTCTGCTTGTCTTACTTTTAAGGCTTCTGCATCAGCTTTTGCTTTTGCATCAGCAGCTAATTTAGCCTGACGTGCTTCTTCTGCTTGTCTTACTTTTAAGGCTTCTGCATCAGCTTTTGCTTTTGCATCAGCAGCTAATTTAGCCTGACGAGCTTCTTCTGCCAGTTTCGCCTGCAAAGCTTCTGCATCTGCCTTAGCTTTTGCATCCGCTGCTAACTTAGCTTGTAATGCTTCTGCGTCTGCTTTAGCTTTTACATCAGCCGCTAATTTAGCCTGACGAGCTTCTTCTGCTTGTTTTGCTTGTAAAGCTTCTGCATCTGCCTTAGCTTTTGCATCTGCTGCTAATTTAGCTTGTAATGCGTCTGCGTCTGCTTTAGCTTTTGCATCTGCTGCTAATTTAGCCTGACGAGCTTCTTCTGCTTGTTTTGCTTGTAAAGCTTCTGCATCTGCCTTAGCTTTTGCATCTGCTGCTAACTTAGCTTGTAATGCTTCTGCGTCTGCTTTAGCTTTTGCATCAGCTGCTAATTTAGCCTGACGAGCTTCTTCTGCTTGTTTTGCCTGTAAAGCTTCTGCATCGGCTTTTGCTTTTGCGTCTGCTGCTAATTTTGCTTGTAATGCTTCTGCGTCTGCTTTAGCTTTTGCATCCGCTGCTAATTTTGCCTGACGAGCTTCTTCTGCTTGTTTTGTTTGTAAAGCTTGCGCATCTGCTTTCGCTTTGGCATCTGCAGCTAACTTAGCTTGTAACGCTTCTGCGTCTGCCTTAGCTTTTGCATCTGCCGCTAATTTAGCCTGACGAGCTTCTTCTGCTTCTCTTAATTGTTTTGCTTCTGCATCAGCTTTTGCTTTTGCTGTAGCTTCTGCATCGGCTTTTACTCTTGCATCAGCAATCAATTTAGCTTGAAGCGCTTCCATATCTGCTTTAGCTTTTGCGTCTGCTGCAAGTTTAGCCTGAAGTGCTTCTGCATCGGCTTTTGCTTTAGCATCTGCAGCCAATTTAGCTTGAAGTGCTTCTGCATCGGCTTTTGCTTTTGCGTCTGCTGCTAATTTTGCTTGTAATGCTTCTGCGTCTGCCTTAGCTTTTGCATCTGCGGCCAATTTAGCCTGAAGTGCTTCTGCATCAGCTTTTGCCTTAGCATCGGCAGCTAGTTTAGCTTGACGAGCCTCTTCTTCCGCTTTAATTTTTGCTTCAGCAGCTTGTTTTGCCTGAAGTGCTTCGGCATCCGCTTTTGCTCTTGCATCAGCAACTAATTTTGCCTGAAGTGCTTCGGCATCGGCTTTCGCTTTAGCATCGGCATCTAGTTTAGCTTTTGCCTCTGCATCTAATTTAGCTTGAGCATCGGCTGCTTGTTTTATTTTTAATGCTTCGGCATCTGCTTTCGCTTTAGCTTCAGCTGCTATAATAGCTTGTCTTGCTTCTTCATCAGCTTTTGCTTTTGCATCGGCTGCTAATTTTTCTTTTAGAGCTGCTTCTTCTGCTGCTTTTGCTTTTGCATCTGCCGCAAGTTTGGCTTTATTTGCTGCATCAATAGACACTTTAGTTTTAGCTTCGGCTGCTGCTTTTGCTTTTGCGTCGGCTGCTAATCTTGCTTGTAACGCATCTGAATCTGCTTTTGCTTTTGCATCTGCTGCTAAAATTGACTGCATATCTGCCGCTTCTGCTTTTGCTTTTGCATCTGCCTTACGTTTCACTTCGGCTGCATCAGCTTTGGCTTTAGTATCAGCAATTAATTTTAATCTTGCAGCCTCAGCATCTGCTTTTGCTTTTTCTGCAGCGGCCAATCTTGCTTGTCTTGCAGCTTCAGCATCAGCCTTAACTTTTTCTGCTGCCGCTAATCTCATTTTTGCTGCAGCATCTGCATTTGCTCTTGCTCTTTCTACTGCAAGCTGTGCAGCAGTTTTTTGCTGTGTCGGTGCAGCTGCATTTGCTGCGGCGGCTTTAGCTTTTGCAGCATCTGCGTCGGCTTTTGCTTTATCAGCTGCTAAAACTTTTGCTTGTAAAGCTTCTGCATCGGCTTTGGCTTTTGCATCGGCAGCTAATTTAATTTTTAATGCTTCTGCATCTGCCTGTGCTTTATCTGCAGCTAACTGTTCAGCCGTTTTTTGTGCTGCTTCTTCAGATTTTGCAGCAGCTCGTGCTCTCGCAGCTGCGGCGGCATCAACTCTCGCTTTATTATCTGCAGCTAATTTAATTCTGCGTGCTTCTGCATCGGCTCTGGCTTTATCAGCCGCCAATTGTGCTTGTGTTTTTTGTGTCTCAGCAACTGCTCTGTTTGCTGTTGCAGTTTGTGCTCTTGCTGCAGCTGCGGCGTCGGCCTTAGCTTTAGCATCGGCAGCTAATTTTATCTTAATAGCTTCTGCATCTGCTTTAGCTTTATTGTCTGCTTCTAATTTTGCTTTTGCTGCAGCTTCGGCATCGGCCTTCACTTTTTCTGCAGCGGCAAGTCTTGCTTGTTTTGCTTCGGCATCAGCTTTTGCTTTAGCTTCGGCAGCAAGTCTGTTCTTTTCGGCAATCTCAGTTCTGTTAACTTGAGTTGCTTCAGATTTTGGTTTAGCTTTTACTGGCTTTGGTTTTGCAGGATCAATTAATGAACCCTCTTCGTCATCTCCGTAATAGTAATTTCTATTTTTAAATTTATAGGCAATTGCAAATTCATGAGAACCTCCCATGTTTGTAAAGTTGCCCATTCCTCTTTCATAATTGTATTCGATTGCAATGCTAGGCGAAATATTTATCCCTAAACCTGCAGAAATTCCATATAAGGTATTATATCCTGCCTGTGCCCAAACTCCTTGCTGTAATGCCAGCATAGCAAGCCCGGAAATCACTGTTTTGTCCTTTTTAAGCTCTGTTTTTACAATTCCGGAGAATTTACTTCTGTCAAAAAAACCGAAGCTGTCAAGATAGCCTGTGTACATGGCGTGCAATTCAATTGCTCTTTCAGGATCATCTTTTACCATTCCTGAACCAAAATTGTAAAGCACTAAATTGTTAACCGATATTCCGAAATCAAGAAAAGTTGTCCCGTAGTTAATACCCGGATTAACTGTAAGTAAGGTATTTGAAGGATAATCTCCGTTTAGAATATCAGTATCGTCTGTTACGATTTTTCCTTTATTTAAACCACTTTGGTAAACGCCTACGTTTAAACCAAATGTTAAATTACTGTCTTGTTCTAAAACAATGTTATGAGCGAAATTGGCAATACCGCCAAAAACGGTCATTAATCCATAATTCTGTTGAAATAAACCAACTGCAAATGCTTCATTCTCTCTAAAACGGCCTGAATAATTTGCTAAATACGTTTGTGGGGCGTTGTCAAACTGAACCCATTGTCTTTTATTATAAAAACTTGCATAAGGGTTTGATTCACGTACAAAACTAAAAGTTGGGTTAATTAAATATCTATTAAACTTTAAAGAATTTCTTATAGGTAATGAAAACGAAACAACTCCATTCTCATTTTTGTCCTGAGAATAGAGTGCATTTGAAAAACCGTAAACTAAAGTTATGAATAGTAAAATTTTCTTCATATTATTTAATCACAGTTATTGATCCTTTTTTTTCACCTGTGTCTGATTGAATGACATAGTAATATACTGGATTTACATTTTTAAAATCTATTGCGGTCTGCGGCCAGTCGCCCTGATAATTGACTACGTCAAGAACCTTTTCGCCGTTTGAACTTAAAATGATCACTTTTGTGTTTGCATTTTTATATTCATCCGGGATGTTCCAATATGGATTTAAACCACTTAGTTTTATAATATTTTGAATTACAGAAGATGGCTGTGAAGGCCCGTTTACTCTGAAGTTAAATTCTCTTGAAGAGATACATCCTGCAGACTGAGAAATTTTTACTTTATAGTTACCCGGCACGGCTACCAAATATGAATTTGATGCTGCACCGCTTATTGCATTACCGTTTAAAAACCACTCAAATGTTGGATTTGTCGCATCTGTAGTAACAGACACGTTAAGCGTTTCGCCTTCGTCTATAGAAGTCGTTTCAGCCACGTCTATACTAGCTGTAAAACCATTGCTTTGTAAGTTAATAGTTCCTGAAGCTTTACACCCTCCAAAATCAACTTCAACGTTGTAAACACCACTTTCTTTCGCATTAATACTACGTGTTCTTCCTAGTTCTACTCCGCCCTTTGTCCAAACATAACTATTACCGCTTGTTGCTGTTAAAACTGTTCCGTCTCCATTTGAACAAAAAGGATTTCCTAAACTAGATTCTATTGTAACTGCAGAGCCTCCTCCTGAAGAAGAAACTGTTACACGATTAGAATAAGATCCTGATGTACAAGTACCGTAGTTTGTTTCAACATAATAAACACCTGGAGCAGTAACGCTGTAGGTTGGTCCCGAAGCACCAGCCATAAGAGTTGGAAGTGTAGAAACTCCATTATCCTTGTACCAATTGTAAGTCAAGGATGGATATTTCAAAGGAGAGTCATTAACAGGATCTGTTGAATCCGGGTCAATTTTTAATAAAAAACTGCCGCCAGAACAAAATGCAGCCGTACCATTAAAATTATTTATGGTATACTGTCTGTCATGTGCTTTGTAATAAACCGGGAAAGCATTCTTTAAACCAAAAGAAACAAATTTACCACTGGAAAATCCAGTTGTTGAAACCCTTAAACTATAAGTATCTGAACCAACAAGATTAGTTGGTACAGAAAATTTCACTGTTCTTTGAGTTCCAGTATCACTTACAGGGGTAGTCGCAGCCGTAACAATATTTGCAAAGTTGTTCGTTGAAAGTTCAACCACAAAAACTGTTGCGGCAGGAAAACCTGTATAAGTAAAAGTTGCAGTATATTCATTACCATCAATACCCGCACAAATCCTATCAAAAGGCAGTACCTGCGGATTGATAGTTTTTGTTTGGGCATAGGCGCTTGATTTAGTAAGGATAATTATACTAAATAAAAGCAATATTTTGGTAAAAGATAAAGTAGTTTTTTGAATCATATAGTGCGTGTTCTTGCTAAGTCTATACGCTCAAAAAACAAGATATCAATGAAAGTTTCAGAAAAGTCATATTTGTAGTTCTCAATGATGTCTTTTGCAAGAATCGAAGTAGCACTTATAAATGAATTTTCATTACAATCTGAAGACTGATCTTTCAATTCAGTTGCCATAGTAAGGTTGTCCTTGGGTGTGGACAACCCTACTATAAACTGATTTGAATTATCTATTTTGCTGTTAGTCGTAACAGCTGAATCGTTATTTTGATTTTCTTCAATTACCGTCGCTGATTTGCAGTCAGAGCCAACAGAAACTGTAGGCTTTTCTGTTACTGAACTTTGCGCATACAGACTTAACGAAATAGGAGAAACCAAAAAGAATATATATAAATATTTTTTTGTAGATAGAGCCATTATGTTTTGATCTTTATTTGGTCCTTATAAGACGATACATAAATTGTGTCTGGGGACTTTATTAATAAAATTTACGCGAAATAAAAATCGAAATTTATTTATCTATTGCCGCTAGAAGCTGTAATTTTTCCTAATTGTAATCTGTAGTCAGGTTTTTTAGGGTTGAACATATCAATGAATGTTTCTTTGTTACTGCTTTGAGAGTAAACGTTAAAGAATACACTGTTACCATACCAGCTCTCTAAATCTTCGTTGTTAGAATTGTATTCAGTAAAGATGTTTCCTTTACATAAGTTGAAATACATTTCCTCAAATTTGATTTTTTTAAGGTTAGCATCATTGATTTCTGTTTTGCTGTCTAATAATACTGCAGGGTTAAATCCAGAGATCACACTTCTTTTCATTTCAAGAGAAGCATTTTCAGCCACATAAACAGCCTCTTTTACTAAACCAGCCTGAATATCTGCATTGATATTTTCGCTGTCGTTAAGCATTGTAATATTAGTTGCAACAACTAAAGTTTGTTTTTTAGTAAAATCTGTTTCACTTTTCTTCTCGTATGATTTTACTTCCATGCAACGAGATCCGTCTTTTGTACTAGAAAAATAAGAAGATCTAACTGCTAATGAGTTATAGAAACGACATTGAACACCTTGAGAAAACTTGTAATCGTCGTTGATTGATTTATAAGAAACAAATTTTGTAGCATTAACATCTCCGCCTAAGAAACCAAATGAATCTCCTCCAGCGTAGCTAACCATAATGTTTTCAAGAATTGTTTTGTTTCCAACACCAGCCAAAGTTAAACCGTTGAATGTATCAACACCTTTTACTTTTTTACCAGCAAATTCGATTCTAACAAATCTTAAAATTCCAGAGTTTGAAGCAACATTGTCACCACCGTAAGTAGTTAAAGTTGGGTCAAGATCCATGTTGTAAGAACCTACGTTACCGAATTTGTTAATTGGAGCATCACCAAGAATCACAACTCCACCCCAGTCTCCAGCTTTTTTCTGGCTGCGGTTTGAAGTAAATACAATTGGATCAGTTTCTAAACCGTCTGCAACAAGTTGTGCACCTTTTGTAACTACCAATGTTCCTTTTGTTTCGAAATCACCAATAATTAAAGTTCCCGGTTCGATTGTTAGAACTGCATTGTTAGTAACGTAAACATTACCTTGCAATACATAAATATTCCTTTTAAGCAATTTAGTATTAACAGAAATGTTTCCTGCTAAAATTTGGTTTGCCTCGCCATACTCTACTTTGTTAGGCTTAAACTCAGTCCAGTTGTTTAACCAGTTTGTGTAGCCCATAATTCCTTTCTCTTGTTGAGCACTCATACTTGTAACTGTCAAAAGTACGCAGATCATTTGAGTAATTTTTTTCATGATAAAGGGGTGTTAGGTTAATAATAAATTTGGGTATGCGTAAATGAAAAAACTCCTCCCGTGTTTTCCAATAAAATTCAGAATACAGCAAGAACGAGTTGTTTTTTTTAATCCTTTTTTAGAATGCATAGTTTGAAATTTAATCCATCTACGTAAACATTCTAAAAAAGGTTTTAAAATATATTTTTAAAAATTACATTTCGTTCAATTCGTTGAACTCGTGTAATGATTTTAATGTATTTTCATAAAATAAGATAGCCGCGATAAGGTTTCCTTTATCAGAGTAAGGCATCATTTTTCTTTGAAACTCCACTGTAGTATCTAAGAAAGTTGTAGTACCAACTGCTTGCGCATCTAATATTTTTTTGTGGTCACCATCGTCCGGAATACCTAAGTCTGCCATCGTAACCCCTGGTTTAGTAACCAAAGCAATGTAAGGGAGAGTTTTTACTAATACTTTAATTCGCTCAATGTATAATTCCAAAAGTTCTCCTTTTTGCATACCACTCAATTCTTTTTGATCGTGATATTTACGAATAAGAGCAGTTGTACTGATAATACTTCTTGGAGCGTTTTTTGCCTGGGCAGAAACAGCCGCAGTTGTCATGATAAAAAATGCACTAAATAAAATAATTTTCCCTTTCATAAATTCTTATTATATAATTGGTTGTTGATGCAAACAAAAATATAGAAATTAACTTAAAGTGCAACTTTATTGATTTTTTTTTTCAAAAAAAAAGCTTAAAAAAAGCTTAAAAACCAGCCTTATGTCGAGAAAATGTGCGTTTTAACGGGGTTTTTGTTAAAATTGTTAATTTCGAAACCGTAAGATATTCTGCATAAAAAAACAGTCGTTTTAATTAATAAATAGCCAAAAAAAGCATACGTTTACCGTTTTGAGCAAAAAAATATTAACAAAAAAGTCTTGATATCTACTCGCGTCAACTAATTTATTAACAAAAGTTGGTTAACATACAGCAAAGTTTTTAGCAAAAATCAATCATAATCACAGAAATGAAATGCAGCCGATAATCTTTTAATCGAAAATTTTTGACTACATCATTTTCTTCTATCTTTGCTTCATGCAATTTTCACAAATTTTAGGTCAGGATTACATCAAAAGTCACTTGATAAAAAGTGCCTCTTCCGGGCGAATTCCGCATGCGCAATTATTTATTGGGCCAGAAGGAAGCGGTACATTATCTACAGCAATTGCTTATGCGCAGTACATTTTGTGTAATAATACCGGAAACGAAAATGAAAACGGGAACGATTCCTGTAATTTGAAATTTCAAAACATTTCGCATCCGGATCTCCACTTTATTTACCCAACCGTAACTACCGAAGATGTTAAAACCAAACCCAAAAGCTTAGACTTTATTCAGGATTGGCGAACATTTATTCAGGAAATGCCTTACGGCGGATTATTTGACTGGTATAAAGTTTTGGGCGTACAAAATAAGCAGGGCGAAATCAGGGTCGAAGATGCAACCGAAGTTTTAAAATCGCTTTCGCTGAAAGCCTACGAAGGCGGTTATAAAATCATGATTATCTGGATGGCCGATAAAATGAATATCGCCGCATCTAACAAACTTTTAAAACTCCTTGAAGAACCATCAGATAAAACTATTTTTATTCTGATTTCCGAAAACGAAGAAGATATTATACAAACCATACGTTCTCGCTGTCAGGTAATTCACTTTAACGGACTTCCGGAAAAAGTAATTGCTGATGCTTTGGTTTCTCAAGAAAATATCGACGCAAATCTGGCTAAAAAAATTGCCCATCAAGCACAGGGAAATTTTAGTAAAGCGCTTCATTTGCTAAAAGAAGACGATTCTGAATATCCATTCGAGCAATGGTTTGTCAATTGGGTTCGTGCCGCTTTTAGAGCAAAAGGAAATGCCTCGGCTATTCAGGATTTAATTTCCTGGAGCGAAGAAATTGCTTCACTTGGACGCGAAAGCCAGAAAAAATTTATACAGTTTTGTATCGAAATGTTCCGTCAGGCACTTTTACTGAATTATCAAGCGCCAAGCTTAGTTTATATCGAGCCAAAAGTAGAAAAGTTTAAACTCGAAAATTTTGCGCCTTTCGTAAACGGAAACAACATTCACGAAATTTTCAAAGAACTTTCAGATGCGATGTATCACATTGAAAGAAACGGAAATGCAAAAATAATCTTAACCGATTTATCTATAAAACTGACTCGTTTAATTCATAAAAAATAGTCCTCAAATGAATAATGTTGCCTCTATTTTATTATTAGCATTTTTAGCCTTAACGTTTTTACAATCAGGCTATGAAAAGATTTTTTATTGGAAAGATAATGTCGAATGGCTTAAAGGACATTTTGCCAAAACACCATTAAAAAATCAGGTGCCGCTTGCTTTACTTCACTTATTAATTTTAGAATTAATTTCTGGAGTTTTGTGCGTTGTAGGCGCTATACAATTGTTAACAAACAGTGGCCGCGAATATGGTTTTTACGGCGCTGTATTTTCTTGTATTAGTTTGTTAATGATGCTTTTCGGACAACGATTAGCAAAAGATTACGATGGAGCAAGAACCATTGTTATTTATTTTATCCCTGCTGTAATGGCAGTTTATTGGTTAAATTAAAAATATGCCACTGATTTCACAGATTAAAAAGATTTAAAAAAATCATTGAAATCATTTTATCCCGATAGTTATCGGGAGCAGCAAAAAAAACGTCCGCATAGCGGACAAAAAAATAAATTTTACATTAAAAAAATGAATCCAAAACACCCTTCAGAATCCCTAACAATATTAACTGATTTAGTTTTGCCAAGCGAAACTAATCCTTTAAACAATCTTTTTGGCGGCGAATTATTAGCCCGAATGGATCGCGCAGCAAGTATTGCAGCCCGCAGACATTCACGCCGAATTGTGGTTACGGCATCTGTCAATCACGTAGCTTTCAACAGAGCAATTTCTTTGGGCAGCGTGGTTACTGTTGAGGCAAAAGTCTCAAGATCATTCAAAAGTTCTATGGAAGTTTTTATAGACGTTTGGGTAGAAGACCGCGAATCTGGAAACAGAACAAAAGCAAACGAAGCAATTTACACTTTTGTAGCTGTTGACGATACCGGAAGACCGGTTGAAGTTCCGGCAATTATACCCGAAACTGAACTTGAAACACAGCGTTTTGAAGCAGCTTTACGTCGTAAACAGTTGAGTTTACTGCTTGCGGGGAAAATAAAACCTGCTGATGCTACCGAATTAAAAGCTTTATTTTTATAGTGAAATTTGTGACAATTTGGAACAATTTGCCACATTGAGACTTAAAAAAAAGAAGTATTTTTACACAATTACAAATCTGTCAAATAAAACCCGAAAGATCTTTGTTTCTTTTGATTTTTATTTTGAAAGCTAAAAATAACAATTTAGATAATTTAAGAAAAAGATGAGTTCAGACAAAGAAGCCAAATTAAAGGCGTTACAGTTAACGCTTGATAAACTTGACAAAACCTACGGAAAAGGAACCGTAATGAAAATGGGCGACAGAGCCATTGTGGAAGTAGAAACGATTTCTTCTGGCTCACTTGGCGTTGATTTAGCCCTTGGGGTAAATGGATATCCAAAAGGAAGAATTATTGAAATATACGGGCCGGAATCGTCTGGTAAAACTACATTAACATTACATGCTATTGCGGAAGCTCAAAAAGCGGGTGGAATTGCTGCATTTATTGATGCGGAGCATGCTTTTGATAGAAATTATGCTGAAAAATTAGGCGTAGATATCGAAAATTTAATTATCTCGCAGCCAGACAATGGAGAGCAGGCATTAGAAATTGCCGAAAACTTAATTCGTTCTGGGGCTATAGACATTGTTGTAATTGACTCTGTTGCCGCTTTAACGCCAAAAAGTGAAATTGAAGGTGAAATGGGAGATTCTAAAATGGGTCTTCACGCACGTTTAATGTCTCAGGCTTTAAGAAAATTAACCGGAACAATCAGCAAAACAAATTGTACTGTTTTCTTCATCAACCAATTACGTGAAAAAATTGGAGTTATGTTTGGAAACCCTGAAACGACAACGGGTGGTAACGCATTAAAATTCTACGCTTCTGTTTGTTTAGATATTCGTCGTTCTTCTCAAATTAAAGATGGCGAAAACGTAATTGGAAACAGAACCAAAGTTAAAATCGTTAAAAACAAAGTAGCACCGCCTTTTAAAACTGCCGAATTTGACATTATGTACGGAGAAGGAGTTTCTAAAACAGGTGAAATTCTTGACTTAGCGGTTGAATTCGAAATCGTTAAAAAAGCAGGATCTTGGTTTAGCTACGGAGATACAAAATTAGGACAAGGTCGTGATGCTGTAAAAGCGTTAATTAAAGACAATCCTGAATTAGCTGATGAATTAGAAGTGAAAATTAAAGCTCACATCAAAGAATTAGCTGATGCTTAAAACTCCTAAAAGTATTTAAAAATCAATACTTTATATACAAACCCAACAGCTTAAAAGTTGTTGGGTTTTTTATTTTCAAAAAAAAAATAAAAAAAATGACGCAACCTTTTTTAAAAATGTTCATCTACTAAAAAGAGACATGATTTGCTGGTATTGCCATAAATACCCACTTCGACGTTTTTTAGAATAAATTTGGTTGGTTGATTCGACAAAAGTCCGTTAGTTTCCTGAACTAACGGATTTTTTATCACCATTCTTTTATTTTTTTTCGAAGTTCAACGCAACCTTTTTCATTTTCAACAATCTTATAAGGTATGACATTAACTTGAGTTTACTTTTTTTAAACTCTTTATTACCAACCTTATAATATTTTAACCATGAAAGAGAAAATAGAAGTTTTGTTGAATAAAAACCGAAGAAAAACCAAATTAAAATTTAAAAAAGTACTACGATTTATCTCCGAAAAAATAATACATAGATAAACTTTTTGAATAAAAGGGGGTTTTTATTTCAAAAGAAAACCCGACAAATTTTTTGAAATTTTGTCGGGTTTAGTATTTTAATTACTCTTTTAAATCTTTCTTTTTAAACTCGAGTAAAGTTTTATAAATCAATTGTCTAACGGTATCTCGAAGTTCTTTTCTGTGGTCTAATGTCAGACCGCTTGTTTCTATAAAAGGCAAAATTTTACCTCGCATTTTTCCGGGACTTCCGCTTAAAAAAGTATACGAGAATCTTTCTTTATTATCAGCAAAAACGATTGGAACAATTGGAATTTGATGTTCTATGGCAAGTCTAAAAGCCCCATCTTTAAACTCATCCAGCAAAATAGATTCATCATCAGGAACCCCTCCTTCAGGAAAAATACAAATACTTAAACCTTGGCTTAAGCGATCCTGCGCTCTTTTGAAAACTTCGTTTTTACTTTTTGATGAATTTCTGTCTACTAAAATGCAGGTTCTTTTATAGAAAAATCCAAATAGCGGAATCTTCACCAGCTCTTTCTTTCCCACAAAAACAAAAGGATTTTTTATTATCGCCAGCATCAGCATAATATCTGTCATCGAGGTATGATTAGCCACAATCATATAGCTTTTCTTTTTAATCAGCTTTTGTTCGCGTTTCACTTTGTAATAGAAACCCATGCCAAAAAGGATGAATTTAGCCCAAATGCGGGCCATTTTAAAGAAATAGGGGTATCCCCTTTCCGAGATAATAGAAATAAGCAAAAACGGCAGCATAATTAGTATTGGAACCGCCATTAAAATATAGAACCAAATGCGCCAAATAATCCAAAAAACAATCTTTAATCCTTTCATGGTTTCAAATGTAAGAAAACCGAAGTGAATTTTAAATAATACTATCCCAAAGTATTTTTTTACAGCAAAAATGTGTCGTCTCTTCTGAAGATTTTTACCACAAAGAGCACAAAGATTTACACAAAGTTCGCAAAGTTTTAACTTTTAACAAGAATGCAAAGAGCACAAAGCTTTATGTTAAAAATTCGTGCTAATCCGTGTAATTCGCGGCAAAAAAATTTAACCGCAAACACAAAGTTTTTATACAGAGTAAGGAAGAAATGAAATCTTATTGCATTCTATATTTTAAAATAAGTAAGAAAACATCTATTATATTTGCTTTTTTTAAGTCTATGACAGAAAACGAAATATCAACAATTATAATTGGACTGGCAATTGAAGTCCACAAAGCTCTGGGCCCAGGCTTACTGGAAAATGCATACAAAGAATGCCTTTTTTATAAAATAGCTAAACGTGGTCTTTTAGTTGAAAAAGAAAAAGCAATGCCATTAGTTTTTGAAGAAGTGAAATTAGATTGTTGCTATAGAGTTGATTTGTTGGTAGAAAACAAATTTATAATTGAAATCAAAAGCGTCGAATCACTTACAACTATACATTTAGCACAAACTCTAACCTATTTAAAACTAGGTAAATATAAACTAGGATTACTCATTAACTTCAATGAGATTTTACTAAAAAACGGAATTAGAAGAGTCATAAATAATTAAAAACAAAAGCTTAGTGTTCTTTTAAAAATTTACCTTCAAAAAGAAAAACTCTTTCTTCCTCTGTGAAAATCTTTGTGTCCTCTGTGGTAAAAACACCACCAAGTAGAAAAAAATAAACTTTGTGGTTATAAAAAAACATCACGACCTTTGTGGTTCAAAGAATAAGAAAAACTAGAATGGCAAAAATACTTACTGGTGTTCAGAGTACTGGAACGCCGCATTTAGGCAATTTATTGGGAGCGATTATCCCTGCAATTGAATTATCGAATGATCCTGCAAATGAATCTTTTTTGTTTATTGCTGATTTACATTCGATTACACAAATTAAAGATGGTAAAACATTAAGAGAAAACACTTACAGCACTGCCGCTGCCTGGCTTGCTTGTGGTTTAAATCCTGATAAAGTAACTTTCTACAGACAATCTGATGTGATTCAAACTGCCGAATTGACTTGGTATTTAAGCTGTTTTTTTCCGTTCCAGCGCTTAACTCTCGCTCATTCTTTCAAAGACAAAGCCGATCGTTTAGACGATGTTAATGCCGGACTTTTTACTTATCCGATGTTAATGGCTGCCGATATTTTACTTTATGATGCAGAGTTTGTTCCGGTTGGAAAAGACCAATTGCAGCATTTAGAAATTACGCGTGATGTTGCATCTCGTTTTAACCACCAAATGGGAGAAACATTTGTAATTCCAGAAGCTAAAATTCAGGAAGACAGTAAATTGATTCCAGGAACTAACGGCGGAAAAATGAGTAAATCTGCTAATAATATTATCAATATTTTCCTTGATGATAAAGTGCTACGCAAGCAGGTTATGAGTATTGAAACAGACAGCACACCGCTTGAAGATCCAAAAAACCCAGATACTTGTAATGCTTTTGCAATTTATTCTTTATTAGCAAATGAAGCTCAAATTGCCGAAATGAGAGCGAATTATCTTGGCGGAAATTACGGTTACGGTCATGCAAAACAAGCTCTTTTTGAATTGATTACAGAAAAATTCAAAACCGAAAGAGAAAGATATACTTACTACATGAACAACCCTGACGAAGTAAATGCTTTATTAAAAAAAGGCGCTGCAAAAGCTTCAATTATTGCTGATGGCGTTTTAGCAAAAGTGAGAACAGTTCTTGGATTTGAGAACTAATTTATCATACTAAACCCAAGAGGTTTTAAAAACCTCTTGGGTTTCTTTTTTAAACGCAACATACTAATGCTCAGTCAAGTTATAAGTACCATTATACCCTTTCATTCCATTTTTCCATGAGACAAATATTTACTAAATACATATTTCTTCTCCTAATATCGCTTTTTGGATTTGGATATATACTTGGTTTTTTATTTGGAAATGTCTCATCAATTGGAATAAACAAAACTGTTGGATGGGCCTACAGTATTTCTAATGAAGCTTTAAATGCGCTTGTTTTTAGCTTGTCACAATGCCTTTTTATCGTTGGATATTTTATTGTTTTTCTTCTAAAACGAAAAACCAATTATTATCTTTCTTTAGCTCATTTTGAGCTTATTATATTAATTCTTATTTTAATGTCTTTAGAAAACTTTGCAGTTGCTCTAATGTGCTCTATAGCATCTTTACTTCTATTTTTTATAAATATTGTCAAGTCTCATAAAGATTAATTTTACGTTGATTTTATAATTAAACAGCTTCAAACATTTTCCCGGGCAAAGGTCTGATAATCCCTTTCAGTTCCATATTTAAAAGCGTTCCTGAAATTCTAAAAATGGGTAAATCACATTCTAAAGCAATGATGTCCAAGAGTTCTTTTCCGTTCTTTAAAAGGAAATCGTAAATCTTCTGTTCATCGGGTTCAAGTTCTATAAACAATTGTTTTTGAATGGTTTTGGGTTTCTTATCAATATCCCAATTCAAAACATAAATTAAATCGGCGGCGCTGGTTAATACATTTGCTTTCTGCGTTTTAATTAAATCATTACAGCCCTGACTGTATCGATCTGTTACTCTGCCCGGCACAGCAAAAACATCTCTGTTATAATCGTTTGCTAAATTGGCTGTTATGAGCGATCCGCCTTTATCGGCAGATTCAATGACAATAGTTGCTTCGCTGATTCCGGCAACAATTCGGTTTCTGCGAACAAAGTTTTCTTTATCAGGACTTGTCGAGCTCCAAAATTCCGTAATGAAACCGCCGTTTTCTTCCATCTTAGCCATATACTTTTTGTGCGTGCGCGGATAAATCTGGTTTAATCCGTGTGCCAAAACGCCAATAGTCTGCAAGTTATATTCCATCGCCAATTGATGTGTCACAATATCAACTCCGTAGGCAAAACCACTTACAATTACAGGATCAAGCGGAGCCAGATCTTCAATTAGTTTTCGACAGAATTCTGTTCCGTATGAAGTAATCTGACGGGTGCCTACAATACTAATTATTTTTCTATTTTTCAAATCGATATTGCCGCCAGAAAAAAGCAAAACCGGCGAATCTATACAATGTTTTAAGCGATCCGGATAATTTTCATCCTGAAAAAAAGAAACATCGATATTATTTTTTCTAATAAATTCAAATTCCTGATTGGCTTTTTCAAAGATATTTTTGTCTTTCAAATTCTTCAATAAAACAGATCCAATTCCATCAATTACAGCCAATTGATTGGTTTTCGATTTAAAAATTGCTTCAGCATTTCCACAATGATTCAACAACTTTTTAGCCATAATATCTCCCACTCCATCCACTTTCATTAAGGCCAATAAATTAAATAATTCCTGATCTGACATCATCCAAAAATATTATGTAAAATAGAATTTAAAATTCTAATAAATTAATCCTGCAAATATGGTTAAAATAAAGTAATTTCTTAATAAATATACAATTTTGTGCTATGATAAATTTTAAAAAACTAATAAGATGATAATTAAAATACTGAAAATTAATTATCTATAAAAATATCAGAATTGTTAATAAAAATTGTGAATAAAATTTTGATAACTATATTCATTACATAACTTTGCTACTATGAAAATCGAAGTATACATCTCGCAGTTATTGTATCGTTATCAGTGTGTAACGGTTCCTGGGTTTGGAGCATTTTTAACCGAAATTCAGTCAGCTCAGCTGAATGAAAGCACAAATTCGTTTTTTCCACCCAAAAAAATGATTTCTTTCAACAGTCGTTTGAAAAACAATGACGGACTTCTGGCAAATCATGTTGCTCAGGCCGAAAATACGTCTTACGGTTTTGCTGTAAGCGCTATTGCTTTTGAGGTACAAACCTGGAGACAAGCATTGGAAGAAAATGGTGTGATCAGCCTAAAAAATATTGGTGAACTTCGTTTAAATTCTGAAAACAATATTGTTTTCACACCAAACGATCAAACCAACTATTTAGCGACTTCTTTTGGACTGGCTCCTTTTGTTTCTCCTTTGGTGAAAAAAGAAATGTTCGAGAAAAAAATCGAGCAAATAGAAAGAGAACCTGTTGCATTATATGAAAATGACGAACCAAGATCATCTGGTTCTTTCTTAAGATACGCTGCTATTTTTGTACTTGGTCTTGGAATTACCGGAAGTATTGGATATCCGTTATATCAAAATCAAATTGCGGCTCAAACACTTGTTGTTGAAGGCAATGTTCAGAAAAAAGTTCAAAACAAAATTCAGGAAGCAACTTTTGTAATTCAAAATCCTATGCCGGCTGTTACTCTTGCAGTTGATTCAGCAAAAGTAGAAACAGCCGAAAAACTAATGCCTTATCATATCATGGCGGGTGCTTTTAGAAGCGAAGCAAATGCAAAAAAAGCGTATAACCAGTTAATTAAAGATGGCTACAAAGCCAGAATGCTAGGCGAAAACAAACATGGATTATTCCCTGTTTTATACGGAAGTTATGCCACAATGAATGAAGCTGAAAAAGCACAAAAAGAAATTCAGAAAGGCGAAAATCCAGATGCGTGGATCTTAGTCGAAAATCTATAAAACCTTAAAAATCCTATTCTAACCGAATAGGATTTTTTTTGTCTTATTCTGTCATTTTTAAAATTTTATGTGGATGTTTTAAAACACGGCATCATTTAATTTCGTTTTTAATTAAATTAAAAAAAGATGCATAAAACTTTAAAAACAATCGCCTTACTGTTGTTCATGATGAACTCGCAATTCTTTTTTGCACAACAGATTATAACAGACCAAAAAACACAACAATTAGAATTAAAAAAGACCGAAAAAGAAGCTAAAAAAGCTTCACAAGAAACTCATAAAAAGCTTGATGATAGAATTTCAGAGCTAAAAAAACAACAGAACGAAGAAAATAAAAAAAAGAAAAATCTCAATAAAGCCGAAAACAATCTGAAAGCTACTAAAGAGAAAATAAGCAAACTGGAGCTTGACAACCAAAAAATGGAAAACAAAATTGGATCCTCTTCCCTTACTGATGAAAAAATACAGAAGCAGAGAGTTAAAATAAAAGAAAATGAACTCCAGGTCCAAAAATTAAAATTAAAGCAAATAACGCAGGAAAAAGAACTCGAAAACGCAATGTCCGCAAATTAATAACAAAGCCAATTCACTTGAATTGGCTTTTTGTTTATCGTGAAACAATTTTGGCGTTCTGATTCAGAATTTGTTTTCCGTCCTGTGTTATTGCTAATTTTGCAGGAGGTGCGCTTTTTTCTCCCAAAACTATAATGGAACATTCGTAAACGTAATTCCCTTTTTTGAATTCGTAACTATGATTTCCTCCGGTACCATCGGCAATAAATTTACCGTTTGTTATAATCAAATCAGGTTTTTCAGTCATCTTCTTTTTAATTGGCCAAGAGGCATAACGATAATTGTTATTTCCCAAATCATCTATTCTAATTCTAAATTTTGTGGTTTCTAAAACACAAACCGGATCTTTAAAACTGGCAATGCTGGAATGAATAGTACTTTTTTGAGCCGTGATAAGTTTTGATTTAAAATCTTTCTCATATTTCGACTGATAATTGATCGCGGTTAGTTTCCCATCAGAATCCATCCAAACTGTGCCCTGATTAAGCATAATACCTCGCCAGCCCATTTCTGACCAGTCTTTATCGGGTTTTGACGATAGTATTTCTTTCTTCAAATCGGCATCAAAAATTTCAGAATATCGCTTTACAAATTCTATTTTATTCTTAATCGCCGGAATCGGACTTTCTCTATTCAACGGATAGTAAATGATCTTTGCAATTTCTTCTTTCTTATCCCCTTTTACGTTATCGATAAAGGTTTGAATAAACTTTTGATATTCTTTTTTAAGTTCCTGACCCGAGACATTTGTGACAGAAAAAATAACTAATGTGATGTATATGAGCTTTTTCATAATTTCTATTTTACATAATGTTTTTATAGTAAATTCCAAATTCCAAATTCCAAATTCCAAATTCCAAATTCCAAATTCCAAATTCCAAATTCCAAATTCCAAATTCCAAATTCCAAATTCCAAATTCCAAATTCCAAATTCCAAATTCCAAAT
>Ga0157370_10002699_pt1 | contig 21270 bp, 19 predicted proteins | sample C35metaG_FD_113463 | JGI IMG/M metagenome (GOLD analysis project Ga0157370, IMG submission 113463) | Corn rhizosphere microbial communities from Kellogg Biological Station, Michigan, USA - C3-5 metaG | ecosystem: Host-associated > Plants > Roots > Rhizosphere > Soil | place: USA: Michigan...
ACTTGAATAAAGGAAAAACTATAATACATCAAAACAATTTACACATGAAAGATAAATATGATTTAATCATAGTTGGATCAGGGGTTTTGGGCACATTTCATGCCTATCATGCCTTATTAAAAGGATTATCGGTTGTTGTTTTAGAAAAAAACAGTAAACCCGAAGGCGCAACCGTTAGAAATTTCGGTCAGGTTGTACCATCCGGAATGGACAGAAAATGGCAGAATTTCGGAAAAGAAAGTTTAAAGATTTATAAAGATATTCAATCGCAGTTTGACATCAGCATTCGCCAAAACGGAACCGTTTATCTGGCATCAAATGAAGAAGAAATGCAATTGATAGAAGAATTGCATGAGATTAATATCGCAAACGATTACGAATCTAATTTGCTTACGAAAGAACAATGTCTGGCAAAATACAGCGGTCTGCGATCAGACTATTGTACAGGAGGATTGTTTTTTCCGCAGGAAATAACGGTAGAACCTTCAACTATGATTCATAAACTGCATCACTATATGACGGCTAATTTAGGTCTTGATTTATTTATGAATACAACCGTGGTTCATACCGAAGACAGATCTGATGAAGTAATCGCAACAACGTCGACAGGTTTAGAATACAAAGCTTCGAAAATCATTATCTGCAACGGAAGTGATTTCAAGATTCTATATCCGGAAATTTACAACAACAGCGATTTGATTGTTTCTAAACTTCAGATGCTGCAAACCAAACCACAGCACAATTACAAACTCGATGGTTCTATCTTAACCGGATTAACGATTAGAAGATACGAATCCTTTGAAGAATGTAAATCGTACGCTGCTATCAAAGCAAAAGAAAACCCGGAGAGTTTTGAGAAAAAATACGGCGTTCACATCTTATTCAAACAAGCTCTGGACGGATCTGTAATTTTAGGAGATTCGCACGAATATGCAAGCGCAAAAGAAATAGATTCTTTAGGGTTTGATTTGAATATGGATATCGACCATTTTATGATTGAAGAAGCCAAAAAAATAATCGATCTGCCTACGTACGAGATTCAAAGCAGATGGTTTGGGATGTACTCGCAATGCAAAACCAAAGATATTTTTGAGCATACTATTGATGAAAATATTCACATCATAACCGGAATAGGAGGTAAAGGAATGACCGGAAGCGCCGGATTTGCCAAACATAATATCGATAAAATTTTTAACGCATAGTTTTTTTAAGCCACTACCGATAGCTATCGGGATCACAGATTAAAATGATTTAAAAAAAAAATCTGCTAGATCTGCTGAATCTGCGTGAAAAAATTGAACACCTAGTAGAATACACTTTATTCGAAATAAATACTCTCAAACATGCATATAACATGTTTACAAAAATAAATACACAAAATGAAAATGAATGAAATTGAAATGGTTGTTTTTGATATGGCAGGAACAACAGTAAACGAACAAAATATAGTATATAAATCATTACATAAATCCATTAATAAATTCGGGATCGATGTTTCGCTGGAACTGGTTTTGTCATTGGGCGCAGGAAAAGAAAAATACCAAGCTATAAAAGATATCTTAAAATACATCCATATCACCGACACTGAAAAAACAGACCAAATATTTGAATATTTCATCGAAATACTGGATCAGGAATATTTAACCGCAAAGGTTTTACCTATTGAAGGAGTCGAAAACGTAATGGAAAACCTAAAAAAAGACGGTGTAAAAGTAGTGCTAAATACTGGTTACAACAGTCAGGTTGCCAATGCATTATTAGAGAAATTAAATTGGAAAAAAGGCATTCAATACGATGCTTTAATCACAGCAGATGATGTAGAATTAGGAAGACCTTTTCCTGATATGATCTTTAAAGCCATGCAGCTTTTTGATATTGTTGATGCTTCGAAGGTAATTAAAGCAGGAGATTCGGCTATTGATATAGAAGAAGGCAAAAATGCCAAATGCGGTATTACCATTGGTGTTTTATCAGGAGCACAAACCAGATTACAGCTTGAAGAAGCCAAACCCGATTATATATTAGATTCTCTTGCGTCGTTATACAGCATTATGAATTAATTATTTGCCACTACCCGAGCGATAGCGAACAGGCGAAGCAATTACACGAATCAACACAAATTAATTAATGAAAATCTGTGTAATCCGTGGCAAAAAAAAATAAACTAATTAGTTAGAATAAAATCCCTGCAGGAAAAAGTTTTACAAGTAAATTAATAGTAACCCCATAAAACAATTCAACCCAATGAAAAAGATTTTTAGATTAAGTTACGTTACAATTCTTGCAAGTGTGCTTTTAGTCACTTCATGTACCAATGATACAGCGCTTGCGGGCGATGAAAATTCTGGAAATGCAAAAAAGATTTCAAAAACAGGTAAAGCTGCATTAAACAGCGGTACTAAAAAATTACTGATTATAGGTATCGACGGTTGTCGCGGCGATGCTTTAATGGGAGCCAATACACCAAATGTTCACGCTTTACTGCCTAATTCTATTTACAGCCTTGATGCTTTAACAGAAGCGCCAACGTGGAGTGGCAACGGCTGGTCTACTATGCTGAGCGGCGTTACACATTTAAAACACGGTGTAACAGACAATTCATTTTCAAGTCCAAATTTCGGAACGTATCCAAGCTTTTTAAAACGTTTGGAAACTTATAATTCGGCATTAAAAACAATGTCAATTGTACATTGGGCACCAATCAATACCTATATTGTGGACGGAATTGATGTAGAAAAAACACTCACAACCGATTTAGCTGTTAAGAACGAAGTGGTGGCTGCGCTTACAAACGACAATCCAGATGCTTTATTTCTGCATTTTGATGATGTCGATCACGCCGGACACAGTTATGGATTTTCGCTTAATGTGTCTCAATACAAAGCTTCAATCGAAACTACAGACGGATATATTGGCGAAATCTTAACGGCTTTAAAAAACAGGCCTAATTATGCCAATGAAGACTGGCTCGTTATCGTTGCACCGGATCATGGCGGTATTGTTACAGGTTCAACCGGATCTCACGGCGGTTCTTCTTACGAAGAAAGAAACATCTTTACCATCTTCAACAATAAAAATTTCACTTCGACTAAAATCGAAAAACCAGTTGATCCAACCACTACTATTACAGGAAAATTTGCCAATTTTAATTCTAATAGTATTTACGCTTCAACCAATAATGCGCTTTATAATTTCGGAACTTCAAGTTTTACTATTGAATGCCGCGTAAAAACTTCCGGTTATTCCAGCGATCCTTCTTTAGTTTCTAATAAAAACTGGGTAAGTGGTAAAAACCGCGGGTTTGTAATATGCGCCAATACCGGAGGAAAATGGAAAGTAAATATTGGAGATACTCAAAATCGTGTCGATATATCAGGAGGAACAATTAACGACGGAAAATGGCATCATTTAACTTTAGTGGTAGATCGTACGGCTAAATTGGTAAAAACATACCAAGACGGTGCATTTGTAGGTCAGGCTGCTATTGTGGACAGTTTTGGAAGCTTGACTTCGGGATTGCCTTTTGCGATTGGACAAGACGGAACTTTGACGTATGGCGCTAATGTAAACGGAAACATTGCTGAAGTTCGTGTATGGAATAAAGCCCTTTCAGAAGCTTCAATTTTGAACTATACCTGTTCAGCTGTTACAAGCTCTCATCCTGATTATGTAAATCTTATAGGATATTGGAAAGGCGATAACGGATCTGGAAACAGCTTTACAGATTCAAGTTCAAAACAAGTAACGCTTTCTTTCCCTAATACACCAGCATGGACAACAAGTACAGCGACTTTAAAATGCGGAACTGCCGCTGGAGTTGTTCCAAAAATGGTCGATATCGCGTATTCATCCCTGCAATGGTTTGGTGTGCCAATTAATTCAGGATGGTCATTAGACGGACGTTCTTGGCTTCCTGCCCAAAATTAGATTGTATTTTTAGAATTGTGTTTTATTTTTTCTAAAAGGCTGCCTCGATTTTTGAGGTGGCCTTTTCTATTATTTAACCACAAAGAGCGCAAAGATTTTTATCTTAGTTTGTGCTAATAAACACAAAGTTCGCAAAGCTTTATCAATAATAGCTTTGCGAACTTTGCATTTTTATAAAAATCTCCTTTAAAAAAAACTTTGCGCTCTCTGTGTAAACCTTTGCGCTCTCTGTGGTAAAATATTTAATTATTACTTTCAGAATAAAAATAAAGCACCAGCATTACGCAATTTTCCTGCGTTCTGTTTTCGGGTACGTGGGGCAGTCTTCCGTTAAAGCATATCGAGTCTCCTTCGTTTACAACTACTTCAGCATCATCAATAATATACGTGACGCTTCCTTTAATGATATATTTAAATTCCCAGGCATCAGTAATCACTTTTTCACGTTTACTGCCTGGTTCTACTTCCAGAATTACAGCTTCAAAACCAATAGAATTTATGCTTTTACTGAAGATATGAAAGTAATTAAAACCTTTTGTTTCAGATCGGTCTTCCTTTTCTATTTTTTGATAATCATCCTTTTTTATATGAATGAATTTAGCATTTTTTATGTTTTTTACCCCTTCAAAAAAATAAGTAACATCCGTTTCTAATGAATGTATAAGTTCAATTAAAACAGGAAGGGAAGGAATGGTTCTGCCATTTTCAATTCTTGAAATCAGCCCGTTACTGACTCCGGCTCTATTGGCTACTTCGTGTATTGTTAAGGCATTTTTTTTTCTAATTTCTTTTAATCTTTTTCCAATACCAATTAAAAAATCTTCCATAATGTTACATTCACTTTAAAAAGTAAATATAAGACAATTAGAATCAAAATTTTTTAAAGTAATTGAAAGAAGATTCATTTCTTTTAAGCGTTGTATTTTATTTAGATTTTCCTCTTTTAAAAACTTCTTTTTACTCTTGAAATCAGGTATAACTACTTGATTTTTATTTTGTTATAATAATTACATTTGATTTAGGCTGCGGCCTTAAAGAAAATTTACAAAGAGTACGTTTATTCATCAAATGCAATCGATAAAATAACTGCCAATAAATGTAAACCTGCCAATCTGGATTGAAAGAAGATAAGTTGATGATAGTATAGATCTGTAAATATTGAATACCGATAAAATGCTGGTATGTAAGCAATTTTAAAAATGAGAGTATTTCGATTTTATTATAAACAAAAACTTAAAAAAAATGGCAACAGGAAAACAATTTATTGAATTAGCAGCCCGGCATATTGGAGAAAAGTATGTTTTGGGAGCTACAGTCCCTTTTGAAAACTCTATTTATAAAGGCCCTTGGGATTGCGCAGAATTTGTCAGCTGGGTGGTTTATCAAATTTCCGGAATAAAGGCAGGAATAAGAGGTAATGAATCTTATACAGGATATTGGGCTAATGATGTGGGAAAACTTTGCACGAAAATAAGTATTAGTGAAGCTGCACAAACCTTTGGAGCTATACTTTTTAGATCGCCGGGCTATAAAGGAATTAAAATTGGACATATCGCTTTTAGCGATGGCAACGGAGGAACGATTGAGGCCAAAAGCTCAAAAGATAATGTGTGCAGAAGCCAGATTAAAGGTCGTCAATGGGAATATGGAATATTAGTTAATAATGTTGACTATGAAGTAAATACTTCATTTGTGTTTGATTATAATAATCCGCCTTTTAACTTTTATGTAACTTCTCCCATAATGAAACATACCATTGTAGAGGAAACAAAACGCAAACTGGCAAAAATTAATATATTTCACGGAACCATCGATCAGATTTATGATACAGAAACGGCTAAAGCAGTTTCAAATTACCAAGCCATAAAAGGACTTGTGGTTGATGGAATTTTAGGTAAAGATACTTTAGTCTCACTTAAAGTGAAACAATATACTACTATTGAAAAAAGCTTAATATGGTTTAAGAAGAATTTTGAAGTAAAAATAAATAAAAAGCTATCCGGTACACCTTTTGATTTACCTCTTATAATGGCAATTGCTTATCAGGAAACGGGTTATGTCTGGAGCAGAATGATAGATAAAACGACTGTAGAAGATTTACTAATGTGCTGTACAGGTGATACTCTGGATGCTCCTAACCGAAGTGCATTTCCTAAAACTAAAGCAGAACTGATTGCTCATCCAAACGGTAACAGAATGTTTGAGATAGGGAGAGAAGCATTAAAAAATGTTGGCAGATGGGATTCCACCTATAATAGTTTATATAATAATAGGCCTGATAAATTTTGTCATGGATATGGGATTTTTCAGTACGATCTTCAATTTTTTAAAACGAACCCTAATTTTTTTCTCAATCGAGAGTGGGGCAATATCGAAAAAATAATCGAAATGGCTGTAAATGAACTCAAAGCTGCACAAAATAGAATTCCGTCATTAAAAGGAAAAACGACACTCACAAATACGGAGAAAATTTACGTTGCAATTGCTTACAATAAAGGAACAGCTGATGTTAGTAAAAATTTTAAGCAGGGACACAAAAATGATTCAGGGAAATTTTATGGAGAATTAGTTAATGAATATTATACACTAGCATTGCAATTATAAGATGAAATATCCTTAACGGAACGGTTTTTAAGGTAAATCATTAAAATAAAAAAAGCCTTTGTGTTTTACAAAGGCTTTTTTTGACTGATATTGTTTTACATTTTCGCAAGCGGAAGGTTAAAACTCACTTTTATTTTTTCTGAGATTTTTTTGCTGACCAATTTCGGGATTTGAATATCGAAATCTTCCGGTTTTACATCAAAATTTCCTGTTACGGTGATCTTATCTCCGGATTTTAAAAGCTTGGCATTTGCCGTTACTTTTTTTGTTTTTCCGAGCAAAGTCAGATCGCCTGAAATTTTGTATGTTTTTGCTGTTGATGAAAACTGCGAAACATCAAAATCTTCTACTTTTCCTTTAAATGTGGCTTTAGGAAATTTATCTGATTCTACATAATTTTCATTAAAATGTTCTTCCATCAAAGCGACTTTAAACCTAAATCCTTTCATTAAAGTTAATACGGCAATTTCTCCCGTTGAAGTATCTAATATGGCCGATGTGCTTTTGTTTTCGGCTGCCACTTCTTCAAAAGCATCAGCAGAAGCCTCGAACTTTAAATTCCCCGTTTTTGTTGCATATTTTTGCGCCGAAACCTGAAATAGTCCAGTAAACAAAAACAGTAGTATAATTAGTTTTTTCATTTCAGTATTATTTTAGTTTTCTAATAATCCGTCCGTATTCCATTGTAGAATGGTATTGATTTTATCCTGCGGCATTCTTCCTGCTTTTGGCATTTGCCCCGGCGTTCCGTTTTGTTGCTGAATTCTTTGTAATAAATCACTGTTCTGCATGGCATTTTTAACGTCGGCATAAGTTTCTAAAGATCTTAGTCTTGAGCCCGAAGCATGGCAGGCAATGCAATTGGCATCGATAATTGATTTAACATTGGCGGTATAAGTAACTTTGCCTACTATAACTTCAGGTTCTTCAAGACTTTCATAAGTTGTAGATTCACAACTGTATAATGATAATAATATGCTGGATAAGTAAATGTATTTTTTCATATTTAGTACTTTAAAAAACTCTGTATAAATTAAACCCAAAGAAAAAATCTCCTTTTCCCCAATCGCCCGAAGCATTTGTTAGATAACCGCTCTCGGTCATGGATTGTGAGTTTGTAAAAATCAATTGAAAAATATGTCCTCCTGTGTCAATGTCCAATCCAACAGATAATGGATTATTATAGAAATTAGGTTTATTGAAATTCTCACCATATTCTAAATTTAGAGCCAATCTTTTGGTTAGTTTTAATCTTCCACCGGCACTTAACGTAAACTGATTATCGTTTTCGGTATTAGGATTGTACAGGTTTTTATGAATGTAGGAAGGAGCCAGTTCCAGAGAAAATCTTTCAGAGAATTTTCTGGATATAAGTAATTGATTTACATAAGTTAATCGGTCAGAGAATCCTATTTTTGGATAATCTTCTTTTTTCAATCCGCTGTTAATGTCTATCGTATTATAGCCCACAATTTCAACCGGAAAATCATCACTTTGTCTTATAAGCCTGTATTTAGCTGATGTTTCATATATTTTAAGTAATGTATGGCGTGACGCACTTACAGAAAGCCAGTCGGTTACGCCATAGATTCCTCCAATTTTTGTAGTGGCATCATCAAAACCAAAAAACTCCGATATACCGCCTTTTACAGAACCAAAACGGTGAGAAATTACGATGTAAAGCTCTTTTTTGGCGGGTAATTTTGTCGATTGCAATGTTATAATCTGCAAACCTTTAAACGCAGCTGTTGCGTTTTTATCTACTACTTGTGTCGAGTCCAGACTGGAGAGTAAATCTTCCTGGGCATTACCATACAGGCACATTAAAAAGCCCGCTATCAAAAATATTTTTTTCATATTTAATGTTGTTGTATACTGCATTGATCCAATTTTACTACTTCGAATAAATCATCAAATCCTATACATCGTCCCTTGATATTGATTTGTTTGTTTTTGAAATTTATTTTTGTTTTTTCATTCATTTTGCAAAAAGCTTTCCCGTCGATAACCATTGTAGAATCAGTAACTTCAGAAACTTTTCCCGTAATTTCAATTGTTTTGTTTAAGTATTTAGAGTCGGATTTAGCGGGATTTATGGCATATTCTTTTTCCAGATTTTCAGCTGTAATCGTAAACAGCGATTTTTCATCGGCAATATCTCTGGCATCTTTATATAAAACATTTTGATAGATGTAGTAGGGGCCAAAACTGATCACTAATAAAAAAAGCAGTATCATGATTCGTCTTTTATTCATGCTTATTTTATGATTTTAGATTTTACGTTAGTATGCGGGAAGTTTTTATTAAATTTTATTACCACAGATTAAAGGATTAGCCAGATTCGAAAAATCATTTTAATCCTATAATCTGTGGCTTTTTTCTGCTTAATTATATAAACTGATTACCTCAATTTTATGAAGTACGCAGGTTATATAGCCAGCGGAATATCTTTTACCGGTACTGGCCAAACTCCAGGGCTTGGGAAACTAATTCCTTTATTAGCACCTCTTACGTTTGCGTCTTGTCCAAAGTAGTATAAAGGCCATCCGTTGTAAACCAATTGCGATTTACCAAATACGGTAATTACAGAAAACTTAGATTTATCAAGAACAGAAGGAACTACAATCTTGTCTGTTTCGTATATTGGCCAAACAGCATTGTTTGAAAAATCAGCTTTTGTGTAGTTGTTTTTCTTGAAGTTATCGTTTTTAAAAGTATAAAGTGTAAGACCTTTAGCATCTGTAAAATAAGTCGTTAAACCATCACCCACAGTATAATCTGATTTGTAGTTTTTACCATCGTGTCCTTTAAGCTGACTTCTTACAATCATGATAGAATAATCTGGTTTTGCGATAAACCAAACACCTCCAACACCGTCTCCTGTTGTTTGTCCTTTAGTTTCCGGCGTATTTGTTCCGTTAACACTTGGTGCGTAGTAATACAACGGCCATCCTTTGTAAGTAAGCTGTTTTTTGTTTGATGGAGTAGTGATAGTTGCAAAATCAGAAAAAGTTAATCCTGTACCTAATTTTTCAGCAGTTAAATTATCTACATAAAATGGAGGCCATACAGCTTCACATCCTCCTGTACAAGAAGCTTGTCCGTTTGCATCTGTTGCAAAAAAGTACAGCGATCTTCCGTCTTTATCACTTAAATAAGAACCTAATGTAGTACTTGTAGAAAGAGAAACTTCTTTTTTTACTTCTGGAGCCGGTCCATTATTGTCATTATTATTGTCGCTGCTGCAGCTTACGAAAAATGCTGCAACGGCAGCTAAAGCGAATTTAAAGTGGATTAATTTCATTTTTTTTAATTTTAGTTTGTATCGAATAAGGAAAAATATACTTTACAAGAAGTGTAAAGTGGTTTGTTTAATAGTTGCATATCAATTAGCCGTGCTTTTTTTGATACTCATTTCGTTTTACAATTGGCTACGAACTGTCGTATACAAAGCAGCTCAATTGAGATGCTGACCATTTTTTTAGGGGAGTCATGTTTTAATCTTTTAATAGGTTCAATAGTAAAACAGCTTTAGTGCAGATTACCCTACCAAAGAATTGAAGTTTTTATAAAAAAAAATGAAAAGGAGTACAAGATTCTTTAAAGAACCTCTTGGATAAAATTAAAATGAAACCCTAAAGCTCAGATTAGGAGTTCTTTGCAAGGAGTATGTTTCGACTTCTTCTATAGAATTTGTTAAGGAACTTATTCTATAATATTCGCTGATTTCATTTCTTCTGTTGAGGATATTCAAAATAGAAACGCCTAATTTGTATTGAATACCATTTTCAGTTTCCCATTTGTAAGTAGAAGAAAGATTAACCTGCGAAAAAATATGCACATTGGCGCTGTTAGGTTTTTTATAAACCAATACAGGATTTGAATTGTCGATTTGAGAATTGTCTGGCGGCGTTTTGGGTCTTCCCGTTGACCATTTTGTACCCAAGGCAATTTTGAAATTGTTTTTCTCATAAATTGCTGCCCACGAAACAGTGTGCATTAACTCAAAGTTATTGGGGAAAATTGGGTATTCGTACTTAGAAAAATGATAATTATTATGGTTATAAGTATAACTCAGCCAGGTTAAAAAATGATTCATTCTTTTTTGAATAAGCATTTCTGTTCCCCAAATTTCATAGTCGCCTGTTGTGCGTACAAACTCTAGCTGGTTCTGAAAACCCTGGCTCGATGTTGTAATTCCAGATACTTTTTTATAGAAATTCTCTACATCAAGAAGCCAGTCGCCATTTTTGTAGAATAAATTTAAAGACAATTGTCGGCTTTTTTGAATAGGAATAGTGGTATTGTTGGAGATAATCCAGCGTCTTTTTTCAATTCCGAAATAATCTTTCTGCAGCTCAATAATCTGCTGGGAATTTTGACTTTTCATTTCCCCCAGTAATTCTAAACTTAAATTTTTGTTGATGCCGTAACCGAATTGAATTCGGGGTTCTGCCATGAATTTCTTAAATTTTTCGATATAATTGAGGCGCATTCCGGCCTTAAGATAAACTCTCGAAAGCGTGTCGTTGTATTTTCCTTCTGCAATGAAAGCGTGAGTTCGCAGCACGTCTTTAATTTTGCGATAGAAATCAGGATTTGTTACTTGTTCTAAATTTGTAATTCCCACTTCATTAAACTGATACCCGTCGTTGAAACTGAATTTAGAATTAATAATATGATTGTTTTCTAAATTTATTCCGTTATTGTTAACCGTGTTTTCCTGAATAACGATCTGGTTTCCAATAGAAGTTTTCTGATTCCCCAACAATTCATAAGCAGAATTATAAACATTCAATTTAGTGGTATTAAAGCTGTTCCAGTTTCTTTTCCATGACAAATTTCCACCGTAATTCTGCTGGCGTAAAACATTGTTTTCAGATTTGTACATGTCGTATACAGTCGCACTTTGAAAAACCTCCAGATTGTCTTTTATCGTGATTAAGTCCAGTATAATCTGGTCTTTGTTTCCAATTTTTTGAGCATACTTTAGGGTTGCATCATGAAAACCAAATTTTTTGTCGCTTCTATAATCAACATTTTGTTTGTCTGAAAAATCAGTAATAGTGGTGTTTTGGAATACTTTATTGAAATATTCTTTATAGGTGGGCGTTTCTATAAAATCAGTAATAGATTTTCGTGCAGAGATTTCGATATAACTCTTTTTAGAAAGATTGTATTTGGCATAAATATCAGCATTAATCATGTTTATTCCTGCGCTGAATGAGTTTTTTTCTGCTGTTTCGGGAGTTGAAGAAATAGAAACAACACTCGATACGCTTTCGCCATAAAAGGCTGAACTTCCGTTTTTATAAATAGAAATGGTATGCGCCAGATTGGGATTGAAAACCGATATTAAACCAAAAAAATGTCCCGTTTGGTACATTCTAATTCCGTTCCATAAAAATAAATTCTGATCGTGCGTACCGCCGCGAACATTGATGCTCGAAACACTTTCGTCGATACTGTTTACACCTGGAATTTGCTGCATGGTCTGCAGGGCATCAGGTTCGATAAGTCCCGGAAGAATACCAAATTTTTTGGGTTTAATTTCAAGAGATCCGTCTTTGTTTTTTGAAATCCCCGAAGCCAGAATAGAATTGGCTTTAATTTCGTGAAGTTCTGTAATTTCAGGTTCTAAAGTTATTTGAAGACAAGTTTCAGCATCTGAATTTCCCACAGCAATTCGTTTGGTGCTATATCCAACGTGGCTGATAAAAAGAATGTTTTTATCGCCTTTTGTTAATTCGAAATACCCTTTTGAATTAGTAGCAGTGTGAGTTTGGTTTAAACTGATATTGGCATTTTCTATAGGCTTTTTATCGATACTGGAAAAAACGTAACCGCAGATTACAGGCAATTCGATCTCTTTTTTATAGATATTGATGAATTGGTTTCCTATGTTTTCAAAAGACAAGTTGGTATTCTTACTAAGATATTCCAGTTTTTGTTCTAATGAAAATGATTTTTTGGGAGGAATTATTTCTAATCCGGAAATATTGTCCTCGGTATAATTAAAGCTGACATGATGCTGCTGTTCAATATCAAATATAATTTTTTTAATAGACACGGTTCTTCCTTTGTTCTGAGCCGAAAGATTCAGGACAAGAAAAAAGGTGCAAAACAAAAAATGAAATGATTTGGGGAGCAGCATTTATTTTTCGTCAAAAATTATTTTATTATCAGAGACTTTTTTAGCCTTCAAATGATAGGTTGTACTAATAATCTGCAAAGCTGTATTTAAATCTTTAGCGGGCAATTTTCCTGTAAATAAAGAAATTGTATCTTTTGAATTTAATTCGATCGTAATGTTGTATTGTCTTTCGACTTCATCCAGAAGACTTCTTATATTTTCCTGATTAAAGGATATTTGATTGTCTATCCATTCTGGTTTTGATACGTTTACGTTTCTGTTAACTTGTTTTCCGTTTTCGAAACGAACACTTTGTCCGTGTGTTAAAAGAATTTGGGTATTGGCATAATTTACTTGTACACGTCCTTCGTAACATACGACATCAAACCTGTTTTTTCTGGCTTTTACATTAAACTGAGTTCCTAAAACGGTTACTTTTCCTAAAGTGGTTTCAACCTCAAATCGTTTGCCTTTTGAAACCCTGAAATAAGCTTCTCCTTTAAGGTTAAGGTGTCGGTTGCTGTTCCAGCTCCATTTTTTATAATTTATTTCAGAACCTGAATTCAGTACTACTTCAGAATTATCAGGTAATGAAAAAGTGGTTTTCTTTCCAAAATCGGCAGTTTCTGTTTGAGACACAGAAAATTTAAGTGCAATACCAATTCCAAGAGCCAGCACCAATATAGCTGCGGCCTGAAATGCCCATTTTTTGTACAAAGGGATGGTTTTTGGTGCGGTTTTTTTCTGCTTCAAAATATTGGACAACATAGCATTTTCATCCAGATTTTCTAATTCCAAATGATCTGTATAATTTTTAATCTTTTGGTATTTTTCAAAATCAGGACTTGCTTCAAATGCGGCTAATTCATCCGGAGATAAATCATTGTTGAGCCATTTTGCTAATAAGCGATCTTTTTTCATTGTACAGTACTGTTATTATTAAAACAATTAGGATTTAATTTACCCTACTTTTATATATCAATTTCTTTACGTAAGCTTAATAAAGCTAAGTGAATGCGTTTTTCTACTGCCTTTACGCTGATGTTTAGCTCTATGGCAATTTCGCTGTATTTCCTGCCGTCAATGCGATGCATTAAAAAGGCCGTACGCTGTTTTTCGTTTAAGTTTTCGATGGCTCTTAAAAGTTTAGCCTGAAATTGTTTTTCTTCGAGGATATATTCGGGGCTTTCGTTGGTTTTATCTAAACCTGTGAAGTTTTTTTCATATCTCAAAACTACTTTTTGATGCGCAATTTCGTTGAGACTGCTGTTGTTAGCAATGGTATAGATATAGGATTTTGCTTTTTCCAGCGGTACCGAAGCGCAGTTCTGCCAAAGTTTCGTAAAAGCTTCCTGTGTCAGATCTTCGGCCTGATTCATATTACCAAATTTGTAATAAAGAAAATTTCGAAGCGCTTTTACGTGACTTTTAAAGAAAGATGAAAAAATTATTTCATCGCAAGTATCTGATTGGTTTTTAAGTGGCATTTAGATTTTCGATTTGTACGACGCAAAAGTATTTGTTTTTGATATAAGTAGGGTAAAAGTAAGTGTGATTGTTTTATAGAGGCAGGAAATGTATTTTCTGAATGATAATTTAAAATTAAAAACATGAAACTAAAGCCTTTGATACTGAATTTAGAAAAAAACAGTTTCTTAAATTTTATTACCTTTGTAAAAATATAAATATGTTCCCGTTTAAAAAATATTTATCAATAGCAGTTTTCTTTCTCTTATTGTCCTGTCAAAGTGAAATAAATGAGCAGGATACTAATGTGCAGGGAACAATTACAAATGCTTCGCCTCTTACGACTTATCTGCAGAGGGTTGCAATGGTTAAAACAGTACAGGATAATTTTATAGACAAGTCCAGCTATTGTACTGTGAAACTTCCTTATACGGTTACGGTAAACAACGAACAAATTGCGGTTAATACTACAGCCGATTATCAAAAAGTATTGGATAATATCAACGCAAGTCCTTATGATGATGATATTGTAAAAATAGATTTTCCTGTCACAATGGTGTTCTATAATTACGTTGAAAAGGTGATTCCAAATGAAAGCGATTTTGATTCTTTGCTGGATTACTGGAATAATCAGCCGGATCTTTTATCGAAAATTAACGGACTGAATATTAATTATCCTATTTCGGTTAATATCTACAACAGCGCCAATCAGGTTGGAAGTTCTGTTTCTATTATCAGCGATCAGGCCTTTTTCAATTTTATTAAAAACCTGAATTCCAGCCAGTATATCTCATTAAATTATCCAATTTCAATTGCAGATTATAATTATTCGACAAAATCAATTACGAACAATTTGGAGTTCGAAAATGCGATTAAATATGCTATAGATTACTGTCCAGAAAATAATCTGGCACTTGATTTTGAAACTACAATAACAAAAGGTTCCTGGGGAATTCCTTATTTCTTTGATGAATTGGATAAAACTTCTTCCTACAGCGGCTATTCATTTGTTTTTAAAAATGACAATTCAGTAATAGCCACAAAAGGCACGACTTCAGAAATTGGCCAATGGGAAACTACCATGCAGAGCGGCGAAAGGGAATTAAAAGTAAACTTTGGCACAGACCCGCTAAACAAACTAAATAACAGCTGGAAACTGTTTGAATTTAATAATTCGCAAATTAGACTGCGCAATGTCACGAGCAGTACTAAATATCTTTATTTTGAGAAAAGGTAATTTTTAGTACTATTTGTAAATCAATAAAATAAGACAGACCTGCTTATTTCGTAAATGAAACAATAAACACTTTCTATTTAAAGGATATAGACGCACTCAATAATGATGCGTATATTTGAGATAGTAAATTATAATAATTGCTATCTATGAAGAAAATAGGATTTTTATCGTTTGGACATTGGGCCAATCATCCTTCCTATAAGGCTCGTACGGCTAGCGATACACTGCTTCAGTCTATTGATTTGGCCGTTGCTGCAGAAGAAATTGGTTTGGATGGCGCTTATTTTAGAGTTCATCATTTTGCCCGACAACTGGCATCTCCTTTTCCTTTACTTTCAGCCATTGGCGCTAAAACCAGTAAAATAGAAATTGGAACGGGCGTTATCGATATGCGGTATGAAAATCCGCTTTATATGGTTGAAGATGCTGGTGCTGCCGACTTAATCTCTGAAGGACGTTTACAATTAGGAATCAGCAGGGGATCGCCGGAACAAGTTATTGACGGCTGGCGCGCTTTTGGTTATGAACCTAAGGAAGGTGAAACGGATGCCGATATGGGACGTCAGAAAGCTTTGGAGTTTTTGGATAAATTGAGCGGTGAGGGTTTTGCCGAGCCAAATCCATATCCGATGTTTCCAAATCCGCCTGGTTTATTACGCCTTGAACCTCATTCTGAAGGATTAAGAGAACGAATCTGGTGGGGAGCAGCATCGAATGCTACGGCTGTCTGGGCTGCCGAAAACGGAATGCACCTGCAGAGTTCTACCCTGAAATATGATGAAAACGGAAAACCGTTCCATATTCAGCAGGCGGAACAAATCAGTATATATAAAGAAGCCTGGAAAAAAGCCGGACACGATCGCGAACCAAGGGTTTCAGTAAGCCGTTCGATTTTTGCATTGGTTACAGATCAGGACAAATATTACTTTGGAGATCAGGGCAGAGGTACTGATAGTTTTGGTAATATTGAAACTGATAAACGAGCCATTTTTGGAAAAAGCTACGCTGCAGAACCGGATAAACTTATTGAAGAGTTAAAACAGGATGAAGCCATTCAGGAAGCCGATACGTTATTGCTGACAATACCAAACACTTTGGGTGTTGACTATAACGTACATATACTATCGTCTATACTAAAATACGTTGCACCGGAATTAGGCTGGCGTTAAGATTTTTTCTAAATAAATAATATAAAAGCTCTCTTTAAAAAGAGAGCTTTTATATTACTATTCCAATATTAAATCGTGGGAACTGTTCCGCCATCAATTATATATTCTGTCCCTGTTAAATAACCTGCTCTGGGCGACACAAGAAATCCAACAAATTCAGCCACTTCTTCTGGTTGTGCTGCTCTTCCGTAAGGTATGCCGCCTAAGGCCTGCATGACGCTTTTTTCAGCTTCTTCAAGAGATATATTACTGCTTTCAGAAATACGCTCCATCATTCTTTTAGAGGCTTCGGTCATAATCCAGCCTGGAGAAACGGTCAATATACGAACACCTTTAGAAGAAACTTCTTTAGATAAACCTTTGCTGTAATTAATCAGTCCGGCTTTTGCAGCAGCGTAGGGCAGGGTGGAATCGTACAAAGGTAATTTCCCCTGAATGGAAGCAATATGGATAATAACACCATTTTTGCTTTCAAGCATTTGAGGCAGAAAAGCTTTATCCAGTCTTACAGGTGCCAGCAAATTAGTTTGTATTGTTTCTTCCCAATCGTTATTGGTTAATGCAGCAAAACCTCCGCCTGGAGTTTCAGAGCCTCCAAGATTGTTTACGAGAATGTCTAATTTGCCGAATTTCTCCAATATTTCAGCAGCAATTTTATCGGCACCTTCTGGTTTGCTTAAATCTGCTGGGATAAAATACAAATCTTCATCTGGTATTTCGGGTTGATTTCTTGCCGTAATAATGACTTTTGCGCCTGCACTTTTTAAACGTTCTGCAATGGCTTTTCCAGCTCCTTTTGTTCCGCCTGTTACCAGTGCAATTTTGCCTGATAATTCGTTCTGATAATCAAATTTTTGTTCCATGTTAATTTCTTTTGTACAAATTTCAGAAGTATGCAAGTTTCTCACAAGTACGGAATTACGATTCAGATAGGGATAAATTTTTCCCCTATTGTACAAATCAGAACATAGGTTTACTTTTGTTATATGTATGAAAGAAAAACAATACCAAACTTAAACTGCGGCCTTGACTTGATAGGGGAAGTACTGTATGGCAAATGGAAAATACGTTTGCTTTGGTTTATTAATGAAGGGCATAAAAGGCCTAGTGAATTACAGCGTAAAATTCCCGACGCTTCCCGCAGGGTTTTAAATATCCAGTTGAACGAATTGGAGGAACATGAACTTGTTGTCAGGAAAATATATCCTGTTGTACCGCCAAAAGTAGAATACAGTCTTACTGAATTTGGAAAAACCCTGATTCCCGTAATAAGTGTTTTGGGAGGCTGGGGAGATGAGCATCAGGAACGTTTAAAGACCTTAATTATTAAAAAATTTTCCGGATTAGCCGATACTGAAAACAAATAAGATCGCTTTTAGAAATATAAAAAAAATTTAATTTTTAAGGTGTTTCTGCCAAACGCTGTGCTGTTATTGCTGCTATTCTTTGATTCTCATCATTAAAAGAAACTTTCTTTAAAGGATGTCCGGCATACAATTCATATTTAGGAGAAGAGCTTCCGGTAAACTGTATTTTTTCTACACTAATGATCTGATCCGGAATATTGGCGCCATACCAAAGTGAATCTGCTTTTTGTTTCCACGTAACTTCATATAAAACAGCTCCTTGAGGATAAGAACTATCTGATTTTGTTAAGGCATGCTCAAAGGCAGTTTTATTGCCGTATAAAGTTGACATAACAGCTTTTTTAGGATTAATAGAAAACGTAATAGGCGACAATAATAGTGGGTTTTCCGGCAGTTCATCTAAGGCAGATACTGAAGCTTTTACGTTAACATTTTCTGTGTTATTTCTGCTGCATCCGGAAAGTACAACCATAAGTGCGATTATGATAGAGTGAAGTGGTTTCATATTTATTTGTTTTTGTTGTAAATATTGAATTTGTTAATGTCGAGATGTAATGGAGTGGTAAACACATAATCATTATTTTTTACAGGATTATGGCAAGAAATACATTCCTGATCGAAACTGGCACTGTCTCCGTAAGGTTTTAAATCATTTCCTTTCCATCTTGCCCAACCCCATCCTTTAGTTGACTCGTATTTTTTGGAATCTTTTATCATGAATTCAACCTGAATAAAGTCTCCGGCAGCAATCGTTCCGTCAGCTTTTGTTTTTTGTTTCCAGGCTGTTTTAGCGAAAATAGCACCATCTGGCCAAGGATTAGTCTTGTGTTCTGTAATAGCTTTTACGGCAATGCTGTTTCCGTAAATGATACGCATCGTTCCATTGTCAAAACGATCTGTGGTACTAACGGCTTTCCAGCTTCTAAAATCGGGTATGTATGAAATTTTATTTGGTGATGGATTTATTTTAGAATAATCTGTTATTTTTTTGGTTGGAAGCATTTTTTCAGCAGCTTCGGGTTTAGAAATTGGAGATACTTCGGGATTTGTTTTTCTGGCTGCGATTGTATTTAAATAATTTTTTAAAACAGTTATAGAATGATCATCGAGTTTTGCCGATGGATGAAGGGCAGTATAACTTTTTAGCGGCATTTCGCCCGATAAGATTTTGTTGAAAGCATAGAAAAGTGTTCCGCTTTGTTTTTGTTTGTCTAATTTATCCCAATTAGAAAAATTAAGCACTTTTCGTCCATCTGCAATATGAGAAGCTACTATAAAATTGGCCGGCGTGATTTTGTCAAACCAGGCAAGATTGACTGAGTTAGAATGACAGTCAAAACAGGAACTTCTTAAAATAGTATTTACTTCTGCAGGAACATTCGTGAGGTTCTTAGTTGGAGTCGTATATTCAATTTCTGCGGGTCTCCAAAATTGTAAAGCAATAAATGCAAGCAGTAAAATTGCGAAGATTTTAAGTCCTTTTTTCATTTGTTTTATTTTTTAGTTGGAATAAATAATCAAGTCAAAATTAGGCTTAATCCCAGTGTTTAAAAGATTTAATTGGCTCAAAGGGAATTTTTGGACCTTAAAGCCGAAATATTAAAAGCTAAATAAATTGCTTATTTTAGCCTAAGCAAAATTTTCTAAACGGATTTCATTTTAAGGATACATAAATATACATGAAAAAAACACGCCTTTATACTTTAACACTTACAGGCATTAGTATTGTTGTTCTAATTATTAGTTTAATATCCTCGGGTTACCTTTATACTTCGGCCAAAGAAAAGTTGTGCAATAGTAAATTAGAATCCGGTGAAAGGGAAGTCAGGGAGATTTCGCGTCTTTTAGAACAACAGCTTCTCAGCGGATTGTCTAAAGATCAGGTAATTCATAACCTGCAGTTAAGTATTGAAAATACCGATATAAAAAGTGATTTTATCTGTATGTACAATCAAAAAGGCATTGAGCTTTGTCATCCTAATCCGGCATTGATTGGTGGAAAAATTCAACTCAATAATTCTCAGGTAAATGGAATAGGGGATAAAGAATTTAAGCCATTAAGTACCATTTTAGAAGAGGGAGAAAAAACGGCAGGAGTGCGTACATTCCCTAATAATCCCGAAAAAAAGTCGGAAATAATAAATATAAATCCCGTTGCAGGAACAGACTGGATGGTCGCTTCGCATGCTAACTTAGCTGTTTTAGAAGAAGAATTATCAGATCTATACCTGCAGTTTGTAATAAGCTTATTTTTAAGTACGATATTTATAAGTGTTTGCTGTTACTTAATGATACGTCTTATTTATAGAAAATATGAAAGAGTTTTAAATGTTGAAAAAGACGATTTGAATTATAAAGTAAATGAGCTGCAAATCCTGAATCAGCAATTAAATTCGAATCAGCAGAAATTGCAAAATTTATCAGAAGACATCATCTTAAACGATCAATCAAAAGAGTCAGAAATTCCGAAGAAAAGAATACTGACTTATCATAAAGATGAACTCATAAAACTGGATATAGAGGATATTGCCTATATTTTGCTGGATACCGGAATTACGTATATCTATACGATTGATAATCGTCAGTTTAACAGCAATAACAGTCTCGATGAAGTTATGAAATGGCTTGATCCGGCAGTCTTTTACAGAGCAAACAGGCAGTTTATTGTCAATATTAATTCGATCAGCAGTATTTTGCTTTATGGAAAAAATCAATTAAAACTAATTATAAAACCAGATCCCAAAATAGATATTATTATTAGTAAAAATAAAGTATCAGAGTTTAAGATCTGGCTAGATCAGTAAAGTTCTCTGTTAAAGGGTTTATTTTAATAAGTAGAATATTTCTGCTTCGTAACAGAAAATAACTGCTTTGCAGCATTAAAATCTCTATTTGAAACATCTTTTTTATTTTACCTGAAATCAGACACTAGTTTTACAGAAAACAACTCGAATAAATTGTTTAACAAGGGACTTTTCCAAAACTTAAAAAGATTAAATTATGGATACTATAAAACTGAATTTCATTAACAGATCGCAGGATACGAACAACAGCAGCGTTGTCATTTTTCAGAAAAATACTGCCGAAAGTTTTGAAGAAAATGCAATTGCATGGAAAGTCATTCAAAATTGCGGTCAGCTTGATAATCATCCTTTTGTTTTTCCATTAAATTTTAGTGTATCGGCAAGTGATGCTTACGGAAATTACACCCCTCGAATAAATGCTTGGGACGGCCAGGCTTTTGATATGGTATTAGCTCCTTCTGGAGATATTCTGCAATTATCTACAACCGCTTCAGATGTTCCTACCCAAGTTGAAGTAAGAAACAACCTTTCGAGAGGCGCGATCAATGCGATGTGTTACAAG
>Ga0157370_10002702_pt1 | contig 21259 bp, 23 predicted proteins | sample C35metaG_FD_113463 | JGI IMG/M metagenome (GOLD analysis project Ga0157370, IMG submission 113463) | Corn rhizosphere microbial communities from Kellogg Biological Station, Michigan, USA - C3-5 metaG | ecosystem: Host-associated > Plants > Roots > Rhizosphere > Soil | place: USA: Michigan...
TACCGGGATCATCGCATCAATAGCTTTTACACCTGTCTGAAGCGGCTCAGTTACCGGCTGACGGAAGATAACTCCAGGAGCTTTACGCTCAAGAGGCATCTCATAAAGGTCACCACCAATAGGACCTTTACCATCAATTGGGTTACCAAGAGTATCTACCACACGACCTACCATTTGCTCACCTACTTTAAGGGAAGCGATACGCTGTGTTCTTTTTACTGTAGATCCTTCTACGATACCTGAAGATGTACCAAACAATACTACGCCCACATTGTCTTCTTCAAGATTCAGGACCATAGCCTCTAACCCGTTCTCAAACTGAACTAACTCACCATATTGTGCGTTAGATAGTCCGTGAATACGGGCAATACCATCTCCTACACTAAGAACTGTTCCCACTTCTTCTAATGTAGCACCCGATTCAAAACCGGACAATTGTTTCTTTAATATTGCTGAAATTTCAGCAGCTTTAATTTCTGCCATAATATACTTTATAGTTTAAACACTTTCGTGCGATAAAATACTAATTACTTAATTCTCTTCTTAATGTTGTCAGTCCGTTTGCAACAGATGCATTAAACTGCTTATCGCCTATCCTGATGATAAAACCACCAATGATTGACGGATCAACAATATTTTTAATGGTAATCTTTTTGCTTGAAAACTCTTTTATCTTAGCCATTACCTTGGCTTCAAGTTCTTCGGTAAGAGCTATAGCAGTAGTCACTGTTGCAGTCTCAACACCATTAAGTATATCAAACTGGTTTTTGTATTCTTCAGCAATAAGAGGAAGTATAGCAAACCTTTTATTTTCATGCAGCAGGTGGAATAGACCCTGAGTAATATTTTGCGATGATGCAAAAATTTCTTTTAGGGCTGCTTCTTTAACCTCTGCCTTCACCACCGGGCTTGCAACAAAATTGCTAAGCTCAGCATTATCTTTAATAGTAGATGCTATAAGGGCCATGTCTTCATTTACCTGACCTGCAGCTCCTGAAGCCTGAGCCATATCCAGGATAGCCTTTGCATATCGTATTGCAGCTCTTGAACCTGTCATATAGCTATTAGTTTAATTTTACGTCTTCAAGCATTCTCTCAACAAGTGAAGTTTGAGATTCCTTGTTAGACAATTCGTTTTTAAGAATTTTCTCAGCGATCTCAAGAGAGAAACCAGAAACCTGATTTTTAAGTTCAGCCATAGCAGCGTTTTTCTCGCTTGCAATAGCAGCCTTAGCCTGCTCGATTATTTTTTCGCCCTGTACAGCAGCTTCCGCTTTTGCATCAGCAATCATCTTATCTTTAATTTCTCTTGCTTCTTTAATCATAGCATCCCTTTCAGCGCGAGCCTCGTTAAGGATTCTTTGATTATCAGCCTGAAGATTGTGCATTTCTTTACGTGCAGCTTCAGCAGACGCCAAAGCATTGGCAATACCTTCTTCTCTTGTAACAATAGCAATCATGATAGGCTTCCATGCATATCTTGCAAGAAGTAAAACAAGGACTACAACTATAACAGCCGTCCAGAAAAATAAGCCTAATGAAAAATCGTTTACTAATTTATCCATTTTATATTTTGTTTTTTAGTCAATTTCTAAGTTATAACAACACCTGCAGCCAACCGCTGCAGGTATTGCAATAATTCTCTCTTTATTATTTTCCAAGGATTAAAGCAGCAAATGCTAGACCTTCTAATAAAGCAGCGATGATGATCATCGCAGTCTGGATTTTTCCAGCAGCTTCTGGTTGACGAGCAATAGCGTCCATTGCAGAACCACCGATTTTTCCTAAACCTAAACCTGCACCGATTACTACTAAACCAGCACCGATTAAATTAAGAGTTCCTTCCATGAGTGTATATAAATAAAATTAAACTTCTAAATTAGATAATGATCGGTTCTTCATCTGTATGATGATCGTGATCTTCTTCATGGTGATGATCCTGTACCGCCATTCCAATAAACAGAGAAGACAGCATTGTAAAGATGAACGCCTGAAGAAAGGCAACTAACAATTCTATAACAGATATAAATAATGTAAGACCTAATGATATTGGCATATCTGCCGCAAGATTTTTACCAACAAACATCATAGCAATAAGACTCATGATCACAACGTGACCCGCTGTAATGTTAGCAAACAAACGTATTAAAAGAGCAAATGGTTTTGTTAATATACCTAACAGCTCAATAGGCATAAGGATAATCTTCATTGGTACAGGTACACCCGGCATCCAGAAAATGTGTTTCCAGTAATCTTTGTTTGCACTAATCTGGGTGATAAAGAACGTAAGCAGTGCAAGACATACTGTAACCGCGATGTTTCCTGTTACGTTAACTCCAAGTGGAGTCATACCAAGAAGGTTAAGAATCCAGATAAAGAAAAACACAGTAAGCAGGAAGCCCATAAATTTTCTGTATTTTTTTTCTCCAATATTTGGAATAGCTATCTCCTCACGTATAAATATGATAAGTGGCTCAAGTATCCTACCCATACCTGTAGGTATTGGGCCTTTTTTGTATGATTTTGCAAGACCAATAAACATGAAGAACATAAGTGCAGCAACAAACAACATTGTAACTACATTCTTAGTGATTGAAAAGTCAAGAGGCATTACATTAGTTGGGTGATGGTGCTGGTCATAGTTTAATGTACCGGCAGCATCTGTTTTGTATATTTTACCGTGGTGAAGCATGTAGTAATTTCCATCTACATTAGCAACTTTTTCACCGTGGTGAAGTTCGCCTGAAGAGAAAATTTTCAGTCCGTTATCAAATAAAATTACAGGAAGAGAGAAACCATAATGTTTGCCTTGCTCCTCATCAGAGAAAAAAGTAAAATCATGAGTATCCTGAAGGTGATGCTGAATGTAAGCATCAATCGCGTCTTTCTTACTCGCAGGAGCATGTTCATCAGCATGAGCTGCCTCAGCATGTACTTCGGTAGTTTCAGCATGCTCAACATGAGCCTGTACTGTATCGTTTGCAGAATTTGCAAAAGAAATGAACGGAACTACAGCAAAAAGAGCTGTTAATGTATTTTTGACTATTCTTCCTGGTAACACCATCTTATTAAATATCTTAATTTTACGGTCCTAAAATTTTGTGCAAAGGTACATTTTAAATTAATATTCCAACAAGTCTGTTGAAATTTTTTTCGGATAATTTCAGATTATTCGAGGCTTTATTGCTTATTGTTCAATAAACGAGCAGTATAGTATGCTTCGATTGCTAAAAACAAAATGAAAATCACAAAAAAATTAACTTTTTCTGTAGAATTCCCACCCGATAGTGCCAGTACGGGACGGATGAAAATATAGCTCACTGCCATCTTAAGAGTAGTAAGTCCTAAAAATGCATAGCCTATCTGGCTTTGGTTTTTTTTGCCGACAGCAATCAAAACAGCCAGTATCATTAATGATAATATTAAAAATAAAAGATAGACTACAGGAAGGGGATAAACAAAGTTTGCTGCTGCCGCTTTAAGATCGGGCATTTGGTAAACAAGAAGATTGATTATTAAAAATGCTACACCTATAAGGGCAGTCTTAACAAAAATACCTATGTAATTTTTATCCATTAAAATTTATTTATTGAGTTGATTAACCTGTCGTATTACGTTATATAAGGATATGAAAACTCCTGCCATGGCAAAGATAATACGGTTTGTATTCTTTACATTGCCATAGTGACTATCAAGCCAGCTGCCAAACCACGCAAATAAAAAAATGATTACACCCATTTGTACAGGTATATTAATAAGTGCTATCCACTTATTACGATCTTTTTTATCCGGGGTGTTGTTCATCGGGTTTAGGGGTTTGTTTTTGCGGGGTTCGCATTATGCAGGAAGCACTAAATTCTGCTCCGGGCTCTACCGAAAGCTTTCCTGTTATAACTTCTCCTTTTATATGCGCTTTAGATTTTACATTGAGCATTTCGGCAACTTCTATCTTACCGTTAAACCTGCCTTCAATATCAGCATTTTTACATTTAATATCACCGGTAACACTTCCGGCAGGGCCTATAACAATTTTACCCTTAGTAGTAAAATTACCTGTAAGCTCGCCATCTAGCCTAAAATCGGCCTGCGAAATAATATCTCCCTTAATTGTTGTGCCCTCTACAATCCTGTTAGTTTTACCAAGCAGGTCTGTATACGACTTTTGCGGTTTTTCAAACATACTTTATTCTATCACCGAGAATTCAGTGAAATTCTTTTTTATCTGTACTACTTTATAATCTTCTGTAGACATGATTACCGGTGTTTCGGCAACCTTATATTTTTTATAATCTTTTAAAACAGAAACTGCATCCTCAGCAGCAAGCTTACTAATAAAACCATGCATCACCAGCATATCCTCTTTTAAGGTATAAACATCTTCAGAAAGAGTAATATTGTTATTAAGCCCTTCTTTTATAAACTTCATGATTTTCTCTGTAAGCGGTTTAATTGCCGGATCTTCGAAACTGTCAAATTTAAATACAATCTTCCAGCTCATTGAAGGTTTGCCAAAAGCTGCTGCTTCAAGACTAGGTAAATCTGATTTTAATATTTTTTCGGCTTCTTTTCCTTCACTACTGTTAGGGTAGTTAAGCGCTACATAGTTTAACCCTTTGGCATATTCATCGAGTCCCGTAAGTCTGCCCGTAAGTTTCACCTTAAGCAGTTCGAATTTCGGAACGATTTCTTCACCCGTGTAATTGTCAATATACTCATCTATTTCAGCATACACCTCACGCAAATGGCCTTCGTTGTATTTTTTGAAAAGTGCGGCATAAGCAACATCAGGAGACAGATTTCTTGCAGCATCAGACGTTGGATTTTTAATGATCTCCGCATAGCGGCTGTCAGGATACTGTGTTAATATCTGCTCTTTATATAATTCTGCTCTTGCAGGATCTATAATCTGATATATTTTGTAAAGGTTATATTTAGAAGGAAGTACAAGTCTTTCTTCTGGATTGTTTTTAAGCAGTACTTCAAGTTTATCTGCAGCCAGCCTGTATTCTTTAAATTTCTCCTTATATATAGAACCTAATTGATAGTAGGCAAAATTGCGTTCCGTACCAAGACTGTCTATTTCCGCCTGCGATGTAGGCAACTGAGATATATAAAAATCCGTAGTAAACCTTGGTTCTACAGGTTTGTCTTTTCCGGTTTTAGTTGCAGCGTCATCACCGGCAGCTAAAACATCTTCATCAGATTTTGCTTTACTTGATTGTTCTGCAGACCATCTCCAGTTGTCTGTAAGTGTTCTGCTACCCCATTTCTTTTTAAATTCCTGCTTACCAAAAGCAAGGGTAGATGCTGTATAAAAATAGAACTTACCTCCTGCGCCTCCCGGATTATAAGTAGTCTGAGATCCGTCGGTAGGTGCAGATCCATTAGCAGCAGCTTTTTGGCGCAAGTTATTAAGAGCAGAATTAGCAAAGCCTCCTGTAGCCCCTGTACCATTTGCAGATGCAAGGTTCTCCTGGCGTATTGCTTCGGCTTCCAGTCTTTTTTTCTCTATTTCTTCTTTCTCCCTAAGTTTTGCTATATGATCTTCGTAGTAGGCTTTTCTTCCTGCCTCATCCATTGCCACTACACGAAGTATACTATCATTCGTTTGAGCAATGCTTTCATATTTTATAACATCGGCAAGATTATCTCTTTTCTTTTTTATACTCCTATATTCTCTTGACCTGTTATCAAGAAAAACCATTGTACTGTCATAATAGCTACCTGCTGTAGCATACTTAGCCTCCTTAAATTTAATCTCGGCAATATTTCTATGGTTAGATGCTGTAAGGTAACGATCCTGAGAGTTTGTACGCAACGATTTGTTGTAGTATACAATTGCTCTTGTATCGTCATTTTGCTTATCATAAAAAAGAGCAACCTGATGATTTATAATATCAAGATATGGCCTGTTCTCCCTGTCGGCAAGTAATTTTCTGTATTTTTCCATAAAGGCAAGTGTATCACCTTTAGTGTGATCAAACTGTCCTGCCTGCATTGCATGCGCCTGAATAACATATCGCCTTGGCGATTTTCTCTTCATGTCTATTACTCTTTGGTATTCTACAAAAGAGCTGTCAGAATTTTTTTGTTTAGCATAAAGCTGTCCCAGTATAAAATGGTATCTCGCTTTTTGATCATTATTTTTTGTAAATGCAGCTGCATTTTTAAGAACCGTTATTGCACTGTCATTAGCCTGCATTCTCAAATAACCTTCGGCAAGAATAGCATTAGCATCAGCAAATGTTTGCTCATCCATTGTATTCTTCTTTTGCTCAATAAGTTCTTTAAGGTTTCTTACCGCAACACCTTCATTATCCAGGCGGATATTAGTTTTTTCCCTCCATATCTTTGCCTCATCAATTCCATCACTAGAAGGATATTTTAAAAGAATATAGTTAAAGGCTTCCATTGCAGGAAGAAAGCGGTTTTCATAATATCGCGATTTTCCTAAAAGCATATGCGCTTCATCTATCTGCGGATTTCTTTCGCTTCCGCCAATATTCATGGAATGCTTTTGTATTGCTTTAGTAGCTTTTTCTTCTGCTCTTTTAAAATTAGGGGTTTGTCCTTGCGGATCTCCACCTGCAGATTTCTGATTTGCTAAACTATTAGTTGCGCCTCCTGTTGGCGATGCGTTCTTACCACTTTTAGCAGACTGAAAACTTTTACTAAGCGAAGGTATATCCTTTTGAAGTCCTCCCAGTCCTTTAGAATCAGACTTTGCTGCGGGTGTTTTACCTCCCGGTGACGGTGGAAGCGTACCTGACGATGGAGCATTTGCATCTACTGCCGCCACATCTTTTTCAGGCAATACAGGTTGTGTTCGCTCTACAGGAAGCACATCCCAAAAGTTATCCTGATAGGTAGTTGAAAGCTCTGCCAATCCTGCATCCAAAGCAAGGTTGCCGTTATACAGCACATTGTACTCTGTATTAACAGCATGGAAGTTTCGGTTTACAAACGAATCTTTTTTGGTGGAACACGCAATTGCGAGACCTACCGTACCAAAAAGAATAACATATTTAGAAGTACTGGTTTTCAATGTAAAAGCTTTTTTTATCCTTAACTTTTAAAATCTCACTTTAGTATAAAAGAGGGTAAAAATACGCTTCTTTTTGTTATATGGTGTGTTTTTAGCAAAAAAAATCCCCCTTTTATAAGGGGGAGTATATTGATTTACACTGCAAAAAATTCTTCCAGTTCTTTTAGTGTTTCTTCAGATGTTCTGATGTCTTTTACAATTTCACCTTTATGCATAGCAACAATCCTGTCGCTTACCTCTGTAGTATGTGCCAGGTCATGGCTGGATACCAGTATGGTGACATTCTTATCGTCTGCCAGTTCTTTTATAATTTTCTTTAGCCTGAACTGCGTTGTAGGGTCAAGATTGGCAAAAGGTTCATCTAATATTATTACTTCCGGGTTACCTATAAGTGTCGCTATAATACCCACTTTCTTCTGATTTCCCTTAGAAAGGTCGCGCAGGTATTTCTTTTTATTAAGTATCTCTCCATTAAAAAAGTCTTCATGTTTTTTAAGGAGCGTATCTATATCGGCCTTATTCTGTCCACGTAGTTCTCCTATAAAATAAAAATATTCTTCCGGGGTAAGATAGCCTATCAGGAACGATTCGTCAAGAAAAGCTGCCGTAAAAGGTTTCCATGCTTCACTTTCGTTTACTTTTATTCCGTTAGATTTTACAAAACCTCTTGTAGGCTCAATCAAATCGAGAAGAAGGCTAAACAACGTTGTTTTACCTGCCCCATTATTTCCTACAAGGCCAAAGCTTTCTCCTTTTTGTATTTCTAAGTTACCTATATTTAATACGGTTACACCGTTATATACTTTTACAAGATTATTTATTTGTATCATGATGTTTGGTTGATGTGATGATTAGTTTTTTTGTTTGTAAGCTGCAAGTGTTTCGTACTTCTCGGTTATGTACACCTTCTCAATCATTTTAAACACTTTATTTCTAAAGGCAAAACCCAGTACTCCGGCAGCAGCCACAAAAGCAATACCTGCCTGTGGGCTTATTAAATAATATCCCGCCGCATAAAGCAAAACCGGTACAAGCAGCTTAGGAATTGTTAGCAGGAATGTTTTAAGGTTAAAAGCTTTTTTATCGCCAAAAGCCTGTTTACTGCTCGCAAGATCTATAGGTGTTTTTATAAACGCACCACCCAGCAATACAAGGTGAGAGTTTACACCTATATTGTATACAGCTCCGGCTAAAATAAGAAGGTACATTTCTACACCAAAATAAAGGTAGAACGTAGCCAATAATGAACTCACTACTGTTACTACCACAACTAGCCACCATTTAGCCGCAATGTATTCGCGGTACTGAATATTCTGGCTCATCATTAAAGGATAGTAAGAACTATCCCAGCTTGGTACAAACTGGCCAAATGTAAACAGGAAACCTCCCGTAACAAATATGCCTCCAAATATTTTCCACATTGGCCCGTCATAAACTTCTATTGCTCCACTGCCAAAAAGCAGTCCGTAAAATAAGAACATCACGCTTATTAATAATGTTTGTTTTGATCGCTTGTTTCTAAGTATAAGCTTTATATCGTTTTTAATAAACGTTCCCGTTACACCAAACTGGTTAAGCCATTTATAATCCTGGGTCTGTGCGATCTCATGTTTGCCTTTAAGGCCTGTGTCAAGATACAGCGCATCCGAAAAATATTTAAAACAGATGTAATATAATCCTGCAAGCACCGCAACAGGAATAATAAACATATAGTATGTTGAATACAACCCGTAATAAAACATAGAGGTTACAATAGTAATGTCAAAAAAGCTGTAGTACTGTATAATGCCCATTCCTCCAAGTATTATGGCAACTGTCCAAAATACCCAGTCTTTATCGTTAACGAGTATATTTATAAAGTTGTTACAGTATATAAGAGCCATCATGCCTACATGCCACATTATTACATTTACAGGATCATATCCTTCTACCAGCAGTACAATAGAAAAAGGGATAAAGAAAAAGGAATGCACAATATTAAAGAATGATATTGCCGTTTTGCCAAGGGCAAAATTTACTATTTTTCCCCTTTTAATAGGTAATACCAATAATGGCCTGATATTGATAACCGGAATCTTTTGGATAAAGAAACGTATCAGCAAGTCTGCAACCATATAATATATGGCAAATTTGCTTACTAATACAAGCGGGTCCTGGTGAAGCTCTTCTTTGATAAGATAATAAGAGCCTACTCCTAAAAGAAGAAATGCGGCACCAAAGTAAAGCGCACCAAGAATCATAAACACTTTAATAGCTACGTTAGTAGCAAAAGATGAAGCCCTGGTGAATGCTTTCCATTCAAGGCGGATAAATTGTTTAAACATGTAATTTGGTTGTTGGTTTTAGTAATGAGTAAGCAAAAGGCTGTAAATGTTACACTTTTGCTTACTAAAATTACATATTATATTCTGGATAGGTTTTTAGCAGATGCTCGTTGGCTTTACCGGGTATAACATAAAGTATGATATATAAGTACAAAGAGAACGCGGTAAGTAATACAGCGGTGTAGATCATGCCTACTGTAGACGGATTATCGCTAATATCGTGAAAAATAAGATAATATGGCATGTATACTGTCGCTGCAATTCCTCCTCCTCTTTTAATAATATCTTCAAACAGCCATTTTTTTTCTGTTCGCTTAATCTTCTTTCTGTAATCGTAGTACATTGCTATAAGTTTATATGCTCCAACAACAGTAATACTTATCATTAATCCTGTATAAATTGCAACACTATATTCAACTACTTTAAATACTAAGAAAACAACAAACAATGTCAATATAATCTTTGGCAGCTTAAAGAATTCTTTAAAATAGACCCACATGAGCTTATGGTATTTTTTTGTTAATGCCAGCTGCCTTTTTTCAACAACATCCATAAAACCAAAAACGCCAAATTTTTTAAACTCCCTGTTAAGGGCATCCTTAAAATCCATATCCGGTTTTGTAGTCCATTGCATTTCTATAGCATTAGCCAGGTGATCTGCCAGTTCACACTGTAGATCATAATATTCTACATAATGCTGTCTGATAAACGTAAACAGCATGTCCATTTGTTCTGATGTGACCTTTTTAGGCTCACGATTTAAACTTGTCATTTTCATGTTCACTTTTTTAAATATATTTTCCGGCATAATGCTTCCTGCATCTGTAAAGGCTTATTATGAGTACAAACATCAATGCAGGAATAACAGAAGCAGCCAGACGCAGTGGAAGAATTCTTAAATTTCTATGATCAATACTATAAGTAACAATACTAATAGATTGATATGCAAAGTATAAAAACGTTTGTATTAATGCCATAGGACGCATAACCGAAATATCTCTATTGTTCCTTGCAAACCATAAAAGAGGAATAAGCATTACAAATAAAACACAAAGCCCAAAGAAATTAATATCTTCGTTTTCAAAAATATATTTTGAAGAAAAATATATAACTAAAGCCAGAACTGTTGCTAAAGCAAAGACATAGGGCGTTACTAATGTTTTAAAAAACTGCATAATAGCACTTACTACAGCTAACCTTTTTGTTTTATTGTATTGCTTTATTAATTGAATCCTGTTCTTTATGAAGTATTCCCTTAAATTGTCTTTGAATTTGCCTTCCTTTTCTTCCAGAACAGATGCAATATGGTCTGTCATTTCATAACGGATATCTACAAACTTAAAATCTAATTTTAATAGTTCTATATCAATATACCGTATTTGGGCAAGGTTGAGTTTTTTCATAATTAAATAACCTGATATCTTGATTTATAAAACTTCGTAAGCAACCTGTATGTAAATCCCGTAATTATAAAAAAACTTATTACAAAGGCATAATAAAACAGTTTTATAAAGTCACTTATTTCCATTTTGTCAACTATAGATTTTAAGGGAATAACCATTAGGTAGGCAACGCCACTTATAGTTGGAAAAAGCCTTTCAGCAGTAGAAAACAACTTTGTGCTTTGTGTAAAATTTATGTAGCCAATATACATAAAGGTAAGAGGCAGAAACATAAATAGCACTGTAAACACCCATGAAGATGCTTCTTCAAAGCCTTCATGCTTGTATTCTCCAAATACTAAGGCATAAACCGATATAAGTATGGCCAAAAATCGCAAAGAAATTATATTGCTGAATAAAAATTTAACTGCCTTTATAGAAGCATTAACCCTAAACTGACTGTAATTTTTCTTTAGCTCTTTTTTATTTTCAAAAATGTATTTTTTCAGGTTCATCTCAAAACTCCTATCCATCCCTTCAATAGCAGTGGCAACATGATCGGTCATTTCAATACGAATGTCGAGAAACTTTATCCCGATATCCCAAAGTGCCTTATCAACGGCAATTATTTGTTCGTGTGTAAGTTGATCCATACTCCTGGCTATTAAAATTGAAGATCGGGATTAGGTGTCGGGTTTACAAGATTCTGCATATTCCTTATAAACTCTTCAAGTTCGGCAAGGCGGTTAACCGTTTCTTTTGTTCCGCTTTCGGTAAGTTTATAGTACTTGCGCAGTCTGTTATCAACCTTTTCCACCTCTACATCAAGAAAGCCATCGGCCTCCAGTTTATGTAAAGCCGGATAAAGTGCACCTTCGGTAATATTAAGTTCGCCGGCAGTTATAAGTTTCACCTTTTGGGTAATCTCATAACCATACATCCTTCCATTCTCTTCCAAAAGCTTCATTATGATAGTATTAAGACTGCCTTTATAAAGTTGTGAGTTTTTCATTTGCTGTTTATTCGGTATAACAAATATATACATAATTTTCTTATGCATAACATTTTTAGGTATTATTTTAAGTCCCGTAATTTTATTAACCTGTTTGGAATGCTTATTTTTGCGGTCAAATTAGCACACATGTCAACATTTCATACGCTTAAAATAAAGGAAGTAAGAAGAGAAACACCCGATGCTGTTTCTATTGCATTTGATGTTCCTCAAAACCTTCGCGAAGATTACAACTTCGTTGCGGGTCAATATATAAACATAAAAACAAATTTTGAAGGCCAGGATATACGCAAAGCATATTCTATATGCTCGGCTCCCGGCAGTAACGAACTTCGAGTAGCTATTAAGGCAGTAAAAAACGGAGGTTTTTCTGTTTTTGCTAATGAAAAACTTGCCGCCGGCCATACTATGGAAGTTGGTACGCCGGAAGGTAAATTTGTTTTTGAACCAAAACCTGACCGCCAGCGCAACTATGCTGCGTTTTCCGCCGGAAGTGGTATTACACCGGTACTTTCTATCATACAGTCTGTATTACAGGGTGAGCCTGAAAGTACTTTTGTTCTTGTATATGGTAATAAAACACCACAGGATACGATTTTTCATCAGTTCCTGCACGATTTGCAGCAGGAGTATGTGGGTCGTTTCTTTGTTCATTTTGTGTATAGCCAGGCAAAAGCCGACGATGCACTTTTTGGGCGTATAGAGCGCGCTGCCGTAAACTTTGTAATCAAGAATAAGCATAAGGAAAAGGAATTTGAAAAATTCTTTTTATGTGGCCCGGAGCAAATGATACTTACTGTAAACGAGGTACTTAGGGAACATAATATTCCTGAAAAGAACATTAAGTTCGAGCTTTTCTCTACACCTATTGCCGAGAAAAAAATTGAGGAAAACCTTGATGGTCAGACCAAGATTACGGTTTTAGTAGACGATGATGAAGTTACCTTTATGATGTCTCAGCAAATGACAATTCTTGACGCAGCCCTTAAGCAAGGCGTAGATGCGCCTTACTCATGTCAGGGTGGTATTTGCAGTAGCTGTATGGCAAGAATAACAAACGGTACCGCAGTAATGAAAAAGAATGCGATACTTACCGATGGCGAAATTGCAAGCGGACTTGTTCTTACCTGCCAGGCACACCCAACATCTCCGGATATTTATGTAGATTTTGACGATGTTTAATCATCACTTTTTGATATTAAAATTCCCGCTATTGCGGGAATTTTTTTTATGTTCAATTCTGTCTTTCTGAATGCAGCGCAGCGTAATGAAGAATCTAAGTTTTAAATTGAATCAATTCTGTAAAACCTCATTCACTTTATTACTAACCGTTTTCGGTTCTATAGTACGCATAACATCTTCATACCCTTCTACGATTTTGTTACCATAAATGGAAGTTGGTAACAAAGGATATTTCTCCTTGTCAGATGTTAATGTATAATCTTCAGGTTGGTTGAAAGGAGCAAATCCTGCATAAGGATGTGTTGCTCCCCATAGGGTAACAACTTTAACACCAAGCATAGCAGCTATGTGGGCATTGCCGCTGTCCATACTCAGCATAACATCAAGATGGCTTATAAGGTTAAGTTCCTGTTGCAGTTTTAATTTTCCGGCGGTAACAATAACATTCGCATGTCCTTCAGCAAATTTCTCCAGTTGAGATGTTTCTGCTGCCCCTCCACCAAAAAGAAACAAAGTATAATCGGTTTTATCAGCAAGCAGATTTATAACATCCTGCATTAAATCCTGCGGATATACTTTTCCCTGATGCTGCGCAAATGGGGCAATACCTATCCATTTTCCGGTTTTATTTCCGGTAACGGCAAGTACCTCCGGCAATAATGGCTTTTGTTCAGGAAATACCGGGTGATTAAGATCAATTGAGTATCCCAATTTTTCAAATGTCTTTAAATGACGTCGCACTATAGGTGTAAGCTGCCTGAAAATCTTATTTACAGCCCTTATAAGCGCTTTTTTCTCATCACGTGCCTTATCTGTAGTTGCTGTGGATTTTCCGCTAAGAGCGAATAGCTTAGTGATAATCTTAGATCGCAATACATTATGTAAATCAGCCACAGCATCTATATGAAATGCTTTTAGTTCCCTATATAGTTTTAGTAAACCAAAGAAACCTTTGTGTTTTCCATTTACATCGGCTGCAAAAAAGGTTACGCGATCAATATCATCAAAAAAAGGCTTGAAGAAAGCTTTTGAGAGTATGGTAACTTTTACCTGAGGGTACTGAGCAACTAAGGCTCTCAGCAGCGGAACCGTCATAGCGACGTCTCCCATTGCCGAAAGCCTTATTACCAGTATATTTTTAGTTCCTGACATGATCAGGTATTATTTCTTGTTTTGGTACAATACCGGATTTAGTTCCTCGTCATTGTACATTTTCATTTGCTTATATACTTTCATAAACTTATCACCATTAGCAATATCTGTGATAAGATCATCTATAGCAGTCGTAAGATCTTTTTTCTGCTCAAGTAGTACATTAAGCTTTTCGTTACATTTTGCCCTGTGCTCAGGAGAAGCATCCTCGCGGGTAGCTTCTTCATGCATGTGGTATATTTTAAGGGCAAGTATAGATAATCTGTCTAAAGCCCAGGCAGGACTTTCAGAGTTTATTTTAGCCCCATCTTTTACTGATACATTGCCATATTGCTGTAAAAAATAGCTGTCTATATATTCAACCATATCAGTACGAACCTGGTTAGAAGCGTCTATTTTTCTTTTAAGCACAAGTGCCTCCACAGGATCAATTTCAGGATTACGAATAATGTCTTCAAAATGCCATTGTACAGTATCTACCCAGTTTTTGGCATAAAGCAAATGTTCTATCTGGTCCTTAGCAAACGGATTATTAATAGGCTGGTCTACGCTATCATATTTATGATAATCGTTTATGCTCTGCTCAAATATTGGAAAAGCGATCTTAGAAAACATAGTGTATGGTTTTAATTGTGCAAATATAGACTTAATACTTGTAAACTGCTAACAGGTTTAACGCGCTGTTATAACTGCGATACAAACAGTACAAGGGCAATTGCGACTATAAGTCCAAGTGCTATTTCCTTAAACCATTTGTTCTCCTGGCTTTCAAAATAGTTAGCACCCATAATTGCCATTGGTGCAAAAGTAAAGGCTAAGAAACTATTATTTTTATTAGAAGAAAGTACATAGATTGCCACCCCTATAAGAAAGGAATAAATAATCTTTTTGTGCGATGATTGTAAATTGAGTGGTTTACTAGTAATAGAAAATATGTATGGAAAAGCAAACAATACCACTATAGAAGAGTAGACTGCAAGGGCGATATTTTGATAAATGTTCTCGAAATAGGTAAAATCGAAGCTAATATTTATATTTTCTGAAATAGTTTCAAAAAAACCTTCGCCCATAAATAAGCCTATCATAAGGTATAATACCGCCACTGCAAAAAAGGCAATAAATGGTATCAGCCAGTTCCTGTAATCACGCGATACGTGAAAGACAATTGATATAAATACAAGCACAATATGGATGATACACCAAAAGTGAAATATAGCCGCAGCAAAGATCCAAAACGACGCATCAAAGATTTTTTCTTTAGGTGTAATTAGCGACTGAAGTGATATTAATCTCCTGAGCGCCAATAGTAAAAAGAAATTAGATATAATTACATTGATGTTAACCAGTGTAGTAGGCAGCAGTATTAAAAACACCATAAAAAGGAACATGGCATAGGTATTTGCCTTGCTCAGCGTGTTGCGGCGCGTTATAAAATTGGTAAGGAAAAGTGCTCCTGCCAAAAGCAGCAGGAGACCCACTTTTTGTCCTATTAGAAGATAATTATTTGTCCAGGTAGTGTCTTTTGATAAGTACAAAAAGTAACTTAAAACCAGGATAACGCCTATTAAAATATAATTTACAGGCCTTGATTTATTAAAAACACTTGCTAGCATGTGAATATTTTATACTTTTGTGACTGTAAATATAATACTTGTTTAAAAATGAAAGCATTTTTCGAAGCGATAGGCTATCTGTTTACAGACATCCTGTTTTTACCATTAAACTTTTTCCGCAGCCTAGAGCTTCAAAACTGGTGGCTTGCAAATACCATAACCTGGATCTTTATCCTTATTTGTGTTGCAGCTAATATGTACTGGCTAAAACAACTTACAATATTTAAGGAAAACAAAGAAGACGATCAGGATACTACGGCTCACTCTTTCTTATCATAAGTCAAAGCCGATATCTTTTCTAAAATACATCTTATCAAAATTTAGCTTGTCTATATTTTGGTAAGATTTTTTTATGGCTTCATTAAAGTCATTCCCGTATGATGTAACTGCAATTACACGGCCACCGCTGGTTACAACATTTCCGTTGTCCAGTTTAGTTCCTGCATGAAATGCAATAGATCCTTCTACATTTTCAAGGCCTGTTATTACCATTCCTTTATCATAATCTTCAGGATAACCACCGGACACTACCATTATAGTAGATGCTGTCCTGCTATCAACCTCAAGTGTTGCCTGATCAAGTTCTTGTTTAGAAACTGCCTGGAATAATTCTACAAGGTCAGATTTAAGCCTTGGTATTACTACTTCTGTTTCTGGGTCGCCCATCCTTACGTTATATTCAATAACAAGCGGATCGCCCCCTACATTAAAAAGCCCGATGAATATAAAACCTTTATAATCTATGTTAGCACTTTTAAGTCCTTCAATCGTTGGTTTAACAATACGCGTTTCTATTTTTTCCATGAACTCAGCATCTGCAAACGGCACCGGCGATACAGCACCCATACCTCCTGTATTAAGGCCTGTGTCTCCTTCTCCTATACGTTTGTAATCCTTTGCAGTAGGCAATATCTTATAGCTCTTACCGTCTGTAAGAACAAAGCAGCTAAGCTCTATACCGTCAAGAAACTCTTCTATAACTACCTTTGTACTTGCCTGGCCAAATTTTTCGCCTACAAGCATATTTCTAAGCTCATCCTGAGCTTCTGCCAGATCCTGAATAACAAGTACTCCTTTACCCGCAGCAAGTCCGTCAGCTTTTAGCACATATGGCGCCTTAAGCGTAGTAAGGAATGAGCATCCCTGCTCTACAGTTTCTTTTGTAAAACTTTCATACGCCGGAGTAGGAATATTATTTTTTACCATAAACTGTTTGGCAAACTCCTTACTGCCTTCTAACTGGGCACCTATTTTAGACGGGCCAATTACCGGATTATTTTTAAGCGCTTCGTCTTTCCTAAAGTAATCGTAGATACCTTTTACCAACGGATCTTCAGGCCCTACCACTACCATATTGATTTCTTCCTGCAGCACAAAGCTTTTTATAGATTCAAAATCAAGTGGGTTGATGTTTACATTAGCAGCTATTCCTGCAGTACCGGCGTTACCGGGTGCAACAAACAGTTTATCGCAAAGCGGGCTTTGCAGCATTTTCCATGCCAGTGCATGTTCTCTTCCTCCGGATCCTAATAATAAAATTTTCATGTCGCTATGTATTTCAGGCAAATACTAATAGGCTTTCTCGTCGCCCATAAAGATATTTACAACAGTTTGTATTATAATTTTTATATCGAGTAAAATAGACCAGTTATCTATGTAAAAAACGTCATATTTTATCCTGTTAATCATGTCTTCGTCGGCATTTATCTCGCCTCTTGCGCCTCTTACCTGTGCAAGACCTGTAATACCCGGCTTAACCCTGTGCCTTAACACATACTTTTTAATCTTGTCGCCATACATGGTATTTATGGGTCCGATATGCGGCCTTGGCCCAACTACCGACATATCCCCTAAAAACACGTTTAGGAATTGTGGCATCTCATCCAGGCTGGTCTTTCTTAAAAAGCGCCCCACCCTGGTAACACGGGGGTCATTTTTTATAACAAGTTTATCTGTCGTGTTGTTAACCTGCATCGACCTGAATTTAAAACAGCTAAAATGCTCTCCGTTAATACCGGCTCTGCTTTGTTTAAAAAATATAGGCCCTTTAGATTCCATGCGTATGAAAAAGGCAATTATTGGCGTAAGCCATGATAAAAGCAATATTATCACTAAAAACGAAAAAGCTATGTCAAAAACTCTTTTAGCCAGTTTTGCGATAGGTTCGTCAAACGGACTTTTTTGCAAAGATAACAACGGAAAAAATTCGTAGTAGTCAATTCTTAGATTTTTTGAAAATATCTCGTTACTGTCCGGTATAAATTTAATCGTCTTATTATTGGCTTCGGCATAAGCAATAAGATCTTTAAGATTTGTATTACTTATTTCGTTTAGCGAACAATAAATATCATCAATATTATGCAGCGTTGCAAAAGCCTGTATCTCGGTGGTTTTCCCTTTCACTTCTGCTCCCGTTTTCTTGTCGGAGAAAAAACCCATAAAATGATACCCATAGTCTGTACGGGTTTCAAAAAGACTTTTTAGCCTTAACGCCTGTGTTGTACAGCCTACTATTATAACCCGCCTTAGATTACTCCCCGAAACAATCCTATGTTTCTTTAACGCATAAAACGTAAGGAATTTAAATGCCGTAATAAATATAAAGCCGGCAATCATAAACTCAGCTATGAGTTTTCCGCTAAAAATGGTTTGCTTGGCAAATGGAAAAAAAGCAATAACAACCAGCAGAAAAATAATGCCCTGCTTTAATATCTTAGAAAATATGGTTATAGGCTCGGTATATCTGTATACTTCATAAAATCCTGAGAAATAAGATATAATAGTCCAGCACACAATCTGATAGAAAGTATAATGCACAAAGTTTACTCCCAGCTCTCTAAAAAAATAGTGAGGCAGTATGCTAATAACCAATATATCAAATAAAATAGTGATTGGCCTTAAGTACTTCGAATATCTCCCTCTGCCGGATAAAATCATTTTATAAATCCTGAAAAGTCTTTATGTTCTTCTTTTAATAATTCTTCGTGAGAAAGCGACCTGAAATAGTCGTAAGTAATCTTCATGCCTTCAGCACGGCCTATTTTTGCCTCCCATCCAAGCAACTCTTTTGCTCTTGTAATATCGGGCTGCCTTTGCAATGGATCGTTTACCGGAAGCGGTTTGTAAACCACTTTTTGGTTTGTGCCCGTTAGCTTAATTATCTCTTCGGCAAAGTCTTTAATTGTAATTTCATCAGGGTTACCAATGTTTACAGGGTAAACATAATCCGAATGCAATAGTCTAAAGATACCTTCTACCTGATCATCTACAAAACAAAATGAACGGGTTTGCATACCATCTCCAAAGATGGTAAGATCTTCTCCGCGTAATGCCTGGCCTATAAATGCAGGGATAACACGGCCATCGTTTAGTCTCATTCTTGGACCATAGGTATTAAATATTCTTACTATTCTGGTTTCTACACCATGAAAGGTATGATAAGCCATTGTAATGGATTCCTGAAAACGCTTAGCCTCATCATATACACCTCTTGGCCCTATAGTGTTTACGTTTCCGTAATAATCTTCGGTTTGAGGATGCACCAGCGGATCTCCATATACTTCTGACGTAGATGCTATAAGTATTCTTGCCTTTTTTACCCTTGCAAGACCTAAAAGATTATGCGTACCTAATGACCCCACTTTAAGCGTTTGGATAGGTATTTTTAAATAATCTATAGGGCTGGCCGGCGATGCAAAATGTAGTATATAATCAAGCTCACCCGGAATGTTTACAAATTTTGTAATATCGTGGTGGTAAAATTCAAAATTTTCAAGCTTAAAAAGATGCTCAATATTTTTAAGATCGCCTGTTATCAGGTTGTCCATGCCTATAACAAAGTAACCTTCTTTAATAAACCTGTCACACAGATGCGACCCCAGGAAGCCTGCTGCTCCCGTTATGAGTATTCTTTTCATATATTTGTTTTTTAGTGCCTTCTGACAATATTCCATTAAAAAGGCAATAAAATATTGTAAAAAACACTACTCCTCTTTGTCTCCATAAAAAAGATTCGGTCAAAAATAAGGCTATCATAAGAATTGCAAAAGCAATATGGATAAAATCTTTATTTTTAAATGAATTTTTAAGATTAAATCCCAGCATTGCTACAAGCAGCAATAGCCCAAAAATGCCCAGATCTGCAAATACCTCAACATAAAGATTATGAAAATTCATTTTGCTGTAGGTCATCTGCTCATCATTAGACTGATAAAGAGTATGTTCTTCTCCTTTTTCTTTTATTTTTTTAAGTGATGCATTAAGGCCATAGCCTGTAAAAAATATGTTGTCACGCTGCAACATTTCTTTAAAAATACGTATTTGGTATATCCTGAATGCTGCACCGTTAAAATAGTCTTTACCCTCAAAAGTTGGTTTGGTCCAGGCTTCACGTATAGTAACATTATGCATGTCATTATCTTTCTTTACTGTAGCGGATATGTTAGGACTAAATTCTTCTACGATACGGTCTTTAATCATACTATTGTAACCTACAATACCTACAAAAGCAAAAAATAATATTGACGATGCTACCTTAGCTCTAATACTTAACGGCGAATAAAAAAGATAATAACCTGCAATAAGCATTACATTGATAATAATTATAGTTTTTGAAGACAGTAAGAATATAAACCCTAAAAGGAATAAAAATGCTCCATAACCCCAAAAACTTTTATGCTGTTTTATAAGAAACCAAAGCATGGCAGGTGAGACCAGTGCCGAAAGATAAATAGCATTGACATCGTTAGTAGCCAGTTCATGGTAAAAGAACACACCTGTTCCTTCGCCACCAAGATATCTTACATAAGCCCTGATAATATAATAAAAGCAATATGCACACATGCCTAAACTGTAATTATTGAGTATTTGAGACGCCAGCTTTTTTGTGTAATGCCTGTTAAGGCAAAAAGCCAACGGTATAAATATCAATGCTGCTTCTTTACTCAGCGCCCTGAAAGTGCTTCTAAAATCTATTGTCCAGGTTAGAGATAATACCATAAGCCCAAATAAAAGTACAGGCAGCAGTAAAGCTTTATTAAACGTAACATTCTCCTTTCTAGCTGCAAGAACAGAGTACAGTACAAAAAGTATTATGGCTACACTGTTGTAAGCATTACCTAAAGGTATTGTTAGAGCAACAGCCGATATGAAAAAAACCAGGAGCCTTTTACTTGGAGACAGCCCTATTTTTTGCAGTAAAGCATTCCTCGAAAAATTGTAAATAGTCGCCATTAATTTTTTCCCAGTTAAAATCGTTTTGTATAGCTTTAACGTTATTATCTATAAGCTGCAGATTGTCCTCTTTTTTAAGAGTCGTAAGCAATGTTGCTACTTCCTGCGGGCTTTTAAAATAATATGCATTGTCTTTTAGAACGCCGCGGTTAAAGTCGTTATTGTGTGCCACTATAAGCGCACCCGATGACATAGCCTCTAACAGTGACGGATTTGTGCCGCCAACTGAATGACCATGAAAATATAATTTAGAATAATATCTAAGATTGTTAAGATGATCCATGTTATATAGACCACCTATAAACCGTATATGAGAA
>Ga0157370_10002703_pt1 | contig 21259 bp, 19 predicted proteins | sample C35metaG_FD_113463 | JGI IMG/M metagenome (GOLD analysis project Ga0157370, IMG submission 113463) | Corn rhizosphere microbial communities from Kellogg Biological Station, Michigan, USA - C3-5 metaG | ecosystem: Host-associated > Plants > Roots > Rhizosphere > Soil | place: USA: Michigan...
CGCGAGGCCATTGCCAACGGCATCATCGCTACGTCTTCAGGCAACCATGCCCAGGGGCTGGCCTACGCGGCGCGGATGCTTGGCGTCAAGGCGCTTCTGGTGGTGCCCGTCACCACTCCGAAAATCAAGGTGGAGAACACCCGGGCGCTCGGTGCGGAGGTGATTCTGTTCGACGGCGACACCGCGGCGCGATGGAAACGGGTCTACGAGATCGCGGCAGAAAACCACTACGCCGTAGTGCACGCATTCGAGGACCCTATGGTCATGGCGGGCCAGGGAACCATTGGCTGCGAAATCCTGGAAGACCTGGCCGACGTGGACACCGTCATCATCCCGATGGGGGGCGGGGGTCTCATCTCCGGCATTGCCACCGCCATCAAGGAAACCAGACCCTCCGTGCGTGTGGTGGGCGCGGAACCAGCGCTGACCCCCAAGTACTTCCATAGCCGCATCAACAAGGAGCGCACTTCGCTGCCGCTGAAGAACACGATCGCCGACGGTCTGCGTATCAGTGTGCCAGGCCAGAACCCCTACCCCATCATCGAAAGGTACGTCGACGAGATCGTGCTGGTGGAGGACGAACATATCATCGAGGGCATGCGCATGCTGTCCAAGGACGCCAAGCTGATTGCAGAGCCGGCTGCCTCGATCGGCATTGGCGCGCTGCTGGCGAACAGACTCAAAGTGACGCCGAAGGAAAAGGTCTGTGTGGTGTTGACGGGCGGCAACTGGGATCTGTGCGACCTCGCCGAAGTCTTTCAACGCGGCAATTGATCGCTCTCGGGTTGAGCGGGTCTGCCATGGGAAGGCGGCGCCGGCAAAGCATCATCTGCCGAGACCCGCTTCACAACCACAGGAAGCGCGGCTCGCGTACATGCCATATGCCCGTGGGCATCCCGAAAGCCGTAAGCGCGGCCTCAAGGCCCTCTTGACGCCGACTGGCTGACGAGGTCAACGCTGCTCAGACGTCGAGCACACGGCGCAGCGCATGGAACGGCACCCGCCAGGTGCCGCCATCGCCGGTGCCGAGGGTAGCCGTGCGCTGGTTGATGCGTACGATCACGCCGGTGATGTTGCGACCATCACGGTCGTTGAACGTGACGGTGTCTCCACGGTGGAACTCGCGGGCGTGTGTTGTCGCGCTGGCAGGTTCCGGCGGTGGCTCATAGGGAGCTTGCTCGTCGCGACGTTCTGCACCGTGATAGCCCTGCATCGCCAGGCACAAGCCTGCTAGCCCAACACTTGTTTGAGAGCGGCGAACCCAGCCAAGCCGAACGGATTGCCAAGTGATTCGACAGTCTCGATATGGTTGTATTGGGGGCCAGTAATCAACTCCACTGGATGGCCGGCCTTGACCGCCGCATCGGCGAAATCTTTCGACTGGCGAATGAATTCGGGGGTCTCGAGCAGGCCACGCACGAGGACCAGCGGCGTGCTGAGGCGATGCAGGTGGCGCTGCGGGCTGAAACGATGCTCGATCTCGTCGTCAAAGTTCACATAGCTGCTGCGAGACGAAAGGCGCACAGGTTTGAGGTCGTAGAGCCCGCTCACCAGGACAGCGCCCTTGACGATGTTGTTGGGCAGACCGAACTCGGCTTGCCAGTCCGTGGTGAGAGCCACCCCTGCCAAGTGCGCGCCGGAGGAATGAGCGGATAGAAAGATTCGGTTCGGGTCTCCTCCGAAGGAAGTGGCATTCTTGTAGACCCATGCGATGGACCGCTGTACCTGTTCAACCATAGGCACCAAGCTGCCTTTGGCTTGGATGACGTTGATGAAGTCCGGCGCGACGTAGTGAATTCCGTTCGCCACGAAGACCTCGGCCATGTATCCCCATTGAGCCGCCGAAGAACCTCGCCAAGCGCCACCGTGGACGAAGATATGCACGGGCGCTCCGGTCCTCTTCGCGGTGGTCAACTCCAACGTCTCGTGTTCAGATGGGCCGTAGGCGATCTTGCGCGGCTCGCCAATGCGGCGCCGAGCGACTTCGGTGTTCCACTCGCAACGCTTGATGAGGGTCTCGATGTTCTGCGCGTAGAAGGCTTGGTCATACGCCTTGTCCAGTGCCTCCTGGTCGAGGTCCAGCCAGACAGGCGGAGCCTTTCGAGCTGGCGACTGCGCCGGCGTCTGAGTTGCGAGTGCCAGACCTGTCGCTGCGATGCCAGCCGTCAGGAAGGTCCGTCGTGCCGGCTTCATGGCCGGACTGTTGCTTATCATGGTGGTGCCCTTTTTGTTTTGGGAAGTTGAAATCGGCTGTTCAGGGCGTCGGCGCTTCTCGAGTCTGCCCCCCCTTCTATCCGGACGGCTCAACGCTCCACGAGTGCCAGCACCCGGCATGGACTGCCAGACCCGTTCAGGATCTTCAGGGGCGGCGTGATGAGCATGGCGCCGGTCGGAGGCAGGAGATGCATGTTGGCCAGGCTGGATAAACCAAACCGATTGCTGCCATGCATGAAGTGGTGGCAGGGAAACGGCAGTGTGAACGCAAATGCCTGACCTGCATCAGTTCCGACAGGCTCGGTACCCACGCCAATCACATCACGTTCCTCCGCCAGGAACTTCGGCACGTCCGGGTGATTTCCAGGCCAGTGACCACCGTCCTCCCGATCATTGAGGAAGCCGTCAGTGTGCGCGCGGGGCGACCAACCCGTCCGAATCAGGACCCAGGCACCCGCGGGAATGCGGCCATGAGCGGCCTCCCACTCTTTGACATCGTCGACGGTCATGAGGTAATCCTCATCCGCTGCGACCTTGGTGGTCAGATCGATGACGCATGCCGGTGCCACGAACTTGCTGGGCGAGATGGTATCTGTCGCGCCGTCCGGGTAGTCCTTTCCAGTGATCCAGTGCACGGGCGCATCAAAGTGCGTTCCCGTGTGCTCACCGCAAGAGATGTTGTTCCAGTACCAGCTGGGACCGCGCTCGTCGAACTTGGAAATCTCCCTCATCGAGAATGGCTCGGTCTGCCCATACTGCGGCGGTAGTTTGATGACGCAAGTGCTCGGCTTCAAGGTGTGGCTCATGTCGATAACCTCGATCTTGCCCTGTGTGAGTGCTTTGGCGAATTGCGACAAGAGATTGCTCATGGGATGCTCCTTTGATTACAGGTGAAAAAATCTAGCCATTGAGCGGCGCAGCCGCTCGTCGATCAGGGCTCGTGTACTGCCACACGAGCCAGATCTGGAACAAGCGTTATTTCGGATCGCCCGCGGCGAATTCCCGCTCGCGGACCTTCAGAAGGACAGCGCTCAGATCACTGCTGGCGCGACCAGGCCAGTGCGAACGGGCCTGAAGACCGTGAGACGCAGTGCGGGATAGACCACGACGCAGATCACAATGGTCGTGATCGCCTCTACAGGAATAAGCGCTGCCAAGACGTAGTGCGAGACGATGACCGCTATCACCAATGTGATCACCCCCGCCCAATTGACGTCCTCCACCGATCTCTCCAGTTCGACCCCTTGCTTCAAGAGTAGCCGGACGATAAAGAAGTCAGCTACGACAATGCCTGCGAACGCTGTTGTCAAGACCCCCAGGATCGTGATCCATGAATTCACCAGGGCGAGAATTTCGCCATAGAGCATCAGCAAGCCGATGATGTTGGCGAGGATCACGAACGTCAGTCGACCGGGCCGAAAGTTGAGTGCGTCGAATAAATTGGAAAGCGACAACGACGCGCTGTAGTTGTTCAGCACCTGCGTCTTGCCCTGAGCCAGCACCATCAGCAAGGCCCCCATGGCGCCCCCAAATACCAAGAATGCGGCCGTGATGCTGTCTGGACTTTGCAGCGAAGCGTGCATGGCTGCCTCGCGCGTCATCCCTGCGGTCTGCATATAGAAGTCGACGAGGGCCGGAATGCCTGCGTACATGATCGCGCCTCCGATCACGAGCATCAGTACATCCATCGACAGATTGCCCAACAATGCCGCAATTCCAATGTCGCGCGAGCGACGGGCGTATCGACCGAGGTCGGCATCAAACAGCGCGAGTGCGCCTGCAGAACCGAGGAGCACATTCACCGCAAAGATGAACTTCTGCATGTCGCTTTCCGCCCCCATGGCCTTGAGCGTATCCGCCGGAAACTGTGAGCCAAACGAGAGCAGGTCGGCGACGGAGTGCGGACTGCTAGAGACCACCACTTCCATGATATAGGCCAGCACAACCAAAGACAGAATCAGCGCAATCGACGAAACCCGCGCAACAAGTTTGAATCCGTATGCGGTCAAAAGAATCCACACAAGCGTCATCAAGCCATAGATAACGATCCTGGCTGTGATAGTGTCTCCAATGCCGAAGAAGAAAATGAAGCCCTTGTACAGCAGCGCATTTTCCAGGGCCAAGAAGCCGATGATCATGAACGCGAAGATCAGCGACGAGACTATGGATCCCCTTCGGCCAAAACCGAAATACCGGGACATGACGGTACTGGAAAGCCCGGATCGATACGCAACGTGGCCGCACGCCCAACCAAGCAACGCGCCAACAACCGTCACAAGAACGCCTGCAATCAACCCGATCTTGATGCCCGCGACGAACGTAACCAACGCGCCAAAAAACAATTGGACGAGGGATACAACGATCCCACTCGTGCTCCATGTCAGGGCTAGCCATCCTTGCCGATCCTTGTCCGGCACGGGTTCCAGCGCATGATCTTCCATCTTCACGCTCAGACTTTCTTCCTTCATCTTCAGCTCCTGTAAATGTTTCTCTTCATGCGGCAAGCCGTGGCGTTTTCCAAACTACGACTCGACCGGGTACTGCCCACGTCTTTAAGGTACGTATACGTACAAATTGATTGGGGCAACCTCTTTTAGAGACTCGATGCCCCGTGTCAGCGATATGGGTCAGGTCTTACGACCCAACCTAAGCGCTGTCGCAAACCGCGGCATCGATGCCTTTTCAATTCGTAGCGAACCACAGACTTGATCCCGGACCGAACCGCTGCGTTGGTCAAGCCGGCGACCAATGCAGCGTTGCCTGTCATCGCTTGACCGTCGATGAGCGTTGTTTTTTTCAAAGGCACCGCTTTCTCTTTTGCTCGATCATTCGCAATTTGCTTTGCGGTCGCCTGGTTCGAGCGGCTGCGTGCTACTCGGAAGCGAACGCCGGAAGGTCGAACGCGGTGACGCGCGGCGGCTCAGAGAACTTCTCAACTTGGACCAGGACGGTCTGCGCGACCGATCCTTGTCCCAAGCGCGAGGTGCCTTTATCGAGAGTGACCACATTGGGATTTCCGTGTTTCTCGAGAGAGGAATCGGCACTGGGGTCTTCCGGGTCGAACCACGCCCCTGTCGCAATCTGCGCAACACCGCTCATGAGATCGTTGCTCACCCGAGCCGACGCCAGAAATGCCCCGCGATCGTTATAGGCACGCACGACATCGCCCTCTTCAATGCCTCGCTCAGCGGCATCTCTCGGCGACAGATTCAGAACCTCTCTGCCATCGCGCTTGAATTGCACGCTGACCGAGCTAGGGTCGAGTTGGCTATGGAGCTTGCCAGCAGGCTGATTCGACAAGAGGTGCAGCGGAAACATCGCGGCCTTTTCGCCACCGAGCCATTCGGCCGGCTCGAGCCATGTCGGATGCGGCGGACAATCTTCATATCCGTACTCCGCGATCCGCCGAGAGAAGAGTTCGATCTTTCCAGAAGGAGTCTTGAGGGGATGTACAGCCGGATCGGCGCGGAAATCGGCCATCATCACCGGCTCCAGGTACTCCTCACCGGATGGAAATTCGTACGAGCCTTGCTCCCAGAACGAATCGAAATCAGGTGGCGCGTAGCCCAGGCCGATCGCGCGTTCGCGAGCTTGACCATACATGTGGCGCAGCCACTCCATCTCGTTGCGTCCTTCCGTGTATGCGGCCTCGAACCCCATTCGTCCCGACAGTTCCGCGAACACATCGAAGTCGTTCCGCGACTGGGCTACGGGCGGAATGACTTGATGCATTGCGATCCAGTGCCGCTGTAGTTCCGTCGCCAGGATGTCGTTGCGCTCCATGGTGGTGGTTGCCGGCAGAACGACATCGGCATACCTTGCCGGCGGGTTCCACCACGGCTCGTGCACCACCACGAAGTCCGGACGGCGCCAGGCACGCACGAACCGGTTGAGATTCGTGTTGTGATGAAACGGATTGCCGCCGACCGAATAGATCAGTTTGATGTCGGGCATCCGAATCTTCGCCCCGTCGTATTCGAGTTCGGAACCCGGGTCGAGCAGCATGTCCGCCACGCGCCCGACCGGTACGTACGAGCGCACCGGATTGGGACCGAGAGAGAGCGTCGGACGCGGGATGTCTCGAGGTCGGCGGATGGCAATGCCCGCAACGGCGCCCAGGCCAAAGCTGAACCCGCAACCCGGTTCACCGATCCGTCCAAGGAGACTGGCCAGCGCGATCGTCATCCATACTGGCTGCTCTCCATGATCGGCGCGCTGCACCGACCAGGCCGTCGCAACCAGCGTCTTGCGCGCCGCCATCCTGCGAGCGAGATCACGGATGGTATCGGCCCCCACGCCACAGATGCGCGATGCCCACGCCGCATCCTTGGGCACGCCGTCCGTTTCGCCTACCAAGTAACGCCTGAACGGCTCGAATCCTTCGCAGTAGACGTCGAGGAATCGCCTGTCGTGCAGGTTCTCGCTCACCAGCACGTGCGCCAGGCCGAGCATCATCGCCGTATCGGTGTTGGGAACGATCGGCAGCCAATCGGCCTTCAGCAGTTCGGAAGCGTTGTCACGCGAAGGGCTGATGTTGACGAACTCGACGTTCGAGCGCGCCATGCGCCCCATCCACTGTTCCGCTTCATGGACTGCTGCACCGCCTGCGTCAATCTGCATGTTTTTGACGTGCGCGCCGCCGAACATCACGACAAGCTCCGCATGCTCAGCGATATGTACCCAGGGGACCGCCATCGAGGTGACGTCCGAAGAACCGATCACGTACGGGGCGATGTGCATCGCCGCGCCAAAGCTATGGTTTCCCCGCTTGTCGACGTAGCCGCCGAACAGCCCCAGGAAGCGCTTCAGGACGCTGGGGGAATGGTGCAGGCGACCCGCGCTCGCCCAACCGTAAGAGCCGCCATATATCGCCTCGTTGCCGAACTCGGACTTGACTCTGCGCAAACCCTCTTCGATCAGATTCATCGCGACGTCCCAAGTCACTGGGACGAACGGCTCCGCGCCCCTCCCTGATCGAGATGCCTCTCTGTTTCTCAAATAGCCTGCGCGAACGTGAGGCTGCTGAATGCGCAGCGGGCTGCGCACCATTTGCGGCAGTGCCTGGACAAGAGCAGTGGGGCCCGGGTCTTTCTCGAACGCGGTCACGCCGGAGATTTCGCCGTTCTTCAGATGGACGTCATAGACGCCCCAGTGCGAAGCGGTCTGAATCCGTTTCGGATGGCTCATTTCAGACTTCCGAGGGCGAGACCGGGCCGGCTGTTGCCGCGCCCGCTGAACGTGATCGCGCATCCTGAAGATCCAGCGCCACGTCGACGATCATGTCCTCTTGGCCTCCCACCATGCGGCGCTTGCCCAGTTCGACCAGGATGTCCACCGTCTTGAGTTGGTACTTGGCCGCCACGGCCTCGCTGTGACGCAGGAACGAGCTGTACACGCCGGCATAGCCCAGCGCCAGCGTTTCGCGGTCCACGCGAACCGGTCGGTCCTGCAGGGGGCGCACGATGTCGTCGGCCGCATCCATCAACTTGTACAGGTCGGTCCCGTGGTTCCAGCCCAGTCGGTCGATGGCAGCGATGAAAGCTTCGAGTGGTGCATTGCCGGCACCTGCTCCCATGCCGGCCAGGCTCGCGTCCACGCGATCGCAGCCTTCCTCGACGGCAACGATGGAGTTGGCCACGCCCAGGCTCAGGTTGTGGTGCGCGTGCATGCCGGTCTGCGTCTCGGGCTTGAGGATGTCCTTGAAGGCGCGGAAACGCTCGCGCACGTCCTGCATACCCAGGGCGCCGCCGGAGTCCACCACGTAGCAGCAGGTAGCGCCGTAGTTCTCCATGAGCTTGGCCTGCTGCGCCAGCGCCTGGGGTTCGGTCATGTGGCTCATCATCAGGAAGCCCACGGCCTCCATGCCGAGCTTGCGGGCGTATTCGATGTGCTGGCGGGACACGTCGGCCTCGGTGCAGTGCGTGGCCACGCGCACCACGCGCACGCCTGCGTCGTAGGCATTCTTCAGGTCATGCACGGTGCCAATGCCGGGCAGCAGCAGCGTGGCGATCTTGGCATGCTTGACCACGCTGGCCACGCCTTCGATCCATTCGAGATCGGTGTGCGCGCCGAAGCCGTAGTTGAAGCTCGAACCCTGCAGGCCGTCGCCGTGGGCCACTTCGATGGAGTCGACCCTCGCATCGTCGAGCGCCTTGGCGATCTGCTTTGCGTTCTCCACGCTGTATTGGTGGCGGATGGCGTGGCTGCCGTCGCGCAGCGTCACGTCGGAGATATAGATCTTCTTTGTGCTCATGTGTTTTGTCGGTGGATTCGCTCGTTGCGAGCACTGGACCTGCCGCCGCAGCGCAGCGGACAGGAACATCGACGAGCCAGTTTTATGGCTTCATCGCCTTTTGATGGCGGGGCCTATCTCCGCCGCCTGAAGCCAAGCCGCTATTTCAGCTGGCTACTTCGCGGGGCGACTGGACGCCTCGACTTGTCGCCGTCCTTGAGATTGATTTCGGCAATCTGGTTTCCGTTGGGTGCGGTCCAGGTCAAGTGGCGATTCCAGATTTCGGAGTCATGCCCGGGGATCACCCGCTCAGTCTTGTTCTTCACCAGATCCCGCATTTGCCGATACGCCTTGATCTGATTGAATGCGTTCCCTTGGTGGTATCCAGGCGGCCACATGCGCTCGATGTTCGAGTACCAGTAGACGATATCCCCCGCGGCGATGAAGGGACCGTTGAGCGTGTTTATCTCGAACCACTGGGAACCAAAGGTATGACTGTCCTTCGCCAGCCTTGCCCTGATGCCCGGCAGGATCTCCTCGTCGCCGCGAATGAACTTGATGCGGCCATCCGACACCCCTTGTGCCGCTCGCATCAGATCCACGGGATCGAAAGAAGAAAAGACCCACTCTTTCTCTTCTTCTGTCTGATGCTGGTGAACGGAACACACCGCATCCGACCAACCCATGTATTCGTCGAACTGGATGTATAGCTTCGCATTGGGAAATGCCTCGAAGTTGCCCATATGGTCGAAATGCATATGGGTAACCAGGATCGTGTCGACGTCTTCCGGTGCGAAACCTATGCGACCAAGGACCTTCTTCGGATCCTCCCACTCGGAAAATGCGTATCGAGTAAGCCAGTGGTTGTTCTGGAACCCGCAATCGACGAGGGCCACATGCTGCTTGCCTCCGACCTCTCCGCCGACCAGCAAGGTATAGATCATCGGGATGATGCAATTTCCGGCGTTGGAATAAATTCCGGCGCCCCCGAAAAAATCCTTCGCCATATCGGCTTGGCAATAGGCCAGCGACCAGATTGACCAATCTGTGCGGCGCTCGATAGAAGATCGTTCAGTCATTTTTCAGGCCTTTCATTTCAGAATGCATGTGCACAGAGCACGTACGGGGGGGAGGTCACTGGAGAGCGGACGCAGGGATGTGGCCTGAAGCGGCAACGTCGGAGTGCCACGACCTCCAATGGGCAGCATGGAGCGATCGCTGTTGCTCATAGTCGTATCTGCCGGCTCAGGCTGCGACAGCCCCAGTTGCCATTCGCTGCGACATCCGCCGAGCCATCTGTTCGGCCGTGCGAAGGCCCGCGCTGGTCATGATGTCGAGGTTGCCTGCGTAGGCAGGCAGGTAATGCGCGGCGCCTTCCACTTCCAGGAAGATGCTGGTCTTGAGGCCGGAAACACGGCCGACGCCCGGAACGTTGAGGTTCTCGACGCGGTCGAACTGGACGGCCTGCTTCAGGCGATAGCCCGGCACGTAGCTCTGAACCTCGGCCGCCATCGCCGCAACCGAATCGGCGATGGCCGCTTCGTCGGCAACGTCGCTCAGCGTGTACACCGTATCTCGCATGATCAGCGGCGGCTCCGCGGGGTTCAGCACGATGATGGCCTTGCCCTTGGTGGCGCCGCCCACCACCTCGATCGCCTTGGACGTCGTTTCGGTGAACTCGTCGATGTTGGCGCGAGTGCCGGGACCTGCGCTCTTGCTGGAGATCGACGCCACGATCTCGCCGTAGTGCACCTTGGCGACGCGCGACACCGCGGCCACCATGGGTATCGTGGCCTGGCCGCCGCAGGTGACCATGTTCACGTTCAGCGCGTCGAGGTACGCATTTCCATTGACCACGGGAATGCAGTACGGACCGATGGCCGCGGGCGTGAGGTCCACCATGCGGATGCGGGGACTGAGGGTGCGCAGGTAGGCGTCATTCTTGACATGCGCGCCGGCGCTGGTGGCATCGAACACAAAGTCGATCTCGGCAAACCCGGGCATGCGGGTGAGGCCTTCCACCCCCTCGTGGGTGGTGGCAACACCGAGGCGTGCAGCACGGGCCAGGCCGTCGGACGCGGGGTCGATGCCGACCATGGCCCCCATTTCGATGTGTTGGCCATGACGCAGGATCTTGATCATCAGATCGGTGCCGATGTTTCCACTGCCAATGATGGCGGCCTTGAATTTGCGGGTCATACAAAACTCCAGATAGGGACGCTGCGCTTGCGCTGGTGCGATTGAGGTGGTCTGTGCTCAGGTCAGCTGAAAGCCGACGCTGCCCAAACCTTGCATGCGCATCGAAATGTGCTGGCCTGGATTGATCCACTCCGCGGGCGTCGCCCCGCCGGCCAGAACGATCCAACCGGCTTCCAGCGGCTCGCCTGCAGCGGCCGACACACGAGCGGCAGCGACCAGCGAGCGCAGTGGATCGCCGAGCAGTGCGGCCGTGGAACCGACCTGCACGGCTCGTCCGTCAATGCTCATTACCAGCCCCAGGTTTCGAAAGTCGGTCGCCGGCGAATGCCAGCCGCCAACGACGAAGCCACTCGAAGACGCGTTGTCCGCGATGACTTCAGGCAACGTGAACTTGAAGTTCTGATAGCGCGAGTCGATCACTTCGAGAGCGGGTGCAATGGCTTCGACTGCCGCAAGCGCTTCGGCACCGGTGACATTGCCCGCCAGCGGCTTCTTCAGAAGGAACGCCAACTCCGGTTCGACCCGCGGGTGCACGAAGCGCGAACGCTCGACGGTGGAGCCTTCCTCCAGTTGCATGGCATCCGTCAGCCGCCCCCAGATGACGTCGGACAGCCCCATCTGGATCATCTTTGCCCGGCTGGTGAAGCCCATCTTGATGCCGACGCGGCGCTCGCCGCGCTCGAGCCGGCGAGAAATGGAGGCGCGCTGGATCTCGTAAGCCTCGGGCAGGCTGAGCTTGTTGTCCGTGTCGAACTGCGGAACCTCGCGCGCGTATCTGGCGGCGTCGTCCAAACGGGTGATGATTTCTTCGTGCACGCTCATGCTGCTACTCCAGTGCCTTGGCTCTCTGATCCAAACTCCGTGCGAACGCACCCCACGCCATTGATGTGGCACTCGAACACGTCGCCCGGTTTGACGGCGACCATGGGTCCCAGCGCCCCGGACAGAATGAGCTCGCCAGCACGCAACGGTTTGCCCAGGCGCGACATGGTGCGCGCCAGCCAGACCATCGCGTTCAGGGGGTTGCCGAGGCAGGCGGCACCGGCGCCGGTGGACACAGGTTCACCGCGGCGCGACAGGCACATTCCCGCCAGGCTCAGGTCCAGGCCACGAGGAGACATCGGCGTCGAACCCAGCACGTAGACGCCGCACGAAGCGTTGTCGGCCACCGTATCGACCAGCTTGATATTCCAGTCCGCGATGCGGCTTCCGACGATTTCCAACGCCGGGATCACATAGTCCACGGCTTGCAGGACTTCTTGGTGCGAAGGTTGCTCCATGTCCAGGTCGTGGCTGAGAACGAAACCGATCTCGGCCTCGACCTTCGGCTGGTGAAGAACCGACAGAGGAATGGTTTCGGCGTCGCCGAACGACATGTCATCGAAGAGCGAACCGAAATCGGGCTGGTTCACGCCAAGCTGGCGTTGCACCACGAGGGAGGTAAGACCGATCTTGCGACCGACCACACGCCGCCCTTGTGAGATACGACGTTCGGTGTTGATGGCTTGAATCGCATAAGCGTCATCTGCGTTCATGCCCGGATAGCTGTCACGCAAGGGTGCGATCAGCGCACCGCTACCCGTCGCCTGATGAAGAGACTGCGCGGCTTCTTCGCGTTGTTGTGGCGTCACGATGGAACTTTCCTTTATGCGTTTTGAGCGAGTGGCTTGTATGCCACCGCCTTGATCTCGATTCGCAGCACCGGGTGGGGCAGCTGGTGAACAGCCACCGTCGTGCGCGTCGGGCCGTCGTAGTCGAAGTACTCGGCGTACACCTCGTTGTAGCCCTTGAAGTCGGCCATATCGACCAGATAGGCGGACAACTCGACCAGGTCTGCCAGGTCCGCTCCAACACCTTGAAGGATGGTGCGGATGTTCTCGATGACTGCATGCGTCTGCGCGCGGATGTCGGCATCCAGAACACCCATCGGATCGACCGCGGCGCCCACGAAGCTGTTGTCCGCACGGCGCGAGCTGGTGCCCGAGACGAACAGGAAATCTCCCGCGCGCTTGACGTGTGGAAACTTGCCTCGCGGCTGGGCCCGTCCTTCAACGACGGTCGACAAAGTCTGGGCTCTACCTGTGGCTTTCTCAGTCATGGAAGGCATCCGGTGCGTCGACATGAATGCAGACGTTGGTGAGCTCGGAGTAGAAGTTCAGCGAATGCATCCCTCCTTCGCGCCCGACGCCCGACAGACCGCTGCCTCCGAACGGCGTTCTGAGGTCCCGCAGAAACCAGGTGTTGACCCAGGCGATACCCACGTTCATCGATTGCGCCACACGGTGGGCCTTGTTCACGTTGCTCGTCCAGATCGTGGCGGCCAGTCCGTAGGGCGTGGCGTTCGCGCGTTGGATGACTTCGGCTTCGGAGTCGAACGGCGTCACGTGGCCGATCGGCCCGAAGATCTCTTCGCGCACGCACCGCGCGTCGTCGGGAAGGCCGGCGATCAGCGTGGGCTCTACCCAGCAACCGTTGTCAAGGTGGTTGTCGAACCGCGGTGTGCCACCGCCGACCACAAACTGAGCGCCTTCCTGGCGTGCGATGGCGTAGTACGTCAGCACCTTGTCCCGATGAGCTGCCGAGATGAGCGGGCCCATCTCGGTTGCCGGATCGGTCGGATCGCCGAGCTTCAGTTGCTTGGCTCGCTCGGCAAGCGCCTTGACGAAGCGTTCGTAGATCGGCCGCTCGATGAAGATACGCTCGGAGCACAGGCAGACTTGGCCGCTGTTGAGGAACACCGCGCGCGCCATGCCATCGACGGTCTTGTCGAAGTCGCAGTCCGCGAAGATGATGGCGGCGTTCTTGCCGCCAAGCTCGAACGAGACCGGCTTCACGCCCTCCGCAGCGGCGTGCATGATGGCAGTGCCGGTTTTCGATTCACCGGTGAAGGTGATGGCGTTCACGCGCGGGTGCTTGGTGATGAACTCGCCTGCGGAGTTGGGGCCGAAGCCGTGAATCAGGTTGAACACGCCGCTTGGCAAGCCAACCGCTTGCATCACTTCCGCGAGCAGCGTGGCAGTGCCCGGCGTTTCCTCGGAAGGCTTGGCCACGACTGCATTCCCGCAAGCCAGGGCCGGTGCGATCTTCCAGGTGAACAGCAGCAACGGAAGATTCCACGGCGAGATGATGCCGACGACGCCCAATGGCTTGCGCACGGCGTAGTTGATGGCCTGCGCGCCTCCTGGCAGATCTGTACGGTAGCTGTCCAGCGGCGCGGTCTTCAGGATGTCGGCAAAGACCCGGAAATTCGCAGCACCGCGCGGGATGTCCAGCTTGGATGCCAGCGATACGGGCTTGCCCGTGTCGCTGACTTCGGCATCGAGGAAGTCGGCAGCCCGCCGATCGATCTCGTCGGCGATGCGGTAGAGCATGTCTGCACGATCCGCGACCGAAGTTGCGCCCCAGTCGCGCACCGCGCGATGGCCGGCCTCCACGGCATCATTGACCATGTCCTTCGTGGCCTCGTGCACATCCGCAAAGCGGACACCGGTTGCCGGGTTGATCCCGGCAAACCGCTTCTCGCTCTCGACGAATCGGCCATTGATGAAATTCCTGTACTGCTTCAACACTCATACTCCTCGAAGACCAATGCGGGGCCCGCCACGCGAGCCCACCGAAACTCACTACTGAACGCGGAATTCCACGACCGCACCACCGCTGCCGTAGAGGGGGGCGTACTCGTGAACCGTGGCCGACTTGAAGCCGCCCTTCATGGCGCCGAGCAGCCAGTAAAGATGTTTGAAACCCATGTCCGCGCGCGCCTCGGCGGCGTACTGCGGGAGCACCTTGCGAAGGCCGTCAACGTCCCCCCCCTCCATCAACGCGAGGACGCGGCGGTTCCATTCGTCGTCGCCCTTGGAGAGGATGTGGTCCTCTTTCAGGTCGATGGTCTCGCGGAACATGTTGTTCGACAGGCCACCGATGCCGATGACGGCCACTCGCTTGCCTTCGGCCGCAGCCAGTGCGATGCCGCCCAAGGCCTCTGTCTGCTCGGCGTTGTGATAGAGGTTGTTGGCCGCCATCACTACCGGGATCTGGTCGGTACCGATGCTCATCAGGGACGCTGCCGTGATGGTTCCGGTGTCGATCGGGAACTGGTCGTAGTCGACACCGCGAGCACGGATGCCCCCCGCGTTACTGCCTTGAACGCAGCGCTCGGCAAGCGCGGTGTCCGAGACGATGTCGAAGTTCTGTTCTCCGAACTCATGCCAGTTCTCGTCCACATGCAGGCCGCTGCTGCGTTTTCGCGTCACCCACAGCTGATCCAGCACCGCGAACCATTGCGTCGAGTAGACGAGGACGCAGTCGGGCTTCGATTCGGCGAGCGACTTTCCCGCCAGAGCGAGCGCATCGCGCAGGCGCCCCCACGGGGCAACGTCGGGGCGCAGCTGGGGAAGAGGACTGCCGGGCACAAGGAATGCAGATACAACGGTCACTTTGGGTCTCCAAGTGGGAAATTCAGGGGGAGTGGTCAGGCCGGCTGCAGCTCGGCGCCAAGGGACGACAGACCTGCTGCTTCGAGGTCCCACTCGATCACGGCGTTGCCTGTGCCGATGACCGAGCCGTAGCCATGCAGCTTGCCCGCCAACTCGGGGTATCCCATGGCCGCGTGCATCCAGGTGAAGGCTCCCGACTTCGTTTCCGCGAAAGCCTCGTCGATGAACTGGGGCATGATCTGGAACACTTCCTTCATGCGGCCCTGGCGCATCAACTCGATCATGCGGATGTCCCACTTGTAGCCGTCGTATCGCTCCGGGTGCTCCTTGGACATGTCCTCGGGCGGCACCGGCTCTTCGTGGAAGTGCCAGTGCGAAAGGGTGTTGCTGGCCAGCAGGACCGCTTTGCGGCCGGTCTTGCGGATCGCCTCACGAGTGGCGCGACCCAGAATGTCCATCTCGCCCAGGCCTTCGCCCGTGCTCAGGTAGTACGGCGTGTTGTTGGCGGAGATGCCGACAACGGGGATGTCCCACTGCGGCCGGATCATGTGCAGCGTCGTGATGGTTCCGTAGTCCACGCGGAACTTCGGGTTGCGCATCATCTTGCTGACGATGCCCAGCTTGTTCGCCTCCTCGCAGCAGGCTTCCGCCAATTCGACGTCGACGTTCAAGCCGAAGTCATAACGGAACAGGTTCGGAAAGATGGGATCCACCGACCGGCCTGCTAGATGCGGCACTCCCAAAAAATGGTGGCCGACCTGGGTGATCCAGTGGGGCGTGTGCACGAGCAGAACGTCCGGCTTGAGTCGTTCGATGCTTTCGCGTGCGCGGTCGTAAGCCCAGCGCAACTGCTCCCATCCACCTTCCGAACGCGGCTCGTTCTGTGGTGGGTTTTCGGCGTAGACGATATGAGGCGGATGGGGCGCCAGCAAGCCAGAAAGAATTTTTCCTTCGCTCATTTTGTGTTCCTCTCAGGTTGACAACTGAAACTCGATTTCCACCGCAGCACCCAGCGGGAGGGACTTCACGACCGTGAAGGTTCTAGCGGGCGGAGCGAGCTGCGAGAAGAACTCGCTCCACACCTCATTCATGCCGTTGGAGGCGGCGTCTCCCGCGCAGAAGACACGAGCCAGCACGAGGCGGTCGAGCGACCAGCCTTGCTCCACGCACAGCGCTTGCAGGTTGCGCAGGATCTGGCGGGTTTGCTCTGCCGCGTCTTCGCTCACCAAGCGGCCGGTGGCCGGGTCCAGCCCAACCAAACCGGATACGTAGATGTCCGTCCCGACCTGCACCGCCGGGGCGTATCTGAAGCGGGGTTCAGGAAGCGCTTCAGACCGTTCGATGCGCCGAAGCAATGGCGATGAGGGATTCATGTCAGAACTGCCTTTTTGACCTGTCATGCCTAGGTAATGTTGTCGATGTTTTATGACGTATGCGTACTATCTTAGGTTGATTCGCCAAAGCGTGTCTAGGGAAATTTACCTATATATTCGAGCACCAAAAGGCTGCGCACCAGCTTGTTGCATGCCCCAATACAGTACGTATACGTCATTCAGGAGTGGCATATGGAGCTCCCTCTTAAACTGCCATGAAGCTTGCCCACCGCTGCACCGTCAGCTGCAGCCCCCTACCTCATCGTCAATGCCAAAAATATCGTCGTCGCCATCGGTCACCAAGGAAGTCCAAGGGCTTCTGCGTCAGTTCCGGCTTGAAAACGTGCCTTCGCATCTGCTGCGACGAGCTCACTTCAAGGCGGAGGAAATTTTTGCGAACACGTTCTCGGAAGAAGACGTGACGCCGCGGCAGAAAGCCGCGCTCGTGCTGTTGCACCAAGAGCCTGGCTTGAACCAGAACGCACTGGCTGAGCGCTTGTCGATGGACCGCAACACGGTGGCAGAGATGGTCAAGCGCATGAGCAAAGGCGGTCTCATCGAACGCAGGCCATCGCCGGGCGATGCTCGCGCCTATCAGTTGTACGTCGCTCCGGGCGGCATTGAATTGCTCAACCGGGTGATGCCCAGGGATGCCGGAGTCGAGGATCAGCTTCTGGCGAAGTTGCCACCTGAGTACCGCGGACTTTTTGTGAAGTGCCTGCGCCTCATCGCTGAAGTCGACGACGAATCCACACGCTCGCGTGCGGCTTAGCAAAGCCTTGCTGGGCGCCATGCCGGTATCAGGCTGCTATCGGCCAAAACCCAGCCTCTTTTCGGCTCGAGAACGGGGTCAGCTGAATCCAGATCGATCGCGGGCATGTTCAATGCAGCGCCGCGAGCGCCAAACGGAACCAGGACGCTCCCACTCAGCGGGATGACCTTCGTCGCGGGATTCAACGTCGGCCGCATTCCCCGCATGGGCTGGATCTCATCGATCAGGGCGGCCATCATGGTGCGCGCTCATTGATCAATCGGACCGCCTCGGCACGAGCATTGCGCGAACCTGCGAGGGTAAGTTCGATCTCGCGCGCTGCCTCTTGCAGCTTCGAAAGCAAGCCGTCCAGCGATTTCATCCGGAAGGTCGGAGCAGCAATCGTGAGTACCCCGGCCAGAGCGCCCGACGGCAGGAACACAGGCACTGACAAGCTGATGACGCCGTCCTCTATCTCTCCACAGCTGCGGGCCACCTTCGATGCATGTATGCCCTCGAGTTGCTTCGCAAGTTCTGCGCAAATCCGCCGTTCGTCCTTCGTTCTCGCCGCGCCTTCGATCGCGGAAAGGATGCGACGGCGCTCTCGCTCTGGAAGAAATGCGAAATGGGTCTTGGCCGAGGAGCCTATGTGGATCGGGGTCTCCCGCACGGGGTCGATGCCAACACGTATCGCTTTCGGACTCTCCGTGTAAGTGGCGCACTGCACGCGGTCGCCCACGCGAACGGTGAAGAGAGTCGTTTCACCAACCGTCCTTGCCAGTTGAGCGACCACCGGCTCTGCGGCGGCCGTTGGCGAGATGCCTTCCACCGAGGCGCTCACCATGTGCGCGAACCCTGCGCTGATTCGATAGTCCCCCGACGAGCCGACCTCTTCGATCAACCCTCTGGATCGCAGCACTTGAAGGTATCGATAGGTCGAACTACGTGAGGTCCCGAACGCCTCGGCAATGCTCTGCGCGTTGCCGGTGGCGCCCGGGGCTGCAAACATCAGCAAGATGTCCAGCACTCGCTCCACAGACGAAAAGCCAAGTCGATTTTCCGACGCCTCACTCATGTACAGTCCCTGTATGTGGGAATTGAATTCCCATCATATGCGACTTGATTGAGATTGCAAGAGGAACATGGGGCGCGAGAAGGCACCCCGCGCGGCACCGGGGGGTGAACACAAAGCTCGGTGCCTGACGCAGCGAAGGAGAACTGTCGAAGAGTGCTTTCCGTACGCTCAAGCACTGGACGGGCCCACTCGGAAAACGAGGGGCGCGATGAATGAGGCAATCGATTGAACGCGAAAGTGCCGTCCGCCCCGGCGACTTCTATCCGAAATGGGTGGTGAGGGGCGTTAATGGAATGGACGCCCCCTCCCCGCATCGCAGGCCAACCAGATTCGGGGATTGCTGGCCGAGTTTGGATTGGTTATCCCTCAGGGGATCGGGAACATTGCCAGGCAGGTGCCACAGCTGATCGAGGACGCGACCAATGAATTGCCAGGCTCATTGCGTCTTCTCATGCAGCGGTTGCTGGAACAGCTGAAGGAGCTGGACCGTCAAGCCGACGAAATTGGCGCCCAGATCGAGGCGTGGCACCGGGATAGCGAGTCAAGCCGAAAACTCGCTCAAGTTCCAGGAATCGGACCGATTACCGCCAGTGCGCTGGTGGCGACCGTCGTCAGCGCTGGGAACTTCACCAGCGGTCGCCAATTGGCGGCGTGGCTCGGTCTTGTGCCTGGACAAAGCTCCAGTGGAGGGAAGAACGTCTTACTCGGCATCAGCAAGCGGGGAGACGCGTATTTGCGAACGCTGCTCATCCATGGCGCTCGCGCGGTGAGCACCCGGGGCATTGCTGGAGTCAAGGCTTCCAGTCGCGAAGGTTGCAAACCGTCTTGGTGCCTGGGCCCATGTCCCTGACTGTGCCGGCTCCAGGGGCTGGTTGGCATGGCCGAGTCGACTGCTCGTTGTCCATGGCAGAGGAGCGCACCCATACGGAGACCAGACCGGAATTTTCGATAGTCTGGTTGCAACCCTCAAGTGCGTGGAATGCGTGAATGGCGTTTCGTTCAAAGTATGTCAGCCACTCCTTGTTCGAGTCGGTGTTGGCGAACCACTTCTTCCACCGGCCGTTCGAACCGTCAATTTCGACTGTCCAGCCCTTGTCGCCTCGCTTCTGACGAAACTGGTCGCTGTCCCAATGCATGACCATGTATTTGTTCTGGTCGATGCACTGCGGCTTGGTCAGCGTTGCGTACATCTCCTGTGGGTGGTGATAGTGGAATGGGTACGTTGTGTTGAACAACTGTGCTGTCATGCCGACCTCGGCGCCGACGGTTTCCCCATCGATCTCCTTGATACGCAGGTTGCCCCATGGTCCCATGACCTCTGCGTAAAGGTAGCCACCGCGGAAGCGTTCGCTGCCAGCGGCCTTGTTTTCGGCATAGAAGGGGATCCAGCCCACCGAAGACCATAGAGTCGGCAGCCCGTTGATGCTCACGTCCTTTGCCCAATGGACGCTCGTGTCGATTCGCGAAGTGACGGCGACGAAGTTCTCGTTGAGCTCCAGGCCGGCCTTGCCCACTTCGCCGCCCATCTTCTTGTAGAAGTCGGTGAGCAAAGGGCGGTTGAGCCACTTGGCCGTTGCCGACAGGTTCCTGGTCTGCTCGCTGGGCGTGTACAGGGGAAATTCCTTGTAGTTCTTCTGCGTGTCGAAGCACGCCTTTGCCTTTTCCGGCTCCGCCAGGATGGCTCTCAGGTGCTTGGCCATCAGCTCGACGTCACGATACTTGAGTACGCATCGTGTCTGTGCCTTTCCGGTTTGAGAGCTGTAGGTCTGAACGGTTGCTTGTGCAGAGTCCTTGCATTGGCCTGTCGGCGTTTCGATGGTCTTCAGGAACTGCCCCAGGTATGTGAGCGACTCGTTCCAGAACTGGTCCACGAGCTTCTGCTCTTCAGGCGTGTGTTTCGCAGGTACCACGTCGTCCTGGCACTTGAAGTCGGCAGCGAAAGCATGGACGGATACGAGTGCGCTGCCGATGAGGCAGCTCAGAATGCGTTTGCTCATGTTTGTCTCCTTGGATACTGCAAAGGAACAGAAGTCGAGTCGCCCTCGAGCAGGCGAGGCCGCTCGCTGAACTCAGGAATTGACGTCGACGACGACCCGCCCACGGACCTTTCCGTCCAGCAGCTTTGGAGCCGTGGCGATGACCTCGGAAAGGCCGATCTCCTCGGCGATGTGCGGGAGCTTGGAAAGGTCCAGGTCGGTGGACAGGCGCTTCCATGCCGCGATTCGTTCTTCGCGGGGACACATCACGCTGTCGATGCCTACAAGCGTTACGCCACGCAGGATGAACGGGGCTACCGATGCGGGAAGGTCCATTCCTCCAGCGAGGCCGCATGCGGTCACGACGCCGCGGTACTTGGTTGCGGCACAGATGTTCGCGAGCGTGTTGGAGCCAACGACGTCGACGGCCCCGGCCCAGCGTTCTTTCTGCAGCGGTCGTCCGGGCGCTGAGAACTCGGCACGATCCAGGACGATGCTTGCACCAAGTTGCGTGATGTACTGGGCCTCATCCAGGCGGCCGGTCACGCCCGCGACCTTGTAGCCGAGCCTGGCGAGGATCGCCACCGCAAAGCTGCCGACGCCACCGGCTGCCCCGGTCACCACGATCTCGCCCGCTTCCGGTGTCACCCCGTGGCGTTCGAGCGCCATGACGCAGAGCATGGCGGTGTAGCCTGCCGTGCCGATTGCCATGGCCTCGCGCGGAGAGAACGTCGTCGGCAGCGGCACGAGCCAATCGGCGTCAACGCGTGCGCGCTGCGCCAGGCCTCCCCAATGCCGTTCACCCACGCCCCAGCCATTCAGGAGCACGACATCGCCGGACTTGTACATCGGGCTTTCGGACTCTTCGACCACGCCCACCAGATCGATGCCTGGAATCATCGGGAAGGAGCGGGCGATGGGAGCGCGTCCGGTGATGGCCAGCGCATCCTTGTAGTTGAGCGTGGAGTAGCTCACGCGAACCGTCACGTTGGCATGCGGAAGC